>VOFB01004089.1_pt1 | contig 28162 bp, 44 predicted proteins | sample 5384141 | NCBI WGS metagenome assembly VOFB01 (sample SAMN12384721, study PRJNA508395) | human gut metagenome | isolation source: healthy gut A | host: Homo sapiens | reverse complement strand
TATCAAGCGCAGACGGCTCCGTCCAGCTGCCGTAATAGGCCAGCATGGGCAGGGGAGAGCTCTGCAGCCGCCCCATCAGGATCGGTGAAGCCGTAAACCCTCTACATGGCAACCGTTGGCGTAATGCTCCCGCCAGATAGGCCAGTCACGCCTCAGACAGGTCACAACGGCATGCACCTGAATGGACTTACACCTCACCACATGGGCCGACAAAGACGTGCTCCCTGGAGGCTGCATGGTGCATCTTAATTTCCGTCGCCGTCAAAGTCGCCTTGACTGCTTAAATATCTTCGGACAGGGATTGAGGTGGTTTGGTTGGCAACGCCAACAAAGCCTCACATCCGCACTATATAACTTCCTCCCGTCGCCGTTCAGGTCATAGACGTATCTCACAGCAGCGTCGGTGGTAAGGTCACCTCAAGCATCAAGCCATAGGCGGAATCGGACATATAATCCGCCATCACTGTCCACCGCCATGAAGTGATGCTGGCTGAAGCGTAGTCTGCCGCCTCACTTGGAAAAGGTTGTTGACAGTGAAGTCAAGGCATACACACCGGTGCGCTGAGGATCATCTCCAAGTTGACATGACGCTTGCCGTCGGTGGCTGACTTGCCATCTGTCAACAAATGAGCCGGGAAGTCACCGCCGCGTAAGCCCATTGGCCGGGCCAGGCCTGCTTTCTGGGAGAGTACTCCCACATTCCCCTCCTCCACCAGAGGAACAGCGGTAGACAGCAGCAGCGCCTGGCTCAGAGCGCGGACGGTCAGAGCCCTCTGCGGTTCGAACCCTGCTCAGCCGTACTGGGCCACCACCGCCGCCGCCGTTAACGCTGGGGGCGAACATGGAGAGTACCGGACATGTTGCCATAGTCCCATTGTTCAGGGTGGACCGGAATGTTGCCGCCAGGAGCGGTGATCTCCGGCTTCAGGTCCAGATTGCCGAAGGAACGCAGGAGGAAAGCTGCTGGGAAGGTAGCCGCCGGGGGCGTCTGAACGGTCTGGACACAGTTGGCAATGACCATTTGCCTCCACAGTCCATCCCTCCCCTGCTGGGAGGCAGCCAGAATCATATCACCGTAGGCTTTTGTCAGCATGATCGCCGGATTCTTGTAATTGTGGCCGGACATGTTCATGTTCAGAGAGCCGGCTTGTATTTATTTACCACCGACGACGGCCCGGCCTCCACAGCTGATTGGCTTTCTCAAGAAGGACACCACCGCCCGGGAGATGAGCACCACTACTCGGTGAGGTCCAGCCGGCAGGGGGATCCTCTTCCGCGCCATAAACATGGGTACCGGTTGCAGGATCGCCCAGAAACATAGTCGTACTCAGACCCGGAATGGTCCTCTGTGGTGTCCAGGGTCCAAAAGCCCCGCATACCATAGTCATCGTAGGTGTCGGAGGCTAAGCCGCAGCCATGCCATTAAACACCGGCATCACCGGTCAGACCCGCATTATCCACAGAGGCCACCGTGAATGCATTGCCGAAGGCGCCGGGAGAAGCCTACGGTATCGATGACCGTATCTCCTGTCAGCTGCATTTTAAGCCCCGTGGCGTTATACTCCACAAAGCTGTGCTTATTACCAGCGGAAATGGTCACCACGGTATCAAATTTACCAGACTGGCAAAGGGCGTCATAGTTGCTGTAGGTATGACCAGCCGAAGAAGAGCCCAAGAGACAGGTTCACTGTGTCTGAGTCCAGCAAAATTGGGTCCTCAATGGCCGCCATGTAGTCCAGTCATATGCGCCACCCCCAGGCGGAACACCTTCATGGGCGGCAGCTGGGCGTCGGGCACCAATGCCCACCACACCGTTGGCCTGCCGGGCGTACCATATCTCCGTCGGCATCCTTAGACCACACATAGGTGTTGGCCGTAATGCCGGAGACGTGGAATACCATGGTCGCCCTGGCTGGCGTTATCGTGGGTCACATCCGAATCCTCGTCTATGTAGTTAAAGGCGAAAGGGAACCTTGGCCGAGCGGTAAGGTCCCCTCGGTGAGGCCGGCATGAGCTCTACCGCGTGGGCTTAGGCAGAACCTCCCTCCGCCTCCTTACCTAGTCCGCCATATCCTTGCCAAACCGGGCGGCTGACAGCTCAACCCGTGGAGGAAACGCTCTCGTCAAAGCTGGGATAGTCAGATCCCAGGCCCGTATCAATGATCGCAATTCGTGAGCCTGCGCCGGTGTAACCATCCTTAAGCGCTGTAGGAGCCCACCATGGTACCGGAAGTGGCGGTGTCGGTGACTCCTCATCCAATAAATACGGTTTTCCACATAGACCTCCCGGACATATTCCAGAGCCTCGATTTTTGCAATTTGGTCGTAACGAACCGTGGTCGCCACCATTTACGCCAGGGTGAATTGATACTGAACCTGCAGCTGCTGGCGGGCACGGTTCACTGCCGCCATGGCTTGTGCCTGCTTCTTCTCAGTGGCACGGTAAGGCCATGGCAGGCATTGCGGGACAAGCCGCTGGTGGAATAACCTTTTTTCAATGCACAGGCTCTTCCTGGAACATGATGATGACATGGAATTTTCATCCCGACATCCAGTTTCGAGCAGCTCCGCTGTCTCCTGCCTGCCAGAGCTTCAGCCGCTGCGGGGAACCTCCTGCAGCTGGATGTCGTGGTCTCGCTTTAGCAACACGCGGGGAGGTGCAGCTCAGCAGCAACAGAGCACCAAAACAAGCACCACAGATAACTTACGGAGGTACGGGTTTATTTACTGGGGATCGTCCTTTTCTGTCGTTTAAATACTTATTCGAATTTGTCGGGACTTATTTCAGTGCTCATGCTATTTCACTTGCAAAATCAAGCTTAAGGAAAGAAGGACATGGCAGTCACATGTCCTTTTTCTGGCCGAACTCTCCCGGCGCCCTTTGGGACAGCTGAAATATGCAGCAATCCCAGTGATACCCGATCACGGCTACTGACCTCATTTCTTTTCTTAACTGCATATTGCCCGAAATTGCCCAAAAACGTGAAACGGGCCTTTTCAACGAGCGAGCGCAGTTGCGCATGGGGGATCAGGGCTTCCACGAGGCGCCATTACATGCCTTGGCTGGCATAGCGCAGGAAAACGGTGGCAACCTGCGCGCGGGTGGCGTTGCCCTTCGGATTCAGCAGGCCGTCCATACCGGTGATGAGGCGGTTTTTCACAGCCCAGGCCATGGGCGCTTTGGCAAAAATCGTTCACGGCCTGCGCATCGCCAACCCGTAAGATCATAGTTGCCGGTTACGTCCTTGCCGGAGAACTTGGCATACCGGTATAGGAAGCGTCACCATCTGCTCCCGGGTCACTGCCATGTTGGGGGCAAAGGTGGTATCCGTCATGCCCTTGGCAATGCCGTGCTCACCGCCCATACCACAGCCTTGCCGCCGTAATACTGGTCCAGATCCACATCCAGGAAGGGGGACAGCCTCGGTCCAGGCTCTCCTGCCAGCCGGTACAGGGTGGTCACCAGCTGGCCACGGTCAGGATACCGTTGGGCAGGAACATGCCGTTGCCCACGCCATTCATGATCTTGGCGGCTCACGACAAAGTCCACGCCTTCATGATACCAGCGGGTGGTATCCACATCCTGGAAAGTCTTGAGGGGCAGTTGTCACCGCAAGCCGGCAGAACGTGGGTCTCCACTTCCTGCAGACGGAGCAGGTCCGGGTCTCAGCCGGCGGAAGCACCGGTGCCTGCTCCACAGCCCATTCGCTCCAGCTGTGGCCCTGGCAGGATGTGATGGTGTCATTGACAGGTCACACCGCAAACGGTGCAGGTGTGCTCGGTGTGCCGCCTGTGGTGCAGGTGGGAACCACCACCGTGTCGCGCAGGGTGTGGCCCTTGGGGCGATGACCTCGCCCCTGGTCACCAGTTCATTGCAGACAGTGCAGTAGATGTCGCCAGTGTAGCCGGCCTCGGTGCAGGTGGCCTCCTTGGCGTTCGAATCTCCGTGACGCCATGGCCGGAGGCGTCCACAAATTCATCCAGGTAGGCATGTCCACAGACGGTGCACTCGTGGAGGTATAGCCTTCACTCCTCACAGGTGGGCTCTACAACGGTCACCTTGTAATCGTGGCCCTTGGCGGGTATCCTCCCCTCTCCATCTCCTGGCAACGCTCACAGGTCCGGGTCTCCTGACCGGCCTCCGTGCAGGTGGCTTCCTTGCTCACGGTCCAGTCGCTGAAGCTGTGGCCCAGGGCCTCAACCTCCCGGGTCTCCTGGGTACCGCAGACGGAGCAGGTCCGATTTCCTCACCTGCTTCGGTGCAGGTGGCTTCCTTGCTCACGGTCCAGTCGCTAAAATCGTGGCCCTTAGCCGGGATCACCTCACCCTTGGTGAGGAGCGTGCCGCAATCGGTGCTGTAGGTGTCACCGGTGTACCCTTCCTCGGTACAGGTGGCGTCCTTTTGCATTCGAACCTCGGTATTGGCATGGGCAGAAATTCACCTTCAGCTTTTCCACATAGCCGGGCTTCGTATCATTGAGCTCCTTGTGGGTGACAGTAATCTCAAATTCTGCGCCATACCCTCTTTTTACCACAAATGTAAGCTCTGCAATGGACCTATAATAGAAGATGCTGCTCCACTTGGCGTAGCCAAAGGTCAAGCCGTCCCCAGTGACATATGCATTGTGGTCGCCTGCTACCTGGATGTCCCACAGCTCCAGGGAAGTTGCATCATACTCCACAGTCACCAGGCCGTTGTTGGACCTGCTATCGCTGCCCTTTTTATTCTTGGCCGTGATCTGCACCGTGACGGTCTTCTCGTCTGCGCCAACGTTGGACTTCGCTTGAGGCGCCAGTTCGTTTCAGCCACAGACTGCCCCTCCACGCTGGAGGCCGCATTCGCCAAATCCTGAGCAGAGACCGCCTCTGCCTTCACCTTCCGGGCGTTCGTCAGGGTGCGGACAGCCGTCCGGCATCAGTTCCGGCAGTTTCATTGCTCTTGACTTCATACAGAGCCGCGGGCCAAACATCGTCTCCAAAGTTGCCAAGCAATGTGGCGTCGCAGTAGCCTACCGTATGATCCATGGCAATGCGGTAGATTGTTGGTTTGGCCGGTAAAGGCGGACAGATACAGATACCCATCCTCGCCGACCACCATGGAAGAGAACATATTGTTGCCGCTGTTGTCGCCCAGGAACTGCTCATTCAGATTGCTTTCATAGCAGCTCAGAAGCGCGGTAAATTCTCCCTCCTCCTGATAGACGCTCCAGTTCCAGAAATGGCCGGAATTATCCAGGAGGACAAAGTGCTCTGTGTCAAGGTTTGGCCTCAAATTCCACCGTTTCCGCACCTAGACTGGTGGCGGCAACCAGATAGGTGGCGCCCACACTGGGCAGGTATTCCTGCAGGTTGAAAGCTGCGCCGGACAGCTTCATGGGATTCTCAGGAACCAGGAAGTAATAGTAGTAGATGCCGGATACCAAGGGCGCCTCTGCCGTGGAGAACCGCTGGCTGTACACCCAGATCCCACAGAGGAACGCCTGCGCCGTTGGCGCAGTGTCCACCGACTTGCCGGTGGCCGGATCCACCTTGTGCATGCTCCAGGCGTCCGTGGTGCTGTCCACAACGTACAGTATGTTGTTCACAGGATCCTTGGTCACGGAGCTGAGATAGACATCCAGGTCTGCAGTCTTCTGCCAGGCGCCTTCCTGCTCCATATTCCAGGAGAAGAGCTGGGCTTTTTCCATCGGGATCCTGGAGGGCGCCCTTCAGGGTGATCTCAAATTCTTCACTGTGACATGACAGGAAGCCGTAAAGGCAGGATTCAGAACTGAGGTGGCGGTAATCACTGCTTCGCCGGGAACCAGGCCTGTGACAACGCCCTTGTCATTCACCGTAGCAACCTCCGGATTGGAGGAGGTCCAGGTAACGCTGCGATCCGTTACGGTCCAAGGCAGCACCGAGGCGGACAGCGTCTTGGTGGTGCCCTTCAGCAGGGTGAGAGATTCGTCCGAAATCTGAATGCCGGTGATTTGGTCCGTGGGTACAACCCAGTCGCTTCCGTCTGTCTTTTCCGGGATAATCAGGCAGGACATCTGATACCCCAGGTTGCTGGAGGTGGTACGGGTACCGGCAACCGGATCAATCTCCTCCAAGAAGGTGTACGGAACCACAGTCCCCAGGACATTCGCATCGTAGTGGCTGAGCCAGTACAGCATTCCTGTGTTGGGATCCATCTCCATGGTCTGTTGACCGTTTGTACTGCCGATGCCGCTGACGATCTGCTTCGTACCGGTCAGCTCATTCTCCGTGAGCATGGCCAGGAACTTATAAACATCCCTGGTATTGAGTTCGCCGTCGCCGTTAAAGTCCGCATGTTCCCCATTGGAAATGGAGGCCCGGGAACCGGTCACATATTCCATCAGTGCCTGCACATCGTCCGTTGTCACCTGCCCGTCGTCGTTTAGGTCGTAAATCAGGGGATCTGATTCAGGACGCCGTTCATGGTGAACTTCCAGACGTGGAAGTTACCCGCTGGTTGCAGTAGAAGTTGCCATCTGCATCGCAGGCCAGGGTATCCGAAGGCACGGGCAGGGGGCCCACAACCTCCGTGGCCCCGGTGAACTTGTCCACCGTCACCAGCTTGTCATTGGCAACGCCATAGATTTTCCGTCGGCGGGGGTTATAAGCCATATCCGTCAGAACCATACCCAGATTGGCAATCTTAGTGGTATTGGCCAAATCATCCTCCGGCATAATGTACAGGTCACCTGTCTTGGTAGAGGCCAGCACATAGTGGTCTACAATGGTCGCCGCATAGAAGGTCTGGCTGGCATCGGTGTAGGGCTTCAGATCGTCCGGGGTGGGCTCCTTGGTTATGCTGGTCCAATACCCGGCGTCCAGATTGAAGGCAATCATACCGGGCAGAGGCTCCGGCTCGCCAATCTGCATGTCCACCTTATAGGTGGTGGTGTTTCTGGCATAGTCCATGATCTGGAGGAGGAAGCCCTTGCCGTTGACACCAGTCAGATCCAGGGTATACTCCGCCTCTTCGCCAGGCTCGATATCCTGCTTCGCCCCGTCATAGGTCAGGACCTTGGTACCAGACAGATTATACAGGGCCACAGCAGCCACATACTGATTGTCGCTGGCCGTCACCTCAATGGCGTTCCGGGTGAAGCTCAGAGAGCGTCCTTCACCACAGGAGCCGTGTTGTCCACCACCATGGGAATCCGGAAGGAGGCGCCTTCGCCCAGAGCATCCCAATTCACCACAGCTTTGCCCTCTGCATCGTAAGAGACATAATACTCCGGAGCCATGGTCAGTGCGAGGCTCCAGACGGTCACCCTCTGCAGCGCCCTTGGGGAGGAACTTCGTATTGAGGCGGTAGTTGGTATTCATCCAGTAGCCGCCATTGGTGAGTGAAGTAGAAGGCAGATGCAACAGCGCCCTGCTCCGACTGCATGATGACCCGGTCTTTCGTCAGGTTTTTGGCGGAGACACGAGTAGCTGCAGCATTTCGGATGAGCACAAATTGACTGCGTAATTTGGTCGCCATTCTCGCTGTTGATGGCGTTGCGCTCCGGCAGATAGCGTTCATCGGGCACAACGGGGTTGCCGCCAAAATAGGCGGTTTGCGAGCTTTCCCCCAAAGCCACAACTGCAGCATTGCCCTTCATGTCTCTCCCAGATAAAGGGCCGGGTTTCCTCCCCGTCAGATACTCCATGCGGGAGCCCATCGAACATGGAAGCATCCGACCAGTTGCCGTAAAGCCCAGAACCGGGATGGGTAGGAGACAGGTCATAGGTCTGCTCCTCTTCCGTCAAATTGTACAGGGTGAAGGAGAAATCATAGGTTCCGGTCCGCTCCGGATCATCGCCCAGCTCCGCCTTGATTTTTCCGTCGGCATAGGAGCGGTTGGCGTCCGGGCCCATCAGGATGTAGGACCCTGCGGAAATTGCAGCCCCCACGTTAGCCAGACCTGCGCCCTGCCGGAGCACCGGATAATAGCCGGTCCCCGCGCCCCGGTGTTGGTCCTGCCCTGGAAGTCCTCCACAATGGGCACAGCCGTTGACATCAGGAGGCTCTGGCTCAGGCTTCGGATGCTGAGGCCGGTCTTCTCCGCCAGCCCCTGGTCTTGGATGTACTGGGACACCAGCGCCGCCATGCCGCTGACCTGGGGGGCAGCCATAGAGGTGCCGGACATCACTTCATATTGATCCTCACCACCCACGAACCCTGCCCCGCCTCTGGTTTTGCCATAGACGCAGTAGATGCTGCCGCCGGGGGCGGTGATCTCCGGCTTTAGCTCCAGGGAGCCGGGAGCCCCCAGGAGGAGAAGCTGCTCATGGTATCATAAGCCTGGCCGTACTGGGCAGAGCCAATGTCCTCGTTGACGGTCACGGAGCCTGCATAGTACAGCACCTGGCCCGCATCATCCTGGACCTGGGTAGATTGAGCCCGAATGGCCTGGGCATCTGCCTGGGTGATGGACACGACGGGGGCGTTGTACCGGTATCCCGTCAGGTCCATGTTGATGATACCGGTGGTATTATTGTAAATGATGGTGGCAATGGCGCCTGCCTCTACGGCAGCATTGGCCTTCTCGGCAAAGGCGATGCTGCCCCGGGCGCAAATGGCGATTTTTCCTGCAGGGCATCCCCCCAGGGCAGCAAAGTCTTTTGCTGTGCCGTAGCCATCCAAAAAGACATAGGGGAACTCGCCGCTGATAGAGGTCATGGGCTCGTTGGCGTAGCTTTGGGAGGCCGTATCGAATAAGACACCGCCCGGTCCCCGAAGGTCAGGTAGTGGCCGGTGAAGCCGGAGTTATCCACAGAAGCCACCGTCAAGGCATTGGTATAGGTGCCGGGAGAACCGGCCGTTGCCATGCTCACGCCATCTGCATACAGTGCGCCGCTGTCTGTTTTCTCCGCCCAGGAGCCAGAGTTACCCGCAGAAATGGATACGACAGCGTCACACTCTGTCAGGGAGTCCAAAATTTCTCGATAAATGTCTGCACCGGCATAGCGGCTGTTGCCAGGGATTGGCAGAGCCCAGGGACAGGTTGATGGCGTCGCAGCCCAAAACGATAGCGTCTTCTATGGCGGCCAGATAGTCGGAGTCATAGGCGCCTCCTGCCACACCGAAGACCTTCATGACAATGAGCTGCGCATCCGGCGCCACCCCTGGACATGGCATTCACTCCAGCGCATGGGCAAAGCTTCCATCCTTCCTGGGAATATAGGCATTGGCAGCAGAAATGCCTGCCACGTGGGAGCCGTGCTCACTGGACGCATCCAGGATATGGGACAGGTTTACATTCCTGTCCACGTAGTTGAAACCGAAGGGGATCTTTTTCGTTCACATACAGGAGCTGGCCTCAAAATTTGCAAGATTCAGCTGATCCAGAACACCTTGAATCTCCTCTTCGTCCAGCAGGTCCAGCTGGGCGGCATAGGTGTCATAGTCCACGCCCGCATTCTCGGCATTGCGCTGGAGGGAGTAGCGGAAAGCGTTGGCCTTGAAGCTCTGATGGGTGACGTCAATGCCGGTGTCAATCACAGCAATGCGCATACCCTCGCCGGTGTACCCGGCAGCGTACGCCGTGGGGCTGCCGATCTGGGCGCTGGAGGTAGCCATGTTGGGGTCTGCCACCTCCTGCCTGTCCACCACCGCGGGGGGAGTAGCAGGTCTCAGGATCACATCCTTCACGCCTGGGACAGCCCCAGCCTTTACCGTCTCAATCTGGCCATACTGCAGGCCGGCAGAGATGATGTTGGCGGCCAGGGTCATATTCCAATGGACCTCCAGCTTCTCTCCCAGGGCCTGGCTGATCTGGGCGGTGACTGTCTCCTGGTCCGCCCTCAGGGTCTCCCGATAAGCCATAGCTGCATCATTCTGCGTAATCCCTGTGGTAGAAAATCCGGCCTCCAGAGTGGATTTCTTCTCCAGGAGAATGGAAACCCGCACCATATCCGTATCCCCATAGGGAGCTTCCTCCTCCGGTTCCGCCACAATGGGCTGTTCCAACCGGGCATCCAAAGCATCGTTGTCAATCTTGGTTTACGGTCATGCCTGCTTCCTGTACAGCCAGGGCAGGATTTGCGCTGCCAGGACCAGCAGCGCGTCAGGGCCAGGGCCAACGCCCTGATAAGCGTCTGTCTTATATGCATCGTTTGCTTTCCTCCTCCGGAACTTGTCGAGGGTGAGGCAGGCCTGGTCAAGCCGCCTCCATTCCTTGAAAATATCTGCCCGATACCAGGAGCCGGACCTGCGCTACCTCCCGGGGCATAGGCGTACAGCTCAAGACGCACTGCCTTGGAATGCTCTGGGTAGCCCCCTGGCTTCCCCGGGGGAAGCCAGGGGGAAGCGTACTGCCAGGAACCCGCATCAGGAACGCTGCCAGCTCCGCCCGGGTCGCCGCCTTCTGAGGCGCCAGGTTGAGGCTGTCACCATTGGCGATACCAGTCATCAGCCCCTCGGCTACCGCCCACTGCATTGCCTCCTCGGCCCAGGAGGAAACCCTGCCGGCGTCGGCAAAGCCCTTCAGCTCCGCCCGGGCAGTCGTATCGGCCATTTTGTAACCTGCATAGCGGTAGAGGATGACGATGATCTGCTCCCGGTCAGCTTGCCATTCGGACGGTACTGGCCGTTGCCATAGCCCTCTACCAGGCTCTTCTCCGCCGCCCACTTCACAGCCTCGCTGTACCAGGCGCCTTGGGCCACGTCGGTAAACGCACCGCTGTTTTCCACAGCAGGGCATCCCTCCAGGCGATACAGAATGGTGGTGATCATGGCCCGGGTGGCCACGCCGTCGGGGCTAAAAGTGGTATCGGAGGTACCCATCATCAGCCGGTTGGACACCATATAATCCAGCGCCTGATGATACCACCGATTCTGGTTGACATCGGTAAAATTGGCCGGTGGGGCAGTCGTCCCCGCCGTCGCAGGAAACCGCCGTCGCTGGCAAACAAGGCGACAAAAGGCCACATCGGCAATCATCATGTGCCCCTCAGGGGTTGACGGGCGCCCACTTGGAGAAGACATAGCCTTCCTCCGGCACAGGCGTGGGGATCATAGCTGCGGTGAGCACCGTACCGGCATCCAGAGTCAGCGTCGTTCTGCCCTTCAAGCTGCCGTGCGCCCCTGCCCCATAGACAACCGTGTAGGTGCCGGTGGGGTCTGGTATGTCCGTCCGCTGGAACCGGGCCGTGAAGGTGACGTCTGCGTCCACCCGATGCCCCACTGGGTCCTTTGGGGTTCCAGCTGGTAAAGGCGCAGCCTGCATTTGCAACGGGAGTGGGAACCATACCGGCGGTGAGAATCGTGCCCTTTTCCAGAGTCAGGACCGTTTCACCCTCCAGGCTGCCATTGGGACCGGCAACAAAGGTAACGGTGCAGGTCTCGGCCTCTGCGGCACGGAAGCCGGCGGTAAAGTCACGTCGCTGTTGACGGTATAGCCCACAGGGTCGCATGGGGTCCAGCCGGAAAATACATAGCCCTCGTTTGCAGCCGGAGTGGGGACCATGGCAGAGGTTAAGGTCGTACCGGCCTTCACCTCCAGGGTGGTGGTTCCTCCAGGCTGCCGTTTTCACCGGCGGCAAAGGTAACGGCGTAGGTTTCCACAGGAGGCGTATCCACAGGCTTGAAGTTGGCGGTAAACGTCACATCGCCGTTCACTACATAGCCCTCGGGATCTTCCGGGGACCAGCTTTCAAACTGATAGCCCGAATTGGGGAGCAGGCGTGGGGACGTCCTTCGCCGTCAGCGCAGCTCCCTCCTGACCGAAATGGAGCTCCGCCCAATGAGGCGGCCGTTTCCGTCGGTGACAAAAGCTTACAGTGTGCTCCTGGACGTCGCCTTTTTACATCTATCGTTACAATATCCGTACCGCCCATGCAGTTTACGGAGAAGGTATAGGTCGCGCCTGCAACGAACTCATAGTCATCGTGGCGGCCGCCGTCTCCTCCGTAGTCTGCAATCCGGACCATCTGCTTCTGCTTGGGATTGGCCACGCAGAAGTCATACACCCGCAGGAATTTGGATGGTGGCGGTGCCCGAAACCAGTACCGAGGTGGAGGTGGTGCTGCCGTTAAATCCGGCCAGGCTTACGTAGTCAAAGGGGCCATGCTGATGTCACCCAAGCGGGAGAATTCACCGTGGGCCGGAATCACAGGACCGTAGGCGGTGGCGGTGGAATCAAAGAGAATCACATAGCCGCTGCTGTCTGCCCAGACGTTGTTGTAGCTCAGGACGATGGTTGCCGTGTTGTCCTGCTCTTCCTGGCGGACAAAGTTGGCGGTAAAGGTGATATCCTCCACAACCTCATAATCTTCAGGATCTGTGTGGCTCCATCCGGCAAACACATAGCCGTCCTCCGCCACAGGCGTGGGGATCTGCCCGGCCTCCAGAGCGTTGCCTCTCTGGACGGTGCAGGAGGTCTCTCCTCCCAGGCTGCCGTGTTCTCCGGCGGCAAGGTCACGGTGTAAGAAGGCTCCACATCCGGCGTGACCGTAAGCTCAGGCAATAGCTGAAGCCATCTTGCACCACGTGGAAGTCATAGGTGTAACCGGCCTGGAACTCATAGTCATCGGCACGGGCGGGATGCCACAGGTCTTTGATGTACCACATCAGGTTGCCGCCCTTGTCCGGCATCCGGACTTCCCAGTCATAGACACCGGCCGGGATGGTGATGGTGGCGGGTTGCCGCAGACCACGGCGGAACTGTCCAAAGAGCCGTCGTTCCCTCGGGGCAGGAGTACTCATACATGCTGGCATCTATGTCGCCTTCCTGGCTGGGCATGCTAGAATTTCCATAGAGCTCCGGATGCACATCGAAGCTTGCAGCGTCCGCATCCAGAAACAAGACATAGCCTTGATCCTCATAGGGGTTATAGCTGCCTGCCCGCATGGTGATGACCGCCGTGCCCTCTGCAATTGGCGCAAAGTTGGCCGTGTAGGTGATATCCCCCGTGACACAGTCCCCAACCGGGGAGGCGGGGAGACCAGCCGGTGAAGCGGTAACCGGCCTCTGGCATCGGGGTGGGGATATCCGCCAGGAAGAGCTGCGCCCTCAAATCCTTCCTCAGAGTAGCCGCTCCATTCAGGCTGCCGTGCGTACCGGCGGCAAAGGTAACCGTGTACTGGGGCACAGCGTCCACCAGGGTCACGTTGTCCAGAACACCTACATCGTCTCCATAAGAGGTGCCCTCGTCCTTCACATAGCTCCAGGTCACGGTGTACGTGCCGGCATTCCGGAAGGTATAGCGCACGGTTTTCCAGCCGTTAAACCGGGCTGTCATCTCAGAGTTCAGCTCATAAACCTCTTTCCCGTCTACCAGGAAATAGAGGTTATCATAGATCTTTTTCACAGCAAACGTTTGGTCAAAGAACAGGGTTGCGCCAGCCTCCACGGTCACTGTGGTGGAGATGGTAGAGATGGTGTCATTCTGGGTGGCATTGCCGGAAACGGCATAGCTGCGCCCTTCGTAGAGGGTGGTAAACCAGGGGTACTCCCCATCCGTGGTGAACTGCAGCGTGCCGCCCTCCGTGTTCAGCGCTTCATCCAAGGAGCGGACATGCCAGTCATTCCGGGTGTACTGCGCTGTAAAGGTGACATCCTGGTTCACTGTCACACCCACAGGATTGGCGTTCCATCCGGCGAAGGTGTAGTCCTCATCAGCTTGCACGGTGGGAATCAGGTCTGCCGTCAGGGACGGTCCCCTCCGCCACGCCCCGGCTTGTCATCCCGTAGAGCTTGCCGTGAGCGCCAGCTTGGAAGGTCACGGTATACTCTTGGCTGGGAGCCGCCAGGCCAGTGACGGACACCTCGTCCAGAAGGGCCATATCGTCGCCTGCATCGCCGCCTATGTCCTTAGCAAAGCTCCAGGACAGGGTGTAAGTACCAGCTGCCGGGAATTCATAAGTCTGGGTAGTCCAGCCGTTATATGTACCGGAGGTTTCGGAAGACAGCCTGGCAACTTGGGCGCCGTCCACCTGGAACCGGGCAACGTCGTAATTCTTTTTCGGCGCTCACGTCCCAGCGGAAGGACAAAAAGCGCCGTCTTCCACGGTGACCGTGGTGGAAATCACCAGTTCCGAGTCCCCCCTGTCCAGCATTACCGGAGGCGGCGCACGCCTCTCCTCCTCGCTTCTGGTGACGGTCAGGGGTAGTCCCCGGTGCTGGCGAAGTGGGCTGCCACCGGCAGCGTTCACTGCTTCATCCAGACTCTCCGTGGGAGGTATCATTTGAAACTCTGCCGTAAAGGTCGTATCATCTGACACCGTGTAGCCCACCGGATCTTCGGGACTCCAGCCGGCGAACCTGTAGCCTGCGTTGCCCACAGGGGTGGGGACCTGATCTGCCGTCAGGGCAGAATTGGGCTGCACCTGCACGGTGACATTCCCTCCAGGGTCCCGTGGGCGCCGGCAGCAAAGGTGACGGTGTACTCGTCCGGCTCCGGCAGCAGGCCGGTTACCACCACGTTGTCCAGGGCGCCCATGTCTGCGCCCCCGGCGCATCGGAGTTGACATACCGCCACTCCAGCTGATGCACGCCGCCCGTTTCAAAGGTGTGGGTGTAACGGGTCCAGCCGTTCCAGGGGCCTCTGGCCTCATTGTCACAAGACGCAGTGTATTGATTGTCAACATAGAAGTACAAGTGCTCAAAGATGGTGCCGGAGATGTCCCAGTCGAAGGACACCGTGGCGCCGGCCTCCACCCGCACGCGGGTCATGACCTTTGAGGTGGTCCCGGCAAAGCCGGAATTGCCAGAGACCGCATACGTTCGGGTTTCCGCCTGGTCTTGCATCACCGTCCAAGGGTGGTCCTCCGACGTAGTAAAGGAGAGAAGTCCTTCCTCGCCGTTCAGCGCCTGATCCAGGGCTGTCTCGCCCTGGGCTGAGGTCCCGCCACAGCGTTTGCCGGCAGGACGCCCAGAGCCAGGCACAGGCACAGTGCCATTGCAATCCCTCGTAACCATGTTTTCTTCATGCTTGATCCTTCCTTTCTAATCGCTGTCTGCAGACAGCTGACCGCCTGCCGGCCGCACCGGACTCCGTCTACGGGTCGCTCCCAGTAGCATAAGCAAGTGTTGCAAATTTCTGCAACAATCTATTGTCTGCAAAAAGCACTATACCACAATATCTCCCAGAAGTCAACCCAGAATTCTCCTTGCGTTTCCTTTATGCGTGCAGGCCGGTAAAACTCCTGCCCTCTCCCAGGGGAAGCCCCCACTCCAGTACGGAAAAGGAAATGCCGTGGCCTGGTATTTTTCGCCCTTGCGTCTTTCCGGAACTTTCTCTATAATAGGAACCACAAAGCCATACAAAGTGGCCAGCAGGGGAGGAATTCCATTGAGCAGACAGGAAGCAAACGAGCAATACGCCAAAGCGCTGAAGGCGGGGCAGAAGCATTACCGGGATTGTGTCATCCGGGGACGTTATCCTTATCCTCAGGTGCTGGATGAAATTCTGGACGACTCCATGGCCGCCGGCCGGGTGGACATGGGGCTCATCAGCATCCCCACCGAGGGGATTGTGGGCACCAAGGCCGCCGGACGGACCTCCGCCTTTGCCGCCAACTTCATGCCCCTTCTGGCAGCTAACACAGAGTTTGCCGCCAAATGGGTGGAGCTGTGCATGGCCCACCTGGGGAGGGCATCCGGGACCCCATCCGCTGCTACGAATACATGGGCCGGTTTTACGTTCAGGAGGGCAACAAGCGGGTCAGCGTCCTCAAGAGCTACGGCGCCCCGGCCATCGACGCCTTTGTCACCCGGGTGATTCCCGCCTATTCCCAGGACCAGGCCGTCCAGGTTTACTATGAGTTTCTGAACTCCTTTCCCTCACCGGCCTGTATCAGGTCCGCTTCAGCCAGCTGGGGGGCTTTGCCAAGCCCAGGCTGCCCTGGGTTTTGAGCCGGACCACGTCTGGACCAAGGAGGAGCGGCAGCGGTTCCTCTCTGGCTACACCTATTTCCAGGCAGCCTTCCGGAAGCTGGGGGAGAGGGCCTGCCCCTCACGGCAGACGCCCTGCTGGTCTGGCTCCCGGGTGTACACCTTTGAGGAGCTGAAAACTCAAACCGCCCAGGAGCTCACTAAAACCTCAGCGCCATCTGGGCCGACGTCAAAGTCCTGGCCCATCCCGCCCCCATCACCGTGAGCACCTCCCCCAGGAGGAGCCGGACAAGGGGCTCCTGAACCGGCTCCTGGACGCTGTACGGCCCAACCACATCCATGTCGCTTTCATCAACGAGCGCAACCCGGTGGACAGCACCTGGACCAGCGCCCATGACCTGGGCAGGCAATATCTGGAGCAGGCCTTGGCCGGAAGAGTGACCGTCCGCACCTACAACATGGTCCAACCGGGAGAAAATGCCGAGACGGTGATGGAGCAGGCCATTGCCGAGGGGGCCCAGGTGCTCTTTTGCCACCACGCCCCCCTCATTGCCGCCTGCCGGAAAAAATCGCCGTGCGGCACCCCGGCGTTCGGATTCTCAACTGCTCCGTATCCATGCCCTACACCGGTGTGCGCACCTACTACAGCCGGATTTACGAAGGCAAGTTCATCACCGGCGCCATTGCCGGAGCCATGGCCAAAGATGACCAGGTGGGGTATGTGGCCAGCTACCCCATTTTGGCGTTCCCGCCGGGATCAACGCCTTTGCCCTGGGGGCGCGGCTGGCTAATCCCCGGGTGAAAATTTATCTTCACTGGTCCTGCACCCGGGCAATGCCTTGGATCTCTTCACACGGCAGGAATTTCCATCATCTCCAACCGGGACATTCCCACCCCAGACCTGCCCCAGCAGGATTGGGGCGTGTACCAGGTTGGGCCCGGGGGCGCCATTCAGCCTCTGGCCTCTCCTACTGGCATTGGGGCCGGTTCTATGAGAAAATGATCCGCAGCATTCTAAACGGCGGCTGGGACGCCCTGAACGCCGAGCACAGCGAGCAGGCGGTGAACCTACTGGTGGGGCATGAGCAGCGGAGTGGTGGATGTGCGGATCGACCCCAGCCTCCCAGACGGGGTGCAGCATCTGGCTGAAATTCTGAAGCGGGGCATTGTGGACGGCTCCATCGACCCCTTCCACCGGCTGATTTCCTCCCAAGACGGCGCTCTCCGTAACGACGGCAACCAATGGTACTCCCTGAGGAGATTCTCCACATGGACTGGCTGTGTGACTGCGTGGAAGGCAGCATCCCCACCTTCGACCAGCTGCTGCCCATGTCCCCAGGCCATGGTCCGGCTCCAGGGGCGTGTATCGGGACCGAATTCCTCCGGAAAAGGAGGGACCCTCCTGTGAAGATTCTGTTGGTTTCTGACGAGGAATGTCTGTACCTGTGGGACTATTACCGGCCCGGGCGGCTGGATGGCATTGACCTGATTCTGTCCTGCGGCGACCTGAATGCAGAATACCTCTCTTTCCCTGGTGACCATGGGGCGGGCTCCCGTTCTCTACGTCCATGGTAACCACGACGGCGGCTATGACAAGCACCCGCCAGAGGGCTGCACCATTGAGGACCAGGTGGTCTGCGTGGGCGAGGGCTGCGGATTTTGGGACTGGGCGGCAGCCCCTGGTACTCCGGCGGCCCCCATCAGTACACCGAGCAGGAGATGGGCGGCGCATCCGCCGCCTGCCGCTACCGCCTCTACCGCACCGGCGGGGTGGACATTGTGGTGACTCACGCCCCGGCCCGGGGCTATGGCGACGAAGACAGCCGGCCCCACCAGGGCTTCGCCGCCTTCCTCCCCCTGCTGGATAAGTACGCCCCCAATACTTGGTCCACGGCCATGTCCACACCCGCTACGGCGTGGGCCGCCCCGGGTGCTGCAGCGGGGAGGCACCACCATCATCAACGCCTGCGAACGCTACCTCCTGGAGCTCCCAGATCCCCCTGCCAACGCCCCCGGGCGAAAGCTGAAGGAGCTATAAAATTCCATGCTCCCCTGCCCTCTGCCAGATGTGAGCATGGACCGGTACTGGAAAAGCTGTCCTCTGGGCCAGTCAGAATCAGCTGGTTCTGGGCCGTGAAGGAACGGGATTTTGACCCTGACGGAACCATTTCCCGGCAGGATATGGTAACAGTTTTCTATCGGTACCCGCCAAAACTCATGGAATATCGTACAGATGCAACCGGCGATTTGGGTAAATTTCCAGATTCCGGCCGGGTATCTGGCTATGCAAAAAATGCCATGGCCTGGGCTGTAGGAGCTGGTCTGATCAATGGCATGACAAGTGGTAATGCCTGCATATTGTCGCCCACCGCAAGCTCCACCAGAGCTCAGGTCGCAACCGTATTCCAACGGTTTGTAGAACAAAGTAGCATCGTAATCAAAAAGCAAGCACAAGGGCCTGCTGCAGCAGGCGGAGGCCAGAACCGGTTCTACAGGAGACTGTAGCAGCGAATTCTGGCCTGCCACCTGCAACAGGCCCCATTTCATATGAAAAGCGGCAATTATGGACAGGGCTTCCCTCCCCTTTTTCTTCGCTAGCTCCAAAATCTCCGGCATCTTCTCCAAAAATCTTCCCCATAATTCTCCCGGACATGGGGCCGGAGGCAATGGGTACAGTCCCTTGACCCCGTTTGCCGTATAGCGGAAGCTCCCCGCACCGGTCGCCCAGGGCGGGGGACAGTAGCAGAACAGGCAGCTAAGGTCTCGGGATCCGCCCCCGGGTGACAGGGTAGAATTCGCAGAGCTTGTTCTAGGAAAAAATCGTAATGCTTTTCCTCCATAGGGGGACCTCCTTTGTGCGGGACGCAGGACTGGGATTTCGCAAGATGGTACCATATTCTCCCCTGAACCCAGTTTGAAAAAGCCAGCCTGGTGAACCCTTTCCTATTTTTGCTTCATTATAACAGACCCCTTCCTGTCTGTCCAGCAGAGATCCTTCCCCACCCAGGCGCAGCCTTTCCTCCTACTGGACTGGCGCGGCAGCACCGCCTTCCCCGGGCAGGGCGCCGAACGACGTGAGATGAAAAACGGCGATATCTGGCAGACTGGTAGGCAGGATCGGCAAAAACGTAACATGTTCCCTTCTGAACGGAACTGCATATCAACCAGCCAGGTTTCGCCCTTTCTCATCCGTCAGCCTTCGGATGCCAGCTGGAATCATAGAGGGTCTGTTGCAAAATGCGTTTTTGCGACAGCCCCGTTCTAAAAGTGAAGGATAGCGGGAGAAAACACAGAACTTCGTGCCTTATCCCGCTAAAATATTAGGGACAATTTTAGAAAACGCTATTTCGCAACGCGCCCAAGATCCATGGCCCTTCGCGCCTACCCTTGGGGGGCAAGGCAGTCTCTTCAGGCCGTTCTGCATCCCCAACCGGCATGTCGCAAATATGGCACCCCCATGTCCCGAACGGAGACAGGTGCCATATTGGCAGAAAGGACCGGGTTACACCAGAAAAACCATTACTTTTTCTTTACAACTCGATCGTCATCTCGCCGCCCTCGGCAGGGGCGTGGTGATCGTGATTGTGGTGTCGCCCTCGTCAGCCCTCGGGAAGCGTCAAGGGGTGTGGATCTCGGAGGCGTAAGGGGGCAGGGTGAATTCACACACGCCGTTTTCGTCAGACTTATAGGTGGCGCAGGTTGTATCGTCGCGACCTGGCAGGTGACACCTGCCACAGGCTGACCGTTCTGGTCCACATACTTGACGGTATAGGTGACCTCGGGCGAGGTCGTGGCAGACGTGGTGGGGGCCGGGCCGTGGTAGGGGCTTGGTGCCGTCAGCGTACTGCCAGAGACCGTGGCGTTGCCGTTTTTCATCTGCCAGGGAAGTGGCTACCACTTCGTTGACATTTTCCTCGTTGGCAAAGAGGATGACTTGCGTCAGCGGCGTCTCGCTGTCCAGAGCGTTGTTACAAGCACATACTCGAATCGCCGTAGCCAGTGGTCTCTATGCTGTCAATGGCGCTCTGGAACGCATAGCCCTCCTCCGTCTGGCAAGCAGGCACAGCGGGCTGAGAACCGTCATAGTTACAGTACATGAAGAGCGTCTCAGGGGTCCACGTCAGGAGCCAGGGTCAGCAGAACATCTGCAGTGCCACCGGGCACAATGTAGAAAGTGGTGTTCTCAGGCAGCTGGCTGGGGTCGTCAAAGACAATCTCCTTGGCGTCGGGATTGGTGACGGTCAGCGTAGTGGCATCGCCGAACAGGTAAGCGGGGTTGGCATCCACCGCAGCGTAGCAGCGGCATCGCCGGAAAGTAACTCGATGGTGTCAATCCACAGGGTATCCTCACCGTCTTCGCTTGCTTCGTCCTTGCAGTAGGCAACCGGATACAGTGTATTCCCCATCGGCATCGAAGGCGTAGGCGTAGGTCGTCCAATCGCTCTCCGCCGAAGCACTTCACGGTCTCACCGTTGACGCGGGATCTGCATCAGGTCAAGGTGGCTTCATGGATACCTGAAGGTAACGGCCACCGCGTCGCCGGCCTTGGCGTTCACCGTGGCGTTCACCACAGCCTCGCTGCGGTTGACCTGATGGTTGGAGGAAGCCACCACAGGGCCGTCCCTCCCCGCCACCATGGGCCAGGAATACTCATCAGTATCATTGGTAAGCACCAGAGCCGCCCTCTGCATTCAGCGCAGACGCCAGCTCCGCCTCGGAGGAGGGCTCCACATTGGGCTTCCGTGCGAGGAATGCCGTACTGCATGATGGACTCAGTGTAGTCGTCCCCAAAACAGCTCAAAGAGGTTGATAAAAGAATCCGCATCAGACTGAAGAGCCGGCCTCCAGGGAAGCAAATGCGTACCGAACCGGTCCACCACGATATGGAGTGGGAATGGAATCCACGCCAAAAGCGCTTGCCAAATCCGGCGTGTCCTTTGCCGGGGAGAGTCGCCTGCTTCTCGGCAGCATACTGCGCCAGCACATCGTCAGCTCTCGGGTTCGCAGGAAGGGCAATGACCTCTACCGGTCGCAATACTGCTCGCCGCCTGCTGCAGGAAAGGGAACTCAGCGCCGCAGAGCCGCACCAGGTAGCCCAAATGATGATGAGCACCATATCCTTTTCCTTCAGCACTTCCAGACAGGGTCACAGTCTCGCCGTCAAAGGTGGTGACGGTGAAATCCTGTATCTTGTCGCCCATCTGATAGGAAACCGCTTCCCCTTCGGTGGAGCAACCGTCTCCTCGGTGGGGAGCAGAGGTCTCAGGAGCGGAGCTCTCCGGGGGCCGGCTCACTGGTGGACTGCACACCGTCGGTATTCTTGCAGCCGGCGCACAGGAGCGTACCAGCGCCAGCGGCTGGCAAAGCAGCGTTTTGTATGTTTCATATTGTTTTCTCCTCTCGTTGCGTCTATGTTATGTGAGAATAGCACAATTTATTTTCCCCTGTCAAGGATTAGAACGAATTTCAGGATCACGGCAACATTTTGGCGCGTATAATTGTATTAGATTTTCTTGATGTAGATAATCTATTGATTCATCCTGTAGGCAGACCTTGCGAAGATTCCCGAGACTGCAAACAGCGCCCGGCCTGCCCCCGGGGGAAAGCCAGGGATGTTGCCGCGTCAGGATGGAACAAGGAAATGCTGTCTCCCTGGTCTGGATGGAACTTTTTGTTGCGTGAAGCCGCACCGTGTGCTATAATTCATCCATCAAAAAAGAGAGGAAACGGATGATGAAAAAAGCAAATGCAAGCGATACGCTGGGTCATGACGCTGGCAACCATTTTGGTTCTGGCGCTTTTGGCCTGGCAGTGTGTGGACATCTATCTGGAAGGCAACCGCCCATCCAATTTAGATGCCAACGGCGTGTACCGCTCCCTGTATTCAGCGTGGAAATTGTGGAGGCACGTCTGCGGCCCTTCTGCCTGTGCTGACGGTTTATGGACTGATGACCTGGGGGCATTGATCCTGCAATCCACCGGCAAAAGGGTGAGGCCCCGGGGCTCCCACTCCCCCGAAGACCGTTTGCACCTTCTGAAGGCCCATGTGGCTACGCTTCCCGATGAGGCAAAGCCCTGAGCGGCAGCGCCGGGTCATCTGCATGGTTGCTACCGTGGCGGTGCTGGCCTGCGCCGTGCCGTGCCTGGTCTACCTCCTGGCCGGGAGCATTTCACCTCCAGGGATCTGGAGCAGGTGATGGGGCAAATGCTGCTCCACGTGGCCCCCTGGATCGCAGCCGCCTTTGCAGTGGTTTTCGCAGCTTCCTTTGCCTGCGGCCGCAATGTGAAGGGGAAATCACGGCCCTCCAGGGCCATGTGGGAAAGGCAAAGCCGGAAGCTCCCGCCCCCGCCGGATGCCCGTGGGGCTCTGCGCGCCGGCCTGTACGCGGTCGCCATTGTGTTCATCGTGCTGGGTGTGATGAACGGCGGCCTGCGGGATGTGCTGGTGAAGGCGGTCAATATCTGCACGGAGTGTATCGGCCTTGGCTAAGCTCACCCATTGGCTCCGGAGTCACCTGCCCACCCAGCGCAGGCTCATCCAGCTCTACGCCGCCCTCCTTTTACAATGCCCATCTGAAGGGCTATATCTCCGGCAACATCTACACCGGCAGCACCAAAAGCGTTTGCGTGCCGGGCTTCAACTGCTATTCCTGCCCCGGGGCCGTGGGCGCGTGCCCCCTGGGCGCTCTGCAGAACGCCATTGCCTCCTCCGGCAGCCGCACGCCGGTGTACGTCCTGGGCATTCTGCTGCTCTACGGCATCACCCTGGGCCGCACCATCTGCGGCTTCCTGTGCCCGGTGGGACTGCTGCAGGAGCTGCTCCACAAAATTCCCTCGTTCAAAGTTAAGAAAGGCCGCGTCACCCGTGTGCTGAGCTATCTGAAGTATGTCATCTTAGCAATTTTTGTGATTCTGGTTCCCCTTTGGTACGCCCTGCAGAGCTACCCGGTGCCCGCGTTTTGTAAGTACATCTGTCCGGCGGGCACCTTTGAGGGCGCCATCGGCCTGCTGTCCAATCCGGCCAATCGCGACAAGTTTTCCATGCTGGGCATCCTCTTCACCCGCAAATTTGTGATCATGCTGATCATCGCCCTGGCCTGTGTGTTCATTTACCGCGCCTTTTGCCGCTTCCTCTGCCCCCTGGGCGCGATTTATGGCCTGTTCGCCAAAATCGCCGTGGTTGGCGTCAAGGTGGAGGCTCCCAAAGTGCACCAGCTGCGGCCGCTGTACGGCGCAATGCCCCATGGATATCCGCCGTGTGGGCGATCATGAGTGTATCCACTGCGGGCGGTGTATTGACGTCTGCCCCACAGGGGCCATCTCCCTCAAGGCCGGTCGCATCACCCTCCGCGGTCCACAAACCGATGCCCCCTCAGAGCAACAGCGGCGTGGCCGCCGTATTCGCCTGGTGGCCTGGGCCGTGGCTCTGGCGGTGCTGGTCGGCGCGCTGTGGTATTTCAACCGGCCCGAGCCTGCCACGCCGGCGCCTGAGCCCCTGTGACCACAGCCCCCGTTGAGGACGATACCCCTGTGGGCTACGAGGTCGGGATGCGCGCACCAGACTTTTTCCGTCCCGGTGTACGGGGCGGATGGGAGCGTCTTTACCCTGAGCGAGCACCGGGGCAAGCCGGTCATTGTGAATTTCTGGGCCACCTGGTGTACCCCCTGCTGCGGCGAGCTGCTCTTACTTTGACGAAATATACCGCACCTACGGCAACGACGCGGCAGTGGTGGCCATCCATTCCGACCTGGTGACCGATGATGTGGAGGCTTACTTGGCAAACTATGATTATCAGCTTCCCTTCGCCCTGGACGAAACCGGCTCGGTAATCCAGTCCTTCGGCGGCGCCACCATGCTACCCCAAACCATCGTCATCGACGCAAACGGCATCATCGTCTACAACGCCGTTGGCTCTGTGACCTACGAGGTCCTGGAAAACCTGCTGTCCCAGGCGGAGGAATCCGCAAAATCCTAATCAAGACCACAAAACGGGCCGGAGAATTGGAAAAAGCTTCCAATTCTCCGGCCTGTTTTCATGCTGCTGTCATAAGCTTCTGCTAAAAGACGAGCTGATATGATCAAACGTCCGGCTCAATTTCTTTAAAAGTGCGGCCTTCATGAGTAAATTAAAAACCAGCGCATTCCTGTTTGATACACGTCCTCTATCAGAGGCAAAGAAGACAGGGAATATGATACCGCATAAAAAATCCCGGCAGTGAACGGAACACCGTGCTGCCAGGGATTCTGTGATGACGGGTCAGAAATTCTGCCCCGCGCTTTCGTCGAAATGTTGGTTGACCTGCTCCGTGAACTCCAGCGCGGCGTTGTAGCCCATTTTCTTCTGGCGGTTATTCATGGCGGCGGCTTCAGGATGACGGCCAGGTTGCGGCCGGGGGTGATGGGGATGGTGATTTGGGGGACCTTGACCCCCAGAATGTCGATACACTGCTCATCCAGTCCCAAACGGTCATAGATTTCGTGGTTGCTCCAGGGAACGATGTTGATCACCAGGTCGATGACGTTCTCCCCCTTGATGGCACCCATGCCAAAGAGCTTTGCCACATTGATGAGGCCGATGCCCCGGAGCTCAATGTAGTTCCGGATCAAGTCCGGCGCGGTGCCCATGAGACTGGTGGAGGAGATTTTTTAATCTCCACCGCATCGTCTGCAATGAGCCGGTGGCCCCGCTTGATGAGCTCCACAGCGGCCTCACTCTTGCCGATGCCACTCTCCCCCCACCAGGAGCAGGCCCTCGCCGTACACGTCCACCAGGACGCCGTGGCGGGTAATCCGGGGAGCCAGGGCGCTTTCAGGTAGGGAAATCAGGCTGGAGACCATGTAAGAGGTGGTCTCCTGGCAGCGCAGAATGGTGATATCATGCTTTTTGGCCATTTCCACGCAGGTCTCGTCCGGGTCCATGTTCCGGGCGATGATGAGGGCGGGGATTTTTAAAGGAAAACAGCCGGTCGAATATGATGCTCCGCTGCTCCTGGGAAATTTTCCGCAGGTAGCTCATCTCCACATTCCCCAGTACCTGCAGACGCATAGGCTCAAAGTGGTCGAAGTATCCCGCCAGCTGCAGCCCGGGCCGGGAGACGTCCTCCACCGTCACACGAATGGATTCATAGTCACTGGACCGGTAGGCCGGGGTCAGCTGAAACTCCTGTACCAGTCGGGTCAAGGGCACGCTGTAGGTGTCGATCATGACTGTCACCATTCCAATTTTCACAAAATCGATTATACCGAATTGCTCTGGGAATATCAACCGGATTTCAAAAATTTTGGTTTTTTCCCTGTTTTCCCCTTGCAATTTGGGGCCTCTGATATTATATGGGCTGTGTCCGTCCGGATTCGTCCGGCGATTTTCCATGGATTGAGGTGCAGCTAATGGCAAAGTGTGATATTTGCGGCAAGGGCGTTACTTTGGCATTAAGGTCTCCCATTCCCACAGACGGTCCAACAGAATGTGGAAGCCCAATGTGAAGCGCGTCAAGGCGATTGTCGACGGTCTCCGCGCCATGTATACGTCTGTACAAGATGTCTCCGTTCCAACAAGGTTGAGCGTGCCATCTGATCCCACCCCTGCCATAAATTACGGCATAGCCTGTTCGGCTATGCCGTTTTTTATAAGTCCCCGCTCCCCGGAGCAGGCATAGGCATCCCCTTAGGCTAACCCCGCTAATCGGCCAGAATTACGCAAAGGCACTGTAGGGGCGCACAATGTAAGCCCGGCAGTGAAATTCTTCCTGGTTTCTCCAGATTCCCGGCGAATTCCCGCAGATTTCCCTGGCAGGCGCACGCTGTGCGCCCCTACAGGGGGTGCGTACCACCGCTCCCCTGTCTGCTCCCCGAGGCGTAGGTGCGCTCCGGACGCACCCTGCGCCGCTCCCCCACAGCTGGTCCCTGGAAAGCCGCTCGGTACTCGTCTGAACGGTATTCCTATGCTCCCAGGAAGCGCTGATGCGCTCAAAACAGCTCTGTCTAACTGACAGAACGCCTCAGCCGGGCCTCCCAGGCCTCCGGGTTTCCGGAAGCCGTGCGGCCCAGACGAAGGGAATCCCGGCCAATCTGGCGGCCTCCAGGTCCCCTGGGTGTCGCCCACATAGGCGGCGCTGGTAATTCGGTTCCGCTCCATTACCAGGCGTATGGTCTCCCCTTACACAGCCCGGTTTCGCCGAAGCAGGCATGGTCCCGGATGAGGCCCCCAGCTTTCCCTTTTCCAGCAGCAGCAATGTAGCCCTTCTGGCAATTGCTGACGATAAACAGCCGATGGCGGCGGGAGAGCGCCTCCAGAGTCTGCCGGACCTGAGGATAGAAAATTTCACAGGGGTCATCCTGCATCACCCGGTCCTCCCAAGCCATACAGGAGTTCATGAGCCTCCGCCGTTCCTCCGGCCCCTGGTCCGGCAGAAAGGAAAGCAATTTTCGTCCATGGTTTTGCCAAAGAGCGGGCGAATGCCCCTCTGGCGTGCAGGTGAGCTCCCGCCCGCCTCCTCAGAGCCAGGTTCCAGCCCCGTACCACCAGATCCACAGAGTCCCACAAGGTCCCATCCACATCAAAAAATCAAGCTCTCCGGGTTCATGCCGTCTCCTCCAGATCCTTCATGGTTTTCCGGAATTGGTAGGCAAAGGTACACACCGTCGTCAGCACTGCCAGTGTGTCCGCCACAGGCTCCGCCAGGAACACCGCCATGACCTTCTCCTCTCCCGTCCGGAAACAGAAGAGGCAGAATCAGGATCAGAATGAGTAAAATAATTTTCGTAAAACCGCCAGAAACAGAGACGTTTTGGCATTGCCCAGGGCAATGAAGGTCTGCTGGCAGGCGATCTGAGGCCCCGAAGATGACCGAGGGCCGCCATATGAATCCGCATGGCCCAGGCGCTGTAGGAAATGAGGGTTTTGTCCGTGGCAAAAATCGATGCCAGCGTCCCGGGGAACACCATAGCCAGAAGCCACAGAAGGGCGGAATAGCTCAGGCAGCAGATGAGTAACAGCCGGAAGGCCGACTTTCACCCGCCGGGCATTTTGCCCCAGTTAGAAGCTATGATAGCTGCGCCTCTGGCTGCATCCCCTGAAGGGGCAGCATGAAACCGCATCACGCTGGCCAGGATGGTCATGGCCTCACCGCCAAACTCCTGCAGCGCTGGAGTGGAGGCGTTGCGCTATCACAGAGATAACGCCCCGTGGACTGCATGATAAAGGGAGACAGGCCCAGAGCCAGACACGGCCCATAGAGCCCAGTCCAGCCCCTCAGGTTCTCCCGCCGGATGTGCAGGCCGGTCTTCTGCCCAGAAGGAACCGCACCACCCATTATGGACAGGCCCTGGGAGATGATGGTACAGGGCGGCCCCGCCACCCATCCCCAGGCTCCAAAATCAAAACAGCGTCCAGAATCGCCGGGCCACCGCGCCAATGAGAGCACACTGACCATGGCCACAGAGGCAAATCCCTGGGCGGTGATAAAGGCAATGAGCCCCAGGGCCAGCTCCACAAACACCGTGCCCAAGGCATAGATTTCCATATACTGCACCGCATAAACCGGGTTTCCTCACTGGCCCAAAGGCCATCAGAAGCGGCCGGCTAAAAATCAGAAACACCACGGTCAGGATCAGACCCGCCGACACCGCACCAGTGACGCAGTTGCCCAGGATCTTCTCCCGCTCCCGCCCGGTCTCCCCGGCCCAGGAAAAATGGAGGCTGGGTGGCCCCCATGGCGGTGAGGGCCGCAAAGGCGGAAATGATCATAATGAGACTCATGCACACCCCCACGCCGGTAAGGGCCGTCCGCCCCACCACGGGGATGTGGCCGATGTAAATCCGGTCCACCATATTGTATAAGGCGTTCACCAGCTGGGCGGTGATGGTGGGCAGAGCGCAGCCGCAGCAGCAGCTTCCCACGCCCCCTGGCCCAGGGTCGCCGGTTTCTCTTTGGTTCATACCCGCAAGTTCCTCCTGATCCTGGTTTCCGGCTTGCGTCCTCAGCCGCCGGGCGTGAGCTGGCGCTCCAGCTTCTCCAGCGCCACATTCTCTTCCATGGCTTCTATCGTTCCCATTTTTTCATCAATTTTCTCCTGCCTCACTCCGGGTAGCAGATGTGGGCCTCATCAGGCGCAGCAGCGTCTTCTCCAGGTACCGGCAGCAGGAGCTTTGCCATGGGCAGGTTCATGTCCAGTCCGCCGCGCTGGGTACTGGCTCCCTCAGAACCCATGAACGGGACATAGCCTGACCAGCTTCCATTATCTGGCCCAAACCGCCAGCAGGAGATAGAAGCCGGTGCGCACGTCCATCCGGGTCATTGCGCATGCAACTGGAACGAAGTACACT
>VOFB01004137.1_pt1 | contig 28191 bp, 45 predicted proteins | sample 5384141 | NCBI WGS metagenome assembly VOFB01 (sample SAMN12384721, study PRJNA508395) | human gut metagenome | isolation source: healthy gut A | host: Homo sapiens | reverse complement strand
ATTTGAACGCAAAATAAAATAGTTATTCAGGTAAAAGATGCTCAGTTTGACAGTTTTTATAATAATGAGAATTATTACTATTTTTATTGACAACAGGATGATAGTGGCATACAATCCTTATTAAGAATTAATCCTAATAAGGAGGACGAATGACAAGTAGGAGAAATACCATTCAAAAAGATCTTGTAAGAAATGCCGTATACGAAATGAGAAGACACGTTACGGCAAATGAAGTGTATGAATTTATAAAAGAAGCATATCCAACAATTGGAAAAGGAACTGTATATAGAAATCTTGATATATTGGTAGAGGAAGGTGCATTAAGAAAGGTTGAAGTTCCGAATGGACCGAACCGATTTGATTTTACATTGAAAAATCATTACCATGTAAGATGTATAAAGTGCGGTGAAGTTTTTGATGTGGATATGGATCAAATACCGGATTTGCTGGAAAGAATTCATAACACTCATGGAATTGAATTTGTGGATTATGATATTTCATTTAGACACAGGTCTGGCTGTCTGAGATAGATGAAAACGGAGGAAAACCAATGGCATTAAGCAAGAAGCCGGTAAACGGCATGAAAGATATTTTACCAGAGGAAATGCAGATTCGTGATTATGTGCAGCAGGTTATCAAGGAGACCTACCGCAGTTTTGGATTCACACCGATCGAGACACCTTGCATGGAAAACATTGCAAATTTGAGCAATAAGCAGGGCGGCGAGAACGAGAAGCTGATCTTCAAAGTGATGAAGCGCGGTGAGAAGTTAAAGATCGCAGAGGCAAAGGATGAAACAGATTTAGTGGATTTTGGAATGCGTTATGATCTGACGGTTCCATTGGTTCGTTATTATTCGAACAATGCCAATGATCTCCGTCCCCGTTTAAGGCATTACAGATGGGCAGTGTGTGGCGTGCAGACCGCCCGCAGCGCGGACGTTACCGTCAGTTTATGCAGTGTGACATCGATATTATCGGAGAACCGAGTAATCTCGCAGAGATAGAACTGATCCTAGCAACAACTACAACGATCGGGAAACTCGGATTTAAAAATTTTGAAATCCGTATCAACGAGAGACGTATTTTTAAAGCAATGGCAGCCTACAGTGGTTTTGCAGAGGAAGATTACGATACCGTATTCATTATCCTTGATAAAATGGACAAGATCGGTCTTGATGGTGTCGCAGAAGAACTTGCAAAAGAAGGTTATGCAAAAGAATCCATCGACAAATACCTCGGACTTTTCAAAGGTGTGGAGGAAGCAGGAAACGGAATCGATGGAATCTGTTATATCGCAAAGACTCTGGAAGGCTTTTTTAGAGGAAGACGTTGAGAAAAAACTTATTAGAGATCATTAACAGTGTCAACGCTGCAAAACAGGCAGATTTCAAACTGGTATTTGACCCGACTTTGGTTCGTGGTATGAGCTACTATACCGGAACCATTTTTGAAATTTCCATGCCAGAGCTTGGCGCAGCCTGTGGAGGCGGTGGACGTTACGATAAGATGGTTGGCAAGTTCACAGGACAGGATGTACCGGCCTGTGGATTTTCCATCGGTTTTGAACGCATTGTACTCTTATTGATGGAGAGCGGATTTACAGTTCCGATGCAGCGTCCGAAAGTTGCATATCTCATCGAGAAAGGCTATCCGGCAGACAAGCTCGTCGATGTGATCGCAAAAGCGCAGGAGGAGCGTCAGGCTGGCAAACAGGTATTAGTTGTCCGCATGAACAAGAACAAGAAGTTCCAGAAGGAAAAACTTGCAGCGGAAGGCTATAAGGATATTGTGGAATTTTTTAATAACTAGATAATTCAGAATGGAAACGCTATAGCAAAAAAACTATGGCGTTTTTCTTTCTATTGCGAGAAAAAACGTTGAAAAATAGCACTTCATGGTGTAAGATTAAAAAGTGTCAAAGCAGGATCTGCTGCAATGATAAAACCTATAAAGACAGGCAGTCTGGACAGCCTGAATGATACAAAAAGGCTATTTAACGTCCCGATTGCTGTAAGGAATAAAAAACAAGGAGTTAAGAAAATGATTCAGTCAAGAACTCATAATTGTAACGAGTTACGTCTATCCGATGCAGGTAAAAACGTAACAATCGTTGGATGGTATGAGAACATCCGTAAAGTAAGTAAAAATCTTGATTCTTCGTGATTTCTTCAACTCAGGTTGATTTGATGCAGGTATGGTGTGAATAAGGAGTCTACGATCTCTGTGACAGGTGTGGTAAGATTCGAGACCGACCTTGCGACTGGTGAGATCGATTCGAGAAGATCAAATTTTGGGAAAATGTATTTACAATGACTTCCATTTGAAATCAACCAGTCCAAAGATGCAGATGAGAACACAAGATTAAAATACCGTTATCTTGATCTTCGTAACCCTGCTGTCAAAAGGTTGTATTGAGTAAGATCGTTGCCGAACTTCGTCAGAAGATGAACTCCTTAAACTTCATGGAGATCAAACACCGATCCTTACCTGTTCTTCCCCGGAAGGAGCAAGAGATTATCTTGTTCCTGCAAGAAATCATCCGGAAAATTCTATGCACTGCCACAGGCACCACAGCAGTTCAAACAGATTTTAATGGCGTCCGGATTTGACCGTTATTTCCAGATCGCACCGTGTTTCCGTGATGAGGACGCAAGAGCAGACCGTTCTCCGGGAGAGTTCTATCAGCTCGATATGGAGATGGCATTTGCTTCCCAGGAGGATGTGTTCTCTGTTGTCGAGGAGGTACTGCCGCCGGTATTTGAAAAGTATGGTGTATACAAGACAGCATCCAAAGCCCCATTTGTCCGTATTCCATATCTGGAGTCTATGGATAAGTATGGAAGTGATAAGCCGGATCTTCGCATTGATCTGGTATTGCAGGATGCGACGGACGTCATGGCAGACTGCGGATTCGGTCCGTTCGAGGGACAGACCGTAAAAGCGGTTGTCGTGGACGGATTTACTGCGACCAGAAAAGTGATCGACGGAATCTGCGCAGAAGTAGAAGTTCAGACTGCAAACAAAGCATTCTGGTTCAAATTAGATGAAAATGGAGAACTTGTCGGAGGAATTTCTAAGTTCTTACAGGATAGAAAAGAAGCTGTGATCGCAGCTCTTGGATTAAAACCGGGTGATTTTGTTGGTCTGACAGCAGGCAAAAAAATTAGCCGCACAGAAAACAGCAGGTGTTCTCCGCAAACTCCTCGGAGCAAAGAAGCGATAAGCATATGAAGAAAGACTGCTACGAGTTCTGCTGGATCGTTGATTTCCCAATGTATGAGATCGGTGAGGAATCCGGGAATTAGAGTTCTGTCATAATCCATTCTCTATGCCACAGGGCGGAATGGACGCATTAAACAATCAGGATCCATTAGATATCCTGGCATATCAGTATGACCTTGTATGTAACGGTGTTGAGCTTTCTTCCGGTGCTGTTCGTAACCACGATCCGGAGATCATGGTCAAAGCTTTTGAGTTAGTCGGACTCGGTGAGGAGGATGTGAAAGCAAAATTCCCGGCTATGTACAATGCATTCTGTTACGGAGCACCGCCCCACGCTGGTATCGCTCCGGGTGTAGACCGTATGATCATGCTCATCTGTGGAGAGGAAAGTATCCGTGAGATCATTCCATTCCCGATGAACAAAAAATGCAATGGATATCATGATGGGTGCACCTGCAACTGTTGAACAGAAACAGTTGGATGATGTGCATATTGCAATCAAAAATGCCTAAAGAGGATTAACCGGAGTTTCACTTATGAACTGCCGCCTGTAGGTGGTGGCACGGATTTCCTAAGGTTATGTTGTATTGCATGCCACAAAGTGTATAGAAATATAAAAATAGAACTGTTTGTTTTTAGGAGCGCTTCCGCTTGTTGTCGCTGGTAGCGGTACTAAGAAAGCATCCATCGTGATTTCAAAATCCAATTACATTGGCTTTTGAAATCAATAATCTGCTTTCTAAGGACCGGCCGCCAAAATCCTGAAAACAAATCAGTTCAATTTTTTATTTATCCAACTTGCAGCATGCAATATCCCAGTTGTGAAAATCCGTCAATCCATGTTACGGCAGCAGTAATCATAGCTTAACCTCCGGGAGGTGTACCCTTTATCATCGATGAATCACAAGACATTGAAAATGACTGCATTTTGTCGTCACCTCCTTTATAGGCACTCATCCCCCATAACCGTGAGTTCCATAACGTAAATTGCAGATTCTGTGGTGCAATTCAAGCGTAAATTGGGCAAATATAAACGTCCTCTCACAAGTCATTCGTAACGTAAATGAAAGAAAAACGGTATAAACAAATATTATTTTCTTTGTGAGCTATGGAGATAAGACTCTTTAGAGGCTTATCGAAATGCCCGGCGAACAGAAACATAATATTTCGTTTATACCGTTTTTCTTTTTTTCATTAACATATAAAATTCTGACTTGTGAGAGGACGCTTATATCTGCCCTTCACACCCTAAGAAAGCACCACAAAATCTGCAATTTATGTTGTGGAACTCACGATTATGGAATGAGTGCCTATATTGGGTTCTGCCGCTCGTAACATGGATTGACGGATTTTCATTGACACAATTCCAGGATTGCTTTATACTAAGCCTGCATCAAAGTCGCAGATAAATAACAGTTACGATTATGAAGCATTCATAAGCGTGATCATTCTTAACAACGTTTCTGTCTGCAGATTCAAAACCTGATATAAGGTCGAGGATATGATCTTAAAATTCATTGCCGGTTCGGCAGGAGATTCCATTTTGATGAACAATTCAATGCAGGGAGCATTTGATCTGACTGATGTTTTTGCATCCCACTTATGTAAAAAAACAACAGAAAATCCACCCTATGCATTGAAAAAAACACAACATTCTATTATCATAAAAGGAGGAATAGGATTGAATACCAACGATGAAAAGATCCAGTGGCATCCGGCATTTGATGCGGCACTGCAGATTGAGTTCGGAGACGAAGCAAAATATCTGGAATTTGATCCGGAACATCTCATCTCAAAAAAAAGCCAATGCAGATCGATGTGCTGGTCAAAATGAAAAACACGTAAAACTCAGAAAGAATATCGGGAGGATCTTCCGGCAGTATAATATCATAGAGTACAAATCACCGGAAGACGACCTTGACATTGATGATTTTACAAGACCTATGCATACGCCTGTCTTTACAAAATCAGATACGGAGACAGTAGATCTGATCCCGGCAGATGAACTGACAATCACTTTTGTATGCTATCATTATCCAAGGAATATGCTCCGCAAATTGGAACAAGACCGGAAGTTTTCAGTGGAACAGCAGGACAGTGGCATATACTACCTCGTTGGGGATGCCATCCCGATACAGCTTGTCATAGTCCCAAAGCTGTCAAAGGAGCATAACTACTGGCTCAACAATTTAAGGAATGACCTTAAGGCGGGCAGTGAGATTAAAAATTTTATAGAAAGTTACAGTAAAAACCAAAAAACTCAAAGCTATATCAGGCACTCGCAGACGCAGTCATGCGTGCAAACTGGGAAAAGCTGAAGGAGGGATCGAATATGTGTGAAGCATTAAAAGAATTGTTTGCGGACGACTTTAAGGAATCAGAATTGAAAGGCAGAAATGCCGGCAGGACTGAAGGCGCAGCTTCTAAAATTATAGAACTGGTTATTAAAAAGCATCAAAAAGGATACACCGCCGAAGACACAGCAGACATGTTAGAAGAACCTGTCTCCCGGATCCAGCAGATTTATGACGTCATAGAGAAAAGCTCGCCGGATTATGACGCAGAGACAATATACAAACAGCTCCATGAAAAGAAGAATAAGCTTTTGGTGATTGTGGTAGAATTTGATCAGTAACGAATTCAATCGGAATGTGACAAAGGAATGTGATGATATGAAAAAAATCGATAGGTATGACAGCCTTGCTGTTTTTGATGATGGGGTTGATCGGCTGCAACGGAGAAACAGCCAATATTGACTTTCCTTTTGAAGTTGGAGATGTTGAAAATATTGAAATGTACCACTATGCGGGAGTACCTGTATCAGCAGAAAAGAAAATAGTCGTTGCAAAAACTGACATAACAGACTTATATGATATGTTTGAGAACTTATCATTGACAGACAAACAAGTCGAGGAAATCACAGGAGCAGATGTGACCAGTTTTCGATTTAACCTTTCGGATGGGACAAACTACGAACTGGTTTATGTCTGCAATGGAGTCAAGAACGGAAAGCTGAAATCTTCCACGGGCAATTTTGAATACTTCTACAAGTTCAGATATCGGCTCATATTGGTTCAATAATGAACTTGAAGCTCTCACAAGCCATTCACAGCGTAAATGAAAGAAAAACGGTATAAACAAATATTATTTTCTTTGTGAGCTATGGAGATAAGACTCTTTAGAGGCTTATCGGAATGCCCAGCGAACAGAAACATAATATTTCGTTTATACCGTTTTTCTTTTTCATTAACATATAAAATTCTGACTTGTGAGAGGGCGCTTATATCTGCCCTTCACAGCCTAAGAAAGCACCACGGAATCTGCTGCTCTACGGTAAGTTAATCTCCGGTTTTGGGACGTATCCCTGAATGGATAGCGCCGGTTGGACAGACATCTTTGCATTTTCCACAGCGGATACATTCCGCACTGTTTGGATTTTCATAAACCTTGACACCCATATCACATTTCTTTGCACAAAGTCCGCATTTCGTACATTTGGTGGCATCAATCTCGTAATGGTGGAGTGAAAACCGGTTGAAAATACCATAAATCGCACCAAGTGGACATAAATACTTGCAGAAAGGGCGGTATATCATTGTAGATAAAATAAGAAGAATGACAAGGATGCTGACCTTCCACCCAAATAAAAAGCCGATGGCACGCTGGAGTCCCGGATTTTTTGCAACAAGCGGAATACCGCCGAGCAGTGTGCCGGACGGACAGATCAGCTTGCAGAACCATGGACTTCCATAGCCGCTTTCCCCGACAAGAAGCAAAGGCATGGCAATGACGAACACAACAAGGATGACATATTTTAAATAGCGCAGATAGCGGTCAAATGGGACTTTTTGATCTTTTTTTTGACAAAAAGGGATCTTATGCAGCAGATCCTGCACAAGGCCAAAAGGGCAGAGCCAGCCGCAGACAAAACGTCCCATGAGAGAGCCGAAAATCATTAAAAATCCAATGACATAAAAGGAAAATTTATAATTTTTACTGCCGAGCACAGCCTGAAGGGATCCAATCGGACAGGAACCGATAGCACCCGGGCAGGAGTAGCAGTTTAAGCCTGGGACACAGAGCTTTTTGCTTGTGCCGCGGTAAATTTTTCCCTCGGTAAAACCGATGACATATCCATTTGTCAGGGCGGTGAAAAGAACCTGTACCCATAAGCGTAAATGTTTTCGCTGTTTTTTATCCAGTTCATGATGAAAAACCTTTCCTTGTAAATTCGTGTAATGTATTTTCTATTATCCGATGCCAATGCATTCCAGACAGATGATATTTGACTTATTCTGTACAGTGGTATGCTCATTTCGATGGATTCCATTTAAAATAAATAAAACCCCGATAGCTAAAAAAGTAAGATGCCTGTGACAGAGCGTTTTTTGATATTCATATAAGTTTCGCCTCGTTTCGTGAGTTCCGGCAGTCCGGGAAACTGCCGGAAACCTGATCTTTATGTGACTATTCTGCTAAGTAAGAGTCAATGAGAGCTTTCCAGCCTTCATAGTCCTTAGAACCTTCGATCGTGTCAAGGATGGTTCCATCTGATCCAACTACATAAGTGGTAGGGTATGCCATAATATTTAAAAGGGATTCATTTGTGGCAAGCGTTCCATCCATACGAAGCTGTGTGTAAGATGCATTTGCGTTACTCATAATATCTTTGATCTGAGCCATTTCGTCATCTGAGATACCCATGCCAAGGTCGCCGTAAAGTCCGTAAACAGCAGCACCCTTGTCTTTGTATTCACTATTGATCTTATCAAGATCAGGAATTTCATTGACACATGGGGTACATCCGACATTCCATACATTTACAAGTGTTACTTTGTTTTTGGCAAAAATAGAGGAATCCATTTTATTACCATCTATATCTGTAGTATCCATGTTCGTGAAAATATCATTTGTGGAAGCAGTGCTGTCGGAAGCAGTCTGTGCAGTGCTGTCTGTCTGTTCAGTTGTGGCCGTTTCCTGTCCGGCTGTTGTGGAAGAAGTATTGCCGGTGGTATTTCCGGTCTGTCCGCATCCTGCAAAAAGAAGTGCGCCTGTAAGTAAAAGTGTTGCGATAGATAATGTTTTGTTTTTCATAATAAGAAAATCTCCTTTGTTTTTTGTTGTTCAGACTATTGTCTGATTGATTTGATAGACATATCATAACGTTCCAATGTGAAATTAATATGAAATCAGAAAATTTTTTTTGTTGATAATCTTTAGAGGTCATAATAAACTGGAAGTAGTGTTATTGTTATAGGAAAATAGCACATTTTAACAGGGAAGTACTAAATTAAGGAAAAGGAAAGTATAAAATGAATATTTTAATTGTAGAGGATGATACAGCGATCCGCGAGGGCGTGGCAGAGTTTTTAAAAGAAAATGAATATGAGGTCTTTTGTGCAGAAGATGGGGAGAAGGCGCTTGAAATTTTAAAAAGCAAAGAGATACATCTGGCGCTGTTAGACATTATGCTGCCGAAGAAAAATGGAATCGAAGTGTTAAAAGAACTGCGGACGTTCAGTGAACTTCCGGTGATCATGCTGACGGCGGTCACGGACGAGGAAACGCAGGTGCAGACGTTTGACAACCTTGCTGATGACTACATATGTAAGCCGTTTTCACTGATATTACTTTTGAAGCGGATCGAAGCACTTTTGCGAGCACGTTATAAGACGGAAAATACATGGAAATACAAAGATGCTGTGGTGGATTTTTCCGGGTATCGGGCAACGTATCTTGGAAAAGATGCGGCAGTCACACCGAAAGAGATCAAACTTTTAGCAGTCTTGTTGGAGAATGCGGGACAGGTTGTGAGCCGGGACCAGATTTTAGACCGGATCTGGGGATGAGGAGGAAAGCCCTTTTGACCGTGTTGTGGATGTCTATGTGAAAAATCTGCGGAAAAAACTGCAGCTCGACTGTATTATCACGGTGAAGGGCGTCGGCTATAAGCTGGAGCTGCCATAAAATATCAATAAGTGAACAGCCTGCAAAAGAAGGCTGTATTCAGCGGTGCGCACAGAGTAGGGGATTGAATATGAAGAAAATGAAATTATTTCCTAAAACATTTTTATATACGTTTTTATGCTGCTTTTTATCACAACATCCATGCATCTGATGATTTATTTTTTCTATCCGAAGGTGTACTTAAGCCGGATGCAGGATCAGCTGGAAAAGAAAATGGACACATTGCAGCAGGAGATAAAAAGGAATACTGCAGCGGAAGCAGGGCAGATTTTTTCTGATTTTGCAAAACAAAATAATGTCAATGTTACGGTAGAGTGTGCCGGCAGTGAAGTTACTTATATGGGAATGGATTTCCAGATATCACTGTATACCGATGCCGATATGGTTTTTGATGTGAGCAATCTGGAAAATGCGGAATCAATTATTGTGAAAAATAAAACAATGGAAGCAGACGATGGGATTGAAATCCGGTGGAAGTGATGGCAAGCGCCATGCCGGTAAAAGAGGCGGTGGATATGATCACATTTTTTATTGCCGTTTACGTTCGGAGCTGCCATTCTCTTTTCCATTGTTTTTTCTTTTTATATTCGAGACGCATTACAAGACCTATTTTTCACATGCTGAATGTCACGAACGATATGAAAAATTTAAAACCGGAAGCGGCATTTCATGTGCAGGACGAAGATGAGGTCGGTCTTCTGGCGGAGCAGATCAATCAGGTTTATGAGCAGCTGCTTGCAACGATCCGGAGTCTGGATGAAGAAAAAGAGCATATGCTCGCAGTGGAAAAGTCGAAGACTGTTTTTCTGCGTTCTGCTTCCCATGAACTGAAAACACCGCTTTCCGGACTTCGGATCCTGCTGGAAAATATGCAGTATAATATAGGAAAGTACAAGGATCGTGACAAATATCTTGCGGAAGCAGTTGCCAAAGTGGATGAACTGAGCGGAATGGTCAGGGATATTTTAGATACTTCCAAAGTGCAGGATCTGCAGGAAGAGGAAAAACAGAAGCTTTATGCAGGCGGGGAAATTGGAACAGTGCTGCAGGAATATGCGATGCAGATTGCTGACAAAAAGTTAGAGGTGACAGACAGTATCCCGGAAGACTGCATGCTGTTTAGGAGTCGGAATACATTTCAGAAAGTGTGGTCGAACCTGATCGGCAATGCGGTACAGTACACAGAGCAGGGCGGGCAGATCACAATTGCCGCAGACACAGACAAAATCTGGATCGAAAACAGCTGTACACCGTTGACAGAGGAGCAGTTGGCTTATATTTATGAGCCGTTTTACCGTGTGGACGACACGCGGCAGCTTCCGGGGGCAATGGGCTGGGACTCTATGTGGTGCGGGAACTGCTGAAAAAAAGAGGGATTCCGCTATGTATTTGAGCCTGTGGAAGATGGCATGCGTTTTACGATTTTCCTATAGACAAAAGACTGCAAAATCATAAAGTATCCAGAAATTTCCTCGGATATTAAGAAAAATTCATTAGGAAAAGGGAACAATCTATAGTATAATGATGGTCACATCTGAAAATGAATTTTGGGCGTCTATGAACGCCGGAATGAGAGGGAATATGAAGAGAAAATAGCATGGATTCTGCTGGCGGCAATGACACTTTCCATTGCTGCGTGTGGAAATAAAAACCGGAGATCCGGTTGCAGATGATGGAAATATCACTGCAGAGGCAACAGAGGGAGAGTTGGATACATCGGCAAATCTGGAAGGAAGCTGTGCAGACATTCTGGATGAGATTTATAAAACAGCAAAAAACAGATGACGATTACTTCAGCTACACAGATGATTTTGAAAACGTGGAGATTACCGAAGCAGAAGAAGAATATATTTTAGGAACGACAGAGATTGATTATACGGATTCCGTGTACTCTGCACCGATGATGTCCTCGATTGCTTATCAGTGTGTATTGCTCCGGGTAAGTGAAGATCAGGATATCGAAGCTGCCAAGAAGCTTTTAGAGGAAAATGCCGATCCGGCAAAGTGGATATGTGTTGAAGCAGAGAGCGTTGTTGTGGAAAACGTTGGCGACGTGATTTTATTCATCATGGCAGACAAAGATGTTGCAGATGCAGCAAAAGAAGCGTTTTTAGCGTTAAAAAATAAATACAGAAGGTGGTGCGAAGCTTGCTTTTTTCAAGTATTACGTTTTTTATACTATTTTTTACCGGCGGTATTAGTGATCTATTATCTGACACCGGCAAAAGGAAAAAATCTGATACTGTTTCTGGCAAGCTTCGTTTTTTATATTTTGTGGGGGAGCCAAAATACAGTGTGCTGCTCCTTTTTTCTGTTGCAGTCGGCTATATGGGTGGAAGATGCATCGAATATCAGAGACAGAAGAAGTGTGTCTGTGCTGCTGATCCGGCAGACAGATCCGAAAATACAAAGGTGGACATGACAGGCTTGTGGTCGGAGTTTTACGCAATGACATCGGGATTGCTGGTATTTTTTAAATATATGGATTTTCTGGCAGACAGTGTAAACAGGATTCTCGGTACACATGTTCCGATGGTGCAGATCGCACTTCCGGTCGGCATCAGTTTTTACACGTTTCAGATCATCAGTTATTATGTGGATGTTTACCGGGGAGAGGTTGCGGCAGAACACAATTTTGTTGATTTTGCGGCATATGTGACGATGTTTCCACAGTTGATCGCCGGACCGATCGTCCGCTTTCAATCCGTGCAGGCGGAATTAAAACACCGGGATATCACATGGGAAAAAACCGGGGAAGGTGCGGCAAGGTTCGTCTGTGGCCTCTGTAAAAAAGGTTTTGATCGCAGATTCCCTTGCGTCGCTTTGTCTCGGCGCTGCAAAATATATCAGAAACAGCAGCAAAAACAGAAGCGGTCGTGACAACAGGAATTCGTGCGGAAGGCGCAGGGATCGGCACACTGGGTTACTGGGTGCTTGCCCTTGCGTTTATGTTACAGCTTTACTATGATTTCTCCGGTTACAGCGATATGGCGATCGGACTCGGAAAAATATTAGGTTTTACGTTCCCGGAGAATTTCAGGTATCCTTTTATCTCAAAAAAGTATCTCGGAGTTCTGGCGCAGATGGCACATGACGCTGGGCGGATGGTTCCGCGATTACCTTTATATCCCGCTGGGCGGCAACCGGGTGAGCGTTCTGCGATGGTGTTTTAATATGTTCGTGGTCTGGCTGCTCAGTGGGCTATGGCACGGTGCAGGATGGAATTTTGCGCTGTGGGGATTGTATTTTGGCGTATTCTTAAGTGCAGAGAAATTAATCGGAAAAAAATGGAAAGAAAGATCCTTTAAAATAGCAGACATATCCGCAAATAATGACGCAATGGTGGTAACAGGGAAAATATGTTTCTGAGCTGTGTCAGAAATATCATAGAACATGGTTATGTTCTTCTGGTCGTCCTTTTAGTTTTGTCATTTTCCGTGTGGAGAGTGTCCGTGAGATAAAAGAACAGCTTTTAGGATTAGCCGGAAGTTACGGAAATGCAATGACACCGATGGCTGCTTATGAGATCAAGAGCTATCTGATACTTTTACTCATCGCATGTGCTGGTGCGACACCGGTTCCTGCGATGTGCGTTCAGAGATTAAAAAATACAAACATGTGGAAAAAGTCAGGATGGCTGTTACAGAGCTGTTATATACTGACAGGGCTGGTGCTTGCTACGGCATTTTTACTGGGAAGTTCGGTACAACCATTTTTTATATTTCCGGTTTTAGGGAGAGTGAGGGGAAACCACATTTATCTGACACCGGATCGTTAATGAGGAGGGCAGAAGCATGGATTGGAAGAAAAAATAGCAGTAGTTGTTTTTCTGCTCTCACTTGTCTGTGTCCCGGTGGCGGCGTTTCTGCTGCCGGATCAGGCGGTTTCTAAGACGGAGAGACGGAAACTTGCGAAGAAACCGGCATTTACAGTGGCTGCTTTTGGGGATGGAACGTATATGGAGCAGTTGGAAACGTATTTTTCCGAGCAGTTTCCAGTGCGGGACGGATTGCGCACAGTGAAAGCGGAGACGGAGACGGCACTTTTGGGAAAAGCGGATACCAATGGTTATTTTAAAGTTGAGGATGGCATTTATCATCTGGAGGCAGAATTAAATGAAAAGAATGTGGGCAGAGTGGCAGATTCCATAGAGAAGCTCTGCACAGAACAATTTCAGAACGCAGATTGTTATGTCGCAGTCATCCCGGACAAAAATTATTATCTGGCAGATAAACAGTATCCAATACTGGATTATACAAGGCTGGATGAGATGATACAGGCGGAGATTCCTTCGGCACAGGAAATTAATTTATATGATAAACTGCATCTGGAAGATTATTACCGCACGGATCTGCACTGGAAACAGGAAAAATTACAGATGCGTAGTAGATACACTTGTGCAGTCTATGGGACAGCAGACCAATACAATATCTGACGGCTGGCAGATTGCCACAGAGGATTTTGTCGGAGCTTACGGGGCCGCCTCTGCATGGAAAACAACACCGGATAAGATGATTTACCGGACAGATCCGTCCATAGAGCGGATGCAGGTCTATGATTATGAAAGAAAACAGAACGTAAGTGTCTATGCACCGGAAAAAAAATCGGTGGGATGGATGATTATGATTTTTACCTGTGGGGTGCAAAGAGCGCTTCTGACCATTCAGAATCCGGAGTGCCATAATGGAAAGAAGCTGTTGCTGTTTAGGGATTCTTTTGGCAGCAGTATCGCACCGCTTTTAGCGGAGTATTATGAGGAAGTAACGCTGGTTGACCTCCGGTATGTCTCTGCTTCGTATGCACTGGAGCTTTTAGGGGACACGGAATATCAGGATGTGTTGTTTTTGTACAGTGCACCGATTTTGAACCATGGAGACAGCTTGAGATTTGGTTAGTTTATAGAAAAGCAGAGATCAGAAAATCCGCAGCCTTAAAAATAAGGTGCGGATTTTTTGATATGTGTAAAATTTGTGTAACCAATCCAATTCATTTGCGTCTTTCCAGTGTGAAGGGAAATATGAGAAAATGAAATAAATCCGTGTAAAAAAAATGGGGAACCTGAGGCTATGTGCAATGGAAGATGAAAAGATTATTGATTTATATTGGAACCGAGATCAGGGCGCGATCGGACACACAGCAGAGAAATACGGCAGTTATTGTGGCAGGATTGCGAAAAATATTCTTTTGAATAACGAAGATTGTGAAGAATGTGTCAATGACACCTGGCTGAGGGCGTGGAACGCTATGCCGGACGAGAGACCGGCAATTTTATCTGCGTTTTTAGGTGCGATCACAAGAAATTTAAGTCTGGATCGATACCGGAAACTGCATACGGCAAAAAAGAGGAAAAGGGGAAGTGGAGTTTATTTTGATGAACTGACAGATCAGGTGGACAAAAAGAGCCATCGCACTACATAGAGGAACAGGAATTAGTGGCGTGTATCAATCATTTCCTCAAAAATCTCCCGAAGGAGCACCGCGTGATGTTTGTGCGGAGATACTGGTATTTTGATAGCATTACAGAGATTGCAGAGCGCTGTGCATGCAGTGAGGCAAAGGTGAAGACAACACTTTTTCGTGTCAGGGTAAATTGCTGGACTATCTGAAAAGGAGGGCTATGCATTATGAAAAAAGACGGATTGGATAGATGTGATCGGAAAAATCGATCCGGCTTATGTAAAAGAAGCGGAACAGTGGAGCAAAGCAGCACAGAAAAAGAGAAATCTCAGGCATTTTACTGCAATGGCGGCGTGTGTGTGTATTCTGCTGGCTGGAGCAGTGGTATCATTTGATCTGTGGGTACAGAACAAAGATACAGGCGCAGAGACAGAAAGTGCTGTCGCAGAAGGGATGAACGAAGGTACATCAGCTCCAAACGAGGGGAACGAAAACTGCAGTGGCAAAGGCGGAAGAGGAACAGACAGAGAGTGTGGAGTCAGAATCTTTTGCAGATACAGACGAGCAGATCACGATCAACGAGGTCAGTGAACTGACAACGATTGCAATCGATGTGGGGAATGGACAGGAAGAGCGTATGAGTGCAGAGGAATTAGAGCAGTATTATGGAGTGACTGTTTTTCCAAAAAAATCTGCCGGAAAATCTTGTGGCATATGCAGAGGAGCATGATACAGATACAGCCTATGTACAAAGCAGTATACAGCCATTGGACGGGGAAAAAGAGAAAAATCAGACCACGGCTGAAAGAAGTATTTATTATAATAAAGATCATCAGGTAGTGGATGATAATAATACATTTCTGTATGAGAGTGAGGATGGAAACAGAAGCCTTGAGATCGGTGTCCGCACGATGGAATCCGGGATTATCACGGAATTTGAGGATGATGATTTAAAAACTTCTGTGATCAATAATAGGAAGTGACAATCGCACGTCTTGCAGCGGAGGATGAATGTTATCTCGCGATTTTTACAAAGGAAGGTGTGACGTTTACCATCCAGACGAAGAATCTGACGGAGGAGGAACTGCTCATGGTATTGCGTGAACTGTGTTGACCGCAAAGGGAAAAACGACTGGAAGTAAAAAATAAAATTTCCGTGTAACATTTTTCAAAAAGGATTGTTATATAGATGAAGTTCCAAAAGCGCAGGCTGAGTCACAGGAATGGGGACGGTCGTTTTTATACGGGAGAGGAGGAGTCATGGAAAAAGATATATTAAAGCAGCTATATCAGAAATATCGCAAAGAAATATATCTTTACCTCTACTCTTTGTGCAAAAACAGCAGTCTTGCGGAGGATCTTTTGCAGGAAACTTTTTTAAAAGCACTGCTTTCGCTGCCGGATGACCACACAAACATGCGTGCATGGCTGTATCTGGTGGCGCGCAATCTTTTTTTAATTATTACCGCAGGGAAAAAGAGAAAGTACCGCTTGGTGAAGTGCAACAGATACAGAATACCGCATCGCAGGAGGTTCTGGAAGGCATTTTGAAAGAGGAGAAAACAGGCTCCTTTATCAGGCAATGAATGAACTGGAAGAACGGAAACGGGAGATTCTGCTCATGCAGTATTTTGGAGAACTATCACAGAAAGAGATTGCGGCGATTTTGAAAATGACACCGGAAAATGTGAGGGTATTATCGTATCGGGCAAAGCGTGAACTTCGGGTTTACATGGAGGAGAACAACTATGACCTATCGTGAATTGTTAAAGTTATATCAGGAAGGAAAATTAGACAAGGCACAGACAGATGAAGTGGAACATGCCATTGAGAAGCAGGAAGCTATCAGTGAGTACCTCTATGAAAAAGAGGAGATTCCGGGACTCGAAGTACTTCAAGGGCAGGAGAAAGAAGAGGTTTTTGTGCAGGGCAATGATGCAGAATCCGAAGAGGAACAGCGTTTTGTAAAATGATACAGAAAACGATCCGGCGAACTTTTTTGAAAATGGGTGTGATCGTCGGAACAGGCGTGCTTGCCGTCGTGCTCTGTGTGATCTTTGTTCTGCCGCAGGTTGTATCGGCTTTTACTATAATCCAAATGAAGTGGTGGGAATAGGCGAAGGCAGTGATATTACAACAACACGGATGAGCCTTGACCTTTCTGTATATTCCGAACTGTTCTGGCCGGGCAGTTACCGGAACACAGTCAATGCGGTGGCAGAGGGTTATGGAACATACAATATTTCTATTCCGCAGGGAATTTCATTTGGCGGAAAATTTACAACCGTCAACGGCAGGCTAAAGCGTGGGAAGCTGACGCTTTATAATACAGATGAGTTCAAAATGCCTTATGGAAATACATTTATGGTGCCAAAAGAGGTGGAAGAATACTCTAGAATACATTTTTTCGACGAAGATACCAGACAATTCTGGGGACCGGCAGGAAGTGAGGAGGAAGCATATGCGTCTATTGAGAAACTGGATGATAATGCGTATTACATTGCATACGCGTCCCTGGAAAAACTGACCAGTTATGCAGATTTTTATAATTGGGCGAAAAACATCCGATGAAGATGGTTAGATGGACGATTAATCCAAGTGGAAGTCGACTGCTGTGGTGTGCAGTCTATACATCCGATAATAAATTGGCGATTTCGTCTCATACTGATAACCTCATTTCGGTTTCCGGTTCTGGGCAAGAAATTCCGCCAGAATCCCTTCCCGGATGCATTCATCCACTGCATGTTTTACGGCCTGGTTCAAAGGCATGTCTGATGCATAGTGTCGTACTCTGGCAACATACTGCGCATATTCGTTTAATGTATTGCAATGCTGCATCAACTCTGCATTGTGTCCCTCATTGACATTCAAAACAGTGACAATCAATTCGAGCTTTGGTTCATCTGACAAACATTCAAATGCCGAGGAAAGCCGAAGTTCTGTGCAGTCAGAAATTACCGTTGAACCATTGTAAATTCGATAAAATTTGGGGCAGGAATTTTCTGTAAGGTGGAAGAAAACAGTGATTTCTTATCCGCGAGTTTCTGATATTCACTGCAAATATAAAACAGATCACGAAGAGGCATATTTGGGTTGTAGGTCGACTGATGTTCATACAGATACAGATTCGTATCCATGATAAATGCCAGATCGTTTTTTATTCCCATATAAATAGCATTTTCGAGTGTCACGATCTCCAAATCTTCCGGGTTTTATAATTACTCTGATTGACTGCATTGTAAAGAGAGCAGATTTTTCCGGTCAGAAAATAACATCCGAAAAACGGTGTCTTTATAATTCCGGTTTGCCGCTGGTGTTTTGAATGTAAAGTTTCTTTTTGCGTTACGGTTTCTTTTGCATTTTGCCATAAATTTTTTCCTCCTCGAAATTGGCAGGACAGTTTTTTAAAACGGTTCTCTGCTTGCAGGAGAATATAACTGTTTGTGATTCCAAGTTCATCTCGTCTCCTGCTTTTTAATTGTTGATGGGTAACGAAAAGCATAGATACGAATGAAGTACACAGATTCTTTTAATCTGGGAAAAAAACGAATCTGTCGTTCTTAGAATATAGATGACACAAATGTCATGAAGATTTTGTAATAGTTTTTGTAACCAACTGTAAAAATCAGCGTCTTTCCTTATAGAAAGATAACAGCAGTAGAAGAACATATTTACATAACCATCGAAAAAAGGAGGACAAAGCATATGAAACGAAAACTGGTTACAATTTTGATCGGATGTATGACGTTAGGATTATTCGGGTGTGGCAGTGGATTATCTGATACGACAAAGCGGTTGACGCCGCAACAGTCGGAGGACAGTGAACAAAACGCCGATCATACAGGAAATGAGGATCAGCAGGCAGAGGCTGATACGACAGAAAAGAAAGCGGAAGATGACAGCACAGAAACATCCTTTGGTTATCGTTACCGTCAGTTTGCCCTGAATCTGCTGCAGCAGACATATGAGGATGGAAAAAAGATGATATCTCCATTGTCAGTATTAGCAGCGCTTACCATGACAGAAAATGGTGCAAAAGGCAATACGCTGTCACAGATGGAGCAGGTTCTGTCGGATGGAACACCGGTAGGGCAGCAGGGCAGAGAACTTTCTTCGTATATGAAAAAACTGACCGATACAGAGAATGCGCATCTAAACATTGCAAATTCAATCTGGCTGAAAGATGCAGACACCTTACATGTGGAGGATGATTTCCTGTCAGAAAACAGTAAATTATTTGATGCGGAAATTTATCAGGCACCTTTTGATGAGCATACATTAAAAGATATCAATACATGGGTTTCGCAAAAACAGAAAAAATGATTCCGAAGATATTAGAAAAAATCGAAGACAATTCGGTAATGTATCTGATCAATGCCATTGCTTTTGATGCAAAGTGGCAGTCTCCATATGAAAAGGAGGATGTAGAGGCAGGCACATTTACTTCTGAAAATGGAACACAGCAGACGGTGGATATGATGTATTCCACAGAAGCATATTATCTGGAAGATGACAGCACGACCGGTTTTATCCGACCATATGAAGATGGATACAGTTTTGTGGCATTACTTCCAAAGGAAGGGTATAAGCATAGAGGATTATATCGGTCAGTTGTCGGCAGAAAAACTGATCAGCCTTGTTGGAAATGCCAGCACGGATTATGATGTGGATGCAGCAATCCCAAAATTCAAGTCCGAATATTCAATAGAATTAAAAGATACCTTGCAGAACATGGGAATGACAGATGCATTTGATGAGGAACAGGCAGATTTTCGAGGAATTGGAACCAGTGATAATGGAAATATCTATATTAACATGGTACTGCACAAAACCTATATCGAAGTTGATGAGCAGGGAACAAAAGCGGGTGCCTCAACGGTTGTCGGAATGGTGGAAACGATGTCCTTATATGAACCTGAAATAAAAACGGTGCATCTGGACCGCCCATTTGTCTATGCCATCATTGATACAGAAACACAGATGCCGATCTTTCTCGGAGTCACAGAATCCGTGGAAGAATAAGAATGTGCCAGCATTATATGAAAAAGGTTGTTAAAAAATTAACATGTACTAAAAAACATACTTGAGATTCTATATAAATTGTTTATACTAAATTCGGTCTGACAGGGAAGAAGAAACTGACCTGAGATATTCTTAAGACCAGAAGGAGAATTTATATTATGAAGAAAAAACTTGTATCAGCACTGGCTCTTATGATGTCCTGTGTGATGCTGGCAAAGATGCGGCGGAAACAAAGTGGAAGAGAATACAGCCATTCCGCAGACTGAGACCAGCGAAGCAGTCACAGAATCAACAGAGGAAGCAAAGAAGTACAGAAACTGAAGCAAAGAGGCGAATTGACAGATGTGAATGTAGCCGCCTTAAAAGGACCGACAGCTATGGGAATGGTGAAGCTGATGGATGATTCCGACAATGGAGATACCGGAGCAAATCATTACAATTTTACCATTGCAAAGCATCACCGGATGAGATCACACCGCAGATTGTGCAGGGAAATGTGGACATTGCAGCAGTTCCGGCAAACCTTGCATCTGTTTTATACAACAAAGAGGGTGTGGATGTCAGCGTTTTGGCAGTCAATACGTTAGGTGTATTATATATTGTGGAAAATGGCGACAGTGTACAGAGTGTTGCTGATTTAAAAGGAAAAACCATCTATGCCAGCGGAAAGGGTGCAACACCGGAATACGCATTAAACTATATGCTGACTGCAAATGGCATTGACCCGGAAAAAGATGTCACAATCGAATACAAATCCGAGCATTCTGAATGTGTGGCAAAGACTCGCAAAGAAATGAGGATGCAGTGGCAATGCTTCCACAGCCATTTGTGACTGTGGCAATGACACAGAATGAAAATATCCGTGTGGCACTTGACCTTACCGAAGAGTGGGAGAAGGCTTCCGGCGATGGAGATACAAAGGCAGCCTTAATTACCGGAGTTGTGATCGCAAGAAATGATTTTATTGAAGCGCATCCGGACGCAGTTGAGACATTTTTGCAAAGCAGTATGAGGCTTCTGTAAACTATGTAAATGACAATGTGGCAGATGCGGCAGTCCTTGTCGGAAACTATGATATTGTTGCAAAGCACAGGTAGCAGAGAAGGCAATTCCCGGAATGTAACATTGCATTTATTGCCGGAAATGATATGAAAGCAAAATTAAGCAGCTATCTTGGAATTTTATTTGAACAGAATCCGGCAGCAGTCGGTGGAGCATTACCAAATGATGATTTCTACTACAACGCAGACTAGGAAGAAAAATAAAATAAAACTCTGGACCATTGCATTCTGGCTGTTACTCTGGCAGTTTGCAAGCATGGCATTAGACAAGCAGATATTACTGGCATCGCCCCTTTCAGTGGGGCGGTGCCTGCTTTCGTTGGTGAGAACCTTTTCCTTCTGGGAGTCAATCTGGTTTTCGCTGGGGCGCATCGCACTTGGTTTCTTCTGCGCAGCGGCAGGCGGCGTTTTGCTTTCTGCATTGGCATATCATGTGAAATTAATACGCGATATCCTTGCACTTCCGGTGGCTGTATTAAAGGCTACTCCGGTCGCATCTTTTATTGTGCTGGTGCTCATCTGGATGCCATCAAGAAACCTGTCAATACTGATTTCTTTCATCATGGCATTTCCAATCATTTATACAAATCTTCTGGAGGGATTTGAACATCTGGACCGGGAACTTTTGAGATGGCAAAAATCTTTCGGATGACATTCTGGGACAAAATGTATTACCTTTATTTTGGGGGACTTTTTGCGTATTTTCGTTCTGCCTGTGCAATTGCGATCGGCATGTGCTTTAAGGCGGGGATCGCAGAGAGATCATTGGCATTCCAAAGGCTTCCATCGGAGAAAACCTTTACAATGCAAAGATTTATCTGGAGACACCTGACCTGTTCGCCTGGACATTTGTCATTATTGCAGTGAGTGTGCTTTTTGAAAAAATTTTTCAGTGGCTGCTGTCATTGCTGGCGCATCGGTTGAGTGTAAAATAATTTGCGGTTCACGCATGTGAGCAAAGCAAAAAAAAAAGGCAGTAGAAAACAAAAATGGAATTGGTAAAAGAGAAAAAATGGATATCATAGTAAAAAATTTATGTAAAACATATGATCGTAATCGGGTGTTAGATCATTTTTCCTGTACGTTCCGGGAGAAAAAAATGACCTGTATTATGGGAAAATCAGGCATCGGAAAATCCACGCTGCTATCGATTCTGATGGGGCTGGAGAAGGCGGATGAAGGAACGGTTTCCGGTATGGAGCATCAAAAGATCAGCGCTATATTTCAGGAAAACCGCCTGTTTGAAAATCTGGATGCGGTGACTAACATTCATATCACAACCGGAAAAACAAAAGAAGAGATCACAGGCTTTTTAAAAAGATGGAACTTGACGATATTGCCGGAAAGCCGGTAAGTGAGTACAGCGGCGGCATGAAACGCCGTGTGGCAATCGCAAGGGCACTTCTGGCAGAGTATGATATTTTGATCATGGATGAGCCGTTGCAGGGACTTGACGCAGAGACGAAGGAGAAAGTTGCCACAGTCATAAAAACGCAGACTGCCGGAAAAACCGTTCTTTTGTCACGCATGATGAGAAAGAGGCAGAATTTTTCGAGGCAGAGTGCATGGAACTTGCCTGAATTTACGCAAAAAAGAGGCAGATCAGCACAGTAAATGTGTGGTCTGCCTCTTCTTTTAACGGTTCATTTCAGACTGATAGCCTGAAGTATTCTTATGCTGTTTGATAATGCTGTCGATCTCCTCTAAGTCCGTGAAGACCATATCGCCGATGACGCTGTGTTTGATGGCAGCCATGGCATTGCCGTATTCCAAAGCTTTCTGGGAGTCCCCATGTTTTAAATATCCATACAGAGCACCGGATACATAGGCATCGCCGCTTCCGATACGGTCCACAACGTCAATATTATTGTATGGATTTTCTCTGTAATAAGTATCATTTTTGCAGAATAGATGATGGAAGTAAAATTGTGCTTCTTCGGAGTGATGACAGTCCGCTCTGTGGAAGCGACAACGGAAATCGGGTATTCCTCACAGAAAGATTTCTGAATCTCGTTGATCGTACCTGTTTTTCCAAAGGTAAGTCTGGCAGTGTCCTCAGAGCAGAAGAAACTGTCTACATAAGGAAGAATGGTTTCAATGCATTTTCTTGCTTCCTCTCCAGTCCAGAGATTGGCACGATAGTTTACGTCAAATGAGATCAGGGTTCCCTGCTTTTTAAATTCTTTTTTGATACAGTGGATCGCAAAATCCTGTGCCTTTCCGCCGAGCCCGAGCGTAATGCCGCTTGTGTGGAACAGACGGGTGTTATAAAAAGTGTCTGTGGCACATCTGAGATTTCTATATTATTAATGGAAGAGTGTTTTCTGTCATAGACTACGCGAGGCTTTCTAGGTAAGAACCATATTCATAATAGTAAATACCGACACGGCTGTCGTCGGAATGGTCTTCAATCAGATAATTCTCGCTGACTCTGGAAGCATTCAGCTGATTCTTGATAAAGGCTGCCAGCAGATTCGTTGGTATTTTTGAGATGATGGCAGTGTTTAAACCAAGCTGCCCAATCTCAGATGCGATATTTAACTCTGCACCGCCGAGATGTTTCATAAATGTATCGCCCTGTGCAAGGCGTCCATTGATCGGTGTAGAAAGCCTTAATAAAATTTCCCCTAATGTGATGACATCATATTTACGATCCATAGTCGTTTTCCTCCTGTTTTTGGAAAAAATATGTAGTTCGGTTCTGTCAGTTTGTAATGATCGATTACAATTTTACTGGTAGATGTAAAATTGTAAGTTTTATATTGCGAAACTAAGTTCTGTAATATGAACCGCTTTTGAATAAATTATAGCGCATGGGACAGAAATGAAAAGTCCTTATTTAAAAATATTTTTGAAAAGATTGAAAAAACATATTTGACATTTATGAGAATGATGTTATAATGAGGTTACAAATTGTGAAACACTGTTTCACTATATGAAACATACGGATTTAATATATGGAGGATTTAAAAATGGCAAAGAAAGTCGTTACATTTGGTGAGATTATGCTTCGTCTTGCACCAGAAGGATATTATCGTTTCGTACAGGCTACATCTTATGGCGCAACTTATGGTGGTGGAGAGGCTAACGTAGCTATCTCTTTAGCAAACTATGGTATGGATGCAAGCTTTGTAACAAAATTACCGGCTCATGAGATCGGACAGGCAGGTGTGAACTCTTTAAGACAGTTCGAGTTGATACTTCCAAGATCGTCCGCGGTGGTGACAGAGTAGGTATCTACTTCTTAGAGAAGGGCGCAAGCCAGAGACCATCAAAGTTATTTATGATCGTGCAGGTTCTTCCATCGCAACTGCAACAACAGCAGATTTCGACTGGGATAAAATTTTCGATGGAGCTGACTGGTTCCACTTCACAGGTATCACACCGGCACTTGGTGACAATGTGGCAGAGATCTGCTTAGAGGCTTGTAAGGCTGCAAAAGCAAAAAGGAATCACAGTAAGCTGTGACTTAAATTACCGTAATAAATTATGGTCCAAAGAGAAAGCCGGACAGGTTATGGGCGAGCTTTGTAAATATGTAGATGTCTGCATTTCCAATGAGGAAGATGCAAACGATGTATTTGGAATCAAATCTGAAGGTACAGAAGTAACAGCAGGTGAGTTAAACAAAGCCGGATACAAAGAGGTTGCTCAGAAATTAACAGATCGTTTCGGATTCAAGAAAGTAGCTATCACATTGAGAACATCTATCTCTGCAAACGATAATAAATGGGCTGCAATGTTATACGAAAACGGAGAGAGCTACTTCTCTAAAGAATATTTAATGCATATCGTTGACCGTGTAGGTGGTGGAGATTCCTTCGGCGGCGGATTAATTTACGCTTGCTTAAATGATTACGCCCACAGGATACGATCGAGTTTGCAGTTGCTGCAAGCTGTCTGAAACACTCTATCGAAGGTGACTTCAATCAGGTCAGCGTTTCTGAAGTTCAGAAATTAGCTGGCGGAGATGCTTCCGGACGTGTTCAGAGATAATCAATTTATTTTGCTATAAATTTCTTTGCTGATTTCTGGCAGAGAAACATTTATAATTCCTTTCCCTAATTTAATATATGGAATCGGTGGATCACCCAGTCCGCCGGTTCGGGAAAAAGCCGTACATCATTTTTATGTGCGGCTTTTTTTTTTTTAGAAAAAAAGTTTCGAAAATGCAAGGTTTTACTATCATTTTGTGGAAAGCATTTCTTATGCAAAATATACAAAAAAATGCTGGAAAGCTTTCTTGCAGTTTTCACAAAATTATAAAAATGAAAAAGAAATATACTGACAGTTGCAGACTTTTCGTGTTAAAATCGAATAGAAAGGAGAATCAGAAAAATGTTTGAAGTAGGAGAATATATTGTTTATGGATGTAAAGGTGTATGTCAGGTAGAAGAAATCACACATATTGATATTCCCGGCAGTAATAAGGACAGGCTGTATTATGTTTTGGCCCGTTAGAGGACAGAAACGGCAAAATATATGCCCCGACCGATAATGCCAAGGTGGCAATGAGAGAAAGTCATTACCAGACAGGAGGCAGAGCAGCTGATCGAGGAGATGCCGCAGATCGAAGAACTGTGGGTAGTCAATGAAAACAGCGGGAACTGCAATATAAAGAGGCGTTAAAGACCTGTGATTTCAGGGCATGGATCAGTATTATCAAGACATTATATTTCCGAAAAAAGAGCGGATCGCTCAGGGCAAAAAAATAACATCTTTGGATGAACGTTATTTAAAGGCTGCAGAAAATGAGCTTTATGGCGAATTGTCACTGATATTGGGGCTTCCTAAGAGTCAGATGGAAGATTTCATTTGCAGAAAGCTTGAGGCGTAGTAATTTAGGTTATGTACAAAATATTGCAGTCTGGCATGCTTATGAAGGCATGAATGTGAAATGGACGAATATTGTGTAACGAAAACAATATTCGCCCATTTTACATTCATTGCATTTTAGTTATGATACTGCAATATTTTGAATTTACCATTTGTAAAAAATTCAATCTTAAAATCAGTCAGTTCAGGTCATGAGCAGCAGAACGTAAATCTTTATGATCAAATAAGAGTTACTTTTCTATAAAAAACTATTTGTACCAGTAAAACCCATCATTTTGAGTATGAACGAAAGCACCTTTAGGTACTTGTTTGCAAATAATGTGGACATCCATGTAATCCGGCATTGGAGAAAGCATACCAATAATCCCCATTGGAATACATATTCCCGAAAGAAATGCATTGGGTGGAGATAAAAGAAATATAGCCAAAGGTATTATACCTAAAAGCATAGGCATTAAACTCATTATTACAAAACGACGTTTGCTGATTGGTTCGTGACATACTGCAAAAAGCAAAAACTTTTTTAAACAGATTCCTATGTAAACTTTTTGACCTTTTTTATAACAAACTCCATGTAAAACTTCGTGAACAGGCAGCAATAGCAGCCCCAATATTATTCCGAATGGAACATATATCGGATTCATTGCTTTTTCGCCAATCATAAACCATTTAATGCATATTATCGCATAACTAAAAATAAGTGGTAAAATACCATATAACAGACTGCTTTTAAAAATATTATCCGGTCTTTCTATTCGTTTTGCATTGTTTGGCAACGTGTTTTCTGGGAAATCTGTATCCCAAGATTTATTACCGCACCAAATTATTTTAGGCATAAATGCATCTCCTCTAAATCCCGATTGTTTTAATTCTTTTCAGTTCCACCTTCTTGCCTTTCGGACATAGCCCTTGATGGACAGCAGATATTTTCCCGCAAGAACATCGTATTGTCGGCTATATAGTAGTATTCACTCCGTTAACAGCAGCATGCTCATTTTCATCCATTGGAATAATGAGGCATTTCTGACCGTTGATGGTATCAGAATGGATCTGTCCGACTTTTTCCGGTTTTACACGGAGAATGACATCATAAGTTTTGACTGCAGGGACATCATCATCCGAATCATCGACTGGGATGGAACGGGTTTCTTCCAGCTGATGTTTCAGACTTTCCACCTGTTCTACCAGTTCTAATTTTTTCTTTGCGTTTCGCATTTGCCTCGACTAACTTTGGATCAACTAAATGTTCGGCGGACGGTAAATCTTCACCGAAAGTGTCCTCGTAGGTTTTCTCGATTACAGCTGTCTGTTCCTCGGAAAGTCCGCTGTCGGAGAGGACAGAGGCGATATCGGTCAGGGTGAGCGGTGATGGCTCTTTTTCTTCCTCATCCTCGGCAGGAACTTCAATTAAGCCACTGAGATTTCCCTGAATGTCAAGAAACATAGCGTCGCTTTCCTCATCATCTTCCCCCGATCACATCTTTAACGATGTTCTGGAAGGTGAGTTTCTTTTCTGTTGCGGTAAACTTGGCACCGCAGCCAAGACCGGATTCCATGAATTCCGCGTGCGGTGTCTTGGTATCCCTGGTGTAGAACATCACGGAGTGAATATCGCTGCTGCGGTCGGTAAATGCCGGAAAAACGAAACCGGTGTCCGGTACGCCGACCACCCAGTCGCGGATGCGCGGCCCGATACGGTTCTCGTCCTCGCGGTAGCCAAGCCCCGGCTTGGTCAGAGTGACCGGACAGATCGCACACAGCAGATACTCGTAGACTTCCTCGGATTCGTCGAGCTTATTATTGTCGGAGGTTTTGGTCATGACATCGTAGGCATCGTGGAAGATCAGGATCAGATAATTGCCGACGTAATCGTAACTGTCAATGATCATATCGTAAAACGTGTCCATCAGATCATCATTTTTCAGTCTGCTTTCGCGCAGTCCCATCAGAAACTGCTGTCTGCCGCCGGCAGCTTCCTCTGCAAGTGGAAATTCCAGCTCTAAAAAGATTGTTTCCGATCGTGCCGGACAATACTTTTTTGCAATCTCTAAATATTTGTAAAATTCTTCGTCCTCCAGATTCAGAAAAGTTTCTCCGATTTTGGTGATTTTATTACGGTCAGCGTCCACGTAGCAGCCGCACATTCTCGTAAAGGTACAGGCTTCTTTTTAAAACGCCGCTTGATTTCTAAAATATCTTTTTTATTCATAGTAATTCTCACTTTCCTGTCATTTTTCATCAAGTAGTATAACATATTTTTTCAAAGTGCGTTAACTGTGAAAAGCAGAAAAAAATGCTTAATTTAGAAGGTAAACTGCAAAATTCAGTATTGCTTTGCGAAAATACACCAGAACAGATAAGGAATCTGCAGATAGTTTGACAAACCAAAGAAAAGGATGCTCCACATAAAGTTAAAAATAGCTGGATAAAATATGTGCGGAGTGCCAAAAGCTTATCCGGATGGTCAGACTGCGCAACAATATAGGAAGAAACTCCCATAAGCAGATATAAAATCGTCCATATAATCGGAAATAAAATACCGGGCGGTGCGAAAGAAGGTTTTGTAAATGAGGCGTAGGAGCCGGACATGTTTCCAGTAAACAGTGCAGAAAGAGCGCCTGCCGCGAGGGGAATCAGAAGAAAAATAATAAAAATACTTTTATTGGTGGAATGGTGTTTCATTG
>VOFB01004625.1_pt1 | contig 28195 bp, 44 predicted proteins | sample 5384141 | NCBI WGS metagenome assembly VOFB01 (sample SAMN12384721, study PRJNA508395) | human gut metagenome | isolation source: healthy gut A | host: Homo sapiens | reverse complement strand
CAGAATCCGTGTGATTTTCTTTTCTTTCATATCTTTATAACCTTACTTTTACTTTATTTAAAGATTATAACAGAATCTCCTTTGTTTTCCCATAATTAAAATACATCACCAGAGGATTTTTAAAAATGGTGTAATACTTGCTATCTGTTTTGGAAAATGTGATACTATAAATTATAGTCACACTTAATTTTCGTAACAAACGGAGGGACCCTCTATGATAAACCAGACAAAACAAATATTGGAAGAATCTCTGAAAAAATTAATGCTTCAAAAGCCGCTCGATAAGATAACCATCCGCGATTTAACCGAAGACTGCGACATCAGCCGTATGGCTTTCTACTATCACTTTAAAGATATTTATGATGCGGTCGAATGGTCCTGCCTGGAAGATGCAACCCGCGCTCTTGCCGGCAAAAAACTTACGACACCTGGTCTGAAGGACTGGTACAGATTTTTGATGTTGTGTATGAAAATAAGCCATTTATATTAAATGCTTACCGCTGCATCAGCCGGGATCAGATTGAAAGTTTCCTTTTTCATCTGACTTCCGATTTACTGATGAATGTTGTAGAGGAAAAAAGCAGAAGGCACCAGTATTTCTGAAGAAGACCGGCGTTTTATTGCCGATTTTTATAAATACAGCTTTGTCGGTGTTATGCTTGACTGGATCAAAAAGGGCATGAAGGACGATTATGTCGATCGGCACATAAGATCGGTATTACCATCCACGGAAGCCTTACGCATTCAATTGAAAATTTCGCAGCACTTCCTAAAAAAGAAAATTCATAACACAAATATACTAAACCTATATTTTTTTACAAAAAGAGGCAGATGATAAGTTTTTTATCACTTGCCGTCTATTGAGACTCCGGGAGTTTCTGTACTTGATGAATATTACTGGCTTAACAAGCATGATCCTAATTATTCTCTTTGCAGGGCAACTGTAAACAGAGGTGAAGATGCACATACAGATGGCAAATTTAATTTAAGCCAGAAGGGCTGTATGGAAATAATGAAGCTGTTCTTCACTAAAGATGAGGATCTGTATGATAAGACAATTGAAGATTTCTTTGATGAGGAAGTTTTTGATTCAGATTTCTGGCTGTACTGGCGTACGATGTTCGCATTTGAAAACTGGCACAGTGCGCTTGAAATGAAGCTTTATATTCAGAGATTTATCCATCATATAGGTGGACTTCCTGATTTCTCAGCATTGAAGTTTACCAAGTATAACCAGTATGAATCACTTATTTTGCCTATGCAGAAATATCTTGAAGATGCAGGTGTTGATTTCAGGTTTAACACAAGAGTTGATAATGTAATCTTTGATTTCAGGGATGGAAAGAAGATTGCAAAGACCATTGAATGTACTGTAAAAGGTGAGACTAAGTCAATTGATCTTACTGAGAATGATTTGGTGTTTGTTACTAATGGAAGCTGTACAGAAGGTACTATATACGGTGACCATACACATGCCCCGGTAGGTAATGCAGAGGTAAGAACAAGCGGCTGCTGGAGTCTGTGGAAGAATATTGCTGCACAGGACAGTTCGTTTGGACACCCAGAGAAGTTCTGCGGTGATATATCAAAGTCTAACTGGGAGTCTGCAACTGTTACAACAAGTGATGAGAAGATTATTTCTTACATTAAGAAGATATGTAAGAGAGACCCAAGAACTGGAAATGTTGTTACGGGCGGAATAGTCAGCTGTAAGGATTCAAGCTGGCTTTTAAGCTGGACAATTAACAGACAGGGACAGTTTAAGGAACAGAAGAAGGATGAGGTGTGTGTATGGGTATACAGCCTGTTTACTGATGTTGATGGTGATTAATGTAAAAAGAACACTTGTTCTTTTCTCTGAAATATGCTATTCTATTTCTACCTGATCAAGTAAGAAGAATGCCTCCCGCATTCTTCTTACTTAAATGATTTGATACCAGGGTCAAAAGGTCATGCGTTTCATGCTTGCATGAAAGAGCATGACTTATTGACCCGCAAAACACCGAAAAGTAGCCATTTTTCGTAGAAAAATGAGCGAATTTGAGGTGTTTTAGGATTGCGAGAGCATGAAATGCGAAGCAATCCGTGTATCATAGGGGACAAAATACCTTTTGACCCCAACATCATGATTTCAGACAGCATATAGGAGAAGCAGCAACACATGGATGGATATCAGTTCGAAGAACAGTGTGCGATCATACTAAAAAGAAAACATTTTTCAAAAATAGAAGTTACTAAAAGTTCTGGGGATCAAGGCGTTGACATCATTGCCTATAAACACAGAAAAAAATACGGGATACAGTGTAAGTATTACACGTATCCCGTTGGTAACAAAGCAGTCCAGGAAGCTTATGCCGGTGCAAATTTTATGACTGTGACAAGGTCATCGTAATGACAAACACAACATTCACCCGCTCCGCGATTGAACTTGCTGAAAAACTGGATGTAGAATTGTGGCCGGATTGCCCGGTCACACCTTTTTTACAGTTTATTGTTCAAGATCATGGGATTATTGAACCTGCTTCTTTTCCTTTTACGCGATCCTGACACTTTTTTTCTGCAAAGTATGATTTTATTCATCTGCCGGTTTCACTTGATACGATATCGCTGGTGGCACTCCTGACAGCCTCTGCTTTAGGAATCTTCGGCTGAAGTATCTCCTTTGTAATCTGATTACCGCCGGAGCTTTCCTCTTCCTTGCATTCCATGTTGTGCTTTCACCTGTATCTCTGGCAACAGATTATACATACACAAACTGCTCTCCTTAATTCCTGCCGTTGTATACATGCTTCATGCCGGGTGGCTGAAATTAAAGAAGATGAAAAAATAAAAGCTTATTCAAACCAGATTTCCGGATTCGTAGACGATACACTGGTTACTCCTGCCTTAAGAAGTGCCATTACATCTTCCTTCTCCCGGATCATTCCTCCGGCGATCACAGGTACCGGAAGATCTTTACAGATCTTTCCGATCACCTTCGGCATCATTCCCGGAAGAACCTCTACCACATCCGGTTTTGCTGCCGTTACCTGTGTTTTCACATTTTCATAAGCCATAGAATCAATCAAAATACGCGCAATACCGTGAGCATTCCAAGTTCCTTCGCTCGATGAATGATCGTCGGTTTTGTGGAAATTACACCATCCGCTTCTGTATATTTTTGATAAAATCTGCTGCAATGTTCTTCGATGCCAGCCCATGGATCAAGTCTAGATGTACTACCGCCAGTTTTCCTGCTGCTTTTACTTTAGAAACAATCTCCGGAATTGTACAGATGTCTCCATATAAAATAAATACAACCTGGCTTTCACTTTTCAGACAGGCATCTACTCCTTCATCATCTTTTACCGCTGCAATCACAGGGGATACCTCCAACGCATCCAGAAATTTATAATTCATTTCAATTCTCCTTTGTTCAGCTAAGATCAAATGAATGCCAGACACAGAAACTGTGAACAACAGTACTTGTATCTGGCATCTGTTTCATAAATTATACTATATCTCCTTCACTATCGTCTAGTGTACTGCATCCACATTTCCGGCAGCTACGATATTTACACCTGTACCTGCCACATTTTCCAACACAATATCTCCAATGTGAACCGGAGCTTTGATTGTTACGCCGCGAAGTGCTGCGATACAGTCAAAAATCTTATCTTTTGGAATGTCATGCTCTGTCTTCACATTAATCATTGGTACTTTTCCGTCTGCGACACGAACTGTAGTCGTTACAATACGCGTTGGATCAGTTACTTCCTTTCTTGCATACGCCTCCACGTGGACACGTATTTCCTGTAACGGATACAACTTTTCCGTCTTCCATTTTTACAACGATCGGACATCCCATCGGGCATCCGATACAGATTAATTCTCTCTCACTCATTTTCTTATGCCTCCTCGATCCGAATCGTAATCTTCTTTGTCTCCGGGTATTCTTCCAGTTTCTTTTTCTTTAGGATTACCTGCTCCATCTCACCCGGTGCCATCACCTGACGTTTCTTCTTACCAATCAGCTGATCGTCAAAATACACTGCAATTGCTTTTATTCTTATATACATCTCCGACACGGAAACGAACTGTCAGATTTTCTTCCATTTCAGAAGGTCTTACAAAGGATGGTACAGTATAGCGCACTCCGCCTTCCGGAGAAATCGGAAGCATTTCTGCCTGCACGTCCTTTTCTCCTGCCTTTATATAAGTGGCTGCGTTCTTTCCTGCTGTCGCTGCCTCCTGAGATACAAAATCGACCAGGTCATGCACATGCAATACATTTCCGCAGGCGAAAATGCCATCCACACTTGTTTCCAGTGAATCATTTACGACCGGACCTGAAGTAACCTGTGAAAGTTCTACTCCTGCGCTTTTTGAAAGCTCATTTTCCGGAAGGAGTCCACAGGAAAGAAGCAAAAAAAGTATCACAAGTATATCTTTCCTCTGTCCCTGGAATCGGCTTGCGGTCCGGTCCGACTTCTGCAATCGTAACAGCTTCCACGCGATGCTTTCCTTCTATATCAATCACTGTATGACTCAGCTTCAGCGGAATCTCAAAGTCATCCAGACACTGTACGATATTTCTCTTCAAACCGCCGGAATAAGGCATCAGCTCCGCTACGACCTTAACCTTTGCGCCCTCCAGTGTCATACGTCTCGCCATGATCAGTCCGATATCTCCAGATCCAAGGATCACAACTTCTTTTCCCGGCATAAGCCCTTCCATATTTACAAGATGCTGTGCCGTTCCGGCAGAATAAATTCCTGCCGGACGATACCCCGGAATATTCAGGGCACCTCTCGGACGTTCCCTGCATCCCATCGCCAGGATAATTGCATTTGCCTGAAGAAGCAGAATTCCATCCTCGCGGTTTGTGGCGGTTACTACCTTTTCCGGAGAAATGTCCATGACCATTGTATTTAATTTATATTCAATACCACGTTCTTCTACCTGCTCAATAAAACGTGCTGCATACTCAGGTCCTGTCAGTTCTTCTTTAAATGTATGCAAACCGAATCCATTATGAATACACTGCTGCAAAATGCCTCCGAGACTTTTATCTCTTTCCAAAATCAAAATGTTGTCAATTCCGTTATCTTTTTGCTGCGACTGCTGCCGCAAGTCCTGCAGGACCTCCACCAATTATGATTAAATCATATGTTTTCATTTTACTCATCCTCCAGTTCTTTATTTTCACCTACGATAAATTCCGATCCAACGCCATTTTTGCCAATCTTATCAACCGGCATCGGAACTTCTCTTTCCAGAATCTCCATAACCTTCGGGGAACAGAATCCTGACTGGCAACGCCCCATGCCTGCTCTTGTCCTGCGCTTCACTCCATCCAGAGAGCGTGCGCCAAGCGGACGGTGAATGGCGTCTAAGATTTCTCCCTCGGTAATCATCTCACAGCGGCAGATAATATTTCCGTAAGCTGGATTTTCTTTGATCAGCTGATTTCTCTCTTCCAGAGAAAGCGTATCCGGATCTAAAATCCCATGTCTCACCGGATTAAAATCAGACTTTTCTTCTGCATTCAAAAGGTCTCTTACAAGTTCTGCAACCGTAACACCGATTGCCGGTGCTGAAGAAAGTCCCGGAGATTCAATGCCTGCTGCATTGATCAGTCCTTTACATCCGCTGATTCACCAATTACAAAATCATCTCCATCCTCGTGTGCACGAAGACCTGCAAAAGATGTGATCACCTGACGAAGCGGAACATTCTTAACGCTATGAGAGGAAACTCTTGCGATCCGATCCAGACCATCCATTGTCGTGTTTACAGCACCTTTATCTTCTACATTTACTGCTGTAGGACCTACAAGCAGATTACCGTGAACTGTCGGTGTGACCAGTACTCCCTTTCCCATTTTCGACGGAAGCTGGAAAATTGTACTCTTCACATAATCTCCAACTGTCTTATCCAAAAGCATGTATTCCCCTTTACGGGCTGTGATATGAAGCTTTCTGTCTGAAAGCTGATTATTGATCTCATCAGCATAAACTCCTGCTGCATTAACAATAAGTTTTGTCTCAATTGTCTCATCAACACCAGTATCTGCGTGATGAACCTGAACTTTAAATCCTTCTCCTGTCTTTTTCCAGTTTTTCAACTTTTGTATTCAGGAAAAACCGAACACCGTTCTCGTATGCATTTTCCGCATATCCCATTGTCATATGGAATGGACAAACGATTCCTCCTGTTGGAGCCCACAGTGCACATGTCACATCATCTGCCAGGTTCGGCTCTTTCTCAATCAGAGCCTCTCTGTCTAAAATCTGAAGTCCAGGAACTCCATTTTCTTACCTCTCTCCATTAAAACCTGAAGTCCTTCCGGATCCTGCTCTTTCGTACATACGACCAAAGAGCCGTTTCTCTTAAATGGAATGTCAAGCTCTTCTGCGATTCTGTCCATCATCGCATTTCCCATCACATTTAACTTTGCCTTCATCGTTCCCGGAACTGCATCAAATCCCGCATGGATGATCGCACTGTTTGCCTTGGATGTCTCATTACAGACATCCTCTTCCTTTTTCAATCACACACGTATTCAACTTATATCTGAAACCTCTCTGGCAATCGCGCTGCCTGTCACTCCTGCACCAATAATAACAACATCAAACATATCCATTCCTCTCCTTTATCACACAAAAAAAGCAAGGCAAATAAAACGACTGCCTGTCGTTTCATCTACCTTGCTCAAATCTCTGGTATCTAATATTCGTTTTTCTTTATTCTAGCACATTTTTCAGAAGAATCAATCCTCTTTCTGTACAATGTGAAAATATTTAGTTCACATTTGATGGATAAATCTCTGTAATGGTCGGTACTGTCCAGATCTCCAGGGCCTCCATATCAGGCGTATAGATACGCATATACAGATGGAAACCTCCGTCACCTACAGGAAGCCAGTTTGTGGTATCCTCCGGTGCATCTTTAGACAGAATAACATCAACAGAGTCATCTTCTTTCACTTTCAAACCGGAACGGTCATTTATGCAGTAACAATCAATAGGATTATCAATCAGGAAATCATCGTCCCCGTATGCAGTCACTGACCAAAAGCCCCTTCAAGAACCTGCGGATAGCTTTCGAAATGGAGAAGATATGATTTTTCTCCTGTCAGAGGATTTCCATCCGCATCCTGTTCTGTCTTGGCATACAACGCAACCTCAACGGTATTGGCACCAAGCCCTGCAAGAGCTACCAGTGCACGATAAGCATATTCTGTATTGAAATCTCCGATCGGTTCACCAAAATAGTCCCACTGACCAAGCTTTTTTGAGAATTTCTGGTCCTCTTTAATAAGCTTTGGCTGAATTTCTGTCAGCATTGTTTTCCAGCTTTTGGCAACATCACCGGTAAGAACAGAAGCATCAAATTCCATACCAGGACCTATATTCACAGCTGCTATTTTTTCAAGCATTTCCTTATCCGCAGCTGCCGGAGAATTCTTTACCATCAACTCATTAGCCTTATTAAAAAATGTGATCGGATCCATGGAAAGGACCTTATCAACAGGAATATAATCATTCTCTTCGCTGTAGCTTCCCCTCGGAGGTTCATAAGTGTCTCCGGATATATAATCGGAAAGCGGCATAAGTTTCATTTTCCCTTGGATGGCATACACATTTGGGAGATCCTCTTCTCCTGATAAAACGATTCTGGTAATGGACCATGCCATAGATGTAGGAACATCTATACGGGTAACTCCCTCAGGCAGTTTCCCTTCCCACGTAGAAAGAGTAATTGCATATGCACCTGCCTGATCAAGAACTGCGGCAGTGTTTGTCCAGGCATCCAGCAACTGAACCTTACAAGAACGATCTGTTTCCGGAAGCTCATAGACCAGCGGCGCCTCGCTCAGATCATACCATACCTGTGAATAGATCGTATCCACATTAGAGTTACCACATTCCTGAATTGTGCATTTGCCAGTGCAACACTGTGTATAAACTGATTTACAGGTGCTTTCCCGGTAACAGCTTCCTCTGTGTTCGTTGCTGAAATCTCAGTCGCATCCATAAGCACCAGTGGAAATGCATAAACATAAGCATCTTCCACAGTCTCCCATATATTTTCATCTGTCTCACTGTCAGCAGCTGCTGCAAATCTTTTCATATTCATATCCTCCTGCTTCCGCCCCAAAACTTTATGGCTCGATAATATTAAAATATTTATACTCTGAGGTAACCGTAACTGCATCCATTAATCGTGTCAGGCAGGTCTCATCACCCTCCTGCTGGATCAAAGCTACAACATTCTCCGCGTTTTTCTGAATAATAGACAGCAGTCCGGCACGTTTGGTAGTCCATGTCACATCAGCATCCGCATCCTGTGTATCTTTCTGATAAAGAAGTACGCCATTTTTCACGCGGAGTACATAATTACCTTCCGGCAATATAAGATTTGCTGTGAACGTCAGATCCGGAACCTTCGTTGTATCTACAAGAATTCCCAGATAATCCAAAATCATTTCAGGTGTCATATGTAAAATAACATCACCGTTACCGCTACTTCGCGTTGCATCATCGGTATTTGTACCATTTCGCAGTTCCTGTGCAGCACAAATATCCAGAGTATCCGGAGAAGCAATAAGACCTTTGGTCGCATTCTCAAATTCCTCAGTATCCTCGAAATCCAACAATGCATAAACTTCCTGATTTGCATCAATGGTATACTGGGTGGCTGGTTTGCTTTCCGCTGTTAATTCCGATACTGAAATTGCGGTTGAACTGCCACAGCCAGTCATGGTAAATGCCAATGCAGCGACAATCAAAGTAATTACTTTTTTCTTTTCATGATGTCATGCCCCTTTGTTCTGTTCTTTTTCAAACCTGAATTAGCTTTTGTTTTTATTTTAACACAAGCACACTTAAGCAACAATATCTTTATGAATTTAAAATGAGTAAATACGCGCAAATTTTAGATATTTTTCAATATATTAATTTAAGTTCAAAAATAATCATCTATTATCAAGAGCTTAAAATGAATTTTGAAAAGTTTTATTGTATTTTGAAGAAATTTGTGAATATTACAAAGGTATTCTTCTTCGAAAATCACAGATTGTAAATATTTCAGATGAATACATTTAACTTTCACATGCCAGGGATGCTTTGAACAATACACAACCTCCCATACCCCAACTTCCCATTCGGCCACCTCTCATACCCGGGAATCTGTCTCGCCCCTCTCCGCAAATATGCTTTCACTTTCTCTCCATACAGATACGGATCGTTTCCTTTCACAATCCCCCACTCCATCAAAAGTGCCGCGCTTCCTGTAACGAATGGCGTTGCAAATGAAGTTCCTGTGAACTCTGCATATCCTCCGCCTGCTACCGGAGCCATTACCCTCACACCCGGAGCGGCCAGATCGGGTTTGTTCGCATTTTTCCCCTCATATATCTGTGTCGGTCCTCGTCCGGAGAAGTCTGCATAAGAAAAGGTCAATGCATTATACGCTGCCACAGTAATAACAAGAGATGCAGTAGAAGGTATCGTAAGTGTTGTGGAACTGTCTGGCTTTAAAAAATGCAGTACCGATATTAAGTGCATTCTGTACCGGAAGCCACATTTGCCACAACTTATCCACAACCTGTCCTGGCATCATCTGTATTTTCCACACTCCGGCTGTGACAAATTCATTTCGTGGTAGAAAACTAATATAAATTTCCTGACGAACACTATATGGTTTTGGCTCTCCATAGTAAACCAGGAGTTCTGTTTCACCAATCTGTATTCTTTGTGTTCCTTCTTTTTCTTCCAGTCTGCCGGAATGATTTCCGGATGGATCGACAATTGTAATTGCGACTTCATCGACATAGGATTTCCAAATTTGCAGACTGAATGACTTCTCCCTCTGCTGTACTGCAAGTTGAACTTCTGTCATCATTCCTTTTCTATATTCACCTGCCGCATGTCCCGCAGTCGTTCCTTCATTTCCACTTCCTACACAAATCACATTCTTCCAACGTTCAGATACTGTATTCAAAATATCTTTCCAAAAGACTTGTTCCATCATGGGAACCATATGTATTCCCAAAACTGATATTGATCGCCACCGGCTTTTAACTCTTCCGCTTTTCGTACGATATAATCCACACCTCGCATCAGCTGGGTAGTTCTTGGGTATCCTGTTTCCCCTGCTCCCCCATCTTTACAATCAGCAGTCCTGCTTCGGGTGCAGCTCCCCGATATTTTCCATTCTTACTACCCTTCCATTTCCAGCCGCAATCCCGGCTACTGCTGTTCCATGTCCACTGGTATCACCACTTGGTACTATGCGCTAACTTTCTTCCCTGACTTCCCTGCGTAGTGCTTCATTTATCTGTTCTGAAGTGAACTCTGTTCCGATATGATATCCTTGCGGCGGTTTACCGTTTTGTAACGTCTGATCCCATAAAGCAAGAATTCTTGTCGTTCCATCTGCATTTCTAAAATCGGGATTTTTCATAATCAATCCCACTGTCTACAATTCCGATCAATACGTCCTTTCCCAGCAGTGGAAATGACTGTTTTTCTGCTGATTATCCTCTAAACCCTCTTGCCCAATCGAAGAAAAAAGAAGACGCAGCCTGTACTTCATCAATACAGGACACACGCCTTCCATTCTCTACTTGAAAATATAAACTTTTGGTTTTTCTATAAATTCTACTTCTGGAAATGCTGCCAGTTCTTTTATCTGACTTTCTTTTTATTTGGATAATGGCATATCCACCTGTCAGTTCCGTCACATAGACAGCTCGTGTTCTTACTCGCTCTAATGTCCCGGAATACTTCACGATCAATTCCCATTCTTTTTCTTCCAGATCATATCCGATATCCAGACTCTCGCTTTTCTGACGTTCTTCTTCTGTGATACTTAATGCAAGATTCAATTGATTTTCTATTTTTCTGGCTCACGAAGGCTGCACCTTACTTCATCTCTTATTTCTATGTTTTATGAAGTAATTTAGCAGATTATTCCATTTTCATCTCTAAGACAACCACCTCACAGCTTTTCAGATTCAGCCTGTTCTTTGTATAATCTACTGTCTCGTTCTTCTGGTTCGACATTAATACTCTTTTTCACATTCCCCTTCAATTCAATGCTTGCTGCATCTGTTCCGAAATTAGCCACGACAAGAATACTTGTCGCTGCGTCTGTTCTATAAAATGCCAGGATATCATCCATTTCTTCATATTCCGGAATGAATTCTCCATAAGTAAATACATTTTTAAATTCATCTGATTTGCGCAGTGCTACTAACTTTCGATAATAATTCAGAACAGAATCCGGATTGTTTTCCTGATCTTCGACATTGATCTCTTTGTAATCAGGATTTACCTTTAACCATGGAGTTCCTTTTGTAAAACCGCCATTTTCCCCGCTTGTCCATTGCATTGGTGTTCTCGCATTGTCACGGCTCATCCGATTACAAGCTTCCATTGCTTCCCGGTCAGATAATCCAGCTTCACGGGCAGTATGATACTGGTCTTTGGTACTGATATCATCAAATTCCTCCATGCTGTTCCATTTGGCATTTCTCATACCGATTTCCTGTCCCTGATAAATGAACGGAATTCCTCTGAGAAGAAGATTAACCGTACCAAGCATCTTCGTTCCTGCCGGTGTCTGGGCATAAGCCGGAAGAAATCTTGACACACCTCTCGGTTCGTCATGATTCTCTATAATATTTGCTTTAAATCCATACTTCTGTGTTTCCATCTGAGACTGGAAGATTGCTTTTCTCCATTTAGGAAATTCCATCTTCGGAGCATCATACCATCCATGTTCTCCATCACTGAGACAATGTGCACTAAAATCAAATATCGTTGAAAAATGACCGGTTTCTCAATAAATTCCGGTAATTCATCCGGTTTCATATTGAAGACCTCTCCCACTGTAAATGCATCGTATTTTTGGAATGTATTTTTCTTTAAGTCTTCCAGAAGTTCTCCAACACCATCTACACTTTCAACCATCTTCCAGCAGCTTGCCAGACCATCTTTCCCATCCGGTGCAAAATCAGGAAAGTTCAGATCCTTCTTAATGTTTATGATCGCATCGATTCGAAAACCGGAGAGACCTTTTCAAGCCACCAGTTGATCATATCATAAAGTTTCTGTCTTAATTTCGGATTTTCCCAGTTTAAATCCGGCTGCTCCTTCGCAAACAGATGCAGATAATATTTATCAGTTCCCGGCACCGGTTCCCAGCAGCTTCCGCCAAAGTAAGAACGATAATTACTCGGGGATTTCCATTCTTTCCCTTCCGGAAATAAAAATAATCGGCATACGGTCCGTCCGGATCCGCCAGTGCTTTCTGAAACCACTCATGTTTATCGGAGCAATGATTGATTACAAGATCTGATAATATGCATGTCTCGCTTTTTCGCTTCCGCCAGCAATTCATCAAATTCTTCCATCGTACCAAATTCTTCTGCGATTGCATAATAATCTGCAATGTCATAGCCCTGATCTACAAATGGTGATTTATAGATCGGTGATAACCATATAATATCAATTCCAAGCTTTTTTAAATAATCCAGTTTCGATATGATACCTCTCAGATCTCCGATTCCATCCCCGTTTGTATCAAGAAAACTCTTTGGGTAAATCTGATACGCCACTTTGTCATGCCACCACTTTTTTTCCATTTTATCAACCTCTTTCACATCATTTTATCTTCCATATAGTATAACGTCACGATCCCATATGCTTTCGTATTGCCAGCCGTCGTCTGTATTATACTGCTATTATATGATTGTATTCGCATAAATTCTTGCATTATTTTTTCATTGTATAACACAATACTGCTATTTTAGGAGGGGACTCGTATGAACGTTCCACATTCACTCATATTAGAGCAAAAAGAAAATACAAAACATGGAGAAGTATTCTTTCCGATCCAAAAATATATTACAAAACTTAACTTAAATTCCCCGGTCATTATGACTCACTGGCACGAAGAAGCGGAACTCACTTTGATAACAAAAGGTTCCTGTATTTATCAAATTGATTTAGTTGACTATGAAGTAAATGAAGGTGATCTGTTATTCATTCCACCACTGCTTTTTACATTCAATCCGCCTGAATGGAACTGATGATTTCTGCTCAGAAACCTATGTGTTTCATGTTAACTTTTAGGGGGAAATGCAACAGATATATGCTCCACCCGTTATCTTACACCTATGATAAATCATGAATTGACCTTGCCTTATCATATTTCATCCACACACCCTGCACATCATTCTCTTCATGAATGCTTTATAAAAATGGCTTCACTCTATACGGAACAAACATTTGGATATGAAATTGCCCTGAAATCAGTCCTATTGCAGGCACTGTTTCTCCTACTTCAATATAGCACCACGGAGTCTGCAACTATTTCTGCTTCTTCCAGATAAGCTGAAAAAAATGTACTCGATTATATCGATCTCCACTATGCCGAGCCTCTCACAATTTCCGAACTTGCAGAGCTTTGCTATTTCAGCGAATATTACTTTATGCGTTTTTTCAAAAAGCATATGAACATGACCTGCATCCAATATATTAATAATGTCCGGCTCGAAAAAGCAGTAGAATTATTTGAACATGGAGAAACTTCCATCCTGGAAGTCTCACTCTCCGTTGGCTTTCATAATCTTTCTTATTTTCACAGAGCCTTTAAATCCAAATATCACATGACACCATTATCTTTTTATCAAAAGACTGAATTAATGTTTTGCTTTAAGAAAAGCAGCGGCCGAAACTTCCATTTTCAGCCGCTGCTCCTATAAATTCAATCTTCTATTTTTCTTTCTTCGTCTCTTCTTGATTAACTATATCTTGCGATCGCATCCCAGGCTTTAATTCCCTGTCACCCTCCATGATCGCCTGATCTTCCAGATTCTCGATCGGATTACCATCCCTGTCCTTTGGCTCAAGAGACAGCAGTCCATAGGACATTTCCATCACAGAGCCAAGCATCTGGCCGGTATACAGATCTGTCACAACTCGATATAGCTGGTCATCCTGGATCTCGATCCGCTCTCCATCTGCTCTTGTCAGATAACAATCTGTCACTTTATTCAAGATCATTCGATGCGGATTGAATGTGAAATTCAGCCCGCTGCAATATAATCTTGCAGTTGTCATAAAATCCGAAACAGAAGGCGTCTACTTCTGCTGCCAGCTTCAATTCTTTTCCTGTCAGATAAACATCAATCAGAGGGATATCCTGCCAGTCCGTCTTTGCCAATTCCAAGTGAAAATGAATTGTAAACATCCTCTACGGTAATATTGTCCTTTTGTATATGTGTCACGGACCCAGTTCCGCTTGGCACAACCGCTACATCCACCGGGTTCCATTATAGACTCTTCTGAATGCTCTACAGCATATACATACGCATCAGACATGATATCACCAAGATTCAACTCTTCGTGCTTCGTGCCCATTTCTTCCAGACTGTTGAATTCAACATCATTTTCAGCAAGAACCTCTTCCCTTGTATATCCGAAATTCGTCAAGTAATTAGTATCTACTGTATCCATCAGCGCATCGATCCGCTCTTGTGTCGCCTGATCCGGCTCTTAATATCTTCAGATACCGGAATCAACTCGTAGGATGTCAGCTCCCACCGTCCGTCCTGCTTCTGTGTCATGGAAAGTGATCCCAGATTTCTTCCGTATTCACCGCAGGATACAATATAGGTATTTCCGTGCTGGATTGCCTCCTGCAGCTCTGAATGTGTATGTCCACTGATGATCAGATCAAGATCCGGTACTTCCTTTGCAAGGATCTCATCTTCTGATTTTTTCTCGTCCTCCCAGGTTCCGCTGTGAGACACACAGGCAATCATATCTACCGTTTTCATTTTTTTGATCTCTTCTACCGTTTTCTTAACTGACTCGACCGGATCTTTAAATAATAATTCACAGGTCGGTGCACATTCCAGGGCATCTACTCCAAACACGCCCACTACGGCGATTTTTACATCACCTTTCTGAACAACCACATAATCCTTTACGCCATAGTTTTCAAATGCTGACTGGATCTGTTTTTGCCCTTCACTTAATCCGTTCTTTTTCCATGCTGTCCCAATCCACATTGCACACGACAAGACTCGGTACCGTCTCGCCGGAATTCTTCGCCGCTGTCAGCATGTCTGCCAGTCCCCTGGAACGATAATCATATTCATGATTCCCCAAAGTTGTCACATCATACCCCAGATATCCAAGCATTCTAAGCTCCGCTGCCTCAGTATCATATACCGTCTGGATCAGCGTTCCCATTGAAAAATCACCGCCATCCAGTATGAGTGTATCTGGATTCTCTTTCTTCTTCTCGTCAATCAGAGTCTTTAGCTTCGCAAATCCGCCGACTTCTTTTTGTTCTCCATCTACGATCGTGGAAAAGCTGTCCAGATGGGAATGCGTGTCATGAGTAAACAAGACATCTAACTGTTTGCTTTTTTCTGCCGCTTCTGCTGGAATATTCATTACAAATGGAAGGAGCATTGTAATGATCAGCAAGAATGCCAGAATCTTTTTTCCTCTTTTCATAAGTTCTTTTCTCCCTCTCAAAACTCGTGATCACTGGGCTGAAAGCCCTGAAACTACGGTATTTATTTCAGCGACTACATATAGTCGCTGTAATTACTTATATTCTGTCAGTTCCTCATAATCAAAGATCTTCAAAATTAATTGCAATAATCTGCTCTTCGTCCACGCCATGCTGTTTTAGATAATCCTGATAAATCTCCAATAGTATTGATTTTCCACATCGTCTCACCTATGATATGTAAAGCAATAATATTCAATAGTTTTTGCATCGCAATGTAAAAACTATTGAATATTATTGTTTTTGCATTCTATTAACTTTTATAGATTCTATTATTATTTCTAAAATTTTATAATTTTATTACTAGACTAAGGCAAATCGATTTTATTTTCTCTTAATTGCATTCCTTTACATTCAGTGTTAAAATTTATATTATTGCTCTAAGATTTTTACTGCAAAAATAAACAGGGATAAAAGGATAAAGATACTATGTTTCAGATTTTTGTTGACTCGGCAGCCAATCTGCCGGCTGTAACTGCAAAACAATACGATATTCACGTGATTTCTTTCGTCAATCTTGTTGACGGCAAAGAGATTACCTGTTTTGACCCTGGATCTTTCACCAGAGGAAGAACGTCAGAAAGGAACCGAATACTATCAGGCCATGAGCAGGGGCTGCGAAATCAAAACCGGACTGATCAGCACTGCTGCCTTTGAGGAAGCATTTCGAAGCGCACTCGAAGCAGACCAGGATGTATTATATTTCTCACTGAGTAAAAATATCAGTGGTACTTACAATTCCGCAAGATTAGCTTCGGAAGAGCTGTTAGATGAATTCGGAGATAAGCACAAGATTCGTCTGGTCGACTCTCTCAATGCCTCACTTGCCCAGGGAATCCTTGCCATCTATGCAAGCGAGATGCGTACCAAAGGAATGTCTGTGGATGAGGTCGCTGATACTCTGGAATGTTATGTTGAAAAATGAACGGAGTCTTCACTGTCGGGGATTTAAAATATCTTTCTCGCACCGGAAGAATCAAAGGAAGCGTTGCCACCATCGGAAATGTTCTTAAGATCAAACCAATCTTACGTGGAAACAAAGATGGCTATATCGTTTCTTACAAGAACTGTCGCGGACGTAAATCCGCACTGAACGAACTGGTCAATCTGGTCTGTGACAACATTGTAGAGCCAGAAAAGCAGATCGTCGGAATCGCACATGCAGATGCCTATGAAGATTCGCTTTACGTCATGGACAAGATCCAACAGAAAATCAAAGTGCGTGATTTTATAAATACTTCTTATGATTTCTGTACCGGAAGCCATGTCGGACCGGATACGATTGCACTTTTCTTTATTGGGAAGGACAGGGAACTTTCATAAAATATATAGATAATAAAGAGGAACAGCAGGTGGCAATACACATGCCACCTGCTGTTCCTCTTCATTTATAAATCTGCCCGTTTTTTCAAAAACTTCTGAAATGCCTCATTGCCTAAAATCCAATGTGCAAATCAAGAAAACCAGGAAGAAAATATCCCTGTGGGTGCTTACATACCGGACACAATGCAGGTGCTTCTTTCCCTTCGTAGATGTGACCGCAATTTGTACAGATCCATTTTTTGTTCCATCCGCATTTTCACACATATAAAACGTATTATTCTCCAGGCTATCTGCAATCTTACGGAATCTTTGGCTATGTGCTGCTTCTATCTCTGCAATCTGCTGAAATGTTGCTGCTGCCTCAAAGAATCCTTCCTGTTTCGCTTCACATCTGCAAATGCCGGATACACATCCTCCGCCTCTTCCTGCTCATTATGTTCTGCCGCACGCAACAGCTGAACCAGCGTCTTCGTCTCATCTACCGGATAACTTCCATCAATAAAGATATTCGTTCCTGATGCTTCTTTTTAACAATTCATAGTATCTTCCCCGCATGTGCCCGCTCCTGATCTGCTGTGTACAGGAAAATATCTGCAATTGCAGGTTTTCCTTCTTTCCGTGCCCTGTCCTCCGCCAAGTGAAGAAACTGTCATCATGATTGCAAGATAATTAAGCATGTACTGTCTTAATTTCTTACTTCCAATATCTTTAAGCTGATACATATCAATCATCGTCTTTGTGACAAAATCTGCTGATCCAGCCTTTTGATCATTACTTTCTCATTAACCGACTGATCTTCTCTTCCAATAAAATATCTATAGAAGTCTACATCCATATAGTAAATTTTGCGTACATGCGGGAGTGGGTAATATACATAAATATTGTCCACATAGAATGTATGCTTTGGCAGATGAAGCTGGATCAATTTTAACATGTCTGTACGGTAAATAACCGAGTGCATCAGAATATACTGATCCAGACGGAAATGTCCCATATCATCCCAACGGAAAATCTCATCCTGTGGCAATACGTTACGATAATGAATCACCTTCTTATGTGTTGCACCAACTTTTTCATACACATAGTTAGCGATCAACATATCCAGTTCCATTCCATCTTCTTCCATATGGCGTAAAACATCTAATATTTTATGAAGTGCATCTTCGTCCACCCAGTCTTGACAACAGAAATCGACTATCTCAACTTAAACCAAAGGAGAAACTTTATGAAGAAGAATGCAATCGTCGGACAGTCCGGCGGACCAACTGCAGTTATTAATGCCAGCCTTTATGGGGTTGTTTACGAAGCACTGAATCGTGAGGATGTTATTGGAACAATTTATGGAATGATCAACGGAATCGAAGGTTTCCTGAATGAGAATATGATGGATATGAAACCTTTAGAAGTGAACGGTGAGCTTGAACCGATCAAGACAACACCGGATCTTATCTTGGTTCCTGCCGTTACAAACTTCCGGAAGACCTGACAGACGCTGTCTATCCGCAGCTCTTTGAGAAATTTGAGAAGTACAATATCGGCTACTTCTTCTATATCGGTGGAAATGATTCCATGGATACGGTGAGCAAACTTTCCCGTTATGCTGAGACTGTAAACAGCGAGATCCGTTTCATCGGAATCCCTAAGACGATCGACAACGACCTGATCCTCACCGACCACACTCCGGGATTCGGAAGTGCCGCAAAATATGTAGCGTCCACTGTTCGTGAGATTGCGATCGACGCTTCTGTTTATGATAATAAAAAATCCGTTACGATTGTTGAGATCATGGGACGTCATGCCGGATGGCTGGCTGCTGCCAGTGTCCTTGCCCGTAAATTCGAAGGCGACAATCCGGTTCTGATCTATCTTCCGGAAGTTGCTTTTGATCAGGAACAGTTCCTTGCAGATGTTCAGAAAGCTTTCGAGCATACTTCCAACCTGGTTGTCTGCATTTCCGAAGGAATTAATGACGGAAACGGTAAGTTTGTCTGCGAGCTTGCAAGTGATGTAGGCGTAGACACATTCGGACATAAAATGCTGACAGGCTCCGGAAAATATCTGGAAAACCTCGTGAAAGACCGCCTTGGCGTAAAAAGTTCGCTCCATCGAGCTCAATGTCAACCAGCGTTGTTCTTCCGCTATGCTCTCTGCGACAGACGAGAAAGAAGCGATTGCTTCCGGTTCTTTCGGTGTGCAGACTGCGCACTGAAGGGAACAACAGGAATGATGACGCCTTCCACCGTTGCTTGCATTTTTAAGACTGTTTTTGAAATTTTATTTGGCGGATACGCCACACCGACGAAATGCGCAGCATTTTGGAGGTTGGCTCTGAACACACCTGCAGTATAATCCTCTTCACCTGTCAGCCACTGAATCTCATTGTCAGAGATTTTAAGAATCTGGCAATGTCCAAGACCAGTATAACACCTGCTCTTTTGCCTCATCCAGTGAATTCCAAAGTGGAGGACGTAAGTTCGGGTCAAAAGAAATAATCGCACCGGACTCTTCCGCAATACGAATGGCTTCTTTAGTTGCTTCGCGCACTCCTTCATGTGTCATAGACAATGTCCCGAAATGGAAGATCTTTGTTTCTTTGATAAGTTCTTCACAAATCTCTTCTTTGTTCAGCATCATATCTGCTCCCGGATTACGATAAAATGAAAAATCTCTGTCTCCGTCCGGATAAGTATGTACCATAGCAAGTGTTGTATGGATTTCTTTATCTGTGCATAATCCGGATGCGTCGATCCCAACTTCTGTAATTGCATCTCTTAACTGCTCTCCGAAAAAGTCTTCACCTACTTTTTCCGATAAATGCCGTCTTATGTCCGAGCTTTGTCAGCATCGCAAGCACATTACATGGTGCTCCTCCTGGATTTGCCTCAAAAAGCGGATTCCCCTGATTACTCTTTTCCGTTTTCTGTAAAATCAATCAATAATTCTCCAAGTGCCACTACATCATATTTTTTCATTTTCTTCTCCATTCTGCTGCCAAAGCGACAACATTTTTTCTATTCTCAACAGATTTCTATTTTTTCACACACCATCTGTACTGATACGGATTCATCCATACCGAGTTCATCTCCAGTTTTTCTCCTGTAAATAAATCTTCATATTCACCTTCCAGACAATTCAACCATGCATTCTGTCCATACTCCGAGAAATTAGCCAGACAGATCAGTTCTTCTTTCCTGCTGTCCTTCTGATTGCGAAGACTGAAGAATTTCCTGTATCCCATGTAGAGATACCGGCAGTCTCTCCAAAGCAATTTTCCTCACGTCTGAATTCTTCCATCTGTTTCAAACCATTCCAGATCGCATACTGTACAGTACCTGGTTTTTTCTCTTCTCTGCATTCTCCCACTGGAACGGACTTCGATGCAGATATCGACTGTCTGCAGCAGTATCCGGGTTTTTCTTATAATTGTAATCATTGACCTGACCGATCTCATCTCCGGATGAAAGCATCACAAAACCTTCCATGCTCATACATGCCGCATGCATCATCAGCACTCTCTGGATTCCCTGTTTCACCTGCTCAAAATCTCCTTCAAATCCACCTTTTTCGATTCCACACAGACTTGCCGTTGTTCCACAGCTTCTGGCATCTTTGGTCACCGGATCGTAATTATAAAGCTCTCCACGAGCAAAGCTGTACGGATACGTCCCCTCAAAGAAATGATACAAATATTCCTTGTGCTGGATCGGATCTATCTCCAGTTTTTCTCCTGTTCTTCATCCAGCCCCCAGCCAATATCATCATGACAGCGAAGGTAATTGACAAAATAGCAATTCTTCGGAAGGCTGTGGATCACATCCATCTGATGCTTCAGCATTCTTGTGTCTCTCGTAGCCAGTGCTGCCCACAGATTTACCATGCTGGAAACTCCGTATAACATATGACATTCCGGTTCTTGCTCTGTTCCAAAATAGACCGGAAGTTCTTTTGGTTCCATAACAACCTCGCCTTTCAGGACCACAGCCGGACAGATCATTTCAATAATTATGCGCATCATACGAACAATATGGTGTACTTGTGGAAGATTTCTGCCATTCGTTCCTAGCTGCTTTCCAGATATAAGGAACCGCATCGATACGAAATACTTCGACTCCCATATTTGCCAGATACAGGATATTTCCTATCATTTCATTAAATACTTTCGGATTATGATAATTCAAATCCCATTGATAAGGATAAAATGTTGTCAATACATGTCTGTGCATCTCTTCACACCATGTGAAATTTCCCGGCGCAGTTTCCGGGAAACACCTGCGGCATCGTCTTCTCAAATTGATCCGGAATCTCGCGTTTCTCATAACACTGATAGCGATCCATATATTCCTGTTCGCCTCTCTTGGCTCGTATCGCCCACTCATGTGTATCTGCCGTATGATTCATAACTACATCCAGGCATAAGCTGATGCCACGCTTTCTCAGCTCTTTTGTCAACTTTTCCAACTCTTCGTTTGTTCCAATTTCCGGATCCACCTGTTTAAAATCCTCTACCGCATAGCCACCGTCATTATATGGATGAGGCATCTTTAGAAAGCGGCATCAAATGGAGATAGGTAATCTTCTGCTCTGACAGATAATCCAAGTGTTCTATCACACCTTTTAATCCACCCGCAAACAACTTCGGATACATCGTCATTCCAAGCATGGTTCTGTTTCGATACCAATTCGGTTCTTTTTCTCTTTTATTATCTAACCGTCTAAGTTCAGCAGGTCTGTTCTGATAAGCTTCTTCCAATGACTGCATTAATTCTTCATAACATTGTTCATTGTGATATAACTGCAGATATTTTTCATGCAGTTCCTTCTCATATCTTTTCTTCTTTCCTCTATCATCAATACTATGCTCTATACTACATAAGGGATTCCTTAATCAGGAATCCCCTTATCATTATCCATGCATTTTCAATCTCAATGTATATTTATCATGTAACTTCTATACCAGATCATATTTCACTACATCGATTTTAGCTGCACCATCAGCAAAGAATGAAATTCCGTTTTGCCTCCTGTTCTGTAAATATAACAACAGACATAACCTGCCGGCCATCATTAATAAATATTTCTGCGCTGAATCTGTCCAAAATCACACGAAGCTTTAACTCATTGGCATCTCCGTTTACCAGACATCTTCTCTGATGAACCAGTGCGCGTTCGGTTCCTGAAAATTTTCTGTCAATTTTCAATACAGACTCATACGGGCGGAAGCTCAATTCTGTATGAAACTTCTCATTCTCTGCAAAGCGTAATGCAAATTTTTTATAGACATTTTCCTTTATCTTCCGGACGTATCACAAGCTCCATGTCGATGGTTCGTCCTTCGACGCGATCTAATGTGACCGTATCATTGTTTATTACTACATCGTTGTACTCAACTCTGTCATTACGCATTGCATCAAGTTCTTTAATCGGAGTTTGATAAAGTCTTCCGTTTTTAACAGACAGTTCTCTTGGAAGACTCATTTGTGCGAACCACCCAGAGTCATTGCATCGATATGCAAGCGTATCCCAGTTCTGCATCCAGGCAATCATAATTCTTCGTCCGTCCGATGCTTTCACCGTCTGCATTGCATAAAAAATCAATTCCATAATCCACAGACTGCGTAAACTGCTCTTTTAAGGTATTGGTATCTTTGTCTATTTCTCCTATGATACATAAAGTGCCATTTCCATTATGATATTCCAGACCTTCCGGAAGCATATCCTGCGGACTTGTCAAAAGAACATGTTTTCCATCCAGTTCAAAGAAATCCGGACATTCCCACATTTTTCCATAACGATTTTTATTTTCTGCAAGAATGCTGACAAATTCCCATTCAAAGCCGTTCTTACTTCTATAAAGAAGGATCTGTCCGCTTCCGTCAGCCGGTCTGCTTCCGATAACACAATAGAATTTCCCGTCTTTTCCTTTCCAGATCTTTGGATCACGGAAATCTACTTTACTTGCACCTTCCGGAAGATCTTTGGCTGTCAGGACCGGATTCTTCTCATATTTCTTATAATCTTTTCCATCTCCGACAGCTACCGCCTGTGTCTGTATATCTCTTTTTACTTCCATCTTCTAATGTTTCATGATCTACGGCTGTATACATAAGCAATTGTCTGCCATCATCCAGCTCTATTGCGCTTCCTGAGAAACAGCCAATCTTATCGTAGTCTTCATCTGGTGCAAGAGCTACCGGGAGATATTCCCAATGCAATAAGTCTTTACTTACCACATGCCCCCAGTGCATGCTGTCCCAATGTGTGTTATATGGATTGTACTGATAAAACAGATGGTACTCTCCCTTATAGCAGGAAAAACCATTGGGATCATTCATCCATCCAATATATGGGCTTACATGAAAAGCCGGTCTGTCTTCTGCTTTTATCTTCTTTCCTTGTTCTTCTTCATATTTTCTTGCCTTTTCTAACATTTCGCTCATGAAAAATCTCCTGTTGTTCGTATCGTTATTTTTTCTTCACTCAAGGACTTCTGATACTGATCAAAGTATTTCTGTTTAATGGAAAGGTACTCAGAAAGTCCGTACTTCTCCATTTTCTTCAGATAGAATCCCACTCTTTTTCAATTCCTCCATTCAGGATCCAGTCTGCTTTCTTCTGTTCTGCATATTTCTTAATATCTGTATCATACTGTGACACTTTGTTTGTATCATCAATACTCATAAATACATTAGGATAAACATATTTGCTGTTCATATCCTGTAAATATGTCTCATGCATATTATCCAGACGCCATTTCGCATCTTCCGGCTGTGTTACATATACGTCATAATATTCATTTAAAACTGCAAGAGGTCCATTTACGGATTGCGCCTCCCGTACTTCTACCGGAGACTGAGTTCCAAGATCCATATGCTTCTAGCATTTCTCCACCATCTTTATTCGTGGACAATTCAAAAATGTTAAAAGAGTCCTTTTCTCCATAAGTTCCCCAGTTATTCTGTGGTGATTGAAGTGGTGCATACATCTGGTCAATCCATGCAGCAGCAAGTGCTGTATTCCGACAACTTGACGTAAGAACACATCTTCCACGGTCAAATCCACTGGTTTCACTGTTGTTCTGTCTGGTAATATTTCTCATGCCATCCGGTCCGGTCAGTGCCGGAAGCATTACATAATCTGTATTGTTATCTATATTTGCAATGTCCCATGTAAAACAGAGACCGTATCGATGATTCTTTCCTTTTGCAACATAAGTAGACCACTCCTGTGTAAAGGCTTCCGGATCTACAAGATCTTCTGTTACCAGCTTATGAAGCCATTCGATACCTTCCTTGTAGCCTTCCTGAACCGTTGTGTAAATAACTTTTCCTTCATCCGTTACAGCGAAATGATCCCCTGTATCTCCATAACCCTCTCCAAATCCATTTATTAAAATCGAAGGATCCTGATCTCCGTTATTGATAATAAAGGACATTGGAATTACATCACCTTCAATGGAAAACTCTTGCTTCAGATCTTCTGCATGATCTCGAAACTGAATCAGTACCTGCTCCAGTTCGTCTGTTGTGGTTGGAATCTCAAGACCAAGGTAGTCAAGCCATTTCTTATTAATATAAGGAATATCTCCAATCGCCTGAATTGCTTCTTTTCCTGCACCAAGCTGTTCAATCCACGGGAAAGAATAGATATGTCCATCCGGAGCTGTACACATTGTCCTGTATTCCGGATATTTTTCAAATACCGCCTGTAAATTCGGCATATATTTATCTATCAGATTCTCCAATGGAATGATGATACCCTGCTTTGCATAACGCAACAGATCATAATCACTCATGCCTGCATTAAACAGTCCGTCCGGTAGATTTCCAAACTGAGCCAACGCCAGATTCTTTTTATCAGAAAACTGATCTGATACAAAGCAGGTCCAGTCAATATGAACATTTGTCTGTTCTTCCATTCTCTGGAAAATCACTCTTTTATTTGGATCCTGTGTTGAAGTGGCCGGTGCACTGGTAATAAAAGAAAGCTCCTCTGTTTCCTTTCAATGGAAACTGTACCTCAGATACTGGTGTGTCCGGGTTGATCTCCGCATTAAGCTGCTGCTCTTTTCCACAGCCTGCAACTCCCACCAGCATCGTCAGGGATAGCCCAATTGCAAGTATTGCGTTTATTTTTTTTTCTTCATATCTGTATCGTTCCTTTCTTATCAGCCTTTTACTGAGCCGACCATAATTCCTTTATCAAAATATTTCTGGAAAAATGGATACATCACTAAAAGTGGTAAACTTGATACTACAATTGTTGCATATTTCAACTGTTCTGCTACCTTTGCCATTTCAGCAGTACTCTGAATATCTGCAATCATACCTGGCTGCGGAGTATTCTGTACCAGAATGGAACGAAGTACTAACTGCAGAGGCTGAAGATTTGCATCATTCAGATAAATCATAGCATCGAAATAGCTGTTCCACATTCCCACAAAAGACCACAGTGCAAGTACTGCAATGATCGGCTTACATACCGGCATCATGATTTTGAAACAATGTTGAATTTCATTCGCACCGTCAATTATAGATGCTTCTCTTAATTCTGCTGGAATTGACTGATAATAAGTTCTTGCAAGAATCATATTCCAAACGTTAAATGCTCCCGGAATCAGGACCGCCCATACCGTATTTACCATGTGCAGTTGATTAATCAAAATGAATGTTGGAATCATTCCGCCGCCAAAGAACATAGTAATTAAGAAGATCAGATTAAAAAATCTTTCTTCCCACAAATTCTCTTTTAGACAGAGGAAAGGCTGCCAGCAATGTTACAAAAACGGAGATCACTGTAAATGCAAATGAATACAGAAAAGAATTCAAAAATCCGCGCCAGATCATCTCATTCTCCAGTACTCTGCTATAAGCATCCAAAGTCCAGTCCTTAATATGAAAACTCAGTCCCTGATTATTCAAAACTGTAGGATCCATAAAAGAGGCAAGCACTACATAGATAATCGGTATCGCTATAGAAAGGACGAATAAACCAAGAATGGTAAATCCGATTCCAAGGATTACTTTGTCTGTCCTTGAATATTTTTTCTTCTTTTTTTCTCCATCTCTTCTCCCTCTTTTCTATAATCCTTCTCCGTCATTCAGCTTCTTTACAACATAGTTTACAAAGATCAACAGAATTACATTTACAACTGAATTGAAACAGACCTACTGCCGTAGAATAACCATAATCACCGTTCAAAGACCGATGCGATATACATATGTAGACAGGATTTCTGATGCCGGCAGGTTCATGTCTGTCTGTAAAGCATATGCTTTCTCAAAACCAATGCTCATAATATTTCCGGCCTGAAGGATAAACTGAATCACAATGATGTTTTTAATAGCCGGAAGCTGTACATACCAAATCTGCTGCAGGATATTTGCGCCATCCATAATAGCTGCTTCTTCCAGTTCCTTGCTTGCATTGGATAAAGCAGCCGTATACATAATAGAGGCCCAGCCGGCTGTCTGCCAGATTCCACTTGCTATGTAAATGGTGCGGAAAGCAGATGGCATTGTCATCCAGTTTGTACTGATTCCTAAAAGTTTATTCAGCGGTCCAACCGGAGAAAGCAGCATACGTACCATACCGCAAAGTACAATTACAGATATAAAATTCGGCATATAGATCAAAAGCTGTACTTTCTTTTTAACCCCGGTCTCACGGATGCGATTTAAAAGCAATGCAAGAATGATCGGAACCGGAATCCCCACAGCAGTCCATAAATACTCAATTTTAATGTATTCATCAGATAATTCATAAAATCCGGTGAAGATAAAAACCGCCTAAAATATTCAAGTCCAACCCATGGACTTCCAAGTACTCCCTTGATCACATTATAATCTTCAAACGCGATCAAAAGCCCCCCATCGGGAGATACTTAAAAATGATTGTCAGTAAAAGTCCCGGCATTAAGAAAAAAAGATATAACTGCCAGTTTTTCTTCACATATGTAGCCTTATCTCTCCACGTCTGCTTGCTCACGGGCATTGCTTGGTTCTGCATTGTTTTCATGCACTTCTTCCTCCATTCCTTTCATTAGTTCATGGAAAACCGGTTACGTAACCGGTTACTTTATAGTTTGATATTACTATATTCTTCTATTTCTGTCAACACTTTTGTGCGATAAAATAACCGGTTACGTAATCCCAGTTATTTTGCATTGCGTTTTTCCATGAAAATTGCTATACTAAAAAATATTATTCTGAACCATTTCATATTGAAGGAGATTCAACTTTTATGAGTAAAAACAGGTGACATTTGCAGATATTGCAGCATATACCCATTTTTCAAAAACTACAATATCACGGTATTTCAATCACCCGGATTCACTTGACACTTGAAAATCAGGAAAAGATTTCCCAGGCCCTTGACATCCTTGGCTATAAAAAGAATAAACTTGCTAAAGGTCCTGGCGAATGGGAAAAGTGAATTTATCGGAATCATTGTTCCAAACCTTTACCTGCACTATTATTCTGAGATGCTGACACAATTCCTTTCCAGTTACAGTGATTATCACTATAAATTTCTTGTTTTTTGCCAGTGAACACGGCGCCGAAGAGGAACAACAATACATTGAAGAGCTTCTTTCCTATCAGATTGAGGGGCTTATTGTTTTAAGCCACACACTGTCATCCCAAAAGCTCGCTTCCTATCAGATTCCTGTCATCGCAATTGAGCGTGAGGCAGAACATATCAGCAGCGTCAATACTGATAACTATATGGGTGCACTTCAGGCTACTTCCTTGTTGATCCGGGATAAATGTGACATATTAATTCATATAAATGTCAATGTGAATAAATCCACCCCGGCTTATGACCGTATCCGAGCCTTTCAGGCTACTTGCGAAGAATATCATGTTCCATATGATATGATCTTAGTGTAGAAGGTGATTCTTATCATGAGATTTTAAACGTAATCCGAAAGATTTTCAATAGAATAGAATCAAAATATCCCGATCAAAAAAAAAGGTGTCTTTCTTGCGAATGATACCTATGCTAATATGTTTCTTAATTTAATTTTTCAAAAATATGGAACATTTCCTTCTACTTATGAGATTGTTGGATTTGACAACTCTCCGATTGCCAGCAGGCAATCCTTCCGATCACAACCATCGGCCAGCAGATTGATGTGATTGCAAAGACTGCCATGGATGCTTCTTGTCCAACAGATGGAAGAGCAGAAAAAGCGTGTTCCCAAACCATTAGGTGAACCTGTTCATAAACAAATTGCCCCTGTATTAATTCGTCGTAATACAACAAAATAATTTATTTTTCATGATTGAGAACGTT
>VOFB01002972.1_pt1 | contig 28211 bp, 39 predicted proteins | sample 5384141 | NCBI WGS metagenome assembly VOFB01 (sample SAMN12384721, study PRJNA508395) | human gut metagenome | isolation source: healthy gut A | host: Homo sapiens | reverse complement strand
TTCAAAGTGCAGAAAACGCAAGTTTTCTGCACTTTTTCTTTATTTTCGACAAAACAATATATATGCAGAATTGCAATGCAAAACATGAGAAACATGTGCTTTTCTCATCAATAAAACCGTGCTGCAATAGAAGCAGACAAAAACGAAACAGAGAATGCACATGGCAAAACAGAACGCTCATTCGATATGCTGCACGGAGCGCTGCACGGCAAACTCCCGGCGAGATTGTCGGCCGGCTGATCAGCCTGTCGCTTGGTCTGTTCATGGTGCTCGGTACCTGCACGCTGCTGTAACCGATCAAAACCTGTATCCCGTCAAAAACCGGCTGTTTCACCGGTCGTTTTTTGTACGCCGCGACTAACCCTCCCACTGGACGAATGCACAAAAATATGCTACAATTCAATATAGATATTTATACGGAGGTGTCGTGCGATGCACAGTACCAGAAAGGTCAAGGATGATCTCATTTATGTTGGCGGCAGCGACCGCCGCCTGAGCCGCTTTGAAAATTTGTTCCCGATCCCCAAGGGGGTATCCTATAACAGCTATGTGCTGCTGGATGAGAAAACCGTGCTGTTTGACACGGCGGACGAGTCCATCAGCCGTCAGTATATCGAAAACGTCGTTCACGCGCTGAACGGCCGTCCGCTGGACTACATGGTTGTTCAGCATATGGAGCCGGATCACTGTGCGATGATCGACGACATGCTGCGCCGCTATCCGGAAGCGAAGATGGTATGCAGTGCCAAGGCAGTCGGCATGTTTGCCCAGTTCTACGGAACGGACGTTGCCGCGCGTGCACTGGTCGTCAAGGAAGGCGACAAGCTGTCCACGGGCGAGCATACCCTGCATTTTGTCATGGCGCCGATGGTGCACTGGCCGGAGGTCATGGTCACCTACGACGAGAAGGACAAGATCCTGTTCTCTGCTGATGCGTTCGGCACGTTCGGCGCACTGGCCGGCAACATTTTTGATGACGAGATCACGTTCGACACCACATGGATGAACGATGCCCGCCGTTACTACGCCAACATTGTCGGCAAGTACGGCGTACAGGTGCAGGCGCTGCTCAAGAAGGCGGCATCGCTCGATATTGAGATGATCTGCCCGCTGCATGGTCCGATCTGGCGCAAGGATCTCGGTCTGCTGCTGGAGAAGTACCAGAAGTGGAGCACCTACGAGCCGGAGGACAAGACGGTCATGATCGCCTACGCGACCATGTACGGCCACACCGAGAACGCCGCAAACGTGCTCGCAGGTATGCTGGCTGACAAGGGTGTGAAGAATATCGCGATGTACGACGTGTCCGAGACCGATGTTTCCGAGCTGGTAGCCGAGAGCTTCCGCTGCAGCCATCTGGTGCTCGCCGCGCCGACCTACAACAGCGGTATTCAGCCGAAGATGGAGGCATATCTGTCCGATATCAAGGCGCTTAACCTGCAGAACCGCACGGTTGCCGTCATTGACAACGGCACCTGGGCCTCTACTGCGGGCAAGCAGATGATCGGCACGCTCGAGGGCATGAAGAACATGACCATCCTCGAGAACACGATCTCCATCAAGTCCGCGCTGGCGGAGAATCAGCTGGGCGCGCTCGAAGCGCTGGCTGACGAGCTGGCAAAGCAGGTAAACGGTTAATAATCAAATACCGGCGGCTGTCGCAATGCGGCAGCCGTTTTGCTGTATATGCAGGGGAGAGCGGCGAGGGGAAATGCCCTCCCTTCCTTTATGAAATGTATACGAAATTGATGATGTTATAAAGAAAACCCGGCTTTGTCCAGGCAAACAGCAGGGAAAAGTGAAAGAGCGTCAGCGGCGCGGAACGAATGCGTCTCCCGGTTCACTGTTTTTACGAAAAAGACAGGGCAAAGTGGCATGAAAAAACGCATGAAAGCACAAAAATTTTGTGCGAACAGTGAAAAATTAAAAAATTTGTGAAATCCGGTTAAAAATGTGTTGCATAATGCGTTAATAGTGCTATTATAGTACAAGGGTTGAAACAACCGCCAAATATCTAAAGTATAGAGAAATACATCAGGAGAAGAAACGAGGAATTTTTATGCTTCGGTTTTTGGAGAGCATGCAGTGGGTGCTGTTCATTTTCTTTACTGCGGCGTATGCGTACCAGATCTTTTACCTTCTGGTTGGCTTGTGGGGCAAGCAGCGCGGCGGCGTAGAAAATGCAGAGCTGCACCGTTACGCGGCGATCATTTCGGCACGCAATGAGTCCGCCGTTATCGGCAGACTGATCCGCACCTTGAAGGAGCAGGATTATCCGTCAGAGCTGCTCGATGTCATTGTTGTTGCAGATAACTGCACGGACAATACCGCTGAGGTAGCGCGCAGCGCCGGTGCGATCGTGTACGAGCGATTTAATAAGGTGCAGGTCGGCAAAGGCTACGCGCTGGATTATCTGTTCAAGCATATTTTTTGAGGAGCAGGGTGAGGATGCGTACGACGCGTTTTTCGTATTCGATGCGGACAACATCGTAGATCCGCAGTTCGTCCGTGAGATGAACAAGATGTACGATACCGGCGAGTATTCCGCACTGACCAGTTACCGCAATTCGCAGAACTTCTGCGCGAACTGGATCTCCGCAGGCTATGCACTGTGGTTCCTGCGTGAGTCGCGTTTCCTGAACCGCCCGAGAACCCGTCTGGGCGTCAACTGTGCGGTTTCCGGCACCGGTTTTCTGATTTCGGCTGATGTGCTCGCGAGGAAGGCGGATGGAATTATCATCTGCTGACCGAGGATATCGAGTTCTCCATCGCCAGTGCGGTCCGCGGCCGTAAGATCGGCTACTGCGGCAATGCCATCATCTACGATGAGCAGCCGGAGCATTTCCGTCAGTCGTGGATCAGCGTCTGCGCTGGAGCAAGGGCTTCTATCAGGTGGACGCAAAGTATACCGGCGCACTGCTGCGCGGCTGTACGCGCGGCGGCAAGGCGGGCATGTCCTGCTATGATATGCTGATGACGGTTGCACCGTGCAACCTTGTTACCATCGGCTCGCTGCTGCTGGCCGTACTCCTGTGCGTGACCAGCTTCGCACAGCCGGCATACATTACATACCGCGTTATGCGCATGCTCGGCCGTATTCTGATGCTGACCGTGCGCGGCATTACGTTCAGCCTGTTTGCCTTCGGCGCGGTGACAATGATCGCCGAGTGGAAGCGCATCGCAGGTCCGGCGTGGAAAAAGGTGCTGTATACCTTTACCTTCCCGCTCTTCATGCTCACCTATGTTCCGATCTCGATCGCCGCCTGGTCGGCAAGGTCGAGTGGAAGCCGATCCAGCATGGCATCGCCAAGGTGCAGGAGGAGCGCGAGAGCGCGTAATTGAATCAAAAACAGCCGCAGGTGTCTGCGGCTGTTTTTTTTGCTTTTTCGGGGATTTATCATGTGAACCATAATATCATGTTATATTGCAGGGCGGCATGACCTCATGCCGCCGTTTTTTACCATTTGCAGATGTGTAATCGCAGGGGAGCATATCTTAGGAAAGGGAGATTCACAAGAGGGTGGAAACCATTGGTGTCTACCCTCTTGCCCCTGCCGGGGAGGCAGGATTCTCTCGCTTCGCAAGCGAAAACCCTAATTTCTGGAATGATAACGAAAATCCGCTCAAACGCCGCACAATCGCTCCTGCAAATTCGACGTGTAGTTTTGAACAGACTCGCCCAAACCCTCGTACACGCGATTCTGACGCGAAATACAAAATGAAAACCGGGGACGTATCTGCCCTCGGTCTCCAAACTGTTTAAACCGGCAGAAAAAGAGCCGTACTTTCGCACAGCTCTTCAAAAAATTTACTTCAGCAGATATACATTTGCGTACTGCACGCCAAGCTCGTTTGCACGCTCGTGGGTGCTTACTGCAATGTCGATCTTGTTGCCCTTGATCGCTCCGCCGGTGTCCTCAGCGATGAACACGCCGTAGCCCTCGATGAATACGCGGCTGCCGAGCGGAATGACGGACGGGTCAACTGCGATCGTGCGGCCTTCGGTCAGGGTGGTGCCGGTAGCGGTCAGTGCCAGATTGTTGCCGTTGCATTCAACGCACGGATCGTAGAAGGTCAGTTTATAATTGCCAAGCGCAGTGGCATTTGCCTTGATGGCATCGCTTGCCAGATACGTTGTAGAGTAAGCTACCGGACGGGCGGTGGCTGCACTTGCGACCAGCTGGTTGTAAGCGGTCTGGGTTGCAGCGGCCTTGATCTCGGCTTCCTTCTTAGCTGCTTCTTCAGCGGCCTTTTGGCAGCCTCAGCCTTCTTAGCAACTTCCTCCTGCGCCTTCTTGGCAGCATCCTGCTGTGCCTTGAGTGGGAAGCCTTTGCCTTCGCCATAGCCTGCTGTGCATTGAGATCTCGGCAGAGGTGAGCACCGTGCCGACAGAATGGTTCAGAGTGGAAGAGAGTACCGCAGTCGGCTGATCCAGTGCAGCAGCGCCGAAGGTTGCCATCGAGCCTACCGTGAAGGTTGCCGCGAGGAACATGGCAGCATGCTTACGCAGAGAAATAGACATTTGTGTTACGCTCCTAAAAAGTCAGGTGAAAACGCAGCGGGAACACTTCCCGCGCCACCGGAAAAACCGATGTTGTTTTCTGGGTTGTTACTGTTTTGTTTACGTTCTGTTTCCGAACTGTAACCAATCATACTGCATCCTCTCCGATTTGTCAAACGGTTTCATAGAATTTTGTGCACATTTCACAGAGTTTATCGCTGATTTCGTTAATCTGTATGACATAATTGGGCGAAAATACGGTTTTTTTACGGTTAGCCGTATAAAACGCGCATCGGCGGCTTTGTTACAAACCGCAGGGACCGAAAGGGAAGTCTGCCCGGTTTGACCGGTCATTATGCAGGACACGCAGAATGGGTAAAACAGCTGGACACTGTGCATAAATAGTATATAGGTAGATTGGCTGTTTCGACGAAGCCGTGCAGAGCGCTTTGGTGACTGACTCTTTACAATTCTGCTGAGCTGTGGTATATTAAAAATAAGTGTTTGCAGTCCGTGTGGGAATGCGCTGTGCCATTTGCAGCGAAAACGGACCGCATCCTTCACATGGGATAAAGACAGACGGGATCGCATGGTCTGCCTTTTTCAGAAAAGCGGAAACGACATCCGCGTACATATAATAAACAACAATCAGATAAAGGAAAGTGATAATACTATTATGAAGGAAAAACTGAAGATCATACCGCTCGGCGGTCTGAACGAGATCGGTAAGAACATGACGGTGATCGAGTACGGCAATGACATCGTAGTTATCGACTGCGGCGTTGCCTTTCCGGATGACGACATGCTGGGCGTTGACCTGGTCATTCCGGATACAACGTACCTCAAGCGCAACCTGAACAAGCTGCGCGGCTATGTGATCACCCACGGACATGAGGACCATATCGGCGCTATTCCGTATGTTCTGCTGCGCGAGTGCAACGCACCGATCTACGCGACTCGACTGACCTGCGGCATCATCGAGACCAAGCTGTCCGAGCACAAGATGCCCCAGAAGGTCAAGATGAACCGCGTGCGCGCTGGTGATACGATTAAGCTCGGCTGCTTCAAGATCGAGTTTATCCATACCAACCACTCCATTGCGGATTCGGTTGCGCTGGCGATCACCACGCCGCTGGGCACCATCCTGCACACGGGCGACTTCAAGATCGACCTGACGCCGGTTTCTGGTGAGATGATCGACCTGGTGCGCATCGGCGAACTGGGGAAAAAGGGTATCCTGGCACTGATGAGCGATTCGACCAACGTCGAGCGGCCGGGCTATACGCCGAGTGAAAAGATCGTCGGCAAGTCGCTGGAGAAGTTTATCACGGAAAGTGACCAGCGTATCATCATTGCAACGTTCGCGTCCAATGTATCGCGTCTGCAGCAGATTCTCGACATTGCCGCCAAGACAGGGCGAAAGGTGGCTGTGTGCGGCCGCAGTATGGAGAAAATCTCCAAGGTTTCGATGGAGTTGGGTTATCTGAAGGATTCCGGCAAGGTCATGATCGACATTGCAGAAATCAAGCGCTTTCCGCGCAGCCAGCTGATCATTGTATCCACCGGCTCGCAGGGCGAGACGATGTCCGCCCTGTACCGCATGGCGTATAACAGCCACAAGCAGGTGGAGGTCAATTCCGGCGACCGTATCCTGATCGCAGCGTCTGCTATCCCGGGCAACGAGAAGTCGATCAACAACATGGTCAACGAGCTGTACAAGCAGGGCGCTGAGGTCATTTACGACCGTTCGGCAGCCATCCATGTTTCCGGTCATGCCTGCCAGGAGGATCTTAAGCTGATGCTTGGTCTGTGCAAGCCGAAGTACTTCATTCCGTACACGGCGAGTACCGCATGCTCGTGCAGCATGCCGGTCTGGCACGCGAGATGGGTGTCAACCCGAAGAACATTCTCGTCAGTGAGATCGGCCGTCCGATCGAGATCAGCGAAAAATTCGGCTCGTCTGGGCAATTCCGTGCCGGCCGGCCGTCTGCTGGTAGACGGTCTGGGCATCGGTGATGTCGGCACTGCCGTTCTGCGTGACCGCAAGCATCTGTCCGAGGACGGTCTGCTGGTTATCGTTGTCACGGTTGACGCAACGACCGGCGTTGTCATTGCGGGTCCGGATATCGTATCGCGCGGTTTCGTTTACGTCAAGGAAGCCGAGGCTCTCATGGAGGAGCTGCGTACCATTTCGCAGATGGCGCTCGACCGCTGCTCGGTAGAGAATCTGCGTGACTGGAACAGCCTGAAATCCGCCATCAAGGGCGATGTCAGTGATTACCTGTTCAAGAAGACCAAGCGCAGCCCGATGGTTCTGCCGATCATCATGGAAATCTAAATGTAAGCCAGATAAGAAAAGACACCGATTTTTTTCGGTGTCTTTTTTCATATAAGCCCTATAATTAACCTTTATACATGCCGATCTTGCACAGCTCTTTAATCATATCCGGCACGGTCTGACCGGCGATCTCGAGGCGCTCTGCGGCGCCGGGCGTTTCTTCGGAGAACGTATCCCATGCAGTGACAAGATGTCCGGTCGGCTCCATGCCGTATTTTTTTCAGCAGGGGAACGAAACGCTTTGCAGTCTCACTGTAAATGGACAGAACCTTGTACTTCTGTACGAAAAGCTCCTCCTCGGTGGTCAGAGAACCGATGGCGAATGCCGAAAGACCGTCCTGATACAGCAGTTCGCCGTAGCCGTCTAAAATCATGGTCAGCTGCTTTTTCGTCATGCCGTCCAGATACCAGACCTCATCGCTTTCCGCATCCGGATGGATGGCAAGGAACAGCGGCTCGTCCAGCTCGGCGTAGAACGAATGCACAAAGTCGCTCAGCTTCTCGAAGCTGAGGTTTGCGGTGATGGTGTTGCCGTCCAGCTCGTACTGCTCGGGACAGCTTTTCGGGGAACGGAACGGTCACGCCTGCAGCGGTTTGAAACATAGAAATATCTCCTTATATATAATGTATAAAAATGCGGTTTACAGTCGAATGCTGATCTCGCCCGAGGACAGGGCATTTACCTGTCCGTCCGCGGTTTTCACCAGCAGATGTGCCTCCTCGTCCAGTCCGATGCACTCGGCTTCGTAGCGGCCTGCCGGACTGATGACCGTCACCGGACGGTCGATGCAGCAAAGCCGTTCGCGGTACTGCTCGAGCAGCTCGGGTTCCTTGCCCCTGATCGAGCAACGCGTACACGTCCTCAAAGTGGTTGAGGACAGCGGCGGCCAGTTCGGCTCTGCGGGGCGGCTTGCCGAAGTCGCTGATGGCACCCGCGACCGCCTGTACCTCCTCGGGCCACGCCGGATTGGGATGCAGATTGATGCCGATGCCGACCACAAGCGAGCTTACCGTGCCGGTTTCGCCCTCGATGGTAGCTTCCGTGAGGATGCCGCACAGCTTGCGTCCGTTCATCAGCACGTCGTTCACCCATTTGATCTGCGGCGTGAAGCCTGCGGTCTGCTCAATGGCGCGCACGACCGCAATCGCCGCCGAAATGGTGACGAACGACAGGTGCGACAGCGGCAGTGTCGGGTGAAGCAGAATGGTCATGTACACGCCGGTGTCGGCGGGGGAGACGAATGTGCGGCCGAGCCGTCCGCGTCCGCCGGTCTGCTCCTCGGCAAACAGCGTGAAGCCGTGCTTTCTGCTGAGATACTGCTCCTTCATCGTCGTGTTGGACGAGGTAAGCGACGGCTCGACCAGGATTTCGCGTCCGATGACCGCGGTATCGAGCAGCGCGTTAATGCCTGCGGCGGTCAGGCTGTCATCATCCGAGGCCAGGCGATAGCCTTCTCCGGTCACGGCGTCAATGGCAAGGCCGCTCTCGCGCAGTGCGGCGATCGCCTTGTGCACCGCCGCACGGGATACGCCAAGCTGCTCGGCCAGCCGTCCGCCGGAAAGGCGGGTGCCTCGTGCCTGTTCGAGTGCCTGCAAAACGGCGTCCTTCACGGTCAATTCAATCATCTCCATCATTAAAATGCTAATCTCTATTGTAAACGAAAAAAAGAAGATAGTACAATACTATCATGCAAAACAATAGGCGGCATAACGGAAAATCTATGCCGCAATGGAGGAAAAATACCTTGAAGACCAAGCAAGAGATCCTGACCGCGCTTGCACACAGCGGCGACGATAAGCTGCTGCTGGCAGGACTGCTCGACAAGGAGCAGACGCGTGAGCAGCGCGGTTATCTGACCCATACCAAGTTCCTCGACCTCAAGCAGCGGGCGCTGTGCACGGATGCGGTGCGCCTTGCCGGAGCGACCGGTCATGCGCTGTTCTGGGGCGGCTATGAGGACGCGGAACGCGGGATCTATCTGTTTTATCCGGATTACATGGATGCCGAGAGCGCAAAGCTGTCCGCGCCGTTGGCGCTGCTGCGCCCCGCAAGCGCAGGGAGGACACGCTCACGCACCGCGACTACCTCGGTTCGCTGATGGGCCTGCAGATTGACCGTTCGGTGGTCGGTGACATTCTCGTGCACGAGGAAGGCGCAGACATCATCGTGCTCGAGGATATGGCGGAGTTCATCCTCATGCACTTCGCCAAAGCGGGCCGCAAGCAGCTTTCGCTGACACGCGAGGACCTCAGCGACCTGAAGCACGCGGCAGTCGAGGAAAAACGGGGACCGGTTCGGTGGCGTCGCCCAGACTGGACAGCGTAGCCGCTCTGATTTTTTGGTCTGCCGCGCAAGGACGCACAGGCGCGGATCGAGAAAGGACTGGTGTTCGTCAACAACACACCCTGCATGAAGCCGGAGCACCAGATTACGGAAGGCGACCGCCTGACCGTGCGCGGCGTCGGCCGTGCGCGCGTGGAAGCGTTCGGCGGCACAAGCCGTAAAGGACGAATTTTCCTCGAATATGTCCGAAATGCGTAAACATTGGCAGAATGTGTCCGGCAAAGCCTGTTGTCAAGCGGGTTTGTCTATGTTATACTTTAGGCAATACCAAACGATTAAAGCTGCGGCGCTTTACGGAAATTTTGTGTCCTCATGTCGTTGTGATTTTTGCAATACCTCGTATTGCTGCAAAACCACGCCTAATCAGTACGCAAAAATTTGCTCGTAAATCGCTCTTGTTCAATCATTTGGTATTGCCTGTAACCCACATACGAGGTGTATCTTATGAAAAAACGCTTACTATCTGCTTTCCTGTGTGCAGCGATGCTGGCAACGATGATACCGGGCAGCGTTTGCCTCCGATCTGGACGGACACTGGAGCAAAAACTTTATTGAATATCTGGATGATGAGGGCATCATCAATCCGAGTGCGACAACTGGCAAGTACGAGCCGGAGCGCAAGGTCACTCGTGCGGAGTTCATGCGCTATGTCAACCGCGCGTTTCACTTCACGGAGAAGGCGAGTATTTCGTACAGCGATGTGCAGTCCAACTCGTGGTACTACGATACGGTGCGCATTGCCGAGAAGTACGGCTACATTAACGGCACCGGCAACGGCAGGATGAATCCGGAGGGGTATGTCACCGTGAGCAGGCGGCGGTTATCCTCGGACGGCTGTACAAGGCCAATCCGGGCAATGTAAAACCGGCAAACCTGTCGTTTAAGGATAAGGCGCAGGCTGCGACGTGGTCGGCAGGCTACGTCAAGGCGGCTGTGGACAAGGGCATCATCACCGGCTACAAAGGATAACACCTTCAAGCCGACCAAGGTCATCACCCGCGCCGAGCTGGCGAAGATCCTGTACTATTACCTTGGAACCTCGCTTTCGACGGCTGGCAAAGACTATACCGGCTCCGACCTCAAGAGCGATACCGCGAACGTCACCATCTCGGAAAGCTGCACGCTGTCCGACGCGACGATCGACGGCGATCTGTACCTGACCGAAGGTCTGGCCTCGGATGCGGTACAGCTGAATGACGTGTACGTCAAGGGTACGATCATCGTAGCCGGCGGCACGGTAACAATGACGAATACAATGAGCGACCACATCGTTGTGTCCGCCTATGGGTCGCCTGCTGCAGGTTACTGCGGCAGGCGCCGCTCGTTTTCCGAACACGGAGGTCCGCAGCACAGCGGTGCTCTACGAGAAAAACTGACCACCCCAGGCTATGAAGGCTTCGCGGATGTAAAAATAAACGGAGATAAGAAGGTTTCGCTGACGCTGGATGCGGATATCAATCATCTGGAGCTGGATACCGAATCCACGGTTTCCACCACCGCGAATGCGTCGGTCTACCGCATGACCGCCAGCAAGCCTGCGTCTGTCACCGGCTACGGCACGATTTATCAGGCGGAGATCAAGAGCAGCGGCGTGAGTTTTGCCAGCAGCGTGCGGGTCTCCGGCTACACGATCGCAAACGGCGTGACCGCCATCGCAGGCGGACAGACGCTCACGGGCAGTGTGACGGCGGCTGTTTCGCCGGAAAGCATAGCGGTCGATTTGAATAACCTCTCTGCACTGGGCAAAAATGTTGCGGTCACCGTGCCGAACGGTCTGAAAATTGAGAAAATCGAGAGTAACGGTGCAGTCCTCGCCGCAGGCACAGACTATACGCAGACCTCGACCGGAGCCGCCATCAGCGCGGACTGGCTGGGCAGGCTGCCGCGCGGAAGCTACAAGCTGACGCTGATGCTCTCGGACGGCAAAACGACGGCAATCGCCATTGCGGTTACCGATTCTTCGGTGAGCGAAAATGTGCAGAATGCGTCTTTTGACCGCTATTATAAGTCGGCAAACTACGCGGATGTGCACACGCCTGAGCGGCGCCAATACCTCGGAGGATATCCGGGATGTGGTGCTCGGTCTGTCGAGCATCGACTACACGTTCGATTCCTCGACGCGTTCGCTCATCCTGCCGCGCGGTGTGCTGGCGCAGCTTCGAGCGGGCAGCTACACCATCAGCGTTGAGCTGAAAAACGGCAAGACCGAGGCATTCACCCTGACCGTGAGCGATTCCGCACCGACCGGCGAAAGCTGGGCGGTCGAGGAGTACAACACGTTCTCGCCGAGCGAACCGAAGTTCACGCTGCCGCTGACGCGCACAAGCGTGCGTACGGTGACCGTGCAGAACAACGGCGTGACCGAAGCACTCAACGCAGGCAGCGATTACACGATCAGCGGTCAGACGCTGACGCTGAAAAAGTCTGCGCTCGAGCGTTACCGCAAGGACGGTACGGCTGTCGTATTCAGCGCCGATCTGGCGGACGGCACGGCGTATGCCCCTCGTTATCGACTATGTAAAGCGCCAATAAGATGAAAAAGACCTTGAAACCTGAGTTTCGTCTTTTTTGTTTGCTTTATCGCTCGCACTTCCAGAAGTAAGCCGAGTACGGAGGCAATTCACTTCCGCCGCCGAAGTCGTGCATTTCTCCGGTAATGAGGTCCACAGCACGGCCGCAGCGCGCGTCAAAAGTGTGCGTGGTACGGCTGTTCGTCGATATTTACGGCAACGAGCACACGTTCGCCATCTGTCTCGCGCTCCCAGATGCACTGCTTGTTGGTGAGCACAAGCTGCTTGAAGCCGCCGTAGCAGAGCGCGCGGCTTTCACGGTGCGCCTTCGCCATTGCGGTGATACGGGCGGTCAGGTCGTTCTCGATCGGCTGCTCGAACGAGGGGCGCAGAGCGTCATCGCCGTCCTGCTTTTTGCCCTCGGCGCCCCATTCGCTGCCGTAGTAGATGCACGGAATGCCGGGCATGCCGAACAGCAGCGCATAGATTAGTGGCAGATGCGCCGGATTCTGCAGGATGGACGCAACGCGCGTCACATCGTGGTTATCCACAAACGAAAGCAGGTGCTTGCCTTTATACAGCGTCCAGTTTTCCGGACCGAACTGGCGCAGCAGCGAATGCGTGATCTCAAACAGGTTGTAGCTGTTCATCGAGGAATACAGACCCTTGTAGCACTCGTAATTCGTGCAGGAGTGCAGCATGCCGTCTCCGACAAACTGATTGTAGTCGCCGTGGAGCAGCTCGCCGACGAGGAAAAAGTCGGGCGAGCGAGTCGCAGAAGCCGCGCAGCGGATGAAAATCCTTGTCGAGACAGTAGGCCACGTCCAGCCGCAGACCGTCAATGCCGAATTCGTCCTTCCACTGCCGGATACACTCAAAAAATGTGGTGCTGCACATCCGGATGGCGCAGATTGAGCTTTACCAGCTCAAAATGACCTTCCCAGCCATCGTACCAGAAGCCGTCATTGTAGTTTGAGTTGCCGTCAAAGGAGATGTGGAACCAGTCCTTGTAGGGGGAATCCCATTTTTCTCCTGCACATCCTTGAACGCCCAGAAACCTCGTCCGACGTGATTGAATACGCCATCCAGCACAACTTTGATGCCGTGCTCGTGCAGCGTTTTGCAGACGGCGGCGAAATCCTCGTTGGTGCCGAGACGGCAGTCCACCTTGCGGAAATCGCGGGTGTCGTAGCCGTGGCTGTCGGATTCAAAAAATCGGGGAGAAGTACACGGCATTGCAGCCGAGCGACGCGATATGCTCCCGCCCAGTCGCTGACCTTGCGGATGCGCGGAACCGTCACGCCGTCGTTTACGCGCGGCGCACCGCAGAAGCCGATGGGATAGATCTGATAAAATACGCTTTCGTATGCCCACATGAAAAACACTCCTTTACATCGGGTAGCATTTTCAGTATAATAAAAGTGAATAAGAAATGCAAGCGATTTGTGATAAAATTATGCAAGATGGCGATAAAATGCGAAAAATTTCTTATGCTGCGGGATTGGGGATTTGTCTGCTTTTATGCGCCTGCAGTCAGCAAAAAGCCGATTAGATTGCTTGCTGACGCAGAAATTGTGTCCACAGACAGCCAAAATCAAACAATCACTGTGCGGGATGCGGGAGAGACGACTGTATTCGGCGAGCATGGCACGGCAGACTGCTCGAAAGCAGCGCTTGCTGCTTACAATTCCGACTCCGGCAAAACGCAGGAAATCGGCTTTGAGGACCGGCAGGTGGGAGATTACGTTGTCATCGGCCTTTATGAAAACGAGAAGGCACAGGCACAGACCGAGACCGTGCACGCCGAGTCTGTCGAGCGAATGAGACAAAAATCTGCGCAGAATTGAAAAAACACTTGCAATCCGCCGCATGATATGATATTATAGTCGAGTAACAATGAACACGGGCATTCCTCTGCTCATTTATGGGTTTACGATGCGGCAAGAATGTCTAAGACGAAAGGAAGACTAAAAAATGGATCTCGTTAAAGTCCTGTCCGAGCAGCAGCTCAAGAGCGATCTGCCCACTCTGAAGATCGGCGACACCGTTAAGGTACACGCAAAGATCAAGGAGGGCAACCGCGAGCGTATTCAGGTATTCGAAGGCATCATCATTGCTAAGAAGCACGCTGGTGTAAACCAGACCGTAACCGTTCGCCGCATTTCTTACGGCGTAGGCGTAGAGAGAGACCTTCCGGTACATTCCCCGAACGTTGCTAAGTTCGAGGTTGTTCGCAGCGGTAAGGTTCGCCGTGCTAAGCTGTACTACCTGCGCGGCCGCGTAGGCAAGGCTGCCAAGATCGCAGAGAAGGTTTAATTTCAAGGCAATACTGTTTGCAGTATCACCTTAGTAAAAACCAAACACATGAAACGGGGAGCTTTTGCTCTCCGTTTTTTTTTACTTGCGCATACGCTGTATTATCGCTATAATAATATTGTATGCTATCTTTTTGATGGAGGAAATCATAATGCAGCAAACCGAAAATAAAAAGAGTGAGGGACGCTTCTCGAGCGAGCTGTTCGGCTGGGGCGAATCCCTGATGGCGGTTCTGGTGTTCTTCGTGGTCGTATTCACGTTTTCGTGCGCCTGATCGGCGTGGACGGCATGAGCATGTACCCGACCCTCGAGGATCACAGCATCATGCTGGTAAGCAACCTGAACTATACGCCCGAGCGCGGAGACGTTGTCGTGCTGCGCAAGGAGGGTTTTTACAACAACCAGCCGATCGTCAAGCGCATCATTGCGACCGGCGGCGATACGGTGGACATTGATCCTGTAACCGGCGACGTGAGCGTCAACGGCGAGGTTCTCGATGAGCCGTATATCAACGAAACGATCGACGTACTCGAGCATATGGGCGATCTGACCTATCCGCAGACCGTGCCGGAGGGGCTGCGTGTTCGTCATGGGCGACAACCGCAACGCCTCTACCGACAGCCGCGACAGCCGTCTCGGTATGGTGGATGAGCGCTACATCCTCGGTCATGTGCAGAGCGTGGTTTTCCCAATCAGCGATTTTGGAACGGTGAAGTAATATGAATATTCAATGGTATCCCGGACATATGACAAAGACCCGCCGGCAGATGGCGGAGTATATCAAGCAGGTGGATGCGGTCTGCGAGGTCGTGGACGCACGCATTCCGCAGGTGTCCCGCAACCCGGATATGGATGAGATTGCAGCAGGCAAGCCGCGCATGATGATCCTTAACCGCATTGACCTGGCCGACCCGAACATGACGGCTGTCTGGGCGAAGCATTTCCGTGAGCAGGGCATGGCGGTCATCCAGACCGACAGCCGCAGCGGCAATGGCACGCAGGCGTTCTCCGGTGCGGTTCGCACGCTGCTGGCGGACAAGATCGCCCAGTGGAACGAGAAGGGCTGGTCGGCAAGTCCGTCCGCGTGATGGTTGTCGGCATCCCGAATGTGGGCAAATCCACGTTCATCAACCGCATTCTCGGCAGAAAATCCGCCAAGGCGGCGGATCGTCCGGGCGTGACGCGCGGCAGCCAGTGGTTCCGCGTGGAGAGCGGCATTGACCTGCTCGACACCCAGGCATCTTGGCCCAAGTTCGACGATGAGCGCGTCGGTATTCTGCTGGCGTGCACGGGTGCGATCAAGGACGATATTCTGGACGTTGAGACGCTCGGCTGCAAGCTGATGGAGCTGCTCGCCGAACAGGCGCCGCAGACCATCATCGACCGCTACAGCATCGCCATCCCGGAGGAGGAAGTGCGATTTCCTCGGTTATGAGCTGCTGCAGCAGGCGGGCAGGCGCCGCGGTTTCCTGCTGCGCGGCGGTGAGATCGACACCGAGCGCATGGCGCGCATCCTGCTCGACGAGTTCGCGGCGGTGTTCTCGGCCGCATTACGCTCGAGAAGCCGGAATAAACCAACATTTCGAGGGCGAACCACTGTGTTCGCCCTTGGTTTTAGGAGAGACAAACATGACTTGGGAATACGAAGAAAAGCATGGGCGAACGGTTACGGCTCGGTGTGCGGCGTGGATGAGGCCGGACGCGGTCCGGTCGCCGGACCGGTGTGCGCTGCTGCGGTCATCCTGCCCGCCGGAATCGTCATCGAGGGACTGAACGACTCGAAAAAAGCTCAGCGAAAAAGAAGCGCGAGAAGCTGTTCGATGAAATTACGGAAAACGCGCTTGCATGGTCGGTTTCGCTCGTGGACGAGCGGGTGATTGACGAGATCAACATCCTGCAGGCGACTTACCGCGCGATGAAGCAGGCGGTGGACGGTCTGACACGCCCGGCGGATTTTGTCTATGTGGATGGCAATCGCTCGCAGGGACTCGAGCAGCCGCACGAGTGCGTGGTCTCCGGCGATGCAAAATCCCGTCTGTTGCGGCAGCGTCCATCATCGCCAAGGTAACGCGAGACCGCCTGATGCGCCGGTTCGCCGAGCAGTACCCGCAGTACGGCTTTGAAAAAGCACAAGGGCTACGAGACTAAGGCGCATGATGAGGCACTGCTCGAACACGGTCCATGCCCGATCCACCGGATGACCTTCCTCAAGAAATTTTACGAAAAGCATCCGGATGCACCGCGATGAAGGGCGCGTGGGGAGAAAAAGCGGCTCGGCTGTACCTCGAAAAGCGCGGCTGGCACACGGCAGCGACGAATTTCCGCACCCGGTTCGGTGAGATTGACATTATCGCGGAGAACGCGCAGTATGTTATCTTTGCGGAGGTTAAGACGCGCAAAAACGCCCGCTACGGTCCGGCGTGCGAAGCCGTCACACCGGCCAAGCAGGCGAAGATCATCGCCGCTGCACAGGCGTGGCTGCAGGAGCACCCGATCGAAAAGCAGCGCGTTTGACGTGATCGAGGTTTACGGCGAGGAAAACGCATCGGTTCCGCCGCGCATCAACCATCTGGAAAACGCCTTTGGAGGGTGAGTATGAAGCTGTTTGATCTGCACTGTGACACCATCTATGAGTGCTGCGAGACAGGAAAACACCTGCGGGAGAACGATTTACATATCAATTATGCAGCAGCGCACAGGGTATCAGCCGTATGTGCAGTTTTTGCGCTGTTCTGCGGCGCGAGACAGCCGTATTCGCCGGAAACGCGCGACTGTCTGCTCGATACGCCCGCCGATGAGCGGTTCGACCGCATGCTGACGACTGCCAGACGCGAGTTTGCCGCCAACGCCGACTGGCTGACGTTCTGCCGTTCGGCGGCGGATATTCGGGCGGCAGTGGAGGCGGGAAAGGCGGCGGCGCTGCTCTGTATCGAGGGCGCGGAGCTGCTGCCCGACCGGCCGGACGCGCTCGACTATGTTTACGACGCCGGTGTGCGTCTTATCACGCTGACGTGGAATTACCGCAGCCGCTACGGCTGCTCATCCGCCGTGGATCAGAACGAGGGTCTGACCGAGCTGGGCAAGCAGCTGGTCCGCGACTGCGGCGAGAAGGGGATAATCGTTGATGTATCTCATCTGTCCGACCGTGGCTTCCGGGATGTGTGCGAGGCAACCGACCGCCCGTTTGTTGCAACGCACAGCGATTCGCGGGTTCTGTGCCGTAACTCGCGCAACCTGACCGACGAGCAGTTCGCTGAGATTGCAAACCGCAGGGGACTGGTCGGCGTCAACCTGTACACGCCGTTTCTCGTGCGGCAGAGCGATTCGGTGATTGATGACGCCATCGACCACATCGAGCGCTTCATCGGTATGTACGGCGAGAAGGTGGTCGCGCTCGGCTGTGACTTTGACGGCTGCGATACCCTGCCGATCGGCATTGACGGTCTGGCGGATATGTACCGTCTGGCAGACCGCATGTTGACGCTTGGCTACAAGCAGGAAACGGTCGATGGGCTGTTTTACGACAACGCATTCAACTTTATGCAGAAAATGTTGTGACAGGACGGCGGAATTTCCACGGAATTGCCTATTGCCCAAACATACATATTTGCTATACAATAGAAGAAGCAATCAAAACCACTGCGGAGGTTGTAAAAATATGGATTATGTAAGCACAAGAAATAAGGAGCGCAAGGTTTCGCGGCATATGCCATCGCCAACGGTATCGCACCGGACGGCGGCCTGTACTGCCCGACCGCGTTTCCCGCGCTTACCGACGCGGATTGGAAAACGCGCTTGCGGAGAGCGATTACAAGGGCCGCTCGGCGCTCATTCTCGGCAAGTTCCTGACCGACTTCACGGCGGAGGAGCTGGCGGACTTTGCGTCCAAGGCCTACGCCGATGAGAGTTCGGCGGCGCAGATACTGCACCGGTGGTAAAGCTGGGCGAGGGCAAGAACCTGCTCGAGCTGTGGCACGGTCCGACCTGCGCGTTCAAGGATATGGCGCTGCAGATGCTGCCGCACCTGCTCACCGCGTCCCTGCGCAAGACCGGCGAAACCCGTACCGCCTGCATTCTGGTCGCTACCTCGGGTGATACCGGCAAGGCAGCGCTCGACGGGTTCCACGATGTACCGGGCACCAAGATCATTGTGTACTATCCGGTGGACGGCGTATCGCCCATGCAGAAGCTGCAGATGGTAACGCAGGAAGGCAGGAACGTCGAGGTTGTAGCCATCCGCGGCAACTTTGACGATGCACAGAGTGCGGTAAAGCGCATCTTCACCGATGAGGATACCCGCGCAGCGCTCGACAAGGACGGCATGATGCTGTCCTCGGCAAACTCCATCAACTGGGGCCGTCTGGCGCCGCAGATCGCGTACTACGTTTCCGCGTACTGCGATATGGTTGCTGCAGGCACCATTGCACAGGGCGACAAGATCAACGTCTGCGTACCGACGGGCAACTTCGGCAACATCCTTGCGGCGTACATCGCAAAGCAGATGGGCCTGCCGGTGAATAAGCTCATTTGCGCGTCCAACCGCAACAACGTGCTGACCGATTTCTTCAAGAAGGGCGGCGAGTACAACCGCAACCGCGATTTCTTCACCACCACGTCGCCGTCGATGGACATCCTGATTTCGTCCAACCTCGAGCGTCTGCTGTTCTTCGCTTCCGACTTCAACGACAAGCTGGTCGCAGACCTGATGGGCAAGCTGAATACCGAGGGCAGCTACAAGGTAGCCGAGGATGTATTTGCCAAGATCGAGGCTGAGTTCGACGCAGGCTGCTGCGACGACAGCCATGCGGCTGATACCATCAACAAGATGTGGAAGGACGAGAACTATCTGTGTGATACGCACACCGCAGTTGCCGTTCGTGTATATGAGGACTATCGCGCACGCACCGGCGACGAAACGCCGACCGTGATCGCGTCCACCGCGTCTCCGTTCAAGTTCTGCCGCTCGGTTATCGAGGCGCTCGGCGGCACGCTCGAGAACGACGACGTTACCCAGCTGGAGGTGCTCTCAGCTGACGGGTGTACCGGCACCCGCTCCGCTTGCCGCTCTGGCAGGCAAGACGCCGCGCTTTGACCGCGTGGTAGACAAGGCCGACATTCTGTCCACCGTCGGTCTGCTCAAGGATCTGTAATGGCGCTTTATACGCTTGCCGATCTGCACCTTGCCGCCGATGTAGCCAAGCCGATGGATATTTTCGGCGGCCGGTGGCAGGGGCACACGGAAAAGATCATCAAAAACTGGCGTGCGCTTGTTGCGCCGGAGGACACCATTGTTTTGGGCGGGGATATTTCGTGGGGCATCAACCTTGCGGAAGCGAAAGGCGATTTTGCGCTGATCGACTCGCTGCCGGGCAAAAAGATCATTTTGAAGGGCAACCACGATCTGTGGTGGGAAACCGCCTCCAAAATGCACCGTTTCTTAGATGAAAACGGATTTACTACCATTGATTTTCTGCATAACAACTGTTTTTCTATGAAAAGACCGCGTTGTGCGGCACACGCGGCTGGCCCTTTGAGGAGGACTTCGCCGACCCGCACAACGAGAAAATCTTCAAGCGCGAGCTGCTGCGGCTCGAGGCATCGCTGAAGCTCGGCGCTGCCGCAGACCCGGAGGAGATTCTCTGTTTCCTGCATTATCCGCCGCTTTATGCGTCCTACCGCTGCGGTGAGATCATCGAACTGCTGCATAAGTACGGTGTAAAGCGCTGTATTTACGGACATTTGCACGGGAAAAGCCTGAGTCATGCCGTAACAGGTGAGCAGGAAGGAATTGAATGGAAGCTCGTCTCCGGAGATTTTGTGGATTTTATCCCGATTTTTCTGAAAAAATAGAAAAACTATGGAAATTCTCAAAATAATCTGGTAGAATGATTTAGATACAATCGAAAGTAAGTAAGGAGATTGGCAACATGGAACTGAAAAACACTGAAAAGCAGGAGCACAGCGTCGTTGCTCTGACTATCGAGATCACCAAGGCTGAGTTTGAAGCAGCTAAGGACAAGGCATTCAAGAAGACCGGCAAAGAACATCACCGTTCCGGGCTTCCGCAAGGGCAAGGCACCGCGCAAGATGATCGAGAAGCTGTACGGCGAAGGCGTGTTCTTTGAAGAAGCTTTCAATATCATTTACCCGGACGCTATGGAAATGGCTGTTGAGAAGTCCGGCATCAAGCCGGTCGGCCGTGCAGACGTTGACCTGGGCGACCCGGCAGAAGAGGGCGGCCTGACCATCATCGCCAAGGTACCGGTTGAGCCGGAAGTTGAGCTCGGCGAGTACAAGGGCATTGAGGTTGAGAAGGAGACCGTTAAGGTTCTGCAGGCTGACGTTAAGGCAGAGCTGAACCGCATGGCTCAGCGCAACGCCCGCACCGAGACCGTAGAGCGCAAGGCTAAGAAGAACGATACCGTTGACATCGACTTCGAGGGCTTCGTAGACGGCGTTCCGTTCGAGGGCGGCAAGGCAGAGCATCACGAGCTGACTCTGGGCCCGGCGCATTCATCCCGGGGTTCGAGGATCAGCTGATCGGCTGCAAGGCCGGCGACGAGAAGGACGTAGTTGTTACCTTCCCGGAGGAGTACCACGCTAAGGGAGCTGGCAGGCAAGGAAGCTACCTTCAAGTGCAAGGTGCACAAGGTTGAGGAGACCATCCTGCCGGAGATCGACGACGAGTTTGCAAAGGACGTTTCCGACACCTGCGAGACCCTCGACGATCTGAAGAAGGAGATCACCGAGCGCCTGAAGGCAGAGCGTCAGGAGGCTGCTGACAACGCTTTCGAGGAGAAGGTTCTGGACGCTGTGATCGACGGCATGAAGGCTGACATTCCGGCTGCAATGATCGACGCTCAGGTTGACACCATTGTACAGGACTTCGGCTACCGTCTGCAGATGCAGGGCATGGGCCTCGAGCAGTACCTCAAGATGACCGGCACTGAGATGGGCGCATTCCGCGCAATGTTCAAGGATCAGGCTGAGCGTCAGGTTAAGACCCGTCTGGCACTGCAGAAGGTTGTTGAACTGGAAGGCATTACTGTTTCCGATAAGGAGCTTGAGGAAGAGTATGCTAAGATGGCAGAGCAGTACAAGATGGAAGTTGAGAAGGTTAAGGCCATCGTTTCCAAGGAAGCTCTGGAGGGCGATCTGAAGATCTCGAACGCGCTCGAGTTCATCAAGAAGAACGCCAAGGTTAAGAAGGCAGCAAAGAAGAAGGTTGCTGAGGAGACCACCGAGGAGACCGCAGAGTAATTTCTGCTGATTCCCCAAAGCGCGCAAACAACAGCAAACCAAACGCTTAGCGTTGGTTCATAAGAAAAAGCGCGAGCGACGCTCGCGCTTTTTCACCTATATTCAAGGAGGACAAAATCTGCGCTTTTTCGCAGCTTATCCGCCTTGCTGAAAGGAGTTTTCCCAAGTGAGTTTAGTTCCTATGGTCGTAGAGCAGACGAGCCGCGGTGAGCGTTCGTATGATATTTACCCGTCTGCTGAATGACCGCATTATCATGCTGTGCGATGAAGTAAACGACACGACCGCTTCTCTGGTCGTGGCTCAGCTGCTTTATCTGGAAGCACAGGATCCGGATAAGGATATTTCGCTGTATATCAACAGCCCCGGCGGCTCTGTGACCGCAGGCATGGCGATTTACGACACCATGAACTATATCAAGTGCGATGTTTCGACCATCTGCATCGGCATGGCGGGCTTCCATGGGCGCGTTCCTGCTGTCCTCGGGCGCCAAGGGCAAGCGCTACGCGCTGCCGAATGCCGAGATCATGATCCATCAGCCGTCCGCCGGCACGCAGGGTCAGATCACTGATATGGCGATCCACCTGAAGCGCCTTGAGATCATCAAGAAGCGCATGAACAAGATCCTGTCCGAAAAATACCGGCAAGTCGGTTGAGACCGTGACGGCTGACTGCGAGCGCGATAACTTCATGACCGCGGACGAGGCTGTTGCATATGGCCTGATCGACAAGGTGTTCGATAAGCACTAAGGCAATTCTGCATTGTCGTAATTGTAATTTTTTTCGTAGTATAGAGGTGGCATATGCCGAATTATGATGATGGAAAAGAACTGAAATGCTCGTTCTGCGGCAAGCCGCAGAGCCGCGTGCGCAAGCTGATCGCAGGACCGAACGTGTATATCTGCGATGAATGTGTATCGGCGTATGCACCAGCATTCTGGATGACGAGCTGGACCTCATGCCGGAGTACGAGCCGCAGAGCCATGCACTCGAAAAGCCCGAGCACCTGCCGACGCCGCAGGAGCTGAAAAAGGTGCTCGATGAGTACGTTATCGGTCAGATCGTGCGAAGATTGCCCTTTCGGTTGCGGTTTACAACCACTACAAGCGCATCACCATCCGGAGACCGAGGTAGAGCTGCAGAAGTCCAACATCCTGATGCTGGGTCCGTCCGGCTCGGGCAAGACGCTGCTGGCGCAGACGCTGGCCAAGACTCTGCAGGTTCCGTTCGCGATCGCGGACGCGACCACGCTGACCGAGGCCGGTTACGTCGGTGAGGATGTCGAGAACATCCTGCTGCGACTGATCCAGGCGGCGGACTTTGATGTGGAGCTGGCAGAGCACGGCATTATCTACGTCGATGAGATCGACAAGATTGCCCGTAAAAGCGAAAATCCGTCTATCACACGCGATGTTTTCGGGTGAGGGAGTACAGCAGGCACTGCTGAAAATCCTCGAAGGCACCGTCGCAAACGTGCCGCCGCAGGGCGGCCGTAAGCATCCGCAGCAGGAATTCATTCAGATCGACACGACCAATATTCTGTTTATCTGCGGCGGTGCATTTGACGGTATCGAGGGTATCATCCAGAAGCGTACCGGTAAGCAGGGTATGGGCTTCGGTTCTGAGGTAAAGGGAAAGGAAGACGAGCAGACCGACCGTCTGCTGGGCCAAGATCGAGCCGCATGACCTGATGAAGTTTGGCCTGATCCCCGAGCTGATCGGTCGTCTGCCGGCCATCGTTTCGCTCGATACGCTGGATAAGGACGCACTCGTCCGCATCCTGCAGGAGCCGAAGAACGCACTGGCCAAGCAGTACGAAACGCTGTTCGCAATGGACGGCGTAGAGCTGAAGTTCCAGCCGGAGGCGCTGGAGCGTGGGCTGAGGTCGCACTCGAGCGCAAAACGGGTGCCCGCGGTCTGCGCGGCGTGCTGGAGAACGTGATGACCGACATCATGTTCCGCATTCCGTCCGACGAGACCGTCTGCCGCGTGGGAGATCACGCCGGGCGTTGTGGACGGTACCGGTGAGCCGGTTGTCGAGCACGGCGAACGCACGGCTGTTCCGGCGGAAAAGAAGCCGCCGAAAAGGCTTCGCGCAGAAAGCCGACCAAGAGCGCATAATCAATCAAACCAATACGGGCGGGGAACGAGATTCCCGCCCGTATTTTTAATGTTCAACGCCTTTACAAACCCCGGAAGATATACTATACTGAAACTAATAGACAATTTTCCGTGCAAGGAGAAACGAATATATGACAGAGCTTAACGGAATCGTCCTCAGCCGCCTGCCGGTGCTGCCGCTGCGCGGACTGACGGCGTTCCCTAATATGATCGTCCACTTTGATGTGGGCAGAATGATGTCGATTCGCGCACTGGAAGCGGCAATGAAGAACGGACAGACCATCTTCCTGACCGCGCAGCGCGAACTCAAAACCGATACGCCGACGCCGAGCGACCTGTACCAGATCGGCACGATCTGCCAGATTCGCCAGATCCTGCGTCTGCCGGGCGATAATATCCGCGTGCTGGTCGAGGGCAAGACCCGTGCGCTCGCGCACAACTTTATCGCCGCCGAAAAGGACGAGGACTGCATGTATGCCGAGGTTGAGGAACTCGAGGACTACGTTTACGGCGTGACCGAACGCCGCGCGCAGGCACTCGTGCGCACCGCGCAGGAGCGTTTCAGCGAGTACGCACAGTATGCGTCCCGCCTGTCGCCCGATGTGGAGCTGACCGTAGCCGAGGGCGGCGATCCGGGCTATCTGGCAGACTATATCGCCCAGAATATTCCGGTCGATGTGGCAGCCAAGCAGGAGATCCTCGAAGAGCTTGGCATTACCCGCCGCCTGGTGATGGTGATCCGCATGCTCGGTGAGGAGACCGAGGTCCTCAAGATCGAAAACGAGATTCAGGACGAACTCAAGACCCAGATCGACAAAAACCAGAAGGAATACTACCTGCGCGAGCAGATCAAGGTCATTCAGACCGAGCTCGGCGAGCAGGACGTAGCCGCAGAAGCGGAAAGCTACCGCACGCGCGTGCTCGACCTCAAGCTGCCGAAGGAGTGCGAGGACAAGCTCATCCGTGAGGTGGACCGCTTTGCCAAGCTGAGCGGCTCGACGGCCGAGCAGGGTGTCGTGCGTACTTATCTGGATACCGTGCTCGACCTGCCGTGGAATAAGAAGAGCGAGGAACGTCATGATCTGGCGGAAGCGCAGGCGATCCTCGACCGCGACCACTATGGCATGGAGAAGGTCAAGGAACGCATTATGGAGTTCCTTGCCGTCAAGAGCCTTGCGCCCGACCTCAAGGGACAGGTGCTGTGTCTGGTCGGCCCTCCGGGTGTCGGCAAGACCTCGATTGCCAAGTCCGTTGCAGAGGCCATGGGCCGCAACTACACGCGCATGAGCCTCGGCGGTGTGCGTGACGAGGCGGATATCCGCGGTCACCGCAAGACCTACATCGGCGCAATGCCGGGCCGTATTATGGATGCGCTGCGCCGTGCCGGTACGTCCAACCCGCTCATCCTGCTGGACGAGATCGACAAGATGGGCAGCGATTTCCGGGGCGATCCGGCATCGGCGATGCTTGAAGTGCTGGACACCGAGCAGAATGTTGCCTTCCGCGACCACTACATCGAACTGCCGTTTGATCTGTCCGACGTGGTGTTCCTGACGACTGCGAACGATCTTTCGACCGTTCCGCGTCCGCTGCTCGACCGTATGGAGGTTATCGAGCTGCCGTCCTACACGGCGGAGGAAAAAGCGCCTGATCGCGCGCCGTCACTTGCTGTCCAAGCAGATGAAGAAGCACGGCCTGAGCGAAAATCAACTGATCGTGGACGATGAAACGCTTGATGCGATCATCAGCGGCTATACCCGCGAAGCAGGCGTGCGCCGGCTTGAGCAGGTGCTCGCCAAGCTGTGCCGCAAGGCGGCCAAGCATATCGCGGACGGTGACGAAAGCCTGACCGCAACCAAGGAGAACCTTGAGGAGCTGCTCGGCACGGCGACCTTCAAGGACGATCTGGTCAGCAAGAAGGACGAGGTCGGCATTGTAAATGGTCTCGCGTGGACGAGTGTCGGCGGTGAAATGCTTGAGGTTGAGGTGGCCGTTATACCGGGCACCGGCAAGATCGAAATCACCGGCAACCTCGGCACGGTCATGCAGGAGAGCGCAAAGGCGGCTGTGACGTTCGTGCGCTCCAAGGCAGAGGCACTGAACATCGACCCGATGTTCTACAAGGACAACGATCTGCATATTCACTTCCCGGAGGCAGCGATTCCGAAGGACGGCCCGTCCGCAGGCGTGACGATCACCACGGCGCTGATTTCGGCATTGACCGGCGCGCCGGTTCGTCACGAGGTTGCCATGACCGGCGAGGTAACGCTGCGCGGCCGCGTGCTGCCGATCGGCGGTCTGCGCGAAAAAAAACCATGGCGGCGTACCGTGCGGGCATCAAGACCGTGTGCATTCCGAAGGACAACGAGAGCGACTTGAAGGATATCGTGCCGGTCGTTCGGGAAAACATCAACTTTGTCATTGCGGAGCACATGGACACGGTGGTGGAGACCGCGATTGACTTTTCGCGCCGTCCCAAGCAGAAAAACGCAAGTCCGCCCCAATAAAGCGTGCAGCGGACTCGGCATCGACAACGGTGGTACAATAATATGGAAATGAAGAAACCAAATTTGCATAACGCGGAATTTCTGCGTTCGGCGGTCAAGGAAAGCGATTTTTCCGCATGACCCGCTGCCGCAGATCGTGTTTGCGGGCAAATCCAACGTGGGCAAAAGCTCGGTCATCAACAAGCTGCTGAACCGCAAGAACTTTGCGCGTGTCAGCGCTCAGCCGGGCAAGACCATTCACATCAACTATTTCACGATCGACAAGGCAATGTATCTCGTCGACCTTCCGGGCTACGGCTACGCGCGCGTTTCCAAGGCTGAGCAGCAGCGGTGGGGTGCTCTGATGGAGACCTACTTTGCAATGGATCTGCTGACGCTGGGTATCCAGATCGTGGACATTCGTCACAAGCCGACGCGCGACGATATGACAATGGCGGAGTGGTTCCGCGCATCCGGTAAGCCGTGGGTGATTATCGCCAACAAGCTGGATAAGATCAAGAAGAGCCAGCTTGAGGGCAATATCGCGGAGATCCGTCAGACGCTGCTGCTGCCGGAGGAAGTGCCGGTCATTCCGTTCTCGGCAGAGAAGGGATTCGGTCGTGATGAGGTGCTCAACCTGATTTTCGAGCACGTTTGCGGAAAGGAAGAGGCATAAATGGATTTTTTCCGCCGTTTTATGGCAGGTCGCTACGGCAGCGACCAGCTCAATAACGCGCTGCTCATTCTCGGCATTGCACTTATTATCGTAGCGCGCATTCTCGGCTGGGCGTGGATGAACGTATTTATTCTCGCATTACTGTGCCTGTGCTATTTCCGCATGTTCTCGCGCAATATTCAGGCACGGTATGCGGAGAATGAAAAGTTCATGAGATGGTGGCGTCCGGTATCGAACAGGATTCGCGGCGCACAGGGCCGTTTCGCTGACCGTAAGACACACTGCTATTTCAAGTGCCCGGAGTGCGGTCAGCGCCTGCGCGTGCCAAAGGGCAAGGGAAAGATTATGATTACCTGCCCGCATTGTCACACCAAATTCGACCGAAAGACCTGAAATTAACTGTTGATTACTGTTCAATTTACAAAACGGCTGTGCATTAAAATTGCACAGCCGTTTCATTACGGCTTCACGGCTAAATCACCAAAAATATCCTTGCTTTTTCTTGCATGTGTTGTATAATAAAGATAGAAAATAGAGCAGGGGTGAGTCCGATGGATATTGATCAGATGATTGGAAAGTTTTACAACAGATTAAAGAAGGCAGATATTGCCGGCACGGAAGGCAAGGTTGCGGTGCAGTTTAATCTTACGGGCAAGATTACGGGTGTATTCTACATCGAAATCCTGAACGGCAATGTGTCCGTTATGCCGTACGAGTATATTGACCACGATGCATGACGAATCGTTTCCGGTTCGATGACGAAAGATCTGGAAGAAGATGCTTACCGGCAAGCTCAGATTGTACCTTTTGATAAATTAAACAACGATGTGCTTAAACTTTTGTTCAAAATGAACAAGGTTGTAGTGCGAACCTGAAATTTCGAGAGTTTTTTACTCTTGGTAAATCACTGGAAGTCACAACTCCAGTTAAAATAAAGTGACACGTCAGACTCTAAAGTCGATTTTAAGAACTTCGGTTCTTTAAATACAAATTTTAGAGAGTTTGATCCTGGCTCAGGACGAACGCTGGCGGCGTGCCTAACACATGCAAGTCGAACGAAACTGTTTTGAAAGATTTCTTCGGAAGCGGAATTGATTTAGTTTAGTGGCGGACGGGTGAGTAACGCGTGAGTAACCTGCCTTCAAGAGGGGGATAACATTCTGAAAAGAATGCTAATACCGCATAAAGCATCAAATTCGCATGTTTTTGATGCCAAAGGAGCAATCCGCTTTAGATGAGCTCGCGTCTGATTAGCTGGTTGGCGGGGTAACGGCCCACCAAGGCGGCGATCGGTAGCCGGACTGAGAGGTTGAACGGCCACATTGGGACTGAGACACGGCCCAGACTCCTACGGGAGGCAGCAGTGGGGGATATTGCGCAATGGGGAAACCCTGACGCAGCAACGCCGCGTGATTGAAGAAGGCCTTCGGGTTGTAAAGATCTTTAATCAGGGACGAAACAAATGACGGTACCTGAAGAATAAGCTCCGGCTAACTACGTGCCAGCAGCCGCGGTAATACGTAGGGAGCAAGCGTTATCCGGATTTACTGGGTGTAAAGGGCGCGCAGGCGGGCCGGTAAGTTGGAAGTGAAATCTATGGGCTTAACCCATAAACTGCTTTCAAAACTGCTGGTCTTGAGTGATGGAGAGGCAGGCGGAAT
>VOFB01002414.1_pt1 | contig 28227 bp, 62 predicted proteins | sample 5384141 | NCBI WGS metagenome assembly VOFB01 (sample SAMN12384721, study PRJNA508395) | human gut metagenome | isolation source: healthy gut A | host: Homo sapiens | reverse complement strand
TTAATTGATAATGGTAGACGTGGAAGACCTGTTACAGGTGCAGGAAATAGACCTTTAAAATCTTTATCAGATATGTTAAAAAGGGTAAACAAGGACGTTTCCGTCAAAACTTGTTAGGAAAGCGTGTTGACTATTCTGGACGTTCAGTTATCGTTGTAGGACCTGAATTAAAAATATATCAATGTGGACTTCCAAAGGAAATGGCAGTTGAATTATTTAAACCATTTGTTATGAAAGAATTAGTAGGAAGAGGTTTAGCTCAAAATATCAAAAATGCAAAAAGAATGGTAGAAAGATTAAATCCAGAAGTTTGGGGAATATTGGAAGATGTTATAAAGATCATCCTGTAATGTTAAACCGTGCTCCAACACTACATAGACTTGGTATTCAAGCATTTGAACCAGTGTTAGTAGAAGGTAGAGCAATTAAACTTCACCCACTTGTTTGTGAAGCATTTAATGCTGACTTTGATGGTGACAAATGGCTATCCATTTACCATTATCATTAGAAGCACAATCAGAAGCAAGATATTTAATGTTATCTACAAACAACTTGTTAAAACCACAAGATGGTAAACCAGTTGCAGTTCCTAGACTAGACATGATTTTAGGAAGTTATTATTTAACAATGACTTTAGATGGAGAAAAAGGAGAAGGTACATATTTCCGCGATCCAGATGAAGCAATAATGGCTTTGAAAATCATGATGTAGATATTCATGCTAAGATTTTGTTAGAATTACTAAAGAAATTAATGGCGAAATGAAAACAAAGAAAATCGAAACAAGTGTTGGAAGAATTATATTTAACCAAGGAATTCCACAAGATTTAGGATTTATAAATAGAAAGAAGATCCATTCCAATATGAAATAGATTTCCCAGTTATGAAAAAAATCAATGGGAACAATTATAGAAAGAGTTATTAGATTACATGGTTTAACAGAATCAGCTGAAGTTATAGATTATATCAAAGCTTTAGGATTCAAATATTCTACATTAGCAGGTATTACATTCTCTATGAGTGATGTAAAAGTGCCACCAGCTAAAAAGACATATTAAAAGAAGCAGACGAAAAGGTTGAAACAATTAGAAAACAATATACACGTGGTTTGATTACAAACGAAGAACGTTATAATGCTGTTATCAAAGTTTGGGATAAAGCTACTAATGATGTTAGTAAGGCAATGGAAGACAACTTTGATGACTTAAACCCAATCTATATGATGGTTAAATCTGGAGCCCGTGGTAACATGAACCAGTTACGTCAAATTGCTGGTATGAGAGGTTTGATGGCTAGTACAACAGGTAAAAAACAGTAGAAATTCCAATTAAATCATCTTTTGCAGATGGATTAGATGCTTTGGAATACTTTATTTCTGCACATGGTGCTAGAAAAGGACTTTCTGATACAGCTTTAAGAACAGCCGATTCAGGATATTTAACAAGAAGATTAGTTGATGTTTCTCAAGATATTATTGTTAGAGAAAGAGATTGTGGTACAAAAGAAGGATATTATAATCTATGATATTAAAGATGGAAATCAAATAATTGAAAAAATGCAAGAAAGATTAATTGGTAGATATGCAGTTAATGATGTTATAGATCCAAATACTAAAGAATTAATTGTTGATAATGATACTATGATAACAGAAAAATTGGCAGATAAAATAATAGCTGCTGGAATAGAAAAATTAGAAGTACGTTCTGTACTTGGATGTCATTCAAAACATGGAGTATGTCAAAAATGTTATGGTATGGGATTAGCTAGAAGAGACTTAGTATCTATTGGTGAATCTGTAGGTATTATAGCAGCTCAATCTATAGGTGAGCCTGGTACACAGTTAACAATGAGAACTATCCACTCTGGTGGTGTTGCTGGTGTTGCTGATATTACACAGGGTCTTCCAAGAGTTGAAGAATTGTTTGAAGCTAGAAAACCAAAGGGATTAGCAATTATTTCTGAAATTGCAGGTGTTGTTAAAATTAAGGAAACTAAGAAGAAAAAAGAAGTGGTTGTTACTGGTAAAGATGATGCTAGAACATATACAATTCCATTTGGTTCAAAAATGAAAGTTCATGATGGTGATATGGTAGAAGTTGCTCAACCATTAATTGAGGGTTCTATCAACCCAGCTGAAATTCTTGCTATTAAAGGACCAGAAGGTGTTTATGAATATTTGATTTCTGAAGTTCAAAAAGTTTATAGAAACCAAGGTGTTGATATAAATGATAAACATATTGAGGTTATTGGTAAGACAAATGCTTAAGAAAGTTAGAATTGATGATAATGGTGATACAGATATGTTCCCAGGTTCATTAATTGATATGTATGAGTTTGCTGATAAAAATGCTCAAAGCAGTTGCAGAAGGAAAGAGACCAGCTACTGGTAAACGTGTTCTTTTAGGTATTACTAAAGCATCTCTTGCTACAGAAAGTTTCTTATCTGCTGCTTCTTTCCAAGAGACAACAAGAGTTTTAACAGAAGCTGCTGTTAAGGGTAAAGTTGATGATTTAGTTGGATTAAAAGAAAATGTTATTATTGGTAAATTAATTCCAGCTGGTACTGGTATGAAAAATATCAAGATATTAAAATTAACACAGAAATTCAACCAGAAACAGAAGAAGTTGCTGCAGAATAATTAAAAAAAGAACTTTTGAGATTTATCTCAAAAAGTTCTTTAACAATAGATATAGATGTTGTGTAAGAATTAATAAAACTAAAATTTTATTGATTTTTTTTTATGTTTTATAGTAAAATATAGTGGGTGATAAGCATATGAAAAAATTAAATGAAATAAAAAAAGAAAAAGGTTCAATAACAGTATTAGTTATTGCAAGTTTTTTTTTAATCATAATAGCAGTTTTATTAATTTATATATAATAGGAACTAACAAATCAAATTCACAAGAAAAGGAAATAAAAGCAATTCAAGTTTGCTTATAATGTAAGCACAGACAGAATAAGAAAGAATATCAAAATGCAAAATAAGAATTAATAGAAGGAGAGTTGTAATGCAAAGTACAAATAGAAAAGTTTTTGACAAATTAGTATCAAGAACAAAAATATATTTAGTAATAATTTTAATATTGCTAATAGCAATAAGTGTACAAAATAGCAGAATGATAATACCATCTGTTATAATGTATGTTTTAGTGCTATGGTATGCATATTTTGCAAACAACAAAAGAAAAAATGAAATATCAGAGAAATTACAAGATTTAATGTTAAGTGTAGATACAGCGGCAAAGAGTACATTAATAAATTCACCATTTCCATTAATAGTATTAGAAACAGATGGAAATATAATATGGAGAAGTTCAAAATTTGTATCTGAATTTGAAAAATAGATATGAATCCATATTTAATGATTTAATAATGGACTAAAAAAGATATAAAAATAAAAATGAAAGAACAACAACATAGAAAAAACATGCAAAAACAACATTAGTATTCAAAAAGTTGTTATAGGAAATAAAAACATATAAGTATCTGGAAAATATGTAAAATTTCGAAATGACAAAAAATAAAAAAAAATACAAAATGAGTATATGTTAATGCTATATTTTATAGATATAACAGAAAATTTAAAATTAAAAAAAAATATACAAGATACAAGTTCTTGTGTTGGTAATAATCATGATAGACAATTATGAAGAAAATATGCAATTATTAGATAGTGAAGAAAAGCCACAAGTAACAGCTGATATAGATAAGGAAATGTATGATTGGGCCAATAAAGTCAAATGGAATATTAATAAAATCTGATAGAGATAGATATGTATTACTATTTGAACAACGCTATTTAAACAATGTGAAAGAAGATAAATTTAGTATTTTAGATAAAATTAAGGAAGTAGATACTAGAGAAAAAGTTCAGTTTACTTTAAGTATAGCGTTTCAAATGAAGGTGAAACAGAATAGAGATAAATATAAATCAGCACAAGCGGATGGATGTAGTACTAGGACGTGGTGGAGACCAAGCAGCAATAAGGGAAAATGAGATTTATAAATTTTTTGGTGGAAGAGTAGAAGAAGTAGAAAAAAAGAACAAAAGTAAAAGCAAGAGTTGTAGCACATGCATTAGAAAACTTGATAAAAGAATCAAGTAAAGTAATGGTAATGGGACACACAAATGCTGATATGGATAGTATCGGCTCATGTATGGGAATTTATAGATTAGCAAAAACTTTAAATACAAATGCATATATAGTTTGCAGTGGTGTTGGATCCACCTTCAATAGAAACATTTTATGGGAGAAGTAAAAAAAGATCCTGAATATGAAGATGTTGTAATAAATAAAGAAGTAGCTTTAGAAAATATTGATGAAGACACCTTGTTAGTGATTGTAGATACACATAAAATCAATTATGTAGATAGTGTTGAACTTCTAGAAAAGGTACAAAAAAGGTGGTAATAGATCATCATAGAAGAAGTGCTGATTATATAGAAAATGCAACATTAATGTTCCAAGAAGTATATGCATCATCTGCATCAGAGTTGGTTACTGAATTATTACAATATGCAGAGGCAAAAATTAACTTAAAAACAGTTGAAGCAGAAAGTTTATATGCAGGAATAATGATGGATACAAAGAATTTTACATTTAAAACAGGTGTAAGAACATTTGAGGCTGCTGCATATCTACGTAAATGTGGAGTTGATATAATTAGAGTTAAAAATGGTTCCAAAGCGATTTTGCAAGTTTTAATACAATAGCAAATATAGTTAAAAAGGCGGAATTAGTGGGAAATGGAATAGCAATATCAACATATGATGAAGTTGGAAAAGATGCAAATCTAATATGTGCAAAAGCTGCAGATGAATTGCTTACAATAAGTGATATAACAGCTTCATTTGTATTAGGAAACAATGGAAATAAAATCTGTATAAGTGGACGTTCAATTGGAGATATCAATGTTCAATTAATATTAGAAAAATTAGGTGGCGGAGGTCACATAACATTGGCAGGAGCTCAATTGAAGGAATGACAATGGAAGAATCTATACAAGAATTAAAAAATAGAATAAATGAATATTTTTCAGAAGTAGAAAACTAAAAATGTAATATAATACAATAGTACCGTAAAGAAAGGCGTGATAATATGAAAGTTATATTAAAAGCAGATATAAAAAAAACGGAGTAGGAAAAAGGACCAAGTTATTAATGCATCAGATGGATATGTTAGAAACTTTTTATTTCCTAAAAATTTAGCAATAGAAGCTAACAATGAAAAATATGAGTAAATTAAAAGCAAAGAAAATTCAAAAGCATAAAAAAGGACAAGAAAAAGAAGAAGCTAAAAAATAGCAGAAAAAATGAAAGAAAACTAAAAGTTACTTTCGTGTTCGTGCTGGAAAATGGAAAAATATTTGGGTGTTTCTTCTAAAGAAAATTGCAGATTTATTAAAAGAAAACTATAAAATAGAAGTGTTGACAAAAAGAAAATAGATTTAAAAGATACAATAAAAACATTAGGGATTACGCAATGTATGAAATATAAAATTATATGAAGGTGTAATTGGTGAGATTAAAAAATAATTATATAATGTTGATTAAAAAATTCATTGTAAATTTTAGAGGGAAATGAAAAAATGGATTTAGGAAAAGTACCACCACATGATTTAGAAGCAGAACAAGCTATTAATAGGTAGTATGTTAACAGATAGAGATGCTGTCATCTCTGCTGTATAGAAGTTTTAAACCAGATGATTTTATAGAGAAGATAATAAAATAATATATGAAGCAATTTTAAATTTATATAGTAGATCAGAACCAATAGATATAATTACAGTTAAAAGCTGAATTAGAAAGTAATGGGAAAATTTGAACAAGTAGGTGGTTTTGAATACTTAGCAGGATTGCCAGAAAAAGTACCTACTACAGCTAATGCTCAAAAATATATAAATATAGTTGAAGAAAAGTCTAACATTAAGAGATTTGATAAAAACTGCAAATGAAATAATAGAGTTAGGGTATGACCCAACTGAAGATGTAGAAGCAATTATGGAAAATGTTGCAGAGAAAAAGGTTTTTAATGTAACTCAAGAAAAAATCAAAAAAGTTATGAACCAATAAAAGATGTCTTAGTAGATAGAATTTTACACAACTAGAAGAATTATACAATAGAAAGCAACATATAACAGGTGTACCTAGTGGTTTTTCGGATTTGGATTATAGAACAGCTGGTTTTCATGGTTCAGAGCTTATTTTGGTTGCGGCGAGACCTGCTATGGGTAAATCTGCGTTTGCTTTGAATATTGCTACAAATGCGGCAGTTAGAGCAGATGTTCCTGTTGCTATTTTTAACTTGGAGATGTCAAAAGAACAACTTGTTAATAGAATTTTGTGCAGTGAAGCAATGGTTGATAGTAATAAAGTAAGAACAGGTAAATTAGAAGAAAAAGATTGGACAAACTTGCAGGAGCTATATTGGACCACTTTCAGAAGCGGAGATTTATATAGATGATACACCAGGTATAAATATTACTGAAATTAGAGCAAATGCAGAAAACTTCAAGTTGAAAAAATATTGGAATGGTTATAATAGACTATTTGCAATTAATACAGGGAACTAATAAAAGAGGTGGAAGCCGTGAACAAGAAATTTCTGAAATAAGCCGTTCTTTAACAATATTGGCTCAAGAATTAGATGTACCAGTAATAGCATTATCACAATTATCAAGAGCTGCTGAACAAAGACCAGATCATAGACCAATGTCATCAGATTTGAGGGAATCAGGAGCAATAGAGCAAGATGCCGATATAGTTATGTTTTTATATAGAGATGACTATTATAACGAAGATAGTGAGAAAAAAGGTGTGGCAGAAGTTATAATTGCAAAACATAGAGGTGGTTCAACAAGAACGGTTGAGCTATTATGGTTAGAAGCTATACAAAATTTGTAAATATAGAAAAAAGATTTGATTAAATATATTATAATTCAATAAATATTATTTTTAAAATACCTTGCTGTCGCAATCTACAAATAGAAAAACTAGTATGTAGATTGCTCCACTTCGCACTCGCACAGCTCGTTTAATCGCTTACGCGGTATTATAAAAATAATATTTATTGAATTTTATACTAATAAAATAATTATATGAAAATAGGTTTATAGGCAAATCCTTTATAAAAACCTAAATATATTATATAAGGAAAATCTATGATAGAAGAAGTATTAAAAACTATAGAACAATATAACTTAATAGAAGATGGGGACAAACTTGTACTAGCTGTTTCAGGTGGACCAGATTCAATTGCAATGTTAGATATATTTTCTTAATGATGGGAGGACCAAACTCAAATCAAGCAGGAGGAAAAACATTAAGCTTTGGAAAAAGTAAAAAGAATGATGACACCAGCAGATAGAAATAAAGTTACATTTGATGATGTTGCAGGTGTTGATGAAGAAAAAAGAATTACAAGAAATTGTACAATTTCTAAAAAATCCAAAGAAATTTACAGATATGGGAGCAAGAATACCAAAAGGTGTCTTATTAGTTGGACAACCTGGTACAGGTAAAACTCTTTTGGCAAAAGCTGTTGCTGGAGAAGCAGGAGTACCATTCTTTATTATAAGTGGTTCTGACTTTGTTGAAATGTTTGTTGGTGTTGGTGCTTCAAGTGTTAGAGATTTATTTGATGAAGCTAAAAAGAAATGCACCATGTATAATATTTATAGATGAAATAGATGCAGTAGGACGCCAAAGAGGTGCAGGTCTTGGTGGTGGACATGACGAGAGAGAGCAAACGCTTAACCAACTATTAGTTGAAATGGATGGATTTGCAGCAAATGAAGGTGTAATTGTATTAGCAGCAACTAACCGTCCAGATGTTTTAGATAAAGCATTATTAAGAGCAGGAAGATTTGATAGACAAATAGTAGTAGGAATGCCAGATGTAAAAGCAAGAGAACAAATATTAGAAGTACATTCAAGAAAGAAAAGATTAGCAGACGATGTAGACTTAAAAGTAATAGCTAAAAACACATCTGGATTTGCAGGTGCAGGACCTAGAAAACGTATTAAATGAGGCTGCGTTGCTTGCAGCAAGAAGAAATATAGATGAAATCGGTATGAAAGAAATTGAAGATGCTATGGTAAAAGTAACTATGGGACCTGAAAAGAAAACAAGAGTAAGAAGTGAAAAAGAAAAATCGTTTAGTTTCTTATCATGAGGCAGGTCATGCTGTAGTTAGCCATTATTTGGAAACACAAGATCCAGTGCATCAAATATCTATAGTACCTAGAGGTATGGCAGGTGGATACACAATGTATAGACCTACAGAAGATAAAAACTTTATGTCAAAAACAGAAATGGAAGAAAATATAGTATCTTTACTTGGTGGTAGAGTTGCAGAAGCTTTAATATTAAACGATGTTTCAACAGGTGCAAGCAATGATATTGAGAGAGCTACAAAAATTGCTAGAAGCATGGTTACAAAATATGGTATGAGTGATAGAATAGGAACATTAACATTAGGTTCTAGTCAAAATGAAGTATTTTTAGGTAGAGATTTTGCTCAATCTAAAGAATATTCAGAAGAAACAGCAGCAATTATTGATGAAGAAGTTAAAAAATAGTTGATAAAGCATATAATGAAGCTAAACAAATTGGGGAACCACTTGAGCATGTTAATCAACAAGGTTTATTACCATTAGTAAAAGTTGTAAAAGAAAAATTTCCAGATAAAAACATATGGTGTTATTCAGGATATACATTTGAAAAAGATATTAAAAGATAGAATGTGTAAAAATTGGAAAGAAACTCCAGAACTTTTATCTTATATAGATGTATTAGTTGATGGAAAATTCGAAGAAGACAAAAAAAATGACTTTCTTTAAGATTTAGAGGGTCAAGTAATCAAAGAATAATTGATGTACAGAAATCTCTAAAAGAAAATAAGACAGTATTATTTGAGCTATAAGTATTGACAAATTATGCTATTTTAGTTATAATGGATATCGTTATAAGGGTTATCCCACATACTGTTTTGTATGGACCGGAAGGAGGGGAATATAAATGTCAGAGATTAGAGTAAATAATGGAAATATAGAAGATGCTTTAAAAAGATTTAAAAGACAATGTGCTAGAAATGGAGTTTTACAAGAAGTTCGTAAAAGATAACATTATGAAAAACCTAGGGTAAAAAGAAAAAAAAGAAGTCAGAGGCTGACTAGAAAAAAAAAATTTAATTAATGAGAAAAAATAAAATCGGCTTACACCATAGGTGCAAGCCGATTTTTTTATAGTTTAATTTACATATTCATTCAAAGGTTTAACTTTAAAATTCAATTCACCAAATTCACAAGTTGGAACATAACCAGCTTTAGAATTAATAACATCAGGAATTCTATTAACAATAGAAGCACAAGTTAATTCAACAGTAGCAGGTTTATTTACAACAATAGTTGTATCAGGTTCCCCAATAATAGACCATTCATTTTTTATCAAATTCATCTGGAGCATATACTTTACCAATACACTCACTTTCAATTGTTATTCCTTCTTCTGTCTCAGTAGTAACAACAGCACTCATACCAGTTGCATCACCAGCTTTTACAGTCATTCCTAATGTAGAAGAATATAAATCTTCTTTATAAGTTTGAGGTACACATTTTTGAGTTTGAGATTTAACAGTTAATCCTAATTTTTCACATAACCAACCATTTACATTCCACATATAAGAAGGCAAATATTCTCCACTTTCAATAATTTTTTGTCTTTCTTCATTACTTATTTTATCAACAGAAGCAACCTCTTTGTCAAAATCTTCTAAGCTAAGTCCAGCACCATGTGCTTTTGCAAGTGCAATTCCATATTCTTCAACATTATAGCTTGAACTACCTTTTATTTTTGTAATTTTTTTGTGTAGAACCTGCAATTGAAGAAATTAATTGCCCCCAGTAAATATCCTGATAACCACTACCTGTAATAGTACAGTTATTTTTTCTTTGCTAATTCATTTATTTTGTTTGTTAATGTAGGATTAGAATTTTCTGGATAAAAAGCTTCTTCACAAGTAGTTATTGCATTAATACCTAATTCAGCACATAGCAATAAAGGATTTTCTAAATCTTTTAATAAACTCATTATTGGTAACAATTGCTATATCTGGCTTTGTTTCTTGTAGCATTTCTCTTGCACTTTCAGCAGATACAACTTTTACCCCTTTATTTTCTGTTCCTAAATTTCACCAATGTCTTTTCCAATAACATCTGGTTTACATCAATAGCTCCTACAATTTCGCCACCTTTTTTTACACATACACATATCTCATTGTATACAAACTCATTTTGCCTACCCATATTGTACAACTTTAATTTTTCTTTCCATAGAAAGACCTCCATTTCTGCCAAATTGGCTATAACAAAATTTTCCTAAAGAATAAAAACTTTTTTGATAGCCATATTGTATCAATAGTATTTCCAAATTTCAAGATTTTATATCATTGAAATAAAAAATATTATTATTAAAAATAATTTATAAAATTTTAATAAAAGTTTAATAAACTCGTAATTATAGTGTATAATAAGAAAAAATAAAAAAGGAATTTTAATGAATTATAAAGAAAAAGAAATAAAACAAGGAATAAAATTTCATACAATAGATACAACAAATTCAAAACAAATCTTATGGCAGTATTTTTAACAACAAAATTAACCAGAGAAAATGTAACTAAAAATGCATTAATATCATTACTTTTAAGACGTGGAAGTCAAAAAATGAAAACACAAGAAAAAATAAGTAAACAAATGGAAAATTTATATGGAGCAATATTTGAATGTGGTTTAGATAAAACAGGAGATAATCAAGTTATAAAACTATATATTGAAACTATAAATGATAAATATTTACCACAATCAGGGGAAAACATGTTGAAAACTGCAATGGATAATTTACTAGAATTAGCATTTAATCCATATGTAGAAAATGATGGATTTTCAAAAGAATATTTAAATCAAGAAAAAACACTATAAAACAATTAATAGAAGCAAGAACAGATAATAAAACAAGATATTCACAAGAAAGATGTATAGAAGAAATGTATAAAATGAAAATTACAGTTTGTTTAAATTTGGATATGTAGATGATTTAGAAAATATAGATGAAAAAAGTTTATATAAATATTATAAAGAATTAATACAGGACTGTAAAATTGACATATTTGTATCAGGAAACATAGACGAAAATGTAAATGATATAGTAGAAAAAAATGAAAATATACAAAAATTAAAAAGAAAGACAAGCAAACTATGCAGAACCTGTAATTGTAAAAAAAGTACAAAATGAAGAAAAAATAGTAACAGAAAGTTTAGATGTAGCCCAAGGAAAACTAGTATTAGGTTTAGATATAGATATAGACAATGATGACGAAAAATATGATATTTTAGCATATAATGCTATATTAGGTGGAACAGCAACATCAAAATTATTTCAAAATGTAAGAGAAAAAGCACACTTAGCATATGTTGCATCATCTAGTTATCATAGATTTAAAAACAACATATTAATTAATTGCGGAATAGAAATATCAAATTTTGAAAAAGCTCTAAAATTGTAAAAGAACAAATAGAAGATATGAAAAATGGTAACTTTACAGAAGAGGATTTAGAAAATTGTAAAAAAAGTAATAATTTCAACAATTGCTTCTATTAAAGAGGAACAAGATACAGGAATTACTTATTATTTTGCACGTGAATTATCAGAAAGCAAATATTCACCAGAAGAATATACTAAGAGAGTTCAAAAAATAACAAAAGAAGATATACTAAAAGTTGCAAAAAAAGTAAGTATAAATACAATATATTTCTTAAAAATTAAGTGTAAAGAGATTAGGAGAAAAGGAGGATGTATAATGATTATTCATTATACAAAATAAAAAAATGAAAATAATTGAAAATTCAAAAGTAAAAAAAAAAAATTATATATTGAAAAAATGAAAAATGGTTTAACAGTTATGATAATTCCTAAACCAGGGATACAAAAAAACATGATATGGGGAACTAATTATGGTTCAAATGATAACAAATTTATAGTACCAGGAGAAACAGAAATAACAGAAGTACCAAATGGTGTAGCACATTTTCTAGAACATAAATTATTTGAACAACCAAATGGAACAAATAGTTTAGACACATTAACAGCATTAGGAGTAAATGCAAATGCATTTACAACAAATGATCATACCGCATATTTATTTGAATGTACAAACAATTTTTATCCTGCAATGGATGAATTAATGGATTATGTACAACATCCATATTTTACGGACGAAAATGTTGAAAAAGAAAAGGGAATAATAGGTCAAGAAATAAAAATGTATGACGATTATCCTGATTGGAAAGTATACTTAAATGCTTTAAAAATTTTATATCATGAAAATCCTATGAAAATAGATGTTGCAGGAACAGTAGAAACAATAAGCCATATAGATAAAGAAATATTATATAAGTGTTATAAAACATTTTATCATCCATCAAATATGATAATGGTAATAGTAGGTGATTTTGAACCAGAAGAAATGTTTGAGAAAGTTAGAAAAAGATTAGTAGAACAAGAAACTAAGGGAGAAATAAAAGAATAAATCCAATAGAACCAGAAGATATTGTAAAGCCAAGAATAGAAGAAAAGGCAGAAGTAAGTATGCCATTATATACAATAGAATAAAAGACAATCCAAAAGAAGATGATAAAAAGAAAATTGTAAGAAAAAGATATAGGAATAGAAATTATATTAAATCTTATTTTAGGTAAAAGTTCAAAATTATACCAAGAACTATATAAAGATGGAATAATATTTGGAGAACAAGGCCTAAGTTATGAATATGGAAGGGAATATGCACATGTTTTAGTAACAGGACAAACAACAGATCCAGATAAAGTGTATGAAGGATTTAAAAAGAAATTAGAAATATGAAAACAAATGGAATAAATAAAGAAGATGCAGAGAGACTTAAAAAATGATATATGGAAGATATATTAGAGAATATAATGATGTATCAGAAATAGCAAGAATGTTTTTAACAGATTATCTAAAGGTATATGTAGTTTTGACTATTTAGAGGAAATAGAAGGAATTGATGTAGAATATTTAGAACAATTGTTAAAAGATGTATTTAATGAAGATAAAATGGTAATTTCTATTGTGAAAAATTAAGAAAATGTATAAAAAGTAAATATAAAATTGTAATAAAACGGTATTTATAAAATATAAAAATAATGCCGTTTTTTGTGATTAATAATGTCGAAAAATGTAAAAACGTCATACGAAAGTTAACTAAAACCTTGGAAATATTTGACTTATGACATGTTATATGGTAATTTATAAATATACAAAAGAAAACAAAGGAAAAAGGAGAGATAAAAATGTTAAATGAGGAAATTTGTAGATTGAGATAAATTGAATAAGAGCATTGAACAAGGAGATGACTATAATATTACATATAAAATAAGCACAGAATTAGATGAACTTATAACAAAATACTACAAGCAATTAAATGATAAAAAAGAAGACAAGCAATAGTAAGCATTATAACATAAAACCCTTCAACAAAATATAGTGAAGGGTTTTAACATGCAAATTATAATATTTTTTATTATATTCATTACTTGAAAAAAAGAAATAAATATATATTATAATAACACCATAAAAGCCTTATCTAAAATTAGATTTAGCTTTTATGAGAAAACAAAGGTTGTGACATTATGGACACAAAAATAAAACAATAGTATTAAAATTTGGAGGGAGTTCAGTTGCAGACAACATAAAATTAAATGTTGTTGCAGAAAAAATTATTAGTTTAAAGAAAAATGAAGCGGGAAAACATAGCAGTAGTAGTTTCAGCACAAGGAAAGACAACAGATAGACTAATAAAGAGGCACAAGAGTTATCAGCTGTGCCAGAAGAAAGAGAATTAGATATGTTACTATCAACAGGAGAACAAGTAACAATATCTAAATTAAAGTATTTTATTAAATAGAAAAGGATGTAAAACAGTATCATTAACAGGTTGGCAAACAGGAATAGAAACCAATGTAGTTCATGGTAGTGCAAAAATAAAAAAATATATACAAAAAAGAATAGAAGAAGAATTTAAAAAGGAAATGTTGTAATAGTTGCAGGTTTCAAGGGATAGATAAAATGGAGATATAACCACACTAGGAAGAGGTGGTTCAGATACAACGGCAGTAGCATTACAAGCAGCATTAAATGCAGACAAATGTTATATTTTTCAGATGTTGATGGAATATATTCAGCAGATCCTAATATGGTAACAATAGCTAAAAGGTTAGATGAAATATCATTTGACGAAATGCAAGAAATAGCAGATGCTGGTGCAAAGGTGTTACATAATAGATGTATTCAAATAGGTAAAAAGTTCGGAATAGATATTATTGCAAAATCTACGTTTACAGATGAAGGTGGAACTAGAGTATGCAAAGGAATTGAAACAAAGAAGTTAAAAGCATCGTAAAAACGAAGCTTTATTAATCATTCTTTAAGAAAAATGGAGAAATAACTAAAAAAGATGAATATCAAATTTATCAAGATTTATTAGAAAAAATATTATAGTAGAATGGTTTGAAAGATGTAAACATGCTTTTAAATTTAGAATAAAAAAAAGCAGAATTAAATAAAGTACAAGAATTATTGGATGATAAATATTCGAATATAATATGTCCCAAAAGCAATTAGTTAAATTAAATATAATTGGTTATGGAATAATACAAGACAATAAAGTTTTTAATGCAAACAATGAATATATTAAAAGAGCACAATGTTAATATATTAAATGTAAATTTATCACAAGCTAGAATAGAAATTGTAGCTGATGAAATTGAAAATAGTCTAGTAGAATTATTACATAAAAATTAATAAAAAAGGGAGAGTGAAGAATATGAAAAATACAATATTCAAAGGCTGTGGAACAGCAATAGCAACACCATTTACAGAAAATGGAGTGAATTTTGAGGAATTTGGAAAATTACTAGAAGAACAAATTAAACAAGAAGTTGATGCAATAATAGTATGTGGAACAACAGGTGAATCTGCTACTATGACAGATAAAGAAATAAAAGATACAATAAAATTTGCAATAGATAAAGTTGCAAAAAGAGCAAAAAGTAATGCAGGAACAGGTTCAAATAACACAAGAGCAAAGAGTAGAATTATCAAAATATGCTGAATCAGTTGGGGCAGATGGAATTTTAGTTGTAACACCATATTATAACAAAACAACACAAGCAGGATTAATAGAACATTATAAAACAATTGCAGAAGCAGTTACGGTACCAATAATAATGTATAGCGTACCTAGCAGAACAGGTGTAAATATAAATCCAGAAACATGTTTAGAATTATCAAAAATTAAAAATATAGTAGCAATTAAAGAAGCAAGCGGAAACCTTTCACAAGTAGCTAAAATTGCGTCACTATGTAGAGATAATTTAGATATATATTCAGGAAATGATGATCAAATAGTACCAATATTATCTTTAGGCGGAAAAGGTGTAATATCAGTTTTATCAAATGTAATGCCAAGATATACACATGATATGACACAAAAATTCTTTGATGGAAAAATTAGAGAAGCAACACAAATGCAATTAGATGCAATAGACTTAATTGATGCATTGTTCTCAGAAGTAAACCCAATACCAGTAAAATATGCATTAAATTTAATGGGATATAATTATGGAAAGCCACGTTTACCTTTAGTTGAATTGTCAGCGAAGAATCAAGAGAGAATGAGATGTGCAATGAAGAATCATAATTTAATTTAGTTGAAAAAAACTAATTACAATTTTGGACTACGTCAAGTTTCATTTAAAATGCGGTTACATACAAACGTATGCGCCCTTGCCTTTTAAATAAAACTTTCCTTGCCAAAATTTAATTCTTTCCAACTTGGAATTTTCAAAAATATGTATTAAATAAAATTAGAAAGGAAAGTAAAAATGAAAGTATTATTAAATGGTGCAAGTGGAAAAATGGGAGGAGAAGTATTAAAAACAATTGAACAACAACCAGAGTTTGAAGTTGTTTGTGGATTTGATTGTGTAGAAGATACTACTAAAGGATTTCCTATTTATTCTAATATTAACGAAATAAAAAGAAAATGTTGATGTAATAATAGATTTTCAGTACCAGTAGCAACATTTAAAATTTTAGAATATGCTGAAAAAAACAAATACACCAATAGTAATTGCAACAACAGGATTTACACAAGAAGAAATAAATAAAATTGAAGAAATATCAAAAAAAATACCTGTATTTAGAAGTTCAAATATGGCATTTGACATTAATTTAATGGCAAGTCTTGTTCAAGAAATTGCTAAAGTATTAACAAATACAGATATAGAAATAGTAGAAACACATCATAATAGAAAAGTAGATAGTCCAAGTGGAACTGCTATTTTGCTTGCAAATGCAATAAATGATGTATTAGAAAATAAAAAACATATAATTTTGAAAGAATGCAAAAAGAGAACCACGTAGCAAAAAAAATGAAATCGGTTTTTCTTCTATAAGAGGTGGAAACATAGTAGGAGAACATAGTGTAAAATTCTTTGGGGAGAATGAGACTTTGGAGTTAAAACACACAGCTTATTCAAGACAAGTTTTTGCAGAAGGAGCTTTTAAAAGCAAAGAAAAATTTTATTAAATCAAAAACCAGGTTTATATGATATGAAAAATTTGGTTTAATAAAATAAGTAAATAAATTTTAAAATTTTGAATAAAATATAATATATATTTATTATTTGACTTGACAAAATATACTGAAAGATTATATAATAATTATATGTAAATCAAGGTGTTTCACAGCCTTAAAATGAGAAAGTTATAAATCGGGTGTTTCACAGCCTTAAATGAGAACAGTTATAAATCGGGTGTTTCACAGCCTTAAATGAGAAAGTTAAAATTCAAGGGGAGGTATCGTTAAGATTCTCCTCTTATTTTTTTGAGGCAAAAAAATGAAACTAAACTTATATAGTATAAGTGACAAATATATAAAATATTTAAGAAAATTTGAAGATAAGATTTATGATAATAAAGAAGAAATAAGAGTTCGAACAAGAAAATATTTAGGAATTGTATTAACTATAAATAATTGTAATTATTATATACCAATGTCATCACCTAAAAAATCAGATTATATAGATTATGAAAAAAGAATTATAAGGAAAGATACAAAAACAATAATTAGAATTGATAATGGCAATAGACTATATGGAACTTTAAGAATAAGCAATATGATACCAGTTCCAATTACTGAATTAGAACCGTACATGATTGAAACGGAACAAGATAGAAAGTATAAAGAAGTCATTTTAGGAGAGTTGAGATATATAAATAATAATGTAGAAAAATTACAAAAATGCAAAAATAGTATATAATCAAAGAATAAAAAATGAAAATATAGGATACATAAAAATACAGTGAACTTTAAATTATTAGAGGAAAAACTTGAAGAATGGAATAAAATGTAAATATATAGTTATAAAATTATTAATTAAAACAAAAATAATAAGAGCCTACTAAATAAGTTTAGTGGCTCCATATTTTATTTTTTTACTTCAATTAATTTTTCCATAATCTGAACTGCATTGCTAGCAAAGACCTTTTCTAATATTATCTGCAACAACCCATAAATTAACACCTGATTCCACACTATTATCTCTACGAATTCTACCAACAAAACTTCGTCATGTCCAGTAGCATTAATAGCCATAGGATATTCTCCTTTTCTGGATTATCTACAACAATTAGGTTAGTGAAATTATTAAGAGTTTCAACTAATTCAGGTAATTCAAAATTATTTTCTAATTCTACATTTATAGATTCAGAATGAGAATTACTAACAGGAACTCTAACAGTTGTAGCAGTTACACGTAAATTAGGTTCATGTAAAATTTTTTCTCGTTTCATTTATCATTTTTAATTCTTCTTTAGTATATCCATCATCTGCAAAAACATCAATTTGTGGTAAACAATTATTGTAAATTGGATGAGGAAATTTCTTCAAAGGTTTAGAACCATCACAATTTTCTAAGTCGTCTAATGCAGCTTTACCAGCACCTGAAACAGCTTGATAAGTAGAATAAACAACTCTTTTTATCTTGTACTTATCATCTAATGCCTTCAAAGGAAGCATTGCTTGATTGTAGAACAATTAGGATTCGCAATAATTCCGTTGTTTTTATAAGCATCTTCCATATTAACTTGGAACAACTAAAGGAACATCATCGTGCATGCGGAAATAGCTACTATTATCAATAACTATACAGCCTTTTAGAAGCAGAATAGGAGCAAATTTTTAGAAACTTCTCCACCTGCTGAAAATAATGCAAAATTAAAAACCTTCATCAAAAGAATTTTCTGTCAATTCTTGAACAGTATATTCTTTTCCTAAAAAGTAACTCTTGAGCCAGCTGAATTTTTTTTGCTAGCAAATAAAGTATAATTTTCAATTGGTAATTTTTTCTTCTAAAACTTTTTAGAAAAGATCTACCAACAAGACCTGTTGCGCCAACAATGGCTACTTTTAAATTTTTCAATGTATTTACCTCCTAAAATAGGTAATTAATATAGCAACAAATTTTAATTAAAATTTATCTTATAATATTCTACTACAAAATGTTAAAAATATAAACTAAAAATAAAAATTATTAAATATTTTAATATTGAAATAATATAATATTTGTAGTATAACAATAAAAGAAGCAAAGGAGGAATTTTATGAAAGAAATTTTTATAGAAGATTTAAACAGAATTGAAAAAGAATATAGTAAAAAATATAGGCTATACAATAGCAAGAAGAGCTTTAAATAAGACAAAGATTAGTGATTTATCAATTAAAAGTGAACAAACAGAATATACAAGAAATGCATTTTCAATTGATTTAAAAACATTGCCAGTAACAAATCAAAAAGAAGTGGAAGATGCTGGATTTTTGCAGGATGTAATGTTATAAGAGAAAAAATTGCACAAAAATATAATTTAAAAGATTTTGAATTATCACAAAATTATATAGCTTTTTTATGACAAATTAGAAAAATGTAATTATTTATTAGAAAAAATAATTTCTTTAAAAGATAGGGAAAAAGATGATAGGACATTGGATTATTTGTTAAGTACAGGAATTCAAGATGGAGGACAATGGGATTTATTTGTAAATGTTGTAAATAAATATGGATTAGTACCAAAAAGTGCATTTCCAGAAACTTTTCAAAGTTCTAACACTGCTGAAATAGATAAATTATTAAATAAATATATTAGAAAATTTGCATATGATATAAGAAACACAAAAGTAGATATCAAAGCAGAAAAAGACGAATATATTAAAAACATATATAAAATATTATGCAGTTCGTTTGGTGTTCCTCCAAAAGAATTCTCATTTGAGTATGTAGATAAAGATAAAAATTATCATATAATAAAAAGATTTAACACCACTTAAATTTTATAAAGAAATTGTACCAATTGACTTAAATGACTATGTAAGTATAATTAATAGCCCAACAGATGATAAACCATTTAATAAGGTATATACAGTAGATTTTCTTGGAAATGTGCTAGAAGGAAATGAAATTATATATTTAAATTTAGAGATTGAAAGATTAAAAGAACTTGCAATTAGCCAATTAAAAGAAGGAGAAACAGTTCGGTTTGGTTCAGATTGCGGAAAAGAAGCAGACAGAGAAAACGGAATATGGGATGATAAAACATTTGATATAGATACTTTATTCCAAATAAATAGTGAAATGTCAAAATGTGCAATGTTAGATACAAGAGAAAGTGCTATGAACCATGCTATGGTTATAACAGGAGTAAATTTAGACGAAAATAAACCAACAAAATGGAAAATAGAAAATAGTTGGGGAGATGATGTAGCAAATAAAGGATATTATACAGCTACAGATACTTGGTTTTCAAAATTTGTATATCAAATAGTTGTAAATAAAAAAAATACTTAACAGAAAAAGAACAAGAAATATTAAAAGAAGAAAAAATAAGATTAAAACCATGGGATCCAATGGGAACATTAGCATAGAAATTTATAGTTGATAAACAATTAAGAAATTTTTCTACGATAAAATAATACATGAAAATACAAAGTTATTTCTCATTTTAGAAATAACTTTTATTTTAGATAAATAAAAACCCCATGTTATACATGGGGTTCAAAAAAGTTCTAGCTATGAGTAGAAAAAATCCTCCTTTTGATATATAATAAATGTGGTAGCCAACCGCAAATAAAAACAAAAGGAGGATTTTGTCATGAAAGACAATAATAGTTTAGCACACAGCAAATGGAATTGCAAATACCATCTAGTATTTGCACCAAAATACAGGAGGATGCAAATATATGGAGAAATAAGAAAAAGATATAGGAGTAATATTAAGGCGATTATGTGAACAAAAAGGAGTGGAAATAATAGAAGCAGAATTATGTCAGACCATATACATATGTTAGTAAGTATACCACCAAAGTATAGTGTATCAAGTATAATGGGATATTTAAAAGGGAAAAATAGTTTGATGATATTTGACAGACATGCAAATTTAAAGTATAAATATGGAAACAGGCATTTTTGGTGTAAAAAGGATATTATGTGGATACAGTAGGCAAAAATAAGAAAGTGATAGAAGAATACATAAGAAAGCAGTTACAAGAAGATATAGCAACGGATCAAATAAGTATAAAGGAGTATGTAGATCCGTTTGAAAAAAAAGAAGAAAAAAGCAAGAAAAATAAAGAAGAGCTTAGGACCACTTAAGTGGTAGCCTGAGAAAAAAATGCGGTTGGCAGACCATTCAGAAGGGCTTAAGCCCAGAAGAGCCAGAACAAAAGCCTTCTAGGCTAAGAACAAACCACGTTTTACGTGTGGTTATGATCTACATTTGAAACAGATTTAGCTAATGATATAATGCAGTTTGTTGTATTACAATTGATGTGAAACAAAATAAATAAAATTGAATAAGTGATTTAAATCGTATATAATTGAGTTGCTAAACAGAAATTATATAAAGGAGATTTAAATCACTTATGAATAATATTATAACAGAAAAAAATAAAAAGATACCTTCCACATGATGTTAATACAAGAAAATATGCAGTAGAGATGTATAGGAATTGTGGAGACATAGAATATGTATGCAGAAAATACCATATTTCAAGGGTCTCATTATGGAGATGGAATAAAAAATATAATGGAACAAAAGAAAGCTTAACAGATAAATCTCATAGACCAAATAGCAAACACCCAAATTCACATACAAATCAAGAAATACGATGGATAAGAAATTACGTAAGAAGAAATCCTAGAATAACGTTATGCGAACTATGGGCTAAATTAAAACGAGAAAAAAGGATATACAAGAACAATAACAGCATTATATAGAGTAATGAGAAGACTAAATATAAAATTTTATACAGGAATGAATATAAAAACACATCAAAGAAAAAACACAACAAAAAAATATAATACACCAAAGAATATAGGAGAAAAAGGACAAATGGACGTCAAATATGTGCCAAATGAATGTAAGAGTAGCCAAATACCAGAGGACAAAAAATTCTATCAATACACATATATAGATGAAGCAACAAGAGAAAGATACTTGTACTGGTACGAAGAACACACCCCAGCAAATACAGTAGATTTTATATATAGAGTAATAAAATATCTAGGGTACAAACCAAAAGAAATACAAACAGATAATGGAACTGAATTTACTTATAATAAAGCAAATATAAAAAAGAACGCATCCAGTAGAGAAAATCTTAAGAGAATTAGGAATAAAACATCATAAGATACAACCTAGAACAGCACAACATAATGGAAAAGTAGAAAGAAGTCATAGAAATGATAATGAAAGATTTTATAGTTATTTAAAATTTTATAATTTAGAAGATTTAAGAGAACAAGGGAAAAGATATTTAAAAAGATCAAACAATATTCCAATGGCAGTATTAGGATATTTAACACCCAAAGAAAAGCGTAGTGAACTAGAAGTATTTGGAATGATTAATTATGCAATTTAATTATATGGTGATTTTATATATTTTGTTTCACATCATTGACACAACAAATGTTTACATGTCCAATTACTATAATTACTATGAATATGTAAGCACAAGCAACAGTGCTTGAATTGCTAATAATCCACAAATGTGGGACAAACTGTGGATAATGATAGTGAAATTGAAAAAAATAAAAAGATAAAATAAACAATGTTTTAAAAACTTCAAAAGAAGCAAAGAATACAGAAATTTTTAAACAAATTACATTTTATCAAAAGAGGAAATGGAAGATATCAGAAAGTGAAGATGAAATAAAGAAAATGGAGAAATACAATTAGAACAAGTAATTTATTATGACAAATTTTTAAATGATATGAAAATTGAATTTAAAATAGGAACTTCTAAAAGAATGTACAAAGTAAAAAATTTATCAGAATTTTATACAAGAATGATCAACAAAAGAATATTTTAAATATGGAGAAAAATTAGAATTTGTACATACAAAAGAAGCATTTGCAGAAGAAAGTCAAGGGTTATTAGAATTTCTAATGAAATATGCAGAAATAATAAAATATGCAAATTCTAATTCAAATAGTAATTATAGATATTATGGAAAAGCACTAAATGAAACAAACATAATCGTTGGAAATAGTGGAATAGATGATTTATTTGATACATTAAAGGAAAAGAAGTTAATTTTAAAAAGAGACTATGCAAATTAAAAATAGAATTTACAGAAGAACAACCTAAAATACAATTTGTTTTCGAAAAAAAGAAAAATGGAGAATTTGTTTTATATCCAAATGTTGAAATATATGAAGAAATAATATTAATAGGTAGAAAATACAAATACATTTTAGACGAGAAAAAACTATATAGATGTAATAAAGAATTTGAAAGAACAAATCTTAAACTATTAGAAATGTTTAAACAAAACTATTTAACACAAATAGAATTTAGTAAAAACGAATTATCAGATTTTTTCTCAGTTGTTATGCCCAAAGTAAAAATGCAATTGTAACTAAAAAATATAAGTGAAGAAGAATTAGAAAAATACAAACCTAAAGAATTGATAGTAAAAATGTATTTAGATTTTAATGAAAACAACCAATTAATTGCAGATATAAAATTTCAGTATGCAGAAAAATGAATTTAATCCATTAGAAAATAATGTGAAAATACCATATTCAAGAAACAAAATAAAAAGAAACAAAGTCATTAAATATGTTAAGAAAAACAGGATTTATGTTAGATACAAAAAATACAAGATTTATTTTGCCATATGATGATGACATTTATAGATTTTTAACAGAAGATATAAATTATTACATGAAAAATTTTGAAGTAATGGTAACAGAAAATTTTAAGGCAAAACAAATAAAAACACCTAAAATTGGTGGATTAGGAATAAAAGTAGAAAATGACTTATTATCTATAGATTTAAGTAAATTAGATATAGATACTAAAGAGTTAGAAGATATAATGGCTAAATATTCACTAAGAAAGAAATTTATAGATTAAAAGATGGAAGTTTTATTGATTTACAAGAAAATAAAGAAATAGAATTTTAGATAAATTAGCAACTGAATGGGAATTGATTATAAAGAATTACAAGATGGAGAAAACAGTTGCCGGTAAAAGAACATTATATTTAAACCAACTTTTAAAAGGGATACAAGGAACAGAAATACTTAAAAATCAAGAATATAAAGACATAATAAATAATTTAAATAAAGAGCAATTAGAAGAAACTACAGAAATACCAAGTAACTTAAATGCAAATTTAAGATATTATCAAAAAAACAGGATATAAGTGGTTAAAAACACTTGATAAATATCGCTTTGGCGGAATACTTGCAGATGATATGGGATTAGGTAAAACAGTACAAATGTTATCTGTAATAGTTGATTATGCACAAAATGAAGGTAAAAGAGCAAGTTTAGTTGTATCACCTAGCTCATTAACATTAAACTGGTTAAATGAAGTAGAAAATTTGCACCAGACTTACAATCTTGTGTTATAAGAGGAAGTGCGGTAGAAAGAAAAAATCAAATAGAGAATATAGGAAATTATGATTTAGTAATAACATCATATGATTTATTAAAAGGGATATAGATTTATACAAAGAAAAAATTATAAGTTCCGCTATATAATTGCAGATGAAGCACAATACTTAAAAATAGTACAACAAAAAACGCAAAGCAATAAAACAAATAAAAGCAGACACAAGATATGCTTTAACAGGAACACCAATAGAAAATTCTTTATCTGAACTATGGTCAATATTTGATTTTTATAATGCCAGGATATTTATTTACATATAAAAAATTTAAAATATATATGAAATGCCAATAGTAAAGAAAAATGACGAAAATGCAATGCAAAAATTAAAAATGCTTATAGAACCATTTGTGCTAAGAAGAAACAAAAAGAAGTTTTAACAGAATTACCAGATAAAACAGTCACAGTATTGAATAATGAAATGAATGAAGAACAACAAAAAAAATTTATTTGAATTATTTAGCGCAAGCAAAACAAGATATACAAGAACAAATAAATTTAAATGGTTATGAACACTCACATATGCAAATACTTGCAGATTAACAAGGTTAAGACAAATATGTTGCCACCCAAGTTTATTTATAAGTGATTATAAAGATGGAAGTAGTAAATTAGATCAATGTATAGAAATCATAGAAGATGCAATAAATGGAGGACACAAAATATTATTATTCTCAGGTTATACATCGATGTTTCAAATAATTGAAAAAAGAATTAAAAAAGAAAGAAACATTACATATGTAAAACTTACAGGACAACAAAAAGTTGACGAAAGAATCAAATTAGTAGACGAATTTAATGCAAATTCAGAAATAAAAGTATTTTTAATATCATTAAAAGCAGGAGGAACAGGACTAAATTTAACAGGAGCCGATATGGTAATTCATTATGACCCTTGGTGGAATATATCAACAGAAAATCAAGCAACAGACAGAGCTTATAGGATAGGACAGAAAAAATAATGTACAAGTATATAAAGTTAATAACTAAAAATTCAATAGAAGAAAAAATATATGAATTACAAGAAAGAAAAAGCAACATTAGCTAATAATATGCTAGATACAAAAGCGAAATTTATAAATCAATTATCTAAAGACGAAATAATGAACTTGTTTGAATGATTTTGGGGACGGAGCAAAAAAATCATTTTAAAAAAAGCAAGTAAGAAAAAGTAAAAATTTTTTGGGGTGAATAAGCAAAAAATAAAAATGATTTTTTGCTCCGTCCCAAAATCACCAAAATCATTGGAGGAAAAATGAAAGATTATATAACTGTAATAGGTGGAGGTTTAGCTGGAAGCGAAGCGGCATACCAAATAGCTAAACAAGGAATAAAAGTAAAACTATATGAAATGAAACCAGAAAAATTTTCACCTGCACATTCTAATAAAAATTTAGCTGAAATAGTTTGTAGTAATTCTTTTAAATCTAATCTTTTGACAAATGCGTGTGGATTGTTAAAAGAAGAACTTAGAAAATTAGATTCACTTTTAGTAAAAGTAGCAGATGAAACAAGTGTTCTTTGCAGGTCAAGCTTTGGCAGTTGATAGAGATATTTTTTCGCAAAAGGTTACAGACATAATTAATGAAAATCCATTAATAGAAGTAATAAATAAAGAAATTACAGATATTAAACAAATGGCAGAAGATGGAATTGTTATAATTGCTACAGGGCCATTAACTTCTGATGGTTTAGCAAAACAAATTTCAGAGTTAACAGGTGAAGATAAGTTGTATTTTTTATGATGCAGCATGCTCCGATTGTTAGCAAAAGAAAGCATAGATTTTAATATTGCTTTTATGGTGATAGATACAGTCAAGAAAAGAAAAAAGATGAAACTATTGAAGAATGGAAAGAAAGAATAGAAAAGCAAAAAGGAAAAGAGCAAAGTTATATAAACCTTCCAATGAACCAAGAAGAATACGAAAAATTTTGGAATGAACTTGTAAATGCAGAGGTTGTTACATTACATGATTTTGAGAAAAAAGAAATATTTGAAGGATGTATGCCAGTAGAAATAATGGCTAAAAGAGGAGTGACACATTAAGATTTGGTCCGTTAAAACCAGTTGGTTTTGATGACCCAAGAACAGCTAAAAGGCCATATGCACTTGTTCAATTGCGTCAAGATGACAAACAAGCAAGTATATACAATTTAGTAGGATTTCAAACAAACCTAAAATTTGGAGAACAAAAAGAGTGTTTAGTATGATACCAGGCCTAGAAAATGCAGAATTTGAAATATGGCGTAATGCATAGAAATACATATATAAATTCAAAAATTTGTTAGATGAAACATATAATTTAAAAATCAAATACCAATATATATTTTGCAGGACAAATAACAGGTGTAGAAGGTTATGTAGAATCAATTTCGTCTGGTTTAGTCGCAGCTTTAAATGCTTTCAGCAAGATATAAAATGTTCAAGGTGAAAATAATAAAAAAGAAATACAAAGTGTTACAAAAAGAAGCGGAATTAAAAGAAATATTACAAATAGCTAAAAATGCAAAAATTATTTTTTCTGAAAATACAGTAATAGGAGCATTGGCAAAATACATATCTACGCCAAATAAAAAATTCCAACCAATGAATGCTAATTTTGGAATTTTGCCAGAATTAGAAGGTAAGAAAATAAAAGATAAAAAAAGAACGATATATGAAATTAGCAGAAAGAAGTTTAAAAGAGTTTAAAAGTTAATTCTAAAATATCAAAAAGTAGTTAATTTATAAGAATTGTAATTATTAAGTAATAATTATAGTTCTTTTTTATTACAAATATTACTAAAATATTACAAATTGGTTAAAAATACACAAATTTACATAAACTATTGAAACAAAATAGAAAATATGATAAAATATATAATATGAGTTAGTGAAAGTAAAGGAGAGTTTCTATGAAAAAGAAAGTAAAATTAGTAGAGTATATAAAGAATTTGATACAAAATATGCAGGAAAAACAGAAGAAGAAATAAATAAAGAAATTGAAAATCTTGAAAAGAGATAAAAGGGAAAGAAACAAAGTTTAGAAAACAGCTCAGAAAAATGATCAAAATGAAAACTTGGCAAAAGATATTGAAGCAAAGAAACAAAAATTAGAAAATTTAAAAGGTTATTCTAAAAATAAAGGACAAATTAAAGGAATAAAGCAATATCAAACATCCTTAAATGCAAAATTAGTGAAAGTAGTTAATGAAAAAGAGAACAGTTTAAAAGATTTTAAAGAAACTAAAAGGAACTAAATGAAATAGTAAAAAATTAAATAATCCTGAAGAAACAATGAAAATGACTAATGAGGAATATAATGCATTATTACAAGGAAAAAGAAGATTTAAGCAAAAAGCTCAAGAATTATCAAGAACATGTAAAGTTTTAAGCGAGAGAAACAAGAATTAAAAGCTAAAATATCAAAATGTGATTTAGCATGGAAGACATTATTTACAAATAAAGATTGGGATGAAATACAAAGAAGAGCTACAGATTCTAAAGGAAGATTTACTAGAAAAATAGATGAAAGTCAACCACCACTAGGAAAGAAAAAATAAAGAAAAAGCAGAACAAATGGTAGAAGATGAACTTCAAAATGTGGGCAAAGAAGTTTCAAAATGGTGGATGAAAAAGAAGAAACAGCATTAGTAGAAACTAAAAACAAGGATTCTTTAAAAAACTATGGACAAAAATAAAAACACGTGTTGCTGGGAAAAATAAAGACAAAAAGAAGAAAAAAGAAGGCAAAGCTCAAATGTAGAAACTAAGACTGAAAGAGATGAATTTATAGAAGGATTAAGAAAACATGTAGATAAGGAATATAGCCAAAAAAGTAAAAGAAAGTAAAGAAAATGAATATATAGAAAGTCATAAGAAAAAAAGAAAAAACAAGTGAAGAAAAACAAAAGAAAATGACGAACAAGAAATAGGGATAAATATTTCTTTTTGATAATTTTATCAATAAATTAAGGTATTTAGTGTAAAAAAAAAATGCAAAAAAAAACTTGGAAGAAATTCAAGTTTTTTCTTTTCTTATATATGTGAACATGTTAAAAATATAAACTGTTATAATAAATTGCGTGTAATATGCAATTCCGTAACAAATAAATTTACAAACATAAATATTTCATATTAAATAGTTTGTAAAA
>VOFB01003217.1_pt1 | contig 28241 bp, 39 predicted proteins | sample 5384141 | NCBI WGS metagenome assembly VOFB01 (sample SAMN12384721, study PRJNA508395) | human gut metagenome | isolation source: healthy gut A | host: Homo sapiens | reverse complement strand
AACGATAGGCGCGTCTTTCAGAATACAGCGGGCAATCGAAATACGCTGTTTTTCGCCGCCGGAAAGTGTTGCACCGCCCTCACCAACCACCGTTTGGAATCCGTCGGGCAAAGCCATAATGAAATCATAGCAGCGGGCTTTTCTGGCAGCCTCATAGACTTCTTCTTCCGTGGCATCCGGCTTTCCCATGATGATATTGTTGTAAATGGTGTCCTGAAACAGATACACGCGCTGGAATACCATGCTGATCTGATCCATCAATTCCGACAGAGGTACATTGCGAATATCCACGCCGCCTCGCATCTGCAACTATTCCGTCGAGGGCCGCCGCCGCGTGGACCTCTATATCGGCGTGTCGTATGACGCCCCGGCGGAGAAGGTCCGCGAGGCCCTGCTCGCCGCGGCGCAGCATCCGAAGGCACTGCAGGATCCTGCCCCGCTGGTCGTGCTGAACAACTATCAGGACAGCAGCATCCAGTACCTTCTGATGCTGTGGACCGCAAGCGGCGACTACCTCGACGTGCGCTTCGCTGTGAACGAGGCCGTCAAGCGCGAGCTGGACGCCCGCGGCATCGCCATCCCCTACCCGCAGCTCGATGTGCACTTTGAGCCGCAGAAGCGGAACACCTGATATTATATAGTCAGAGCAGCGGCGCGCCGGCAGGCTCCCGATTTTGTCATTCCGAGGAGCGAAGCGACGTGGGAATCTCCTGTAACCGGTTACGTTTTCGCCGAGGCCTGCTTGTTATCCAATATGGTACTGCGAGATTGCCACCCCCTTCGGGGCCTCGCGATGACAATTCCGGAACCCTGTTCCGTTTTGACGGCCAGAGCAGCGGCGCGTTTGCGCCGCTGCTCGTTTCTCCCCGCTTACTTTCCGCAGCTGCCGCAGCAGGCTGTTCCGCCGCAGTCGCTTCCCTCAGGATAGAAGGCGCGGACGGGGAAGTCCACCCGGCTGAACAGCTCGCAGGGGTCCTCCTCGCAGCCCTCGTCGTCGCAGCACTCGCGCGTGGGCATGCAGTAGCCGCCGCTCTGGACGGCCAGCTGCGCGCCGCGCTCGAGCCGCACAGTCGAAAACTGCCCGACCGTCACATACAGCCGCCGCGTACCGCCCGTGAGCACGAGCTCCTCGCCGAGCGCCTCGGCAATGGCGGGCGGGATCTCCGTCAGCTCCGTCTCGCAGCGGCAGCAGTCGCAGACCTCGCGGACCTTCGAGGCCAGGATCATCGGGTCGAGGGCCTCGACGACACCGACGGGGAGGCGGTCCTGCAGCAGGCCGTCCGGCGTGGGCAGCGCGTCCGTGCTCGAGAACGTCTTTGCCTTGCCGCGCCCGCCGTAGAGCGCAACGCGCTTTGTGAAGACCGCAAGGCCGGTGATGGTGACGGGGCGCGTTCCGCCGACGGTCGCATCGCCGAGGATGCGGTAGTAGAACGTCAGGTCGACCGCATAGTGCCCGCGCTTATAGGCCAGCGGCTCGACCTCCACGCGCGCGAACAGCAGCTCGGCGCAGCGGGTCTTGGCGCCGGTGGAGCGGTCGAGCGCCGCCTGCGACTCGCGGGTGAGATAGACGCGCAGATCCTCCACGCAGTCCTTATCCATGCAGCTGTCCAGAATCTGATCGGTATGAATGCAGACACGTGCATCGCAGGCCTGCTCAAGGGGTTTGTCTGGCATACGATAACCTCCCGGAAGAATCAGGGCAATACCGCTCAATTCAGCAAGAGCATTCGGCGAAGGCTGAAGGGGAATTATGCGGTGCTGCATCAGTTAAAAGCGGAGTACAGCCGTGCCGGCCCGCTTTTACCCCATAGTATGCGCGGCGGAAAGAAATGTGCGCGCCGCACGGCCCGCCGGGAGTAGACAAGGGCGGGCAAGTATGGTAAAATAAAAGATACGAAAACGATAATGGAAGAGGTGTGCGCATGAAGACGAATGTTCTGGGCGTACAATATGATAATGTGACCATGGCGGAGGCGCTCGATACGGCGCGGGCGCTGCTGCAGCGGCCCGAGGCCTCGTACTGTGTGACGCCGAATGCCGAAATGGCCTATGAGGCCCTGCATGACGAGTCGTTCCGCGCGATCCTGAACGGGGCCTCGCTCGTCCTGCCGGACGGCGCGGGCGTCGTGCTGGGGGCGAAGATTCTCAAAACGCCGCTGAAGGAAAAGGTCGCGGGCATCGATTTTGCCGCGAACCTGCTCGGCGTGCTCGAGGAGACGGGCGGCAGACTGTATCTTCTGGGCGGAAAGCCCGGCATCGCGGAGCAGGCGGCCGAGAATATGAAGAAGACCCACCCGAAGCTGTGTATCTGCGGCACGGCGGACGGCTATTTCAAGGACGAAGCTCCCGTCATCGCGCGCATCAACGAGGCAAGAGCCGACGTCGTGTTCGTCTGCCTCGGCGCGCCGAAGCAGGAGTGCTTCATGCACGACCACCGCGCGGAGCTGAACGTCCGCCTGATGATCGGCCTCGGCGGCAGTCTGGACGGCTTTGCCGGGACGGTGCGCCGTGCGCCGAAGTGGATGATCCGCCTGCAGCTGGAGTGGCTCTATCGCCTGCTGCGCGAGCCGAGCCGCATCGGGCGCATGATGCGCCTGCCGAAATTCGTGTTCGCCGCATGGCGGGCGCGCGGAAAGAAGGAGTGAACGATGGGAAAGCTGATCGTTTTTGAAGGAACGGACGGTTCGGGCAAATCCACGCAGTTTTCGCTCCTGACCCGCCGGCTGGAGGCGCGGGGCGTGGACTTCCGCACGATGGTCTTCCCCGCAGTATACGGAGCCGTCGTCCGCCCTCATCCGGATGTATCTCGGCGGCGAGTTCGGCGCGCGTCCCTCGGACGTCAACGCCTACACGGCCTCGACCTTCTATGCCGTCGACCGCTTTGCGGCCTTCCGCAAGGTCTGGGGCGAGTATTACCGGAACGGCGGCCTGATGCTCTCCGACCGCTATACGACCTCAAACGCCGTCCATCAGGCCTCGAAGGAGCCGGAGCAGGACCGCGAGAAGTTTTTTTGCGTGGCTCTATGATCTCGAGTACCGCCATATGGGCCTGCCGTGCCGGACCTCGTGCTGTATCTCGACGTGCCGACGGGCTGACGGACCAGATGCTGCGCCGCCGCGAGCACGATACGCATACGCACGCGGACATCCACGAGCAGAATATGGATTATCTGCGCCGCTGCCGCGCCACGGGTCTGCAGGCGGCAAAGTACTACGGCTGGACGGTCATCGCCTGCGCAAAGGACGGTAAAATGCGCTCGATCGACGACATCCACAACGAAATTTTCCTGCGCGTGCAGGAATGCCTGAAGGAGAACTGACACATGGTATATCTCATCCTTGGAGCCGGTTTTGAAGAAGCGGAGGCCATCGTGCCCTGCGATCTGCTGCGTCGCGCCGGAGTCGAGGTACGCCTCGCCGGCATCGGCGGGACGGACATCCCCGGCAGCCACGGCATCCCGGTCCATGCGGACTGCGCGGCGGAAGCGGCCGAGCTGACGAAGGCGGACATGCTCATCCTGCCCGGCGGGCTGGGAGGCGTCCGCTCCATCCGCGGCTGCGAACCGGTGCTCTGTGCCGCACGGGAAATGGCGCAGGCCGGAAAATGGGTCGCCGCCATCTGCGCCGCGCCGACGGTGCTGGCGGAGCTTGGCCTGCTGGAGGGCCGCCGCGCCACCTGCTACCCCGGCATGGAGCCGGAGATGCGCGGGGCCGTCATGCAGAATGCGGGCGTCGTGCGCGACGGAAATTTCATCACGGGCCGCGCCGCCGGAAGTGCCTTTGCCTTCGGGCTGGCGCTCGTCGAGGCGCTGTGCGGCGCGGAAACGGCTGCACGCATCGCTGCGCAGGTCGTCTGGAACGGGGAGGAGGCATCCCATGACTGAGGAACATCGCAGCGACGGCCGGTCCATCGACGAAATCCTGGCCGAAGCGCGCGCCGAGCTGGACAAAACGCCGGGCGAGCCGCAGCAGGCCGCCGAACCGGGGACGCCGGAGCCGGACGATTTTACGCCGGATTTCGGCCACACGTTCGATGACTACGGCGAATTCGAGGAGCCGCAGCCCGAGGAGGAGCTTCCACCGGAGCCGCCCCGCAAGCGCCACAAGCGCATCGTGCCGCTGTTCGTGAAGATCATCCTATATGTGGTGATCGTCGCCGTCGTCTCCGTCGGGGCCGGGTATGCCGCCTGGGCCTGCGCGACGGATGTGCTGGCCTTCGGCCGCTCGAGCGATACCATTCAGGTCACCGTGCCGGAGAATGCCTCGCTTGATGCCATCACCGACATGCTGCACGAAAACGGCCTCATCCAGTACCCGTGGCTTTTCAAGCTCTACTGCAAGTTTACGCATTCCGCGGGCCGCATGGACGCGGGAACCTATGAGCTGGCCTATAACTATGACTATCATGCCCTTGTCAGCGGTATGACTGAGACCGGCGGCACCCGCACGACCGTGCGCGTCATGCTGCCGGAGGGCGCAACATGCGCGCAGATCTTCGCCCTGCTGGAGAAAAACGAGGTCTGCACGGCAGAAAAGCTGCAGGAAAGCGCCGCGAACACGCACTTTGATTACTGGTTCCTGAAGGACATCCCCTATGGCGAGACGAACCGCCTCGAGGGCTTCCTGTTCCCGGACACCTATGATTTCTATGTCAACGACGATCCCGACCGCGTGCTCGAAAAGCTGCTGTCGAATTTCAACCGCAAGTTCTCGGACGATGCTTCCGCCCAGCTCGAAACGCTGAACACGGCGCTTGCCGAGCGCTGGACTGCAAAGGGCTATGACGAGAGCTATATCGAGGCCCACCGTATGACGATCTATGATCTCGTCACCGTCGCCTCCATGATCGAGAAGGAGACAGCCTCCGCCAAGGAGAGCAGTACCATCGCCTCCGTTATCTATAACCGCCTGTGCGATCCCGCAAACTATCCGTACCTGAACATCGACGCGACGATCGTCTATGCGCTCGGCGGCATCGACGGCGCGCTGACGTATGAGGACACCCAGATCGACAGCCCTTACAACACCTATAACCGCACGGGTCTGCCCGCCGGACCGATCTCCAACCCCGGCCTGTCGAGTATTTCCGCGGCACTGAACCCGGCCGATACGAGCTATTATTACTATGCGCTCGACGACTCCACGGGCCTGCATCACTTCTCCGAGAGCTATGACGAGCATCAGGCCTTCCTGGCGGGGCAGAACGATGCGTAAGCCCGAACTGCTCGCGCCCGCCGGAGACATGGAGCGGCTGCGCATGGCCGTCCTCTATGGTGCGGACGCCGTCTATCTCGCCGGAACGAGCTTCGGCATGCGCTCCTTTGCGGGGAATTTCTCCCCGGAGGAGCTGCCGGAGGCCGTCGCCTTTGCCCATGCACACGGTGTGCGCGTGCATGTCACGGTCAACACCATGCCGCGCGGAGACGAGCTTCCCGCGCTCCCGGCACACCTGCGCCTGCTGAACGACAGCGGCGTTGACGCACTCATCCTTGCGGACCTCGGCGTGTTCCGCATGGCGCAGCGCGAGGCCCCGAACTGTGAGCTGCACATTTCCACGCAGGTCAGCATCGCGAACGCCGCCTGCGCGGCCGCGTGGCATGAGCTCGGCGCAAAGCGCGTTGTGCTGGCACGGGAGCTTTCTCTCGAGGAGATCCGCGTCATCCGCCGCGATACGCCGCCGGAGCTGGAGCTGGAGACGTTTGCGCACGGGGCCATGTGCGTGTCGTACTCCGGCCGCTGTCTGCTGTCCAACTATATGACGGGCCGCGACAGCAACCGCGGCGCATGCGCGCAGCCCTGCCGCTATCAGTACGCCCTCATGGAGGAAAAGCGCCCCGGCAGTATTTCCCCGTGTTTGAGGACGAAAAGGGCACCTACATCATGAATTCCCGCGATATGTGCATGATCGACCATCTGGCCGAGCTGGCGGAGGCCGGCGTGGACTGCATCAAGGTCGAGGGCCGCGCCAAATCGGCCTACTATGCCGCCATCATCACAGGGGCCTACCGCCACGCGCTCGATGCCGTCGCCGCCGGGGAGCCGGTCGACCCGGTCTGGCGCGACGAGGTGGAGCATGTCTCGCACCGGCGCTACAGCACGGGCTTCTTCTTCGGCCAGCCGGGGCAGTATACGGAAAGCTCCCGCTATATCCGCGACTGGCAGGTCTGCGCCATCGTGACGGACTGCACGCCGGACGGACTGGCCACGCTCTCGCTGCGCAACAAGTTCGCGGCCGGAGACGTGGTCGAGATCGTCGGCCCGGATACGCGCCCGTTTTCCGTGACCGTGCAGGTCATGCAGGATGCGGACGGCCTGCCGCTGCGCGAGCCGCGCACGCCGCAGATGGTGTTTCGGATGCAGCTGCCGCGCCCGGTCCCGGCGATGAGCATCGTCCGCCGCGCCGTCGACCTTTCGGCAAAGTGAAAAACAGCGGGCCGCTGCATCGCAGCGGCCCGTTTGAAATGAAATTTAACTTGCATATGATACCTGCGTGACGGTATAGCCAAGCTGGCGGAGCCCCTCGACAATGCCGTCCTCGCCCAGCATATGGGCGATCCCGACGATATAGAACACGTTCTTCCCGGCGCGCAGGGCTTCGTCCGCCGCCCGGATCATGACGGCGTTGCGGTCCGTCACAAGGGTGCGGCCGAACTCTTCCGCGGCTGCCTCTTCCTCCGGCGTGAGCGGCTCGTCCGGTTCAGCCTCCAGCAGATCGATGATCGCGGCCTCGTCGCCGCTGCACCATGCATCCAGCAGCGCCGCGGCGTCCTCCTCCGTGGCGGCAAGGACCTCCGGACGGATGGCCTGCTGCAGAGCGTAGACCTGCGTCTCCTCGGACAGCGCGCCGAGCGCGCGGTAGACGTCCGTGTATTGCTCGACCTCCAAAATTTCCGTGCCGTCGGCCTTCGCCCGCTGCAGGAAATAGCGGTCCACGCCGCCGTCCGGCGAAAAGCGCGTCTGCGCCAGCGCCAGATTTCCTGCCAGCAAATACCAGAAAATGGGCATGTAGTGGTCGAGCATGGTCTGATAGCCGCCGAGGTCCGTCAGCACCTGCTTCGCGTCGGCGTAGGTCTGCGCGTCCAGATGGGCGTCGATGGTCGTGCCGTCGGTGTGTAGACAAGACAGCGCATCATTTCGACCTGCGCCGACAGGTCTGCCTCCAGCGCGAGAACGTCGCTCTCCACGGCCAGCGTGTCGCAGGCGGCATAGGCGTCCAGAAGCTCCTGCGGATAGGTGAGGCCGTCGCTTACGTGGATGGAGCCGAGCAGGTAGAACGAGCCGGAATAGCCGTTTCCGCTGACCTGCCAGAACAGCGGCTGTGCTGGCTCGGATGCCGCATCGTCCTGCGCGGCGTGGTCGGGGAGCGTTTCCGCCGTTTCCACCGGCGGCTCCGCTGCGGGCTGCGTCGGCTCCGGCGCGGCGGAGCAGGCGCACAGGAGCAGCAGCGCGAGGGCCAGCAGCATGGCAAGGGTACGTTTCATGGGCAGCGGTCCTTTCTGAATCGTTTTCCTTATCGTACGGGATTTCGATGGCGTTTGTCAAGCGCCAAAGGGGCTGCGGAAAATTTCTCGCGATTTTCGAAAAAATGTAGGTTTGTCAAACATATTGTACAGCGAACTCGATAGGAGAAAGCCAGTGTAGGGGTCTCATGGGCAAGTTGTTGGCACGGCGGTTATGAGTGGCAAGCTGTTTTTCAAAGTCGTCAAGCGAATAAAACGAATGGCAGGAATAGAAGCGTTTCTGATCCTCGCGGTGGCTGCGCTCCACCTTGCCGTTGTGGCGCGGTGTGTAGGGCCGGATCAGCTTGTGCCGGATGCCCAGCTCGGCGGCGGTTTTCTCAAACAGCGTGGGCAGATCGCGCTTGCTGTTAGAAAAACGGTTGGTAAACTCGAACCCGTTGTCCGTCTGGACACACTCCACTTGTATGCCTCTGCGGGCGTACCACGCCCGCAGCTTGCGCAGGAAGTCCGCCGAGGAATAGGCGGATTGCTCCGGATACGCCGCCAGAAAGCGCAGTCGTGTGAACTCGTCGATAGCGGTGTACTGGAACAGGCGAAGCTCCGGGTCTGCGATGCAGCGGCGGGGAACGACCTTGACATCCACCTGAACGCGCTCGCCGGGGTGCGTCATCTGCTCATAAGGCTTTGGTTTATACTTCTTTTTCGGCTTTTCCGCCGGAAACAGTCCCAGTTTGCGCATGACGCGGAACAGACTTTCCGGACAACGGCTATAGCCGCGCTGCCTCAGCCGATGCCACAGCTCGAGCATTCCGAGCTTCGGATTCCGGCGGCGCATATCGCGGATGAGCTTCAGCTCGTCTTCCGTGTGCTGATTTGGATGGCTGTGCGGACGTCTGGACTCGCAGGCCAGGGACGCCACACTTCCGTCCCAGCGCTTTTTCCAGAAGTAGATGTATGAACGACTTTTGTTGTACTTCCGGCTGGCGCGGCTGACACCATATTTTTGGGCGTACTGCATTAGGGATTGCCGAAAGGCCATGTCTTGTGTTATACTGTTTGACATGAGGAATATGGTCTCCTTTCTGGTGTGTTTGGTGTGGTAGCTTAACTATATCACAGGAGACCCTATTTCTCATACTTTTTTATTCGCTTGTCCAAGATGTATTATAGTCCTACAAAAATTTCTCGCGATTTTCGAAAAAAGTGCTTGCAATTTGTGGGGCGTTGTGGTAGTATATTGAGCACGTTATGCGTACGCGCCGGTAGCTCAGCTGGATAGAGTGACTGGCTACGAACCAGTAGGTCGGGGGTTCGAGTCTGAGGCAAAGGTTATTTTTATGTCTGCGGGAAAAAACAGCACTGTTTTGTTGAGAACGGCCCGGCACTGCCGATATGAACAGGCCGCCGATCAAAACGAACAAACCGCTTGCATCTTGTGCCTGTAGCGGCGGTCAGTGACCGCCTTGTACAGGGATATTCAACCGTGTGAGGGCGCTGGTGCACCGCCACACCGCCCTGATGTGCCATTGCGAGGAGGCCGCAGGCCAACGCGGCAATCTCGGGAAGGCAGTTACGGTTTCGCCGGAGCTTTCGTGATATCCGATATGGTACTGCGAGATTGCCACGTCGCTTCGCTCCTCGCAATGACAAATCTGGAGGCCTCACACCATACAATGCGTGCTGCAAATACTGCCTGCCTGCAAGGCGCTCAATGAGCGCCGCTACAGCCAGAATTGAAAGTCTGGCGTAAAACTGTGCAGGGGATGAGGTCTCCAGTTTATCTTGCAATAAAAAGAAATGCTCCGAAACTCGAAAGTCTCGGAGCATTTATGGAGCTGCTATCCAGATTCGAACTGGAGTCCACGTCCCGCGGAGCAGGCTCCGCGGGAGCCCGGAGCGACCTCGGATTGAAATGCGCTTCGCGCAAGGGGGATGAGGTCTCCAGTTTTGCCTACAGTAAAGAAAACCTTCAAAACCCGAAGGCTTTGAAGGTTTCTGGAGCTGCTATCCAGATTCGAACTGAGACCATGTCCGCGGAGCAGGCTCCGCGGGAGCCCGAACGACCTCGGATTGAAATGCGCTTCGCGCAGGGGATGAGGTCTCCAGTTTTGCCTACGGTAAAGAAAAACCTTCAAAACCCAAAGGCTTTGAAGGTTTCTGGAGCTGCTATCCAGATTCGAACTGGAGTCCATGTCCCGCGGAGCAGGCTCCGCGGGAGCCCGGAACGACCTCGATTGAAATGCGCTTCGCGCAAGGGGATGAGGTCTCCAGTTTATCTTTGCAATAAAAAATGCCCGAAACCCGAAAGTCTCGGAGCATTTATGGAGCTGCTATCCAGATTCGAACTGGAGACCTCATCCTTACCAAGGATGCGCTCTACCTGCTGAGCTATAGCAGCATTTCCTGACAGCTCTGCTATTATATCAGCAGGATAGAAAATTGTCAACAACTTTTTTTTCATTTCGTCGAATTTTTTCGGGGCGGAGGAAGCGGGTGATCTGTGCCATGAGGGCGGGGTTGGCCTCGCTGCGGGTCGCGCCGAACAGCAGGTCGGCGTGGCCGTCGTGCTCCGGCTCGGCCCAGAGCAGGGCCTGCGCCTGCGGCAGCGCGTGCAGATGGGCCAGAATGGAGCTGCGGTGCAGCGGAGCGATCCAGTCGTGCACGCCGCCGACGAGCAGCAGCGGCGTCCCGGACTCGGCGGCAGCCTGTGCGGCGGTGCGGCGCAGGGCGCGCAGTCCGAAGCGCGCGGCCTGATAGAGGTACAGCGCCGGATAATGCGCATAGGCAAGCACGCCGATGTGGTGCAGGACCGGCGAGAGCGTGGCCTCCATGGGACTGTTCACCCCGCCGATGCACACGGCCGCATCCACCCGGCTTCCCGGCAGGGCGCAGCAGACGGCATAGCCGCCCATGCTGTGGCCGAGCAAGACGAGGCGGCGGCTGCCGAAGCGGCCGTTTTCCTCCAGAAAGCGCAGCGCGGCGCGCAGGTCGTCCGCTGCCTGCGGAAAGCCCCGGCACGACCGGCCCGTGCTGCCGTAGCAGCCGGTGTAGTCAAATGAAAACACGCGCAGCCCGGCTTTGGCGAGCCATTGGATCTGCGGCGCATAGGAAAACGCTCCGTTCCCAAGCCCTGGCGCGAGGACGGCGAGCGTGTCCCCCGTGCCGCATAAGTAGCCCTGCAGGCGGTTCGGCCCACTCAAAAACGTGAGCCTTTTCGCGGGCAGGCCGAGCTCCGGCTCCGGATCGGCGTCGTAGCGCCGGAAGCAGCGGTGATAGATCAGAACGGTCAAGAGAAACAGCGTGAGCAATTTTTCGCCCTCCTTTTTTGGAGGGTATGCCCGTTTTTGGGAATTCTCATACAGGCTTCTAGGAAAACGGGCCGAACTATGCTATAATGTAGTTCCCTATGACGGGAAACTGAGAGAAAGAGGGCACTGCTATGGGGGAGCTTCCCGTTTGCGCTCGCGCCGGAGGCGCGTTGGAGCGCATGGCTCCGGGCGGAGCGGGAAATGGAGCCGCACCGCACGGCGGGGACCTATCGCGGCTTTGACGGCACGGAGCTGCCGTGGCAGGCCGTGCACGCAGACCGGCCGCGTGCCCATGTGGTCCTCCTGCACGGGTTTACGGAGTTCCCGGAAAAATACCGGGAGCTGTGCCGCTATCTCCGGCAGGCGGGCTGCACGGTCTGGCTGCCGGTGCTGCGCGGCCACGGGCAGGGCGGCATCGTGCATGTCGACCGGTTCGAGGACTATGTACGCGATATAGCCTGCTTCCTGCGAGATATCGTCCCGGAGCGGCCGCTGCTGTTCGGCCACTCCATGGGCGGCGGCGTGGCCGCGCGCCTTCTGCAGGAGCGGCCGGACTGTGCTGCACGCGCCGTTTTGTGCTCGCCCATGCTCTGCCCGCAGACGGGCCGCGCGCCGCACTGGCTGGCGCTCGGCTGTGCGCGCATGCTGCTGCGGCGGGGCGAGCGGGAGAAAAGCCCGCTGTTTTCCGGCGCTTATGATCCCAACGCCGAATTTTCGTGCAGCGGCTGCACGAGCCGCGCCCGTTTCCGCGCCGCCATGGACTGCCGCGCAGAGTGTCCTGCCTATCAGACGATGGGCGCGTCGAACCGCTGGGTCTATGAATCGCTCGCCCTGCGCAGCCGGGTCCTCAGCCCGCGCGCCTGCCGCAGGGTGCAGGTCCCGGTCCTGGTGTGCAGCGCCGGGCGGGACACGCAGGTCAGCCTGCGGGAGCAGCGCCTGTTGGCCGCGCGCCTGCCGCAGGGGCGGCTGCTGGAATTCCCCGACGAAAAGCACGAGCTGTACAACGCCGGAAATGCCGGATTGGCGGCATTCCTGGGTGCGGTTCTGGATTTTTTCGGCCTGACGGCCGGATACGGAAAGGAAGAGACAAAATGACCTTACTTATCGTAGTCGATATGCAGAATGACTTCGTGACCGGTGCGCTGGGCACGGCGGAGGCGCAGGCGATCGTGCCGCATGTGAATGCGAAGATCGCAGCGGCGGATGCCGTCGTCTATACACTCGACACCCACGGCGAGGACTACCTTGCCACGCAGGAGGGCAAGAGGCTGCCCGTGCCGCACTGCATCCGCGGCACCTGGGGCCACGCGCTGGCCGACGGCCTGACCGTCCGGGCGGAGGCAGGGCGGATCGAGAAGCCGACGTTCGGCTCCACTGCCCTCGGCGAGCTGGTGCGCAGCCGCTTCGCGGCGGGCGAAATCGACCGCGTGGAGCTCGTCGGCCTGTGCACGGATATCTGCGTCATTTCGAACGCCCTGCTGTGCAAGGCCTTCTGCCCGGAGCTTCCCGTTTCCGTGGATGCGGCCTGCTGCGCGGGCGTGACGCCCGAGAACCACCGCAATGCGCTCTCTGCGATGCAGTGCTGTCAGATCGACGTGTTAAATATTGCACCCGACGCGAAGTGACAGCTCGGGATGAAACTGTAACAGGATATTTCTTTGGACATTTCGACAGCGGCGTATGAAAATAGCGCAGCTTTCGGGGAATGCACATTGCGAAAGCGATGGGGTTTTGCTATAGTGGCTACAAACGAAAACTGTCGAGAAATGAGGGTCGACTATGGGAAAGACCGCTTTTCTGTTCTCCGGGCAGGGCGCGCAGCGCGTCGGCATGGGGAAGGAATTCTATGAACATTTTGCCTCCGTCCGCGCGTTGTTTGACGCTGCGGAGGAGATCGCCCCGGCACGCTGCAGCAGATGTTCGCCGGGAGCGATGACGAGCTGCGCCAGACCGAAAACACGCAGCCCTGCCTGTACCTGGCCGATCTTGCTGCCGCTTACGCCCTGCGCGACAGCGGCCTGCAGCCGGAGGCTGTTGCGGGCTTCTCGCTCGGCGAGATCCCTGCGCTGGCCTTTGCCGGGGCCTATGACGGCATGACCGGCTTCCGCCTTTGCCTGCGCGCGCGCGCGGCGCAAGCATGGCGCGGGCCGGGAAAAACGTCAACGCCTCCATGGCGGCCATTGTCAAGCTGCCGGACGAGACGGTCGAGCGCCCTGCGCCGCCTATGACCATGTCTGGCCGGTCAATTACAACTGCGACGGGCAGATCGCCGTCTCGGGCGACCGGGATGAGCTGGAGCGCCTGTATGCCGATGTCGAGGCCGCAGGCGGCCGCAGCATGCCGCTGAATGTCAGCGGCGGCTTCCATTCGCCGTATATGGACCCCGCTTCGGCGGAGTTCGGCGCGATCCTCGCGGACACGCCCCTGCAGAAGCCCACGCTTCCGGCCTATGCCAACTGCACGGCCGAGCCCTACGGCGAAAATGTCCGCGAGCTGCTCATGCAGCAGATCAACCATCCGGTCCGCTGGAAGGAGACGCTGCGCCATCTGAACGAGCAGGGCTTTGACACGTTTGTCGAGTGCGGCGCGGGCATGGTGCTGTGCAAGCTCGTGCGCAAGAATCTGCCGGAATGCCGCAGCTTTTTGCGGTCGACAGCCTTGCCGGTCTGGCAAAGCTGCAGGAGGAGGGGAATGCTGTGCTGCTCCGCGACCTGATCCGCGAATATACGCAGAGCCGCACGGAGCTGCCCCCTGCGCCTCCGGCGCGCCCGGTGCCGCAGACGCATGTCTGTCCGAAGTGCAAGATGGAGAGCGGCCGCACGGCCGTGGAGCAGGGCGCGATGATCTGCCCGGCCTGCGGCGCGTATTTCCGTATGAATGCGCGGGAGCGCATCACGCACACGTTCGATGCCGGGAGCTTCCAGGAGCTGGATGCCGATGTGACGAGCGTCGATTTTCTGAGCTTCCCGGTTATGCCGAAAAGCTGGAAAAGGCCCGCAAAACGACGGGCGAGAACGAGGCCGTCCTGTGCGGAACGGCCGCCATCGGCGGCATGTTCTGCGCGACGTTCGTCATGGATTCCAGCTTTATCATGGCCTCCATGGGCTCTGCCGTGGGTGAGAAGATCACCCGCCTGTTTGAGTTCGCACTGGCCCAGCGCCTGCCTGTCATCGGCTTCACGGCCTCCGGCGGCGCGCGGATGCAGGAGGGCGTCGTGTCCCTCATGCAGATGGCCAAGTGCTCCGGCGCGGTCAAGCGCCACAGCGAGGCGGGACTTCTGTACATCGCCGTGCTGACCGATCCGACGACCGGCGGCGTGACGGCTTCGTTCGCCATGCAGGCGGATATCATTCGCCGAGCCGAACGCGCTCATCGGCTTTGCCGGCCGCCGCGTCGTGGAGCAGACGACCGGCTCGCAGCTGCCCGGCAATTTCCAACGCGCGGAGTTCCTGCGCGAGCATGGCTTTGTCGACGCGGTGATCGAGCGGCGCGCTCTGCCGGTCACGCTGGGTAACCTGCTCTATCTGCACGGAGGATGAGCGAAAATGAATGCTTTTGAACGCTTGAAAGAGGCCCGGCACGCCGGGCGTCCGACGGGCGCGGCCTATGTTGCCGCGCTGTTTGAAAACCGCCTCGACCTGTGCGGCGACCGCCGCTTCGGCGAGGACCCGGCCATCATTTCCGGCATTGGCACGCTCAGCGGCCGTCCCGTGACCTATATCGCCATCGACAAGGGCGCGGACCTCGACAGCCGCATGCGCAACCACTTCGGCTGCCCCATGCCGGAGGGCTATCGCAAGGCTCTGCGCCTGATGAAGCAGGCCGAAAAATTCCACCGCCCCGTTATCTGCCTCGTCGACACGCTCGGTGCCTACTGCGGCGCGGAGGCCGAGGAGCGCGGGCAGGGCGAGGCCATCGCCGAGAACATTCTGGAAATGATGGGCCTGCGCACGCCGGTCATCTCCGTCGTCATCGGCGAGGGCGGCAGCGGCGGCGCGCTGGCGCTGGCTGCGGCCGACCGCGTGTATATGCTGGAAAACGCCGTTTACTCCGTCATTTCGCCGGAGGGCTGTGCCAGCATCCTCTGGAAGGACTCCGGCCGCGTGGCGGATGCCGCACAGTGCCTGCACATCACGGCGGCCGATATGGTCGACCTGCATGTGGCCGAGGAGATCATCCCGGAGAATTTCGCCGATTTCCCGCAGATGTGCGCCGCCATGACGGTGCAGCTCACGATGGACCTCGACGAGCTGTGCGCCCTTTCGCCGGAGGAGCTGCTCGAGCAGCGCTACCGCCGCTACCGCCGCATCGGTGTGTATGAGGAAAACGGCAGTATCGTCCGCTTCACGGAACATTGAGATATTCCGGACAATTTCGGAGTACCATAAATACCATGTAATTTTTGAATCATAAGGAGATAGATCACCATGACGAAGACTGAAATTGCAGAGAAGATCAAGAACATGATCAGCGAGAACCTGCGCATCCCCGAAAACATGCTGGACGACGATGCCGAGCTGTTCGGCGGCGACATCGGCCTGGACTCCGTTGACTCCCTCGAGATCATTTCCGGCATCGACGACCTGTTCGGCGTCGACATGACCGGCGTGGACCGCGAGCACTTCCAGACCATCAACGCGCTGGCTTCCTATGTTGAGGGAGCATGTGGAGCAGTAAATGGAAAAGCGTTGTGTCATCACCGGCCTTGGCCTGATCTGTGCCGCCGGTAACGACGTGGATACCTGTTGGCAGAATATCTGCGCCGGAAAAACCGGGATCGACGAGGTCAAGTCCGTCTCGACGGAGGGCTGCGTCTCCCATGTGGGAGCGGAGGTGCACTGTGAGGACCTCCCCGCGCCCGAATATGACCGCTCCGTCCGCCTTTTCCTGCATGCGGCCCACGAGGCCGTGCGCGACGGCAGGCTGACGGACAGCGCCGTCCGCGAGGCGGGTGTCATCCTTGGCAGCTGCGTCGGCGGCGCTGCGAGCATCGACCACTATTACACCGGCCTGCTGCAGGGCCGCACGGAGGAGCAGGATGTTTTGAAGATGTCCGCCTCCGCCATTGCGGCGAACACTGCCTTCGCGCTCGGCGCGAACGGCGAAACGGCGAACATCGTCAACGCCTGCGCGGCGGGCACGATGAGCGTTTCGTATGCGTGCGACCTCATCCGCCTCGGCCGCGGCGAAATTTTTCTCGCGGGCGGCACGGATGCGTTCTCATCCCTTGCCTATGCGGGCTTCAATGCGCTGCATGCGCTCTCCGGCCTACCCCCTGCTCCGCTGAACCACAGCAACGGCATCTCCCTCGGCGAGGGCGCCGGTGTTCTGGTCGTGGAGGAGTATGAGCACGCCATCCGCCGCGGCGCAAAGATCTACTGCGAAGTGGCGGGCTGGGGCGTCAGCTCCGATGCCTTCCACATCACTGCACCGCAGCCGCAGGGCGAGGGGCAGATGGCCGCGCTGCACCGCGCCATGGTCAACGCCGGAACGGAAGCGGGCGACATCGGCTACATCAACGCCCACGGCACCGGCACGGCCAAGAACGACGCGGCGGAGTTCCTGTCGCTGCACACGCTTTTCGAGGGCGCGGCTCCGTCCGTCAGCTCGACGAAGTCCATGACGGGCCACTGCCTCGGCGCGGCGGGCGCGATCGAAGCCGTCCTCAGCGTCAAGGCGCTGACGGAGAACACGGTCCTGCCGACGACGGGCTATGCCCCGGAGGATCTGGCTCCGCTGGCCGAAAAGGCCGGAAACCTCGACTGCGTTGTGAACGTTGCCCACGAGCGCGAGCTGGAGAACGTCATGTCGAACTCGTTCGCATTCGGCGGCACGAACGCCAGCATCATTTTCTCGAAAAAGCCGCACCCGGCGGAGCAGACCGGCAAGCGCCGCGTCTGCGTGACGGGCATCGGCGAGCTGCTGTCCGAGGCGGACGGCACGGCGAGCGTTCAGCGCGAGCTGACGCCGGAGGATTTCGGCGCGCGCGATGTGAAGCTCGGCTTCTACCGCAAGCTCGACCGCTTCAGCCAGATGCAGGTCCTCAGCGGCGTGGACGCCCTGCGCGACGCGGGCTTCACCATCGATGCGGACAACGCCTCCCGCGTCGGCAGCACGATCGGCACGGCAGACGGCCCCATGGCCGAGATCACGTCGTTCCAGAAGACCGTCTGCGAAAGGGCCCGGCAGCGGGCAGCGCCTTCAGCTTCCCGCATACCGTGTATAACGCGGCGGGCGGCTACCTGTCCATTTTTACCGGTCTGAAGGGCTTCTGCGCCACGATCGCCAACGGCACGCAGGCGGGCCTGCAGAGCGTCATCTGTGCCTGCGATGAGCTGCGCTCCGGCGCGGTCGACGCCGTACTTGCCGCCGGAACGGACGAAAATTCCGAAAATATCACCGAGGTCTATTCGCACCTGCCGCTGCCCGGCCATGTCGTCGGCGAGGGCTGCGTGACGATGCTCCTCGAGGATGCCGCTGCCGCACAGGCGCGCGGCGCAAGGATCTACGCCGAAATTCTCGGCTATGCCGGGACGCATCAGGCGGCCCGCTACGGCTCGGAGCCTGCGCAGGAGCAGGTCGACCGCACGCTGGCAGAGGCCCTGCAGGATGCGGGCCTGACCGCCGTCGACCGTCTGTTCACCGCACAGGAGATGAAGGCCCGCACCGGCGACGCCCGCGCGGCCTCCGCCGCTCTGGCGTTGGCAGAGGCCTGCCGCGCCGTGTCGTCCGGCGAGTGCCGCACGGCTGCTGCGCTGGCCACCGGCTGGACCGGCAGCATCAGCTGCGTGATCGTTGGGAGGAAAGAAGCATGAGCATTGCACTTGTGACCGGCGCGTCGCGCGGCATCGGCAGAGACCTGCGCGCTGGCGCTTGCCAAACGCGGCTATGATGTCGCGGTGAACTATGTCTCGAACGAGGCTGCCGCGCAGGCGGTCGTCGCGGAGATCGAGGCGCTCGGCGTGCGCAGTCTGGCCGTCCGCGCCAACACGGCCGAGCTGCCGGAGGTCAAGGATATGTTCCGTACCGTCGTGTGCGTGAGATGGGGCGGCCTCGATGTCCTCGTGAACAATGCGGGCGTCGTGGACGACCGCTATCTCATGATGCTCACGGAGGATTCCTGACCCGCAGCCTTGACATCAACATCAAGGGCTATTTCCACTGCGCGCGCAGGCGGCGCTCAAGATGTTCAAGAAGAAGTCCGGTGTGATCGTCAACATCTCCTCCGTCAGCTCCGTGCTGGCCATTCCCGGCCAGAGCGTCTACAGCGCGACGAAGGGCGCGGTCAATGCGCTCACGGCGACGCTTGCCAAGGAGCTTGCGCCCTACGGCATCCGCGTCAACGCCGTCGCCCCCGGCTTCGTCGAGACGGAGATGCTCGACCATATCCCGCAGGAGCAGCGCGAGGGCTATCTCAAGTCCGTGCCGATGGGCCGCTTTGCCAAGCCGGAAGAGGTCGGCGACGCCGTCTGCACCCTGTGCGACCCGACGCTGTCCTACCTGACGGGCCAGACGCGCTCATCCTCGATGGAGGGCTGAGCCTGTGAATCTGCTGGAGATCAATGCGCGCATCCGTCAGCGCCCGCCGTTCCAGATGATCGAGCGCGTGACGAAGCTGGAGCCCGGCAAGAGCGCCGACGGCATCAAGTGTGTTTCCGTCAACGAGCCGTATTTTCAGGGCCATATGCCCGGCCTGCCCATCATGCCGGGCGTCCTGCTCATCGAGAGCGCCGCGCAGCTGTGCTCCCTCGTCATCGAGGCAGACGGCAGCGACGACAGCAAGGTCTATGTGCTGCTGAAGGTGCGCGATTTCAAATTCGTCCGTCCCGTTGTGCCCGGAGACCGGCTGGAGATCCATGCCGAGATGGTGCGCGGCGGCGCGGGAGTCTACACGTTCGACGTGACGATCTCCTGCGACGGCGGCGTGCGCGCCAAGGGCGAGCTGATGTTTACGGCCGTGGCGCAGGATTCCATCTACGCATGAGAGTCCTCGTCCTCAACGCCAGCCCGAAGGGCGAGCAGAGCCACACCATGGCCATCACCCGCGCGTTTCTCTCCGGCTTCCCGGAGGGGACGCAGACGGAGCTGCTCGAGCTGCGCCATCTGAACATCCGGCCCTGCACGGGCTGCCTCGGCTGCTGGACGAAAACGCCCGGCCGCTGCGTGCAGCGCGACGACATGGATCGGGTCTATGCGGCCATTGCGGCGGCTGATGTCGTCGTCGAGAGCTTCCCGCTGTATTTTTACGGCATTCCCGGCACGCTCAAGACGCTGACGGACCGCTGCCTGCCCTATACGAAGGCCTATGGCTGGAGCAGTCGGGCCGTGCACGAGCTGCGCGACCCCGCCATGCTCGAAAAGCGCCTCGTGCTCATCTCCACCTGCTGGCACACGGGCATTGAGCGTCTGTATGCGGCGGTGCGCATGGCCTATGCCGAGTATGCGCCCGGCTATCAGGCAATCTTCTGCCCGCAGGGCGAGCTGTTTGCCATCGATGCCTGCCACCGCCAGGTCAGCGCCTATCTGGCCGATGCGGCGCAGGCGGGGCGCGAGGTCGCGCAGACCGGCCGCATCGCGGACGACACGGCGGCGCGGCTGGCGCGGCCCATCCTCTCGGATGCCACGTTCGAGCGCATCACGCGCCCGCACTGGAGCATCATCGACGAATAAACAGCGGAGGCGGAGCATTTCGGCTGAGCACTTTTTTCAAAACGGATGCGGAACAATCCCGCATCTGTTCAGCTTGACGAAAAGTCCTTCGGGCCTTTCCGCCAAGCTGCCTTCCAAAATTGCAAAATAGAATTTTGTAGTATTATTTTGAATTTTGCCGCTGCGGCAGGGTGATGGAACGCGAAAAGGACACCCTGACGGTTTCCTTTCACATTTTCTTCCCTCCGAAATTTTCAGCTGAGTACTTTTTCAAAACGGATGCGGAACAATCCCGCATCCGTTTCGTCAAATAAAGCAGAAAGAACAGGGCAAGAATCACCCTGCAAAGGAAACCATGGACAAAGGAGAACAAACCTATGAAACGGATATTTGCGGTTCTGCTGGCGCTGGGCCTGCTTCTGCTCGCGGCGTGCTCAAAGGGCGTTTCCCCCACGGAGCCGTCCCCGACCGAGCCTGCCACGCAGGCTCCGACCGAACCGGCAACCGAGGCCCCAACGGAGCCTTCGCAGACCGAGCCTGCCACGGAGCCGTCGCAGCCCGAGGAGAAAGGCCCGTTCACTGTGACCTATGCCCACGCGCAGGCCGACACGCACGGCTCCGGCGAGGTGTGGGTACAGCTGCTGGCCGAGGTCACAAACACCGGCTCGGAGCCGCTGACGCTCGGCGCAGCGGACTGGACGGTCTGCACGCCGGACGGAACGGAACTTGCCGTCCGCAAGGGCGTCTCCGCTTATCCGCAGACGATCGAGCCGGGCGAAAAGGGCTGGTATTATGATGAGTTCACTGTCGATACGGCCCAGACGGGCGAGCTTGCCGTGCAGTATGACCGTGCAGCATCCGACGGCGGAGCAGAACCCGCTATGCCGTCTCGGATGTCAATCATTCCTACGGCGGCGGCGGAAGCGGCGTGCGCTATGCCGTATCCGCAACGACACGGGCGGCGCAGAGCAGCCCGCAACGGCTGCTGCGTGGCGGCCGTGCTGGCGGCCGTGCTGCTCGACGAGTCGGAAAAGCCGCTCGGCGTGGTCTACACCGTGCTGGGCAGCCCGCTCGAGGCCGCGCGGAGACTACATTCGGCATAAGCAGCGAGATGCTCCCGCCGGAGGTCAAATCTGCGGACATCGCACAGGTCGAGACGTTCGCCTATCCGCTCGCAGAGTGACGCAGCTTGTCAAAAAAGTCCCTTCGGACTTTCCTGCCAAGCTGCTTCCAGAATTGCAAAAATCAATTTTGTATCATGATTTTGCAATTCTGCCGCTGCGGCGGGTGATGGAACGCGAAAGGACACCCTGACGGTTTCCTTTCACACGATCCTTCCCTCCGAAGCTTTTGGCTGGGCAGGTTTTTTGACAGTCTGCGCTCGCAGAGCGAGCATATAAAAAATAAAAAACGGACCGGGTCGGAGATACCGACTCGGTCCGTTTTATACGGGACTCAAACGTTGAACAGGAAGTTGACGATGTCGCCGTCCTTCATGACGTACTCCTTGCCCTCGCTGCGGACAAGGCCCTTTGCCTTTGCGGCCGCCATGGTGCCGCAGGCCTTCAGATCGTCGAAGGCGATGACCTCCGCGCGGATGAAGCCGCGCTCAAAGTCACTGTGGATCTTACCGGCGGCCTGCGGGGCGCGGGTGCCCTTTGTGATCGTCCAGGCACGGCACTCATCGCTGCCGGCCGTCAGGAACGAGATGAGGCCGAGCAGCTCATAGCTCGCCTGGATCAGACGGTCGAGGCCGGACTGCTTCAGGCCCAGCTCTTCCATGAACATGGCCTTTTCGTCCGGGTCGTCCAGCTCGGCGATGTCCGCCTCCAGCTTGGCGCAGATCGGCAGGGCAAGGGAGCCCTCCTCGTCGGCCAGCTTCTTGACCTGCTGGAAGTTGGAACGGACTCCGGATCGTTCACGGCGTCCTCCGAGTCGACGTTCGCGGCATAGATCGTCCGCTTGAGCGTCAGCAGGTCAGACGTGGCGATGAGGGCGCGGTCGTCGTCGGAGCATTCGATAGGTGCGGGCGCTCTTGCCGTCATTCAGGTGCTCGAGCAGGGCAGAGAAGACCTCCGCCTCGCGCAGGAAGCGCTTGTCGCCGCCCTTGGCGGCCTTCTGGGCCTTGTCCATGCGGCGCTCGCACCATTTCGGCGTCGGCGAGGATGAGCTCGAGGATTGATGATGTCGATGTCGCGCAGCGGGTCTGTGCTGCCCTCGACATGGGTGACGTTCGGGTCGTCAAAGCAGCGCACGACGTGGATGATGGCGTCCGTCGTGCGGATGTTCGAAAGGAACTTGTTGCCGAGGCCCTCACCCTTGGACGCGCCCTTGACAAGGCCTGCAATGTCGACGAATTCGATCGTGGCGGGCGTGAATTTCTTCGGCTGATGCAGGTCGCGCAGCCACTCCAGACGCACATCCGGCACGGCCACGACGCCGACGTTCGGATCGATGGTGCAGAAGGCGTAGTTATCGGCGGGAATGCCCGCATTTGTGATCGCGTTGAACAGCGTGGACTTGCCGACGTTCGGCAGTCCGACGATACCAAGTTTCATGGATGCTGATCTCTCCTCTTATTTCGGGTATATCTATTATAGCAGAGACGCGCGGCTCTCACAAGCCCAAAATATCAATTCGCGGCGCGGCGGTCATAGAGCTTTTGCAAGGCCGCCTTCGGAGGTCTCGCGGTATTTTGCGCTGATGTGCAGGCCGGTCTCCTTCATCGTGCGCACGACCATGTCGAAGCTGATGTTGCGCGAGCCGCACAGCAGGCCGGACAGGTTGAAGGCGTCCATGGCGCGCTTGGCAGCCACGGCGTTGCGCTCGATACACGGGATCTGGACAAGGCCGCAGATCGGGTCGAACGTCAGGCCGAGGTGGTGCTCCATGGCGATCTCGGCGGCGTATTCCGTCTCCTCGATGCTCAGACCCATCAGAGCGCACAGCGCGGCGGCGGCCATGGAGCAGGCCGTGCCGATCTCTGCCTGACAGCCGCATTCCGCGCCGGAGATGGAGCCGTTGCGCTTGACGAGAGCGCCGAACAGGCCGGCGACGGCCAGCGCGCGCAGGGACCTGCGCATCTGGGATATTGTGCGTTCTCTGCATGTACAGCAGCACGGCGGGCAGCACGCCTGCGGAGCCGCAGGTCGGCGCGGTGACGATGGTGCCGTTGTCGGCATTCTGCTCCGAAACGGCAAAGGCATAGGCACACACGATGCGCAGCTCGCGCACCTGCGGGCGCTCATTTTCCTTGCTCTGCGCATAGAGGCGCTTGGCCTTGCGCTCCACGTTCAGGCCGCCCGGCAGCGTGCCCTCGGCGGCCAGACCGTCGGAAACGGCCTGCTTCATCGTCTGCCAGACCTCCGCGAGAAAGTCCCAGATGCCGGGGCCCTCGTTCAGCTCCACATATTCGCTCAGCGAGATGTAGCGCCAGCGGCAGAACTGCGCGATCTCCGCAAAGGAATTTTCGGGATAAATTTCGTCCTGGTCCTGCGGCGCATCCTGCCCCTCGATACGGATGTCGCCGCCGCCGATGGAGGCCACGCGCATGGTGGCGTAGGGCTTGCCTTCGCGGCAGGCAAAGAAGTCCAGCGTGTTCGGGTGCGGCAGGCTGTGCGGCGTCTCCTCCGAGAAGACGACCTCCGTCCGCTCGCGGCCGAGCACTTCATACAGCACGCGGTCCGTGCCGTGGCCGCGCCCCGTCTTGGACAGCGAACCGTAAAGCACGACACGGTAGGTCTCCGCGTCGGGATATTTGCTCAGGAAAAGTCTGGCGGCGCGCTCCGGCCCCATGGTGTGGGAGCTGGATGGCCCCTTGCCGATCTTATAAACGTCGCGGATCGATTTCATCCGGGATCCCTCCATATTTCTGTGATCCCGGATATTATAGCATTCTGCCATGGAAAAAACAATCCCGGCCATATCCGGCAAGGGAACAAAAACCGCGAAAAACCGCCTCAAAAGGTGGAAAAAATGCCCCGTTCCCGAATCGTGATATCCGGGAACGGGACGGCGGTCAGGGCTTGCGGAGCGCTTCGAGGGAAAGCTCGCCCGCCAGCTTGAACAGGGCGTCTGCCACAACGGTCTCCAGCGGGAGCCGGGCGCTTCCGCCACACGGGTATAGAAGGCGGCGGCCGCCGCGTCAAGGTCAATGGTGAGTCGCAAGGGAAACGGCCTCCTTCGGGGAAAGAATCCTGCTCCGTAGTATGCTGAGGCTTGACAGGCGTGTGAAAATGGGTTAAATTATTATGGTATATTGGTATCGCTGCGCAACGGCGTCTTCCGGCGCGCTGCGGCAGCTTCGAAAAGGATGAGGCAGGCTATGGCCAAAGAAAAGAAAGTTGAACAGATCACCGATATGGAGGTCGATTTTGCCAGTGGTACACGGATGTCTGCAAAAAGGCAGAGCTGATCGACTATTCCTCGATCAAGGGCATGTTTATCTACCGTCCGTACGGCTATGCCATTTGGGAAAATATCCAGAGTCTGATGGATGCGGAATTCAAGAAGACCGGCGCGCAGAGAACGTCATATGCCGATGCTGATCCCGGAATCCCTGCTGCAGAAGGAAAAGGACCACGTCGAGGGCTTCGCGCCGGAGTGCGCGTGGGTCACAATGGGCGGCAGTGAGAAGCTCGAGGAGCGCTACTGTATCCGCCCGACGTCCGAGACGCTGTTCTGCGAGCACTTCCACGACATCATCCACTCCTGGCGCGATCTGCCGAAGATGTACAACCAGTGGTGCAGCGTGCTCCGGTGGGAAAAAGACCTCTCGTCCCTTCCTGCGGCATCGGGAGTTCCTCTGGCAGGAGGGCCACACCATGCACGCCACGGCGGAGGAGGCCCGCGAGGAGACAGAGCGCATGCTCAATGTGTACGCCGACTTCTGCGAGAACGTGCTGGCCATGCCGGTCACGCGCGGCCAGAAGACCGACAAGGAAAAGTTCAACGGCGCCGAGGCGACCTATACGATCGAGTGCATGATGCACGACCGCAAGGCCCTGCAGGCGGGCACGTCCCACTTCTTCGGCGACGGCTTTGCCAAGGCGTTCGACATTTTCTATACCGATAAGAACAACCAGAAGGTCCCAACCCTTCCAGACGTCCTGGGGCGTCTCCACGCGTCTGATCGGCGGCATCATCATGACCCACGGCGACAACAGCGGCCTCGTCCTGCCGCCGAAGATCGCGCCGGTGCAGATCGTCATCATCCCGATCGCCATGCACAAGGAGGGCGTGCTCGGATGCCGCCCGTCGCCGAGACCGCCTGCGCGCGGCTGGGTTCCGGGCGCGTGAAGCTCGACGAGTCCGAGCAGAGCCCCGGCTGGAAGTTTGCGGAATATGAGATGAAGGGCGTGCCGCTCCGTCTGGAGCTCGGCCCGAAGGACATCGAGCAGAACCAGTGCGTGCTCGTCCGCCGCGACAACGGCGAAAAAGAGCTTCGTCTCGCTCGACTCCCTGGTCGAATCCGCCAACACGCTCATGGATGCCGTGCACGACGGCATGTATGCCAAGGCAAAAGCGCAACCTTGACGAGAATATCTACGATGCCTTCACGCTCGAGGAGGCCAAGCGCCTGCAGCAGGAGCACGGCGGCTTCATCCGCACGATGTGGTGCGGCGACGAGGCCTGCGAGATCCGCATGAAGGAGGAGGCCGGTATGACGAGCCGCTGCATCCCGTTTGCGCAGCAGCACCTCGCCGACACCTGCGCCATCTGCGGCAAGCCGGCCAAGAAGATGATCTACTGGGGCGTTGCCTGAGAGCTGTTGAAAAGTCCAAAGGACTTTTTCAACAATGGATTCAGTCCGCTGCGCGCACAAATCGTCCGCCAAGGGCGGACAATTTGCACACTGGCGGACTGAGCGGTATTTTCTCCGACGTACACGCCGCCGGAGAAAATGATCTCACTTTTTTCGCCGCCTGCGGGCGGCGAACTCTGCGAGGCTTTTTGTACACGAAGCCCGGAGCGTTTTCTCTGGGTCAGCTTGTCAAAAAAAGTCCCGTTGGGCTTTTTTCGCCAAGCTGCCCGAATTGCAAAATCAATTTTTGTATCATGATTTTGCAATTCTGCCGCTGCGGCGGGTTATTTGACGCGAAAGGAAACCCTGACGGTTTCCTTTCACACGATCCTTCCCTCCGAAATTTGGGGCTGGACTGGTTTTTCAACAGTCCGGAATGCCTGTGAAGCATTTTCCCTGAGATTCCCACGTCGCTTCGCTCCTCGGAATGACACGACTGGGAGTTCTCTGTCAAATGAAACCGCCCGCAGCAGGGGCTTTCTGCTGCGGGCGGTTTGAAAAAGGAGGAAAATGAAAAAAGAAAAGAAAAGAAAATGCATCACACTTAGTGTCTATATTATATCCGGGAATTATTAAGAAGAAAAACCAAGAAAGTATTAAGTTTATTTGAAGTTGACGGCTCCCACGCCCAGGACGGGGCAGCCGGTCTGGTTTAGCCTGGGATTTTTGGGGAAGAATCCCAAAAAGAATTGCAGGCAAGTGGCTGGCTTACTGCAACTCCCGGTTTAAAGTAAGAGGGGGAAAATGAAAAAGATTAACTCAACGCTTCTGGTATTATTGTACCCCGGAGATATTAAAAATATAAGCCAGAAGAAATTAAGTTTGTGTTAAGCGGGCGGCCGTACCGGCGCGAAAAATGGTTGACAAATCACGCGTCCACTGATAGAATAGTCCAAGAATCGTGAAAATTCGCGTTGAAGAAGCCAATCTGCGGCAGAACCGTCAGCGAGCAGGGAGAGTGCAAGCCCTGCGGCCGATGCTGCAGACCGCCACTTCCGAGCGGCCCGCGACGAGCGGGACGGCCCATCCCCGTTATCCGATGACTAAGATGCCGCGCTGCGGTAATTAGGGTGGTACCGCGAGAAGCCTCGCCCCTATATCCGGGGGTGGGGTCTGCTTTTTATTCCGAGGGAATCTCTGAACAAATCGTCTGCGGATGAGCAGCGAATCTTTTGCCCCATCCGTACAGTTTGGAAAACGGGAAATACATCCAGTATTCCTCCGTTTCCCAAAGGCATGGCGCCGATGAAGCCCTATTTCAAAGGGCGAGGTCACGCCGCCCGCCGCCGTGTCTGCACCTGCCAGAAGTGCATCCGTACCGGCGATATTGAGAACATCGGCCACACTGCCCGCCACGGCACCTATTTTGAGATGCTGGGCAACTTCTCATTCGGCGACTATTTCAAGCATGAGGCCATTGCCTGGTGCTGGGAATTCCTGACGAGGTCTGCGGCCTCGAGGAGGACCGCCTGTATCCGTCCATCTATGAGAACGACGACGAGGCGTTCGAGATCTGGAACAAGGAGATCGGCATCCCGGCCGACCGCATTTTCCGCTTCGGCAAGGAGGACAACTTCTGGGAGCATGGCTCCCCGGTCCGGTCCCTGCTCCGAGGTCTATTATGACCGCGGCGAGAAGTATGGCTGCGGCAAGCCCGGCTGCACCGTCGGCTGCGACTGCGACCGCTATATGGAGATCTGGAACAACGTCTTCTCCCAGTTCGACAACGACGGCCACGGCAACTATACCGACCTCGTCCAGAAGAACATCGACACCGGCATGGGCCTCGAGCGTCTTGCCGTTGCCTGCCAGGACGTTGACTCCCTGTTCGATGTCGATACCGTCATGAACATCACCCACAAGGTCACGGAGATCACCGGCGCGCACTACGGCATGAGCCATGAGAAGGATGTCTCGCTGCGCGTCATCACGGACATATCCGCGCTTCCGTCTTTGATGATCTCCGACGGCGTGCTGCCCGTCGAATGAGGGCCGCGGCTATGTGCTGCGCCGCCTGCTCCGCCGCGCCGCCCGCCACGGCAAGCTGCTCGGCGTGGACCATCCGTTCCTGTGTGATGTTGTTGAGACGGTCATCCACGAGAACGAGGGCCACTATCCCGACCTTCGTGAGCGCGCCGCCTATATCACCCGCGTCGTCCGCGTAGAGGAGGAGAACTTTGCCCGCACGATCGACGGCGGCATGCGCATTTTCTCCGAGATGCTGGCGCAGCATAAGGAAAACAACGAATCCGTCTTCTCCGGCGCAGATGCCTTCAAGCTCTATGACACCTACGGCTTCCCGATCGACCTGACGGTCGAGATGGCGCGCGAGGAGGGCATGGAGGTCGACCTCGAAGCCTTCGACCGGCTCATGCAGGAGCAGAGGTCCGCGCGCGCGAGGCGCGCAAGGCCCTCGGCGACCTCGGCTGGGCCGGTATCGACTTCGGCCAGGATATCCCCAGACGCAGTTCGTGGCTATGACAAAAAACGAGACCGAGGGCAAAGATTCTGGCCATCGTAAACGGAGGGCGAGGTCCCGCAGCGAGATCGCCGCAGGCGTCGAGGCTCACCGTGGTACTCGACCGCACCCCTGTTCTACGCAGAGATGGGTGGCCAGATCGGCGACCACGGCGTTATCACCGGCAAGAGCGGCGCAATGACCGTTTCCGATGTTCAGAAGACCAAGGACGGCAAGTATATGCACATCGGCGTTGTCACCGAGGGCGAGCTGTCGGTCGAAGATGAGGTCACCGCTTCCGTTGATGCGGCTTACCGCCAGGCCATCTGCCGTGCACACCTCCACCCACCTGCTCCAGAAGGCGCTCCGCACCGTGCTCGGCGACCATGTTGAGCAGGCAGGCTCCTACACTGCAAACGATCATATCCGCTTCGACTTCACCCACTTTGCAGCGCTGACCGCTGAGGAGCTGGCTAAGGTCGAGGATATGGTAAACGATGCGATTCTGGCCGGCAGCCCGGTTATCACCGAGGAAATGAGCATCGACGATGCCAAGAAGAAGG
>VOFB01003615.1_pt1 | contig 28249 bp, 43 predicted proteins | sample 5384141 | NCBI WGS metagenome assembly VOFB01 (sample SAMN12384721, study PRJNA508395) | human gut metagenome | isolation source: healthy gut A | host: Homo sapiens | reverse complement strand
AATCAGGGCTGTACCCCTGTTCGGCCCGGAAGAGGACTCCAACGGATAAAAAACAGAGCAGCCTGACGGCGGTCTTTTCCGCCCGTCAGGCTGCTCTTTCGTTGCCGACATACGAGAATTTCAGAAAGAGTTCTCCAGGGAATCATACATCAGCTGGTAGTATAAAGAACTGTATTGAATTTTCCATGTACCGCCTTCTTTGGCCAGCGTGATCTGGTCCTGCGGCCAGATTCTTCCTGCTCCACACGGCTGTCCAAAACCTCTTTCTGAGGATCGTCCAGGTAATACCGCAGGTAAACCACCGCCATCTCGCCGTTCTCTCCGGCAAACACGTCGGTCACCCGCAGGCTTGTCCGGATCTTTTTTTCTGTCACCCAGGAGGGCTTCTTCGCTTTAGCGGCAATTTCCTTCGAGGTTCCCAAGCTCAGAAACAGCTCCCCCAGTCCTGCGTGTTAACCGCCTTTTCCAGCCGCGCCGCCACCCGCTCGGGCCGGCGCTCCGCCATCGGCCGCCCCAGAACGCCCCGGCAAAAAAAGCCGAAACAGGGCAAAAAAGCAGGAGGATCGCCGCCCCACGATAACCACCCGGCGGTCATGAAAGCCGTGAACGAAACGGGACGTCTTTTTCGCTGCCGGTTCCTCCGGCGCGGTTGTTTCGTGATCCCGCCCGGCGTTTTCGGTGAAGCGGACAGGGGACGGCCGGGCGGTATCGGTTCCCCGGAAAGCTCCCGCTGAGCTGCCGTTCGATCTGCTGCTTTCGGCGGAGCGTCGGCGGCCAGAACAAAACCACATGCTCCGCACGCCAATGCCGTCTCTTCGTTCAGTGCGCCGCAGGCAGGGCAAATATATCTCATCCACAGTCCACCCTTTCTCGTTGCCTTTATTTTTCTCTTTCCGGATGTCCGGCGTTTCCGGTTCCCGTCATCCCTTCCGGGTCCGCTTCCAGCACCACCAGCGGCAGGTGGGGCGCGTTTCCGACACAGGCGGCATCCAGCCGCTGCGCAGGCCGCGGCGACCACCATCTGCGTATTTCCTTACGGTACAGCCCGCTGGTGTATCGGGGGAACAGTCCCTCCCCGGGAGACAACAGCCCATGCCCAAAAATCCGAACCTGACCGCCGTGCGCATGACCGGACAGCACCAGATCATAGCCCGCCCCGGCGTAATCCGGAAAATTTTCCGGGTAATGGGAAAGCACCACCCGGCAGCCGTCCCTTTCCAGCAAAGCATCCGGCTTTCCGTGGGTCAGGCCTCTCCCAGCAGGAGCGCCGCCCCGTCCCGTAAAGACGGCCCACTCGTCGTCCAGCACGGTTACGCCGTTTTCCGTCAGGATCGTTTTCCATTCATCGAACGCACCCGCGCGGAACTCATGATTCCCCGCCACAGCGTAGCTGGGAGCGATCGCCGCCAGCCTTTCCGCCGCTTCGGCCAGCTCCTTCCGGTCAAAGGTCTCATGCCGGTCAATCGGGTCGCCGGTCAGGACAATCAGGGTCCGGCTCCAGACTTTCAACCAGTTCCGCCAGCGCGCCTGCGGCGAACGCGCGCATTTCCGGATAATGAAGGTCGGACAGGTGCGCGATCCGGCAGACCGTCCAGCCCGGCCGGAAGAGTAGAAATCCGGACGGTGACCTCCCGGCGTCCACCGGCGGTTGTCCAGAATAAAGCCGGCGGCCGCGAGGCGCCGCGGCGGCGGAGCAGGCCGCCGCAAGCAGCAGAGTTTGCTTTCTGATCGTCGAAACCATCCCGCTTTTCCAATGCCATCGGAAGGCACTGTTTAGAAAATCCGCCGCAGGGCGCTCTGCAGCGGATTTTAACCGTCGGAAAAGACGGAACAGTTTGCTTTATTTCGTGCCGAAAATCCTGTCGCCCGCATCGCCGGACCGGGAACGATATAGCCGTGATCGTTCAGATGCTCGTCCAGCGCGGCGCAGTATACCTGTACGTCGGGATGGGAATCGGTCAACTCCTTCAGTCCTTCCGGCGCGGCGATAATGCACATGAACTTAATGCTTTTCGGATTCCGTTTCTTGATCTGGGTGATCGCATCCACCGCCGGAGCCGCCGGTCGCCAGCATCGGATCAAGCACGATGACTTCCCGCTCGTCGATATCGCCGGGCAGCTTGCAGTAATATTCCACCGGCTTGAGCGTCTCCGGGTCGCGGTACAGGCCGATATGGCCGACCCGGGCGGCGGGCACCAGCTCGATTGCGCCGTCCACCATGCCGAGACCGGCGCGGAGAATCGGAACAAACGCCAGCTTGCGCCCGGCGATCACACGGGATTTGGTGATGGTGATGGGCGTCTCGATCTCCACCTCGCAGGTGGGCAGGTCGCGGGTTGCCTCATAGCACATCAGCTCGGTAATCTCCTGAATCAGCTCCCGGAATTCCTTGGATCCGGTGTTCTTGTCCCTCAGCAGGGTCACTTTATGCTGAATCAGCGGATGGTCGGCAATAAACGGTTTCGCCATGTTCTCCATTCTTTCCTTTTTCAGAGGAGACCCGGAACCGGGCCACGCCCCTTTTTCCTGACAGATTCTATGCCTGCGCCAGCCCCTGCCGGGCGCGAAGCTCCGCCCGCCTGAGGAAGACGCAAAATATACCGGCTGCAGCCGTTCCGCGGACACAGCCTGTTCCGGCCCGGCCGCCGCCTCCGCCGCTACGCCGACCGCCTGCTGATAGCGCAGATGGGGGGGCGAGGACGACCCCGGCATATGGTTTGCCAAAGGTATTATAGCACAGTTCCGCGCCGTCTCCAACCAGAAATATTGATTTTTTTGTGGAAACAGGTGTTTTTCCAAGTCGTCCAGTGAAAGCGCCTCGTCCGAGTCAGCCGGGAGACCCCCGGCCGTTTCACAGGCGAAAAGCGCGGTATACACCTGACGGCGGCGGGCGTCCATCGCGGCGCAGACGATTCCGTCAAAGGGAAGGCCCTCCGCCAGCCGGGCCATGGCCGCGAGGGTGGAAACCCCGACGCAGAGCGTATTCCGCGCGAAGGCCAGCCCTTTCGCCGCCGCCACGCCGATCCGCACCCCGGTAAAGGCCGGGACCCGCCGCCACCGCCAGCAAATCGATATCGTCAAAAGAGATCGCCGCGTTTTTTCAGCATGGAATCCACCATCGGGATCAGCGCGTCTGGCTGTGGGTCGAGGCCGGTATGGGCGCCGACCGTCGCCAGCAGCCGCCCATCCTCCATCACCGCGCAGGACGCAGGGGCCGCGGAGGATTCAATCGCCAGTATTTTCATCCGAAGCGCCTCGCCTTTCCGGAAATTTCCCGAAAACGCTGGGAAAGCCCATAAAAAATCCTGTTTATCCTATTTATCCGGAACGCCGGTCTCAATCCCCGGTTTCCTCCCAATCGATCTGCCGGCGGTTTTCCCCGAGCCGGGTGAACCGCACACGGAGTGTGTTTTCCGGCAGCGCGGCCTCGATGTTTTCACTCCATTCGATCACCAGAATCGCCCGGCGTCGAGATAATCATAAAGCCGGTGGAATACAGGTCCTCCCACCCCTGAAACACGGTACATATCAGTGCACCAGAGGCGGCTTTCCGCCGTAATCGCACCAGCGCAAAGTGGGGCTGGATACCTCGGCCGCAGACCCAGCCCTCGGCCAGACCCCGGACAAACGCGGTTTTTCTCCCATGCCAAGCCCGCCGTACAGCGCAATCACGCCGCCCGACGCCACCCGCGGCGCAAAGGACGCGCCCACCGCTTCGGTCTGCGCGGGCGGATTCCGTGACCCAACTCGCCATTTGCCCGCTTCCTTTTTTTCGGCCTTTTTCCGCCGCCCGGCCGGTCCGCCGTTATCCCGTTTCATTTTTGTCCATACTTTGGTTGTCGGCCGGCGGCGAACCTTCCCTCGAAAAGGCGGGAAGACGGAAGGCCCGAAAGGTGAAAATGCTGTCGCGTTTTTCCCAAACAACATTATACCATACTTCAGAGATTCTTAAAAGACTCAATCTTGAATCATTGGACAAAAGCGGCTATAATGAAAGCCGTAACCCCGGAAACGCAAAGGAAGGTATGGTGCCCGCCATTGGGACTTTTAAGAAAATTAAAAGCGGCGTTTCCACTACGTCCGCAATACCGACTGGCTGCTGCTGTCGCTCTGCGCGACGGCGGCGGCCTATGGATGCCTGCTGATTTATTCCACGGCGAAGACGGCGGGCTGGGCGCAAGCGATTATATGATTCAGGTGGGCCCTGCGCCGCCGGACTGATCGCCGCGATTGTCATCTCCAAAATCGATTACGGCACAATCTGCCGTTTCTGCCGATCCTCCGGTATTTCCCCTGATTCTGGGTGCTGATGACCCTGTACTGGGATTGAACGTCGGCGGAACCGACGATACCGCGTGGCTTGGTATCCCGGTCGGCGGAGGACGTTACGTCACCTTCCAGCCGTCGGAGCTGATGAAAATCACCTTTATCGTGTCTTTCTCCTATCACCTCTGTCCAAGGTAAGGGAGCATATCAACGAGCTTCGCACCGTACTGCTTCTCTGTCTGCATGGACTGGTGCCGATCGGGCTGGTGTTCCTGCAGGGGACGACGGCACCGCGCTGGTCTTTATGTGCATTTTTGCTGCGATGATGCTGGTCGCGGGCCTGCGTCCGGTGTATTTTCTGGCGGCGCTGATCGGCGGAACCGCGCTGGTTCCCTTTGTGGAGCCGATGACCGACGACAAGCAGGCGCGGTTCCTCAGCCTGATTTTATCGATCAGTATCTCGCTGACGAGGGCTGGCAGCAATATCTCGGATTGACGGCGATCGGTTCCGGGCGGCTGGGGCGTTGATTTCTGGAAGGCGGCAACATCGGCGGCTACACGCTTTATGCCCGAACAACGACTTCATTTTCACCGTCGCGGGGAGGAATTCGGCTTTGTGGGCGCGGTGGCCCTGCTGCTCCTGCTGCTGGGCATTGTGCTCGCTCTGCTGCGGAACGCGATGACCGCCCGGATTTTCAGAATGCTTCCTTTGCTCGACTGATGGCCATGATTGGTCCAGTCCCTGATTAATCTGGGAATGAATCCGGGTCTTGCCGGTGATCGGTATCACCTTCCCTTTTTTTCAGCCGGGGCGGCAGTTCAGTCGCCACCCTGTTTCTCGGGGTCGGTCTGGCGCTCAGCGCATTATTCCAGCCGCCTCCGCGTACGGGAAACTATTTTCACCAAGCGCGCCTGAACAAAATGGGATGGCTGGACACAATCCAAGAGGGTATTCAACAGGGCGGATAATTTAATCCGGCGAATAGCTCACAAGACATCTTCAATATTGAGAGCGTTATAGGGACCTGTTTTTTCAGGAAGCAAACAACGAGGGCGGCAATCCGTGATTGCCGCCCTCGTTGTTTATACTTTCGTTACGCCTTCTGCTGTTTCTGCTTCAGCCGAGCCGGGCCACACCGGTGCGGCGGCAGCCTCCGCCACCGCGTCGGCCACCGCTTTCGCCACGCTGCGGTCCAGCGCGCTGGGGATGATGTACTCGGCGGACAGTTGATCGTCGGTCACAAACCCGGCGATCGCCTTCGCCGCCGCAATCTTCATCTCATCGTTGATGTCGCTGGCGCGACATCCAGCGCCCCCGGAAGATACCCGGGAACGCGAGCACGTTGTTGATCTGGTTCGGGAAATCGCTGCGGCCGGTGCCAACCACCGCCGCGCCGGCTTCCCTGGCGAGATCCGGCATGATTTCCGGCACCGGATTGGCCATCGGGAAGAGAATGGGATTCGTGTTCATGGACTTCACCATCTCCGGCGTCACGCAGCCGGGGGCGGATACGCCGATAAACACGTCCGCGCCGACCAGGCAGTCGGCCAGCGAACCCTTCCGGCATTCCTGATTGGTGATCTCGGCCATCTCGGTTTTTTCCTTGTTCAATCCTTCGCGGCCCTTGTAAATCGCTCCCCTGCCGGTCGCAGAGAATGACGTTTTTCAGTCCCATCGCGATCAGCAGACGGATGATGGCGATGCCCGCCGCGCCCGCGCCGCTGGTCACCACGCGGATTTCTTCGATCTTCCCGGTAAGCTTGAGGGCGTTGAGCATGGCGGCGAGGGTGACCACCGCAGTACCGTGCTGGTCGTCGTGGAAAATCGGGATATCGCAGCATTCTTTCAGTTTCCGCTCGATTTCAAAGCAGCGGGGAGCGGAGATATCCTCCAGGTTGACGCCGCCGAAGCTGCCGGCCAGCAGGCGCACAGTGTTGACGATCTCATCCACCTCTTTGGAACGGACGCAGAGCGGAATCGCATCCACATCCCCGAACGCCTTGAACAGGGCGCATTTGCCTTCCATAACCGGCATCCCGGCTTCCGGACCGATATCGCCCAGACCGAGGACGGCGGTGCCGTCGGTCACTACCGCCACCAGATTTCCGCGGCGGGTCAGGTCATAGCTCTTCTCCACGTCCTTCTGGATCTCCAGGCAGGGCTCGGCCACGCCCGGCGTATAGGCGAGGGAAAGATCGTCCCGGGTCTCCAGCGGCGCGCGGCAAACCACTTCGATCTTCCCTTTCCACTGCTTATGCAGCTTCAGCGACTCCGATGCGTAATCCATGTTTCATAACTTCCTTTCGGTATTGTAAAAACGGCAAAGGGGATGGGACTCCCACGTTCCCGTCCCGCGCCGGTTTTTGATGGGTTTTATCCTTCCGAACAAATCTGTTCAGATGTTCAGCGCGGCGATGCTTTCCTTCAGCACGGCGGCGCTGTGCTGAAGCTGGCGGCGTTCCTTCTCCAGCAGCGGGGCTCCAGTCCCTTGCGGATGCCTTGGGAATTCAGGATAAACGGAAGGCTGAGGCAAACGTCCTGAATCCCGTACTGGCCGGTAATCAGGCTGGAAACCGTCATAACGCTGTTGGTATTGCGCAGGATTGCTTCGCACAGCTGGCGCACGGACATGGCGATGGCATAATAGGTAGCGCCCTTTGAGCGCGATCACGCTGGCGCCGGAGGTACGGACCTCCTCTTCGATGGAATGGATTTCCTTTATCGCAAAATCCTTCCTTCTGTATCCCGCAGTAAAGGCTCATCGGCATACCGGAGATGGCGGTCAGCGACCAGGGATGACCGAGGAATCGCCGTGTTCTCCAAAGACATAGGCATGGACGTTCTGCGGTACCACGCCCACTCTATCTGCCACGATCGACCGCAGACGGCTGGAATCCAGCAGCGTCCCCGATCCGATCACCCGGGAAGCGGGCAGATCCGTACACTGCAGAATCGCATAGGTCAGAATATCCACCGGATTGCTGACCACAACATAAACGGCATCCGGCGCGGCCGACACGATATGCGGCATTACGCTGCGGATGATGTTCACATTTCCCTGAGCCAGATCGATCCGACTGCCCCGGTCTGCGCGCCGCGCCGACCGTGACCACGACAATATCCGGAATCCTTCGCGTCCCTCATACGAACCCGCATAAATGTTGACCGAACGGCTGAAGGAGAGCCCCTGACGGATATCCATCGCCTCTCCCTGCGCCTTCTTATCATTGATGTCGATCAGCACCAGTTCCGGGAGCACATGCCGTCCAGCGTCAGCGTGTACGCGATGGAAGCGCCGACATTTCCCGCACCCAAAACCGTAATTTTCGATTGTTTCTCATACGTCCTGCTTAATCTCCATTTCCCATGATTCCAAAGATTTTTTTATGCGGAGACAGTCGGTTTTAAGATTTCCCAACTACCCCCATTTTGTATTATACACTCAAAATTCGCGTTTTGAAAGTTTTAAAAGGAAAATTCAGCGGAATGTGTTAATATTTTGACAAATTTTGAACCGATTAGCTGAATTTTTCCTGCCTTTTTCCTTCCTCCTCTTTACCCGCTCCGTCTCTCTTCCGTTTATCCACCGGTCGGTTCTTTCCTGAAAACCTTTCACGCGATGAAGAACCGAAAACAGCCGAAGCGAGCAGAAGCGACAAAATCGCCGTCTCTCGTTGACTTGTTCACCAACCTGTGTTATCATACCGAATATGAACACACAGCCCCTTGAGGAACCGGGGGCTCGCAGGAATCCAATAGTTTTAAAAGCCGGAATACGGCGCGCTGTTGAAAAGAGCCGCAGCGCAGGGAAGAGAATGCCGGCAAACGCGGCAAAGCCGATATGATCCGGATTTTTGATTGGTTCTGGAGAGGGAGTTTTTATGAAACGTTTGGCTGCGGCGGCGATGGCCGTCCTCTGTATCATACCGTTCTTTTCCGGCTGCTCCGCGAACAAGGGGGAGCAGGTTGTTATCTACTCTTCTATGGAAGATTACCGGAACGAAGCCCTGCGCGAACAACTGAAGGAAAAATTTCCGGATTTTGAGGTAACGGTGCAGCAGCTCTCCACCGGCAACAACGCCGCCAAAATCAAGGCGGAGGGCACCAATACCGAAGCCGATATCGTGCTGGGGCTGGAGACCGCTTCCTTCGCCCAGATCGCGGAGCATTTCGCCCCGCTGGAGGGATACGGCACCTCGCAGTATCTGGAGGGAATTAACGGCGCGGATAACCGTTATTATACCTGTGAAAAAAGCGGACGGCGCTTTTATCGTAAACACGCAGGTACTGAAGGAAAAAGGACTGGCCGAGCCGGCAACCTACGAGGATCTGCTGAAGCCGGAATATGAAGGCCTGATCGCCATGCCCAGCCCCAAAACCTCCAACACAGGCTATATGTTTCTGAACACCTGGGTCAACACCATGGGCGAGGACGCCGCTTTCGCGTATGTGGACAAGCTGCAGAAAAACATCAAGCAGTTTACGGAATCCGGCTCGGACCGGTCAAGCTGCTGAATCAGGGGGGAAATCGCGGTTGGGCTCGGCATGGTGTTTCAGGCGGCGGAGCAGATCGGTCAAGGGATGCCGCTGAAAATCATCCAGCCGGCGGACGGCTGCCCCTTACAACACCACCAGCTTCGGCATTATCAAAGGCAAGGAAACCCGGGGAAAGCGTCAAGGCGGTTTTCGCCTTCCTGAACGACGAATTCATCCGGTATGACAAGGAGAATTTCTGCCCCGGTCTGGTGCTGAAGGATCAGAAAAACAATATCAAGGACTACCCCTCCGATATAAAGGCGGCGGATATGTCCACCATCACCGACACCGCGGTAAAGGAAAAACTTCTCGGCCGCTGGGCTTATTAAGCGGCGGATCTTCCACCGCTCTCCCTTTGTTTCACAAACAATACGCTCTCCATTACCGTATTCCCGCACCCGGGATACGGTAATGCTATACGATGGGAAACGATCGGAAACGACAAAATACCGGACAGGCCGGACAAAGCAGCGAAAGGATGCGGCTTATGAGCGAAAAATTGACGATACAGCACCTGACCAAATCCTTTGGGGAGCGCACCGTTCTGGACGGCCTCAGCTTTTCCGTGCGGGACGGGGAATTTCTCTCCATTCTCGGCCCGTCCGGCTGCGGAAAAACCACCCTGCTACGTATCCTGATCGGCATTGAATCCGCCGACGGCGGCGACATTCTCAAGGACGGCGTTTCCATCCGGACCGCGCCCCCCCCCCCGCCGGGGCATGGGAATCGTGTTCCAGAATTACGCGCTCTTCCCCAATATGACGGTTTTGCAGAACGTAACCTACGCCCTCCGCTTTCAGCCGGCACTAAAGGCCAGGGCAAAGGACATTGCTCTGATATTTTTGGAAAAGGTCGGCCTGACCGAGTTTCTGAACAAAAAGCCCGCGCAGCTGTCGGGCGGCCAGCAGCAGCGGGTAGCCATTGCCCGCACTCTGGCGCTCAGCCCGGATATCGTGCTGTTCGACGAGCCGATGTCGGCGCTGGACGCGGCCAACCGCGTCGCCCTGCGGCGGGAAATCAAAGACATCCAGAAAAATTCGGCATCACCCATGATTTACATCACCCACGACCTCAGGGAGGAGGCTTTCTCCATGTCCGACCGCGTGATGGTGATGGAAACCGGGACGATCGCGCAGATTGGCACGCCGCAGGAGGTATACCACCATCCGGCCAACGCCTATGTGGAAAATTTCGTGACCCGGCATCTGGAAGAGAAAATCTCCTCCATCCGGCAGAGCGCGGACATTTGACCGGCGCTGTGTTCAAAACGATTTTTCGATATGGCCGGGGAGCCTGAAACGCGGACGGGCGGCAGACGGGCCGCAAAGACCGGCCGATTTCCACGCTCGCTGACATCATTCCTAAGGAAGGGAGCGGCCCGATGACAATATCCAAACGGCCCGCCCGCCGGCAGAACGCCTCGTCCCTGTCGGTTCGGCTGGTACTGATTGTCTTTTTGCGGTCACGGTATTTCTGCCGCTGGCCGCCATGTTCCGCCAAATCGAATGGGGGACAGATCGGCAGCATCGTATCCACCCCGAAATTCGGGCGGGCGGTGCGGAACTCTCTGGGCGTGACGTTCTGCGCTACGGTGCTGGCGGTCGTCATCGCCATCTGCTGGCGTATACGGTAAACCGCAGCCGCATCCCCTGCAAGGGCGCGCTGTCGGTCCTTGCCACTCTGCCGATGCTGATCCCTTCCATTTCTCACGGGCTGGGCCTTATCAATCTGTTCGGGAGAACGGTCTCATCACCCGGGCGCTGGGGGTGGAGAGTCCGCTGATGGGCTTCCCCGGCATTTTGCTGATCTGTTCTGTATTCCTTCCCGGTGGCCTTTCTGATGCTGTCCGACGCCATGAAATACGCCGATGCCACCACCTATGAAGCGGCGGAGGTGCTGGGGCTGCCGCCGGTCAACCGCTTTCGCCGTTACGCTGCCGCTGATGAAGCGGCCGATTATCTCGGCGGTTTCGCGGTGTTTACCATGGTGTTCACCGATTACGGCGTACCGCTGGCGGTGGGCGGACGGTTCGATACCCTCCCCGTTTATCTCTATCAGGAGGTCATCGGCCTGCAAAACTTCCAGCGGGGCTTTTATCGGCATGATTCTTTTCTGATTCCCGCGGTCGTCACCTTTTTGATTGACCTGCGGAAAAAGATGCCGAAGCCCTCGGCTTTTCCGCCAAGCGGCTTATGCCCTCCGCCGTCCGGGCCGGGATCTCCTGCTGGGCGTTTTCACGGCGCTGACGATCGGCTTCGTCCTGCTGGTGCTCGGCTCCTTTGTCGTAATGACCTTCATCGCAAAGTATCCTTACGACCTGTCCTTCTCTCAAGCATCTGGAAACGGTGATGGGACCGCGGGCTGCCGCGGTTTTCGGGAATTCCCTGCTGATTTCCCTTTCGTGGCCTTCATCGGCACCGCCGTGGGCTATGTGACGGCCTATATGACGGCCCGCAGCGGCCGTTCCGTGACCGGAAAATCCTGCACCTCACATCGATTTCCTCGCTGGCCATTCCGGGCATCGTGCTTGGTCTGGGCTACGTCATCTGCTTCAGCAAAAGCTTTATTTACGGGACGGCCGCCATCCTGATCTTCGTCAACATCATCCACTTCTTCTCCTCCCCTATATGATGGCGCACAACGCCATGAAAAAGCTGAACCCGCATTTTGAAGATGTGGGGAAAACCCTCTGCGTCGGCCGGTTTCGTCTGATGCGGGACGTGTTCATCCCCAACACGCTGGACACCATTGCCGAGATGTTCGGGTATTTTTTCGTCAACCCATGATTACCATTTCGGCGGTCGCTTTCCTCTGAACAGCCGTACCATGCCGCTTTCCATCATGATTAATCAGCTGGAACACGACATGATGATGGAAGCCGCCGCCTTCGTATCTCTGGTAATCCTGCTGTCCAACATCGCCATGAAGCTGCTGATTGGCGGGTAAGAAATTCTGCCGCCGGCGGGGCGTCGGCACGCTGTAGCATAATCGGTTTTCAGCCGTTGTGAAAGGAAGCCGACCGTCGGCATGAATATTTCAAAAAATCAGTTTGAGGTTCTGGTATATATCGAGCGCGAAGGGGGAAAAAAGATTACCCAGCGCGCCATCGCGGACGACACCCATCTCTCTCTGGGAGTGGTGAACCGTGTGCTCGGCGAGCTGAACGAGCTGGGGCTGATTTCGGTCAACAGCAAAAGCACTGCAGATCACCCGCACCGGTCTGGATTCACTGGAGCCTACCGAGTCCGGCGGGCAGTGGTCATCGCGGCCGGCTTTGGGACGCGGATGATCCCCATCACCCTGAACACCCCAAGCCGTTGGTACGGGTACACGGGAAAATGATTGTAGAAACCCTGCTGGACGCGATCGTACAGGCCGGCATTCCGGAGATTGTTCTGGTGCGGGGATATCTTTGGGAGCAGTTTGACGCGCTGGTACACCGGTATCCGCAGATTCGCTTCCTGTACAACCCGCTTTTCAACGAATCCAACAATGTCTCCTCCGTTTTGCAGGCAAAGGATCTGCTGCGGGGTGCTTATGTCTGCGAGGCCGACCTGCTGGTAAACAACCCGCATCTGATCCGGAAATACGAGTACGCCACCAATTATCTGGGGCTGTACCGCGAATATACCGATGACTGGTGCTTCGAAACCAAGCGCGGCGTGATTACCGGCTGAACGTGGCGGTACCAACTGTTACCATATGTACGGCATTTCCTACTGACTCCCGAAGACGGGGCCAAGCTCGAAAAGGATGTGGACGCGGTGTTCCATATGCCGGGCGGAAAGGAACGGTATTGGGACGAGGTTTCCCTGCGGGTCTGCGCCAAGAACTACCGGGTAGAGGTTCGCCCCTGCCATAAGGGCGACATCGTGGAAATCGATACCTTCAACGAACTGAAGGAAATCGATCCGGTTTACGCCATATAAAAGCCGTAATAAACGAGGGGATTGCAAAATGAAACATTTTGCAATCCCCTCGTTCTCTAAGCCTGTCTCCGTGTGCCGCGGCCTTTGCTATTTTCGGAATCCGCCTTGTGCGTGCTCAAATCCTCCGGATCGGTCCGGCCCGACGGAGCATTGTCAAGCGCTTCCGCGGAAATGGTCGCGCGATACCCCTCCGGTTCCCCGTCCACCGGCAGCGCCGTTTCTGCCGGAAGCAGAGCTTCAGGAACACCGGGCAAAAGGATGGAGGTAAAGAGGATCAGAAAATGGTTGCGACCAGCGGATCGATGCCGCCCTGGCAGATGAACGCCTGGCCCGCCGCATAAATGGCTAAGGCCACCTCGCCCCGCGCGACCATGCCGCAGCCGACGGTGAGCGACTCTCTCCCGTTGAACCGGAACAACCGCGCGATTCCACCGCAGCCGATAATCTTTCCCAGAATGCCGAGACAGACGAACACCAGCGCAAACCCGAGATCGGCAAAACGGAAGCCGCTGAAATCGGCGCTGATCCCGATATACGCGAAGAAAATCGGCGTAAAGATCATATACCCGCTGACAATCACCTTGCGGTCAACGAACCGCGTATCCTCCAGCCCGCTGAGCATAAGTCCCGCCATATATCCGCCCGTGATGGCGGCGATGCCGAAAACTCCTCCGCGCAGAAGGCGTAAATCAGGCACATCGCGATAGCAAAGATGCTGGTACGCCGCTTGTGGGGATATTTTTCCCCAGCCACTGAAACACAAAGCGCAGAATCAGTCCCGCGCCGATGGTAAAAAAGCCCACGGCCTTGAGAAGAGTAAGACCGATATTCCCGCCGCCCTTCAGGCCGGTCAGGATACTCAGCGTGATAATACCGAGCACATCGTCGATGATCGCGGCGCTGAGTACGGTGGTTCCCACCCGCGTGCTGAGCTTCCCCAGCTCGCGGAGCGCCACCGTGATACCGACGCTGGTGGCCGCCAGAATACAGCCGACAAAGAGCGCGTTCATCAGCTTATCCGGGTTGGCCGCCTCGCCAATCCCGCCCATAAAGCACAGCGCGCCGACAGCGCCGAGGATAACCGGAACCAGCACCCCCATCGTCGCGATGGACCGTGGCGGCGGCCCCGCTTTTCCGAAGCTCCTTGAAATCCGTCCCAAGCCGCTGGAAAACAGGATGAATACCACGCCGATCTGGGAAAGCTCTGAGAACGTCCATCTCCGCTTCAGAGGGGTTGACGATCCCCTGAAAGCCGCCCGCCCAGCCGGCTGAAAATAGCCGGCCCAATCAACAGCCCGGCGATAATCATCCCCACGACCTGCGGCAGCCCGAGCTTGCGCGTCAGCATTCCGAGCAGCTTGGCTTGAAAGAAGAATGACCGCAACGTCAAACAATATGTTCATTACATCGAATTCCATCCGCGATTGCCCCTCTGCTTTCTTTCCAACAGTTAATTATAGTCCCTGTTCCCGGGAAGTCAATGACTCCCGCGTACGGTTTTCCGGGCAATCCGGCGAAAAACCGTGCATTTTGCCCCCTGAACACGTTCTGCACGCGTTCGCCCGCCGCGGCCTGTTCCGGCGTGCGGACGGTTCCCGGCCGTATTTCAAAAAAATTTTCCGGCCCGCAACCTTTTGGCTCCGTCGCCGGTATTGGTTATGAGGAGGGATTTTGGATGGCGCCACAACGAACTCCCCGACGAAATTGTACAAACCTATGCGGACATGGTTTACAAGCTCGCCCTTTCCCAGACCCGGAACCCGGACAAAGCTCAGGATGTATTTCAGGAGGTTTTTCTCCGTTACATCCGCAATCAAAAGCCCTTTGAAGGCGAGGAGCACCGGAAGGCCTGGCTAATCCGGGTGACGGTCAACTGCTGCCGCAATGCCTTCGGCTTCTGGGAAACGCATACCGTCGCGCTGGACGACGCCGTTCAGGCCATCCCTTTGAATCGCCGGAGCACGGCGACGTTTACTACGCGATGCAGTCGCTCCCGCCCCGTTACCGTACGGTACTCCATCTGTTTTATTACGAATCCATGCCCATCCGGGAAATCGCCGCCGCCCTGCGAAAAAAGGAGGGGACGGTGAAATCCCCTGCTTTCCCCGCGGCCGGACCCTGCTGCGGGAAAGGCTGAAGGAGGATTATGACTATGAAGAAACCCTTTAAACGCCTCTATACCGAAGCCAACCGGCAGATTCCTTTGCCGGACGGTCTGGCGGAAAAACCGTCGGCGCTATAAAAATGGAAGCCGCTTCCTCCCGGAAAGCGCGGCCGGCCCGGCGAGGAGGAAGCGCCCCTCCCGTATCGGTCGTATTGCTGTTCCGGCGGTTGTCACAGCCGCCGCCCTCTGTCTGGCGTTTCTCCTTTTCCCGGGGCCGGCCGGGCTGCCGGCTGGGAACCTTTCCTCCGACGCTTCCGGCTCCGGGGAGCCGACCGGCGAGCGCACGGCGACCCAGACCGGCGCCACTGCCGGAACCTCCCTTCCACCCGGCCAATCAGCGGACAGGGAACCAAAACCGTGATGCTGGCCCAGCCCTCCCTCCCGCCGACAGTCAAAAACCGGAGGAATCCCCATCTCTGGTGCAAGCACTGCGGCAGTTCACCCTTCGCACAGCGCCTTCCATCCTGACGGAGGGGCGCGGGAACCGCGTCTATTCGCCGGCCAGCCTCTACGAAGCGCTGGCGATGCTGGCGGAAATCACCGGCGGCAATACCCGCCGAAATTCTCTCCGCGCTGGGGCGGAACAGCCTGAGTGAAGCCGAGACGGCGGCCGCTTCCCTGTTCCGTTCCTGTTACTACCGCTCGGATACCGGCCGCCGCGCCATGGCGAATTCCCTCTGGCTGATTCCGGCTTTTCCTATCGGAAGGAGCCGGTGGAGGCGCTGGCGAACACGCTGTACGCGTCGGTTTTCCATGCCGATTTGGGTACCGGGGAAGCGGACGACGCCATTGCCGCGTGGATTGACCGGAATACCGGCGGAAAGCTGGGAAAGCATGCCTCCAAGACCACGCCGAATACCGCGCTTGTCCTGCTGAACACCCTGTATTTCTATGCGGAATGGCAGGATCGGTTTTACGAGGAAAGGACCGGGCCCGCCCCTTTTATACCGACGGCGGATCCGTCGAAACCGATTTTATGAACAGCGGCGCCCGCAGCACGGAAGTCCTGTACGCCGACCGGTATACGGCGGCCTCCTGCCTTTTTAAGGAGCAGGGCCGAATGGTATTTATCCTGCCGGATGAAGGCATCTCCCCGGAGGAGCTTCTCGCTTCCTCCGACGAGCTGGCGTCTGCGCTGGCCTCCCCTGGTCTTCCCTGGCAGAGCCAGACCATCCGGTTCCATGTGCCGAAATTTTCCTTCACCGCCGATCTCGACCTGAACAAAGCGCTGCAATCTCTGGGGATTCGCTCCGCCTTCGCGGCGGACGCCGACTTCGCCGCTGTCGGAGGATGACCTGCGGATTTCCCGCGTACAGCAGGTCGCGACGGTTTCCATCGACGAAAAGGGCTGCGAAGCGGCCGCGTTTACCGAAATTCTGATGGCCGGCTCCGCCAAGCCGAGTGAAATTCTCGACTTCCATTTGAACCGCCCCTTCCTCTTCGCCGTTGTCGGTAAAGACAACCTGCCCCTGTTTATCGGCGTGTTCCGCCACCCCGCGCCGTAATACGAATCCCGGTCTGGATTCCCCTTTGAAAAGGAAAGGCGGAAGTGGAGCGACCACTTCCGTCTTTCCTTTTGCTTTTTTCCGGCGGCATTCCGTATTCCACTATGAAATCGTTCTTTTCGTCTATGAAGCGTGAGGAACTGTATCGTACAAAGTACCGTTCAGAATCGGACTCTCGTAAGGGCGTGGACAAGTACATTATTTTCTACAACACCAAACGCCTACACAAAAACTGCAATACAAGACTCCCGAACAGAAGGAAGAGGAACACGCCTTAATAATAGCAGGTTTATAAGACATGTTCGAATAGACTAAGGGGTTGGAAAACCATTGTTTTGTTACCTTTAATTTTAAGATTTTCACTTTTTTCTGTTTTTAGTCCAAACGACAAAAAAGAAAATGCAACCTCGTAAAAGCCGCATAAATACTGGGTTTTTATAATAAAAACACCATTGAGTCCGAACCTTGAGGGTTCAGATTTCAATGGTGTCTTTATATGGTCGGAGTGATGTGACTTGAACACACGGCCTCTTATCCCCGAACCAAGCGCTCTACCAAACTGAGCTACACCCCGACTGTATGCTGTTTTCTCCCGCGGATACGATTCCGCCGGGCATAAAAACATCGGACAGATTGCCCTTTGAGGGGTTCCTGACCCGTCCGTTTTGATAGTATATCACAGCAAAACCAAAAGCAATACGAATTTTGCAGAAAGGCGAAAACTTTTCGATTCCACCTTTTTTTGTTCTAAACTGTCTTTTTCGCCTGTTTCCTGTTTTTATCTAACTTCCAATATTTATTATATTTTTCCAATTTCGCCCGCATGGGAATATGTGACGCTTTTTCGCATGGAAAATATTGCGCCAACCCGCCTGTACGGCGGCTTTGGGAAAGATTTTTAAAAAATGAAGCGAAAGCAATATAAACCGTTGGTTTACCAAACATAAAAACCCTGTTATTGAAACAGGTAAAGGAGTCGTTTACAATGGGGTGAGGGGAAGTTTATAACGCGAAAGGAACCGGGAGATGGAAATTGGCATCTGTGAATCCATTAAAAGCTGCGAAAAAGTACAACATCAGTCAGGAAGTTCTGGCCGACTCCCTGGGCATCACGGTACAGGCCATCAGCAAATGGGAAAACGGAAAAAGCTTACCCCAACATCATACTGCTGCCGAAAATTGCCGACTACTTTCATGTATCCATCGACATACTGTTTCAGGGCGGAATGGAAGACGCCAATGAGGTGCTCCCCGATAAGACCTATGAGCTGCTGGATCTGAATGGAAACAGCTGGGATTGTATCGGAGATTCCGAATGGTGCGGCACCTCGCTGCCGGACTACGGCCCGTTTACCGTAGGAGAAGAATCTCTGAATCTGTTCGGAGATTTGGAAAACAAAACCGTGCTGGAAATTGCCTGCGGAGACGGCCGTTCCCTGCTTTTTACAACGCGCAGCGCGGCGCGCGGGAACTGTGGGGACTGGATATCTCTCCCCGGCAGATTGACAAAGCCAAGACTCTGCTGCGGGAGAACCGTGTCAAAGCCCAGCTGCTGGTTTCCCCATGGAGATCAATCCCGGCATCCCCTTTCATTACTTTGACTGTGTGTATTCGATTTACGGGCTGGGCTGGACATGGATTTGTCCAAAACCATCGGATTGATCTCCCGTTACCTGAAAACCAACGGCGTCTTTATTTTTCCTGGGATAATCCGCTGATGCAATGCCTTCCAGCGAAAACGGGAAATATGTTCTGAGCCGCCCGTACATATCCGAACCGGAAATCCCCATGCAGAAGGCCGGCCAGCCGCTGTGCATCAAAAACTGGAAGCTGTCCTCCTATATCAACTGCCTGTCAAGGCACGGTTTCAAGGTGGAAAACTGATCGAACAGTCCAATGTCCTGCCGGAGGACGCCGCGCTCGTTGTCCGGCGGGAAAACCCGGAAGGATGCGGGTACCGGCCGGAAAAATTTTATTCCCCGGCAAAGCCGCTTATATTAATAACGCGATTATCCTAAAGGCCCGCAAGCTCTGAAAAAAAGCCGCAGACGGCGCATGAACGTGCCGGCTGCGGTTTTTCAGCGGCCCTATATCAGGCCGCGGTAGAAAATCAGCGTATCGGTAAGGCTTCCGTCTGCCAGTCGGTACCCGTTCTTCACCGTGCCGAGCACGGTAAAGCCCAGCTTTAAGTACAGGGCGATCGCCGGGGTATTGCTTTTTACCACCGCGTTATACTGCATCCCGACAAAACCGCACGTTTTTGCCCGCTCCAGCGAATCGGTCACCAGCCGGCGGCCGATCCCGCCGCCCCGCCGATTCCGCCGGACGGCATAGGAGGCGTTGGCAATCTGCGCACACCGCCCAATATTGTTCGGATGCAGGATATACAGCCCTACCACCTCTTCCCCGTCGAGGGCGACGACCGTCCGGGTCTGGGCGGCAAACATGGCCGCCACTTCCCCGCCTCCAGCGGATGGTCGCCGGGGAAGCTGTCCGCCTGCTCCACCACGCCGTTCCAGATTTCGGTCATCGCGGGAAGGGTCCTCCTCCCGATAAAGCCGCAATGTCAACTCCATGATGATTCCATCCTTTCCAGATCCCCTGTCCGCAGGGACGCCAAGCCGTCCTTTCTGTTCGCCTTTTCCGCGCTTCAGCTCACGTTTAGGCCGAACCCGCGCAGCAGCGCGCGGGCGTGTTCCACCTGCCGGGGTTCCGGAGGCTCCACATCCCACAGCGTATAGGGCTCGCCCAGCGCCTTCCACTTATACTCCCCATTTTGTGAAAAGGAAGGAGCTCCACCTTTTCAATGCATCGGTAATCCCGGAGCAGCCGGCCCAACTGATGAAGCTGAACGTCGTCCAGCGTCAGCCCGGGAACCAGCACATGCCGGATCCAGACCGGCTTGCCAAGCCCGCTCCGCTCCGCGATCTCCACCGTATTATCCATTCCCCGGCCGGTAATTTTCCGGAAAAAGCTCCTCCTCCGCCGCCTTGATGTCCAGCAAAAGAAGATCGGCTTCCTCCACCGCCTTCCGGCAGGCGAGAAGATGCACCGCGCCGGAGGTATCCACCGCCACATGCAGTCCGTGCTCATGGCATCCCTCGATGATGGAGGCGACAAATTCCGGCTGCATCAGCGGCTCCCCTCCCGACAGGGTTACTCCGCCGTTCCGGATAAAATGCCGATACCGCAGGATATCGTTCACCACATCCGCCGAACCGATTTCCTGCCCGCCCTCCCGGTTCCAGGAATCGGGGGTTGTGGCAGAACAGACAGCGCATCGGACAGCCCTGCAGGAACAGCACATAACGGATACCGGGGCCGTCCAGCGCGCCGAAGCTCTCTACCGAGTGGATGCGTCCCATTACATTCTCCATAGCTTCTCCCGTCTTATCATTCCCATCGTTCCCGCCGCTGAACGGCAGTCATCTCTTCCTATTGTAGCGAACTTCGGAGAAAACACAAGAATTTTCTCCGTATTCCCCTCGATATTTTACCAATTGTATATTTTGCAATCGAATATACAATAAGCGGGCGAGCCGGAAGGCCCGCCTGCTGTCGTTGGCTGCCGGTTTCCCGGACATTCCGTTTCTTTCCGGCTGCGGGGCCGGTTTCTTAGAAACGGGTGTGGAAGGTGCGGTTAATCACGTCGAGCTGCTGCTCGCGGGTCAGCTTGACAAAGTTGACCGCATAGCCGGAGACGCGGATGGTGAGCTGGGGATACAGCTCGGATGATCCATCGCGTCCATCAGCACCTCCCGGTTCAGGACGTTGACGTTGATGTGGTGGCCGGACTCGTCGAAATAGCCGTCCATCAGCCCGACGAGGTTTTCCGCCCGCTCCTCCTCCGCCCGGCCAAGCGCGCCCGGGACGATGGAGAAGGTGTAACTGATGCCGTCCTCGCTGTAATCGTACGGCAGCTTGGCCACCGACATCATGGAGGCAACGCAGCCGTTTTTGTCCCGGCCGTGCATGGGGTTCGCGCCGGGGCGAAGCGGCTCGCCCCCTTGCGGCCGTCGGGAGTGGAGCCCGTCTTTTGCCGTACACCACATTGGAGGTGATGGTCAGGATGGACATGGTAGGCTTGGATTCGCTCTGTAGGTCGGGCACTTGGCGATCTTGCCCATGAACATCTTCACCACGTCCACGGCGATATCGTCCACCCGCGGGTCGTTGTTGCCGAATTTGGGATAATCGCCCTCGAGCTCGAAATCCACCGCCAGACCGGTCTCATCCCGGATGGGCGACCCTTTCGCATACTTGATGGCGGAAAGGGAATCCGCCACCACCGACAGGCCCGCCACGCCGCAGGCCATGGTGCGGAACACCTCGTCGTCATGCAGCGCCATCTGGAGCTTTTCATAGCAGTATTTGTCATGCATATAGTGGATGACGTTCAGGGTGTTCACATACAGGGAGGCCAGCCAGTCGCAGATTTTCGTCGAACTTCTTCTTCACATCGTCGTATTCGAGGTATTTTCCCCGGCAGGCAAACAGCTCGGGGCCGACCTGCACCCCGCTCTTTTCGTCCCGCCCGCCGTTGATGGCATACAACAGGGCTTTGGCAAGGTTGGCCCGGGCGCCGAAGAACTGCATCTGCTTGCCGATGCGCATGGCGGAGACACAGCAGGCAATACCGTAGTCGTCGCCGAACTTCTTGCGCATCAGCTCGTCGCTCTCGTATTGAATGGAGCAGGTTTCGATGGACATTTTGGCGCAGTAGCTCTTGAAGTTTTCGGGCAGACGGGGGCTCCACAATACGGTCATGTTGGGTTCCGGCGCCGGCCCCAGATTGGTCAAGGTGTGGAGGAAGCGGAAGGACATCTTGGTGACCATGTGCCTCCCATCGGTGCCGAGCCCGGCGATGGCTTCGGTCACCCAGGTGGGGTCGCCGCTGAACAGCTCGTCATAGGAGGGGGTGCGCAGGAAACGGACCATCCGCAGCTTCATGACGAAATGATCGACAATTTCCTGAATCTCGCTCTCGGTATACCGTCCCTCCTCCAGGTCCCGCTGGGCGTAGATATCTAGGAAGGTGGATACCCGGCCGATGGACATGGCGGCGCCGTTTTGCTCCCTTGATGGCGGCGAGATAGCCGAAATACAGCCACTGGAAGGCTTCCTTCGTATCTTCCGCCGGACGGGAAATGTCAAAGCCGTAGGGAAGCGGCCATCCGCTTGAGAGCCTCCAGCGCGCGGATCTGCTCCGCCAGCTCCTCCCGCAGGCGGATCGCCTGAGAATCCATCACCGGATAATCCGCGTTTTCACGGGAATGGGTCTTTTCCTCAATCAGGCGGTCCACGCCGTACAGCGCCACCCGGCGGTAGTCGCCGATAATCCGGCCCCGGCCGTAGGCGTCGGGCAGACCGGTGATGATGCCGGATTTCCGCGCCGCCCGCATTTCGGGGGTGTAGACGTCGAACACGCCGTCGTTATGCGTCTTGCGGTATTGGAACACCCGCTCGATCTCGGATCCATTTCCTTATGGTAGGCAATCAGGGAATTGCGGACCCGCGATATGCGGATGCCGCCGAAGGGCATGATTGCCCGAACCAGCGGTTCCGCGGTCTGCAGGCCGACGATCTGCTCGTTGTCCCGGTCGATATAGCCCGGCTCGTAGGCGTCGATTCCGGAAATGGTGTGGTATCGATATCGTATACCCCGGCCCCCTCTTCTGCTCCTCCTTCATCAGAGCCGACACCTTATTCCACAGCGCTTTGGTCCGCTCGGTAGGAGGGGTAAAGGAAGCTGTCGTCCCCGTCGTAGGGGGTATAATTGCGGACAATGAAGTCCCGGACATCCACGAACTTCTGCCACGAACCCGTTTTGAATTCGGTCATTGCCGTCACCGTTCCTTTTTTAGATCTTCAGGGAAACAGGGGATCGCCCGCTCTCGCGGAACCGGCCCCGCTTCTTTACCGGGCCGCCGAAAAAAGGCGGCCGTTTTCATGCCTTTATTATAGCACTTGGGATTATCCCGCACAATGGGGCGCGTGCCGATAATAGTATACCAATTTAGTAGACTTTTGTACAGTTTGCCGCCGGATCTGTCGGCGAGTTCCAATGGACTGCCGCTCCGCCCGCTCGCCAAAATAGTCTCCCTGTTGAACGGAAGAATATGCGCGTTTGGCTTCGGGTAATAAAAGTCCGATTTTTTATCCGCCTTATCTCTTTTATCTTTTCTGATTTTTCGTCGAAAGAAACTTCCTTTCTAACTCCCCATACCCTCAGGCAAAAATAATCACACCAACAGACGTTGGTATATTTTTCCATTTTGGTTCTGTATACTGTCTATTTAAAGAATATATTTGCCGCCGATATCATCAATTGTCATAAAAACTCAACAAACGTCACCGTTTGCGTGATTATATCTCCGGTTATATACTATATCCAAGGAAGGTGATAACCGTGACGGACAGGAAGCATTGGAGCACATCCACCGATTATAAACTGTATGAAGAACTGCGGGCACTGTCCAAACGTACCCGTATTCCGGTCTCGAAAACTGTTAGACGAGGCTATCGAGGGACCTTTTGTCCAAGCATCAAAACTTCCCTGCGTATGAATATACACCTGCGACATATTCTATGAAAAGGAGAAGCAGCACCATGATGACTGATATTCGGCAACTGATTCTTTGGGTCGGGTGATCCTGCCGATTGAAATGAGGAGGCCTGCGGCTTTCCGCCGGAGACTTGATAGACATCGATTGCCGGGTAGACGAAGACGGCATTCCTTGTATTCTCCTGCGCCCGCATGATGCGAAAAGCGCCGCGCTTCTCCTTCTTGACCGTCTCAGGGACGAAGCGCAGCGCAGCGGGATAGAAGACAGGGACACCATCCTTTTCCTGATCGAACGGCTGCAGGTCGTCTTTTCCCGATGCCAGTCTTTTCCCGGGGAATCTCCCGATTGAACCATGGAGCCCCGGAGGTTCCCAGCCACAAATCACGCTTCTCCTTTTCCCTTTGCCGGCAGTTCCACAGGCCGCAAAGGGGGTTTTCTTTCGCCGCCGGGCGCTTATGATAGAATAAAAGCGTCGGAAAACAGGAAAACCGAAAAATCCGGAAAAACATAAAATTTTCTTTTCCGTCTGAGTAAAACGCCGTCTGCGGGAGACTAAGGGGTGGAAGGATGAGAAGAGGGAATGGGGAAGAAAATGGACGGCGGCGAGCAGTTGTATCAGCGATACCGGGAAGGAAACGAAAGCGCCTTTTGACGACATCATCGCCCTGTACAAAAACGGGCTGATCCTCTATTTATACCGTCTCGTGGGCGACTGGCACACGGCGGAGGATCTGTCGGAGGACTGCTTCGTAGAACTGATCGTCCATCCCCGGCGATACCGTTTTCAGTCCGGACTGAAAACCTACCTGTTCGCCATCGCCCGCCACAAGGCCTTTTCCCACCTTCGCCGCCGCCGGGCCGCCCCCTCCGTTTCTCTGGAGGACGCGGGGCCGCTTGCCGACGACGCCGATCCGGCCGGCCGGACCGACGAACGGGAAAGGCGCACGGCGCTCCGCCGGGCCATCGACAGCCTGCCGAAGGATTACGGCGATGTGCTGTATCTCCGGTATTTTGAAGAGCTGTCCCCTCAGGAGATCGCTCAGGTGATGCGAAAAACCCTCAAGCAGGTCTATAATCTTTTCCTCCCGGGCGAAAGCCGCCCTGAAAAACCTTTTGGAAAGGGATGATTTTTTCGATGAAATCGGATGAAAGCTACCGCGCTCCATTGACCGAAAGGCGGATGCCGTATTCCTCCGCCGTAAAAAAGCGGAACCGTCTCCTCGGTTCCTGATCCCCGCCGCCGGATGCGCCGCCCTGCTCTGTGCCGCGCTGGCCCTCTCCGGCCCGGGCGCCGTCCCCTCCCTGCCGCCGGTTGCCGGAGATCCTTCTTCGGCCGCCGTCCCCGGCGCGGCGGAGACCGCGCCGGCTGTTTCGGTTACACCGGCTCCCCCGACCGCTTCGATTGCGCCGACTGTGCCGACCGCTCCCACGACTCCGGAACTGCCGGAAATTCCCGTTGCCGCGCTGGAAAACGGCGTGGGGGCCAGCCGCCTGTATTATGATCCGCCAAGACGTACGAGGAAACCTGGAACGCGGCGCAAAGAACCGCCTACCTTGGCCGGGACATTAAGCCGGCCTATCTGCCGGAAGGTCTGGTCCCCAGCGAATACAACGAAACCGATCAGATTATCCGGTACAACGACGGCACCATGGCCTACGACGTGATATGGCTGACCTATTCCGCCCCCATTCCGATTCTTCGGCGGAACCCTACCCGTCCGTTATGATCCGGGCGTCCCGGATCGGGCTGGAGTGCGACCTGCGGTTCGACTGGCCGGAGGACGCGCAAGGGGTCGATCTCGGCGGAACCCCGTCCGCTTCGGTCTCTGGCAGCCTCCCTATTACGACGGAGGGGCGGAACCGGCAGGGTATGAGAACATCTACGTCGCCGAATTTGAACAGGACGGCGTGGGCTTCCAGATACGCTGTGAAAACCTGAGTCAGGAGGACGCTTGGCGCGTCGCCTGCTCCCTCGTCGGGGCGGATGCCCCGGACGGCGGCTCCTCCGGGCTGGACGGCGCCGCCTGCGCCTGACGCCTTCCCTTTTTCAAAGCCTTCGGCCCGCCGGACGGGCACCATTCCCCCGACCGCTGGAATATCCTGTTACAGTAACCGGTCGCAACCGGCCGAAAAGCAGCCTTCAGACGGCTGAAAAACGGCTGCCGCTTTCCGGGCACGGCTTTCCCTATGGAAAAGGCCGACCGCCCGGTTTTACAACGATAACAAGCGGAAGGGATGGTACAGACGATGGGCATGATGAGTATGGCAGAAACAAAACCCCGATCCGGTTTTTTATGGGGCAAACACCCCCGGCGGCTTTGTCGGGTATCTGGACGATCTATACGACCCCGCCGACGGATGGCGGGCCTATCTGATTAAAAGCGGGCCGGGAACCGGAAAAGCGTCGCTGATGCGGCGGGTTCTGAGCGGATGACCGACCGGGGTTGGAAGCCGAAGCGATTCTTTGTTCTTCCGACCCCAGTTCGTTGGACGGAATCCTCTTTCCGGAGCTGAAGGCCTGCGTGATCGACGCAACCGCCCCCGCATATCATCGAACCGAAATATTGGGGAGCCTCGAGCAGATCATCAACCTCAGCGCCTGTATGGACGCCCGTCGGCTGCATCAAAATATAGCGGAAATTATGGAGGCTGCCGCCGCCTGCGGCGCCTCCACGGCCGCTGCCGGAAATTTCTCGGCGCGGCGGCCTCCCTGCTCGGGGACAGCGCCCGAATTGCGGCGGAATACACCGACGAAGGGAAAGTGCTCCGCAGCGCGGCCCGGATCGCGGTGCGGGAATTCACCGGCCGCATCGATTCGGCGGAGAATCGCCCCCCGCCCGGGGAGGGAAACCCGCCGTTTTCTCTCCGCTGTTACCCTCAGGGGATGGTGGTGTTCCACGAAACCCTGCAGGCTCTTTGCCCCCCGCATCTATTCGATTGAGGACGAGCATGGCGCCGCTTCCCGCCTGTTGTTGGCGGAGCTCCGCCGCCGGGCGCTGGAGGCCGGGCTGGACATCATCAGCTGCGCCTGTCCTCTCTCTCGGAGGAAAAGCTGGAGCATCTGCTCATTCCCTCCATCGGGGTGGGATTCACCACCTCCAATCCTTGGCACAAGGCGGATTTCCCGGTTTACCGACGGATTCACGCTGCCCGCTTCACCAACGCGGAGGGGCTGCGCTCCCGCCGCCAGCTGCTCTCCTTTAATCGCCGTGCGGCCAGAGAACTGCTCAGCGAGGCGGTCTCCATCGCTGAGGAAGCCAAAACCGCTCATGACGCTATGGAAGCATTCAATATCGCCGCTATGGATTGGGAAGGGGCAACCATTCTGACCGAATGGGTGGTCTCTGAATTTGAGGAGATGGCCGAAGCTGTCAAGCCTGCTGGCCAATAGGTCGGGGAATGCCCTGACTTTGAAAAAGGAAAACCGCCGTATCTCGTAAGAATACGGCGGTTTTGTATATTTTATGCCTATATATACTTTCTGTAATTAAAGCAGCTTCTTCAATTCCTTGCAAATAAAGTCTACATTTCCCTCGCCGAGATAGGGATGCATCGGCAGAGACAGCACACAGGCGCACAGCCGGTCGGTCACAGGAAGCCGGGCAGGCCGGGAATGGGCGGCAGGTCGGCAAAGGCGGTCTGCGCGTGCATGGGCTTGGGGTAATACACCATGGTGGGGATTCCCTGCTCTTTCAGCGCCGCCTGTACCGCATCGCGCTGCCCCCGCTTTCCAGCGTCAGAAAGTATACTGCGCCCAACTGGAACCAAAGCCCTCGGGAATCACAGGGGTCTTGACCACACCCTGCAGCCGCTCGGTATACCAGACGGCGGCGCGGTTCACCGCCTCCAGCTCATATTCCCGGAAGGCCCGGAATTTTGGCTGAAGAATCGCGGCCTGAAGAGTATCCAGCCGGGAATTCATCCCAATCCGGACATTGTCGTATTTAAAGGAACCCTTACCGTGCACCCGGATGGAACGGAGATACCCGGCCAGCGCATCGTCATCGGTAAAAATCGCGCCGCCGTCTCCATAACAGCCGAGGGGTTTGGCCGGGAAGAAGGAGGTTGTGGACGCATCGCCAAAGCTGCAGCTCCGACGGCCGTCCATGCTGCCGCCAAAGCCCTGTGCGCCGTCCTCCAACAGAAGAAGGCCGTATTTTTCCGCGATCGGCGATCGCGCGGTAATTGGCCGGCAGACCGAACAGATCCACCGCAACGATCGCCTTCGGGGTGAGCTTCCCATCCGCCTTTACGGCAAGGATTGCTTCTTCCAGCTTCGCCGGATCCAGATTGAAGGTATCCGCATCCACATCCACAAAACCGGCGTAGCCCCTTCAAAGGATACCACCTCGCCCGAGGCAAAGAAGGTAAAATCCGGAACAAACACAGCGTCGCCCGGCCCGAGGTTCCAGCCCATCAGCACCATGGTCAGCGCGTCGGTTCCGTTTCCGCAGGTGACGCAATGCTTCACGCCGACGTATTCCGCCAGCGCTGTTTCCAGCTCCGCCACCTGAGCACCGCTGATAAAATTGCCGTCCGCGGCCACCTTTTGCATCGCCGCGTCAATTTCCGCTTTCAGCGCCGTATACTGCGCTTTTAAATCCCGAAACTGCATATTTTTTTCGACCCCTTTATCCCGAACGGAAAACCGCTCTTTTCATCGGATTTAATCCGAACGGCCGCTGGCCGCCGCGTTTATTTTACATCAGACCACCGGCGAATACAAGGCTTACCTGCTTCTTTTCGCGTTTTCACCGGAAAAGCGAAGTCCCAAAGGAAAAACCTCGTAAGAGGAAGCCTCTTTGTGCTGAAGGACGCCGCCGATAAAACGGTCTAAACGATAGCCAAGCCGCTTTTCGATTGTATTTTCACTGCACAGGTATACCCGAATCTCTGTATTGGTCTATCCGCAAAAAGACAAAAAGCGGGAGGGGGGAGCGTTTGCTCCTCCTCCCGCTTGCCATCTTGCAGGAAAAATGATCTGAAATTAGCCGTTGATCTTGGTGACAACACCCGAACCGACGGTACGGCCGCCTTCGCGGATAGCGAAGCGGAGGCCTTCCTCCATGGCGATCGGGGTAATCAGCTCCACATCCATCTCAACGTTATCGCCGGGCATGCACATCTCAACGCCTTCCGGCAGAGAGATAACGCCGGTAACGTCGGTGGTACGGAAATAGAACTGCGGACGATAGTTATTGAAGAAGGGGGTATGACGGCCGCCTTCGTCCTTGGACAGGACATAAACCTGACCATGGAACTTCGTGTGCGGGTTGATCGT
>VOFB01001428.1_pt1 | contig 28260 bp, 39 predicted proteins | sample 5384141 | NCBI WGS metagenome assembly VOFB01 (sample SAMN12384721, study PRJNA508395) | human gut metagenome | isolation source: healthy gut A | host: Homo sapiens | reverse complement strand
GTTACGTATTACACTTCAGCGCGCAGCCGCTGCGTGGCGCAGGAGAGAACGAAAAATTCTTCAACAACAGCGCCGCCGCCGCGCCAGAGCGAGCGTTTCCCTGGTCCGGAGGAAAATGCACGTTCCGGTACGCAAAGCCGACCTTCGGCAATGCATACTGCTCGGTGATCTCCGCAGGCAGAAGCTCCGGCAGCATATCGCCGCAGGCATCGAGCGCGCATTCCATGGCGCTCACGACGAGCTTATTCGATATCCCGTGCGTCAGCCGGTAGAGCGGCAGTATCCGCCCCGTGACGGTGCCGCGCGGTCCCGCTCAAAAAACGGGGTTTGTGAACGTCTTGCGCAGCAGATTCCGCCCGCTTTGCCGTAAAAGACATAGCTTTCGCCCGGAACGAGCTGGTCGCGGACATAGCTCTGGTTGAAGAATGTCACATCCGCGCTGCCGCTCTCGTCCACGATGCGCAGTTTCACGAGATCGAGCCCGCGCCGGACGCGCGTGAGGCGCGCTCTGCTGCTGACCATGGCGCGCACGCACGCCGTTTCGTCCAAGGCAAGCTCGGCGATGGGCACGGCGGTGCGGTCCTCATAGGCGCGCGGGAAATAGTTGAGAAGATCGCCGAGCGTGCGCACGCCGAGACGCGCGAGAGCCTTTGCTCTCTGCTCGCCGACGCCTTTTATGTAACGGACATCCGTAGACAGCTCCGGCACGTTCTTCTCTCCTTCGTAGATTATTCCGCGAGCGTTTCCCACTCGGCGTAAAGCGTCTCGAGCGATTCCTCGGCGGCATCTTTCTGCGCGCCGAGCTCGAGGCAGCTTCTGGTAATCGAGGCGTTTTTCTCCATTTCGGCCTCGATATCGCGCAGCGACGCCTCGGCGCGCTCAATGTCGCGCTCGATCCTCTGGCGGCGGCGGTCGCGGTTCGGCTCGGTCTTTTTCTTCGGCTTCTCCTCGCGCGCGGCGCTCTTTGCGGCCCAAGGCGGCTGGAGCGCTTCCTGCCGCGCTTTATATTCGCGCCATTCGGCAAAGCCGCCGCGGTAGTCCCGATCTGCCCGTCGTGCAGACACCAGATGCGCGTGGCAAAAACTTCTCGATGAACCAGCGGTCGTGGCTCACGAAGAGCAGCGCCTCGCTGTAGTCCATGAGCGCGTCCTCCATCCACTCGCGCGAGAGAAGATCGAGATGGTTCGTCGGCTCGTCGAGCATGAGAAAGTTGATGTCGTCCCCATGAGAATGCAGAGCCGCAGACGGCTCTGCTCGCCGCCGGAGAGCACCGAAACGGTCTTGAACACATCCTCGCCCCGGAAGCCGAACGCCGCGAGACGGTTTCGCGCCGTCTGCGGATCACACTTCGCCTCCCAGAGCATCGTGTCCACCATGTTGCGCGAGGATCGTCAAACCGCACGAGCTGCGGCAGGTACGCGCTCTTTACCGCGGGGCCGAGATGGATCCAGCCGCGGTCTGGCGTTTCCTCACCGGTGATGCAGCGGAGCAGCGTGGACTTGCCCGTGCCGTTGTCGCCGATGAGCGCGATGCGCTCGCCCGGCTCTATGAGCTCGTCGATGCCGGAGAAGAGCTTTCTTCTCGCCGTAGGACTTTCGCCACGTCCTCGAGCACAAGCACCTCGTCGCCGAAAAATTCCTTCTGCCGGGAAGCGGACGGAGAGAGCTTTTTGTCCTCGCGCGGCCTTTCGGCGGTCTGGAGCCGCGCGATGCGCTTTTTCCATGGAGAACGCGCGCTTGTGCAGCTTGTCCGCGCCCATGAACGCCCACAGATGCAGATCGTCCGCCGCCTTCTGCAGATGGGCGATCTCCTTCTGTTTTTCTCATATTGCCTGCGCATCTCCTCATACCGGCGCTGCTTTTCCTCGGCATAGAACGTATAGTTGCCGTTATAAAACTCCGCCTTGCCGTTGACGATCTCAATAATCCGCTGCGCGACCTTGTCGAGAAACCAGCGGTCGTGCGATATGGCGAGCACCGTCCCCTTTGAAGTGGAGCAGATAGTCCTCCAGCCACTCGGTCGCGTGCCATGTCGAGATGGTTCGTCGGTCGTCGAGCAGGAGAATGTCGGTGTCCTCCAGAATGAGGCGCGCTAAGTTGACGCGTTTTCCGCCGCCGGAGAGCAGAGTCGAAAAAGCTGCCGCGCATGGCGGGAGGGATGTCACGACCGTTGGCGACCTTGCTGCGGCGCACCTCGGCATCGTACCGCCGAGAGCATTTCAAAGCGCGAGAGAAGCTCGTCGTATTCCGAGAGCAGCGCGCGGTCGCTTGATACCGCCATGAGCTCTTCAAGCTTTCGCATCCGCGCCTGCATCGCGTTGAGCCGCTCTTCCGCTGTGGCGAGCACGTCCTCCACGGTGTAGCCCGCCGGATAGTGCGGGATCTGCGAACAAGCCCCAGCCGCTTGCCGCGGGCAATGTCGATCTCGCCCTTGTCCTCGGTGAGCTCGCCGACCATCAAGCGGAAAAGCGTCGTTTTCCCCTGTACCGTTGCGGCCAAGAATGCCGACGCGCTCGCCGTGGTGTACCTGAAACGTCAGCCCGTCGAGAATGTTGTTGTTGACCTCAAACGCCTTCGTGGATAGGCCCGGACGGAAATATCAATCATCGGAATAATACCCATTACAGTCTGTAATACGGAATTGGCGACGCCCCCGGCCTGCAGCAGTCCGCCGCCGCCGTGCTCGAGCATCACCGCAACGCCACCGGCGCGCCGGTGCGCAGATACCGACAAACCAGGCGTGCGTCGTGCCGTCGCCGATCTCCGCCGTGCCGCTCTTGGCACAGAGATCCAGCCCCGGAAACCGGTCGCGGCCATAGCCGTATGCCACGTCGTAGCTCATGCACTCGCCGAAGCATACCCGCCGTCTCCGCGTCCATGAGCACCGCGCCGCCGCCCACGCCGCCATAGGCGAGCGTCGGCGTAACGGCGGTGCCGCCGTTTGCAATGGCGGCGCACAGCCGCAGCATCGAATACGGCGTCACAAGATCGGTGTACTGCCCGATGCCGAGCCACGCCTCGTCGCTGCTGCCGGGCTCCGCGGTCTCGATCTTGCCGGAGGCCGTGGCCGCGCCGTCGAGCGAGAGACCCGGCCACGCCGAGCCGCTGCGCCGTTTTCACGATCGTCTCGCTGCTTCCGCGAAAGCTCCCCAAACGCGCAGTTGCAGGAATTTGCGAGCGCCTGCTCGATCGTTCTGCGCCGTGCCAGCCCGTGCATACGACCGTCCCGCCGGGGAGATCGAGATACTGATTGCAGGTGAACGTCTGTTCGGTGAGATCGGGAGGTTCTCCCCGCCGCGGCGATGAGCGTCACGAGCTTGAATACCGAGCCCGGCGTGAACGTGCCGAGCGTGCACCGGTTGATGAAAAGACCGTCGATGCTCGTGTCGGCCTCGCCGTTCGGATCGTAGGAAGGGGAGGAGACCATCGTTAAAATCTCGCCGGTCTCGTAGTTCATCACGAGCACCGCGCCGCGGCGTCCCCGAGCGCGTCCCACGCGGCGGTCTGCAATCTCGTATCGAGCGAGCGCGACTTCTGTGCGCCGCCGGGCGTGCCGTAAACAAACGAGTAGCCCGCAAGCTCATCGGCAAACGCGGAGATCGCGCCGCTGATGTATCCGCGGTAATCGCCGACGGCGTGGACGGAGGAGAGCCGCACGGCAGGATCGTCCGCGTAGCGCCACACGCCGTTTTCGGTCTGCGCGAGAATGACGCCGTTGCGGTCGGTCAATGTGCTGCTTTTGAGCACGCCGTTTTGGTAAATGTGCTGATTGGCGCTGTAAGATGCCCAGTCGCCGCCGCAGAGAGCCAGCCGGACGACAAAAAAGCCCATGCCGAGCGCCAGCGCCGCCGCAAGCAGCAGCGCGATGGCGGAGCGGTGTTCAATGCGTTTCATTTCACCGCCTCCTTTTTCTTTTTTGCCGCGGCGGGCGTTCTCAAAGCTCGTGCGCAGCGCAGCTGCCGCCGGAGCGCGTGTCTCCGGCCTTGATATACGCGAGCATGCCCCAGCAGGAGATGAGGCTTGACCCGCCCTTCGATACGAACGGGAACGTCACGCCCGTGAACGGCAGCAGATCGAGCGAGCCGAACACATTGAGCGCGAGCTGCGCCATGAAGATCGTGACCGTGGCGCAGGAGGCGATGATCGTAATAGGAAGAGCGCCCGCCGCCGCGCTGCGCACGGAGAACACCGCGAGCAGCAGCAGCGAGAGCACGCAGCACAGCGCGACGATGAGCCCCAGCTTTCGCACACGACGCCGAACACCATGTCGGTGTTCGCGGCGGCGAATATTTTTTGAGCCGCCCGCCCGCGCCGCGGCCAAAGAGACCGCCTGCGGCCGTCGCGGACATGGTGCGCACCTGCTGAAAGCCGGTGTTGAGAGGATCTTCCCACGCATGGCCCCAGGTGGCGAACCGCTGCGCCACATACGGCTTCACGGTCAGAACGAGCATCACCGCGAGCGCCGCGCCGCCGATGGCGAGAAAGAGCGTGGCAAAGCTCCCGGAGCGCATGAAGGATATAACGAGAAAGCACACGAAGAAAACGAGCGCCGTGCCGAAATCGCCTATGAGCGCCAGCGCGCCACGCACACGGCGGAGAAGGCGATAAACAGGATAAGGTTGCGCCGCCCGAACAGACGGTCGAGCGTCGCCGCGCCCGCGTAGACGTAAGCAATCTTGACAAATTCCGAGGGCTGAGCGTCTCGCCCGGCAATGCTCAGCCAGTTTTTTGCGCCCCCAGATCGTTTCTGCTCAGCAGCAGATTGAGCGCGAGAAAGCCGAGCGCGGCAAAAAGCCATCGGCCAGCGCATCGCGCGCACCCGGTGCAGATCCCGCAGCCACACGCCGAGCGCAAAGAAAAGCGCGAGCGCCGCGAGATACAGGGAGACAGTGCCGCCCCATGCCATCCGGCGCGGGATGAATCGACGACGGAAAAAAGCCGACGTCGTGAGGAAAACGCGAGCGTCTCCGGTTCAAACCTGCGCACGGAAATGCTGCGCATCACAAAATAGCAGAACCATTCCATGGCAATGAGCAGTCCGAACGAGAGCACGATGTGGCGAGCGCCGCGCCGTCCGTCGAAGAAAAAAACTGAAGAGCAGCATCGAGCTGGAAGCATACGAGCAGAAGAAGCGTCACCGCTTACTGCACCTTTTGTGCCCGGTCAGGGGGCGCTTGCGCGCACGCGGCGCGCGCTGCGCGTCGTCCAGCGCGAGAAAGTGCAGCTCCATTTCGCCAAGCTTTCTGAGCGTATCGCCGCCGCGGAGCGGCGTCGCCCGTGACGGCCTTGCCGTTCAGCCAGACGCCCCTGCCGCCGTCGAGCGCGGAGAGCGTCCACTCGCCCGCGCCGGAGCGCTGGATGGCGGCGTGGCTGCGCTCGATCCTCGCCGGTGAGCACGATGTCCGAGGCCTGCCCGGCCGAGAATGCACTCCCAGTGCTCGATCGCGCGCGACGCCGTCCGGCAGCTCCAGATAGCCCCATACCTCCGGCACATACCTTTCGCTCAGCATCGAGCGCGCAGCGTGCCACGATCCAAACAGCGAAAACGCGAGCACATACCCGGTGTATTGTAAAAAGCGGTTTCTGTCATGCATTCGCTCCATAAAGACAATAATACAAAATATATTATATCATTTTTCTTGCCGCGAGAAAAGAGCTTTGCTATAATATCTGCGAACAAATCGGCCTCGCGGCGGGAGGAACTGCCATGAACGGAAAATTTATCGTCATCGAAGGGCTGGACGGCTCGGGAAAAACCACGCAGCTGACAGCGCTCGCAAAGAATCTGCGCGCTCTCGGCTATGCCGTGGCGGAGACCGCGGAGCCGACAGCGAGCACGACCGGCGGGCTCTGCGCGCGACGCGCTCTCCGGCTTCACGCCGCGCACCGGCGCGGAGATCGCGGCGCTCTTCATGGCCGACCGCGTGGCGCACAACGTAAACCCCATCAACGGCATCGGAAAGCTCCTCTCGGAGGGGCGTTGTCCTCTGCGACCGGTATTACTATTCCTCGCTCGCCTACCAGGGCACCGTGACCGACCCGAATGGGTGTTCCGTATCAATATCGACTGCCCGGAGATCCGAAAGCCCGACCTCTGCGTGTTTCTTGATTTGGACGACGAGGAGTGCCTGCGCCGCATGGAGCAGGGGCGGTCTTACCGCGAGATCTACGAGAACGAAAATTTCCCTGCTCGCCGTGCGCCGGCGGTATTATGAGATCTTCCGGCGGCTGGAGCACCGGGACAGGATCTGCATCGTGAACGCTGCCCGCACGCCCGAGGAGGTCGCCGCGGACGTGCTTTCCGCCGTAAAATCCGTGCTGGACTGATTTTTTGCATTGACAAGGCCGCATACCCTGTGATATGATACTCGAGCGGTTTGGAGAAGTACCCAAGTGGCCGAAGGGGCCCCCTGCTAAGGGAGTAGTCGGTGATGAGCCGAGCCCGGGTTCAAATCCCGGCTTTCCGCCAAAGGAACGCCTTTTGCGAAAGCAAAAGGCGTCCTTTTTTCGTCGGCGCTTATGCAGGATTAGATAACTTTTTCTTGCATTTTCCTTTCTGAGTATATATATTTTTCCCAGACACGAAGTCCGTAAACCCGATGAAATTATGCAATTTTATCGATCTGCGACATTGTGTCATTTTTGTATCAAGGGGGACAAACCATGTCTCGTCTGAAAAAAGCCCTGTGCCTGTTTTCGGTGGTGGTTTTCCTGTTCCAGCTTTTGCCGGTAACGGCATTGGCGGCGGATGGGGATGCCTCCTATACGAACGAAAGCTTCCAGCCGGTGGATATGTCGGACGCCGTGGCGGCGGACGAGATCGCCGTGCTCGGGGAAGATACCTCCCTGCGCGAGGAGTTCACGAAACAGTATACGTTGGAAAACGGGGCCAAAATGGCGGTCGTGTACCCCAGCGCCGTGCACTACGAGGAGAACGGCGCGTGGCAGGACATCGACAACCGCCTGAACGAGACCACGGCCTCGTATACCGTGGCCGCGCATGCGGGCGTGCCGACCGGCGCGGTCGTGAGCGAGGAGCAGGGCGGCGGCATTACGGACGCTGCCGGAACGGCTTCCGTGGACGCAGCGCTGGACTACAGCGAAACGCTGGATATCACCGAACCGGCGCTGCGCAACGCCGCGGGAGCGCTTCCGTGACGTTCCCCACGTCGCTCACGGATACGAACCGCATCGCCGTGACGCACCGCGGATATACCCTGTACTTCCGTCCGACGGCGCGTCGTCGTCGTCCGCGGTGTCGTCCGCACCGGAAAACGCCCGCGGGCGCGAATGCTCGCATGACCGCCGTGCATACCGAAAGCAGCGTCACCTATGCGGGGCGTATACGGCGGCGCGGACATCCGTTACGACCTCCAGAGCAACTCCCTGAAAGAAAGCTATATCCTCCAAAGCCTCGCTTCCACGTCGGAAGTGTACTCCTCCACCATCGCGGCGCCGGGACTCACGCCCAAGCTCCACGAGGACGGCAGCATCGACTTCACGGACGAGAACGGCGAGATCATCTTCTATATCCCGCCCTCGTACCTCTACGACGCGGACGGGCTCATCGGCGACGTTGCGGTCGAGCTGTATACGCTCACCGGCGAATATGCCATGGTCTGCCGCCCACCATGACTGGCTTTCCGACTGCACGCGCAGCTTTACCTGTGACGCTCGACCCCACGATCTATACCATGCTCAGCACCTCCAGCTTCGAGGACTGCTATGTCACTACTGCCGGAGCGCGCTACGCCTATCCCTATACGAATAACCTCATCGTCGGCAACGCCGGAACGAGCGGCACCTGCCGCACGTTCATCCGCATCAATGACCTGCCCTCCATCCGGCAGCTCGGACGTCATTATAAGCGCCAAGCTGCACTATTACTGCGAGTTCAGCCCAAGGTCCCGGCACGCTCGAGAGCAGCATCTATCCGGTCTCCGCCGCCGAACGGCTCGACTATACGGAAATCTCCTGAACAATCAGCCCGCCTGCGACGAGACGGCGCTCGACTTCAAGCTCAACAACAACCGGCGCATGGGCTATAACATCTTCGACATCACCCGCGCGGCGCGCGGGTGGTACGCCGGAGAGCTCAACAACGGACTTATGATAAAGTCCATGGACGAGAGCACCTACTGCTGGTATTACTACTACGCAAAGGAAAACAGCGGCAACAGCCGCTATCCCAAGCTGGAGATCTTCTACATCAACACGAGCGGCCTCGAAGAGTGCTGGGACTACACGTCCCAGAGCCTCGGCCGTGCGGGCACGGCGTATGTGCAGGACTTCTCGGGCAACTACCTTCTCAGCCGCACGGACATGAGCTACGGCGGCAGCCGGATGAGCGCCGCGCCGGGCTTGCTACAGTCTCGCCGCCAGAGCAAATGATATTGGATACGGCTACGGCTGGCGCAGCAACTACGCGCAGAGCATCGAGGCATGCACCGTCTCCGGCACGAGCTATTACCGCTGGACGGACGGGGACGGCACGGAGAAGTACTTTGTCTCCGCGAACGGCGTATGGAAGGACGAGCTGGGGTACGGGTATACCCTGACGGTCTCCGACAGCGGATACACCATCACGGACAAGAAGAGCAACACCATGGAGTTCTCGTCCGCGGACAGCTCACCGCCGTAAAGGACGCCTACGGGAACGCCATAAGCATCACGTCGGACGGCAGCCGCGTTGCTACCCTCACGGACGGCGCGGGGCGGCACTATGCCTTCACCTACGCAGACGGCCGCCTCACGCACCACCTATACCGGCGCGGTTCGGACGCCATCGAGACGGTGACGGCGCGTATACCGCGGCGGGCGACCTCGCCTCGTCACCTATCATGACGGGGAGAGCGTAACGTACGCTTGGGACGGCGCGCACATCATGACCTCCGCCTGGACATCGAGAACGCGGACGGCAGCCGCGATACGCTTCTCCGTCTCGTGCTCGTCCGCCAGCCCCTGCGCGCACGACGGCGCTTTCGTATACGTCCAAAAACACGAGCGTAACGTTCTCATTTCGCCTACGGCGACAACATACGACGAAGGTGACGGACAACCTCGGGCGGTACGTCATCTACCAGTTCAACAACTTCGGCAACACGACGGCGGTGTACAACAGCGCGGGACAGGCGCTGTATGGGCGGTACGCATTAGGACGAAAGCGCCTGAATCGCGCCAACCAGCTGCTTTCGAGCTCCCGCCTCCAGAGCGCGTACGGACAGGGGACACCACGTCCCGTAACGGTGCAGATCAGGGACACGTCCGAGACGATCTCGCTCGTGGGCCGTCAACCTCCTCTCGAACGGCGACATCTCCGCAGACATCTCCGGCATGGTCGGCACGGCAACAAAGCGGCACAGACGGAGCGGTGAACGTGGAAAACGCCGCAGGGGAGACTCGCGGCGGACTGGATACGAACGCGCTGCACCTGACGGCGGGCAAGGGATGGTCTCGAAGCGGTATACGCAGACGGTGACGGTCTCCGGCGGGGATATCTTCACGTTCGGCGGCTGGGCGAAGGCGGCGACCGTTCCTCTGGACGCGTCCATGGAGACGGACAGGACTACCCGCAGAGCACGTGCAGTAACGCTCTATAACAGCGACGCCGCTGGAACGAAACTACGTCACAATGGGCCGAGGCATGCATTACTGGCAGTTCTACTCCGGTAAGCTCACTGCCACCGGCTATACGAAGCGATGGAATATGCGTTCGTCTATGAGAACAACAGGAACGAAGCGTGGTTCGGCGGCGCACAGCTCTTCCGCGAACCGTTCGACTATGTGTATACCACGACGATGACGGCAATCTCCCGTCCGTAAGAATCCGGACGCTTTGACGAAGCAACGTATACCACGTCGAGGGTACGAGCGATGTACCAGCTCGCGATTCCGTAACGCAGCGGTCTCAAGACGGACTACGGGTACGACGCTTACGGCAACAGCACAGGCGGCGAGCGATCCGGCCGCAGAACGACACGGGCGCGGCGATCCCGTTCGGACAGCACCACCGCGGACGGGAACATGCTCGCCGCACGACCGGCGGCGACCGGAATACGATCACTTACTCGAACGACACGGGTGCGTTCCCTCGTAACAGCGGTGACGGACGCGAAGAACAAACGAGCTACGACTACGACTCGATGCGGCGGCGGGCAAGGCGGCGTGACAGGTGCGGACAGCAGCAGCGTTTCGAGCGTGTATGCGGACGATTATCTCACGTCACTTTCACATAGCGGCGGCGACGAACGACAACGTGCGGTTGCCCGAGATTTATGGTTTTCCGGCACAGTAAATGGGCGAGACATGGACGCTTAAATGCTCGAACGACTACCATTCCGGCGCATGGACGCTGGCGCAGCAGCTCTACGGCAACGGGCTGTGGGGTGGGAAATACGACTACGACGCGCAGACGGACGATCTGCTCCGGCGGTACAGACCTCTCGATAACACCGGCTTTGGGATACGCCTATACCACGACTCCCGCGGGCAGGTCAGCAAGATAGAGAAAAATCTCACGCTCGAAAAGCAGCGCGATAACGGGCGAAACGCTCGTGACGGCCGGAATACTACGGCTATGACGCCGTTGCTTGACGCGCATCGTCGTGACGGACGGGACGAATCTCATTCGGACATAGCGTGGAGCTACGACGCGAATACAGAATGTCGCGCCGCTACAACGCGTAAACAACGGTGGTACCTCCCGGACAGATACATACGCCTACTCAGAGCGATGACCACCGCCCAACCAATACGGCATATGGCGGCGTTCGGAATCACATAACATGACCCACGGCTGCCAGCCGCGTAACGAGCAAGACTGTCCAAAGCGGCGGCAGTACCGTCCTCGCCGCGTCTATGCCTGCGACGCAGACGCCGAGCATACGACATTACCCAGGTGTCCGTCCCGACACCTTCGGCGGGAACACGGTCTCATTCGGCCTACGACGCGAACGGCAATATCCCAAGCGACGGCACGACGACCTACGCCTACGACAGCCCTGAACCAGCTCGTGCGGGGTACAACACCGCGGCGGGCAAGGCGTGGGAGTACACGCCTACGACCTCGGCGAGAGACATCCTCTCAACCGAATACGACTATGCGGACGGGCAGACTTCCAATCCCGTCACGGTAAGCTATACCTACGGCGACGCTATGGCGCGCGATCTGCTACTGCCTACAACGGCGAAGCGATAACCTGACGGCGTAGGAACCCGACAAACTACCGCAGCTGGGGCATGACGTGGTGGCAGGGCGGACGGCAGCTTGCGCTCCATGCAGAAGGACGGCACGACGATCTCCTTCTCATTACAACGACGCCGGTCTCCATTACCGAAAAGACGGTAAGACAGACGCGCCGCTACATCTGGAACAGCGCGGCTGTGGCGGTTGGCGCGTCAGTTGCATTCTACTTCCACTACAGCTCGGCGGCGGGCTGATAGGCTACACCTAAGACGGCCGAAGCCGAAACGGAATGCATCGCTCGTAAAGAACCAGCAGGGCGACGTGGAGCGCGTGATCTCCGCCGGACGGAACCGTCCTCGCCGCCTACACCTACGACGCCTGGGGCAACGTCCTGACATCCGAAGGCACCCTCGCAGCCGCCAACCCCATCCGTTACCGGGGCTACTACTTCGACACCGAAACAAGCCTCTACTACCTCCAGAGCCGCTATTACGATCCCGCCGTTGGAAGATTCATTAACGCGGACAATGCGATTGCTGGTGTTGGTGGGATGTTCATGGTTATAACCTTTTCTCCTACTGTAAGAACGATCCAGTGAATATGAGCGATCACACTGGTCACTGGCCGCAATGGATTAAAAATGTTGCGAGTGCGAAGTGGTTTAGTGCAGTCTGGAAAGCAGTTGCTATTGTTGCCAACACTGCGTATCATCGGCAACAAATATAATGAAAAGCAAGCTCGAATAGTTTGCCGAGAAAAGGAAAGCCCTTCAAGTCAAACTTTGCCAAATCCAGACGGAACGCCAAAACGGAAACGCTGGTATGATGAATCCAAAAGTTAGACAGGGACTATAATCATCCTGGCAATATGCCTTTCCCGCATGACCATGAGTGGGAAAATGGTGAGAGAGGGAAAGAGCATCGCTTCCACCGATCCTTCTTACGAAATTAATTGGGAACCAGTAATTGGAATGGGTTTTATTGTCATGTACTGTTGGCATAATAGCTGCTGCCGCCGATAATGTCACAGGTGTAGGGATTTGGGATGACTTTCTTTTTACTACTTCTTGGGACAGGTGTAGGCAAAGGGCTGATTATGATTTTTGGATAATTAAAGGAGAAAAATATGTGGAATGAAATTACAACCGAAAAAGATTTGAATAGCTTTATGGATGTTATGTGTTATTTCCACGACAGTTGTTTAAAAGAAATTAAATACATTAGCGGCGCATATGTAAATGAAAAATTAAGTATGATTCCTGTTAATGACAAGAGAATATTGAAACGACAGTTTGAAAATCCATCTGTCGGCGCATATGTAAATGAAAAATTAAGTATGATTCGCAATCATTCAACGACAGTTTGAAAATCCATCTGTAGTTGAAATGCAGTTTGCGGGGGCTAAAGTATTTGAAGCTATTTCAAATGATGAAAACTACCTGTGAAATCCTTGATGCAACTATGATTTTAAAGGAGATTGCATTTATTGGTGTGATTGCGGTGGGTTATCGGAAAAGGATATAGAAGGTTATACGGGAACGACAATATGCGCATCAAAGGTCCGGTGGCGAGCGGTAGATGAATATATCGGGGCGAAGGAAATTTATGTGGCGCGGTAGAGATATATCGAGAAAACATGCTAAATACCTATTCCATCCATGGAAATGAGATATGGATCGACGCCCGGGAAATTCCAATACCAACCGGCTTCGGAACGATCTTATATGGGCGATCAATGGCTATTTGTCAACCCAATTTGATTTGTTTGCATTCCATGTACAAAGAAAACTGCCGGAGGGCGCACTGTATAAGCGCATTTCATCCGTTCCCGTGAGATATGCCGTTTTCCAAGAACTGGACGATATGTTTGTCCATCCGAGCCATTTGAGCGATGAGGAAGTAGAGCAGTATCGTAAAATAATTGATCCGTTGGGGAAAATGGCGGACGATGTATTCATTAGCGGTATGCTGGTTATGTTTCATTCAGGCTTGATACTCATTAACATGATTTTTATCGCTATCATGACACTGCTTTATTTTAAAAAGGAAATAGCTGACCTCCGGATGCAAAAAGATATACCTTGATGAGATCCGGCTCTTTCCAAAACGCTATGATCGCTGAGCGATCCCGAAGCGGCTTCCGGTTGCAAAAAGCGGCTGTGTCAATCTGAAAAACCCATGAAACAACAGCAGCCTCGGCTATAAAAGCCGAGGCTGTTGTCATATCGTTTTCTTATTCCATGCCGGGGACTTTCGAGTGTGGCGATGTTTCCGCGCAAGCTCGGCGTCGGTGGGAATGTAGTCCGTCATCTTGCCGTCGTTGAACGCCTGATAGGCGGTCATGTCGAAGTAGCCGGTGCCGGGATTGAGAGCAGCGGCGCGGGCTTATGTTTCATGTCCGCGCGGAGATTGTACCATGCCTGCGGCATATCGGCTTCGTCGAGATAGATCTTGTAGGGGGGATGTTCCGGTTTTCCATGGTGTTTTGCTCCTTTTCTGTTGGTTTTCTTTTGAGCAGAGAAAAAAGCTCTTGTCTCTGCAAATGCAGGGACAAGAGCTTGATAAACCCTGCGGTACCACCCGGCTTGACGCTTTCGCGCCCACTTAAACGCACACTTCATGCGCCAAGCCTTAGGATAACGGACAGCCAACTCCGTCGCCCATACTCGGGAAACGCTCCCGTTCTGTTTGCCCTCGCAAGGCCATTCACCCGCGGAAACTTCTTACCGCATTCACACCATCGGCGGCTCTCTGAAAGACGTCTCATTGGCGGGCTGCTTATCTTGCTCTTCGGTTTGATGGCCAAACTTTTAGCACCTGAAGGCGATAAAGCCAACACCCGTTTTGAAAAATTTTTCAATCCGGCGTGATGCCGTCGATCTCCTCCGTCAGCGCGGCGATCTCGTCGATGATACCGGAGATGGCCAGGCGATCGTGTGCTCAAGCGCGTCCGGCGTGGAGGGTCGATGCCCGCAATGGCGGCGAGACCGAGCGGATCGCGCGTGCTGCCGAGCTTTCGAGCATCGCGCGCCAGCGCGCCACGGCGCCTCTCGCCCTCGGCGGCAATGTTGAGCGCGGCCTGTGTTGCGAGCGTGAGACCGGCGCTGTAGGTGTAGGAGTAAAGTCCCATATAGTAATGCGGCTGGCGCATCCAGGTGAGCTCGCAGCCCTCGGTCAGCTCCACGGCATCGCCCCAGAACGTTTCGAGATTCTTGCGGAAAATGCCGGAGAGCGTTTCGGCGTTCACCGCGCCGCCCTGCTCGATGATGTTCATTGCCTGCGCGCTGGTACCATGCCTCGCGCAGGTGCGTGACGAAGTTGTGGTAGGTATGCCCGATGAGCGAGGAGAGCACCCAGCGGCGGAAGCGCTTGTCGGTGTTCTTGCGCAGGAGATCCTGCGCGAGCAGCAGCTCGTTCATCGTGGAGGGCGCTTCAATGAGATAGCCGGAGACGTTCGTATCGAAGAGCGACTGCGCGCCGTTGCACAGCCGGAAGTGTCCGGCATGGCCGAGCTCGTGCGCGATCGTGAACACGTCCGCCATGCGGTTGTTCCAACTGAGCAGAATGTAGGAATTGCAGCCGTAGGGCGAGGAGCAGAAGCCGCCCGTCTCCTTGCCGACGTTGCGGGCAAAGTCGATCCAGCGCTTATCGTACGCCTCGTCTACCATGTCGGCGTAGTCCTGACCGAGAACGGAAAGCGCGCTGCGGACGTATTGCGCGATTCCCCGATCGTGACGCGCGGGTCAAACTCCGCGTCGAGCGGCAGCTGAGATCGGCAAAGGTCACGCGGTCGAGCACTTGTTCATCTTCCCGACGAGGCGGGCGTACTTGCGCATCGCGGGCGCGAGCTTTTCGGTGATGAGGTCGATCTGCCGGTCGTACATCTCGCGCGTGACGTGGTCGGTGAAGAGGTCGGCTTCAAACATGTCGGCAAAGCCGCGCTGCTGGCCATAATGCGCTGCTGCGTGAGATAGGTGTTGTAGGTGGCGGCGGTCGTGTTCTCGTACTCCCGGAGCTTATCGGAGAACGCGGAACGCCGCGCGGCGCACGTCCGTGTCGGCCTCGTACTCATACTCGTCCTCGAAGAGCGAGTAGCCGAGCGGGTATTCCCTGCCGTTCACGGTGAAGGAGCCGAACTTCATATCGGCGAGCTTCGTCATCGTGGTAAATGTCGTAGGGCGCGTTGAATACCGGACTGAGTGCGGCGAGCCTTTTCGGTCTCGGCGCTGAGACGGTGCGGCTCTCGCGGAGGATCTCCGCAAGATAATGCTTCGCGCGCCCGGTCTTGTCCATGGCGGCGGATGAGCTCTTCGGGCGCGTCGGCGATCTCGCTCTCGATGAACGAGGCGGCTTCCGAGCTCGGCGGCGAGCGCGGTCATCTGCTGTCCTTCTTCTTCTGCGCATCGGTATCGGTATAAATAGTCTACGAAACGGCGAGGGCTCGTGTAGCTCGTCGTCTGGTAGAGCGGATCTCCAGCTCCTTCCATAGAGCGCAGGCATTCGGCGTGCTCTCAAGCATTGAGCGTTTTGTACGTTTTTCTCCAGCGTGTCGGCAAGCGCCTTTGCTTTTTTCGATCGCCGCCTCAAAATCGGCTTCCGCTGCGAAAATCAGGGAGATCCCATGTCTCGCGGACACGGTACGTCTTTTTTCTGGCGTTGAGCTTCAAGTGCGTGTCCTCCTTACGGCTTTTTAAATTCAAATCCACTCTATGCCCTGCGGCGGGTTTTGTCAACGCACATTTTTGCGGCCGGATTTGTTTACAAACGACGAAAACGGCGCTATACTTTTCGCAAAAGCACTTCCAAAAGGATGTGATCGGCTCATGGGTGCGCTGCGCGAGGACGCGAAGTATATCTATACCCGCGCGATCGAAGCCGTGCTGCCGGACGAGGCCGTCCGGCGCGCGCTCGACGGGGCGGACTTTCCGGGCGCGTGATCCTCGTCGCTGCGGGAAAGGCGGCGTGGCGCATGGCGTCGGCGGCGGTGTCGGCGCTCGGCGAGCGGATCGATACCGGCATCGTCATCACGAAATACGGCCATGCGCGGGGGACGATCCCCTGGCATTGTCTGCCGCGAGGCGGGACACCCCGTGCCGGACGAAAACTCGTTCTCCGCCGCGCGCGAGGCGCTCGCGCTCACCGAAAATCTCACGGCGGACGACACGGTGCTCTTTCTTCTCTCCGGCGGGGGCAGCGCGCTTTTTGAAAGCCCGCTCGTTCCGGGCGCGGAATTGCAGGATATCACCGCGCAGCTTCTCGCCTGCGGCGCGGACATCGTGGAGATCAACACAATCCGCAAACGCCTCTCGGCGGTGAAGGGCGGCCGGTTCGCGCGTCATTGCGCTCCGGCGCGTGTGTTTGCCGTGATATTGAGCGACATCGTCGGCGACCCGGTGGATATGATCGCCTCGGGGCCGGTATCGCCGGACTCGTCCACGTGCGTGGATGCGCTCGCCGTTGCGGAAAAGTACGCTCTCCGGCTGAGCGATACCGCGCGGGGATTCCTCGCGCAGGAGACGCCGAAAACGGCGGACAACGTGACGGTGCGCGTCACCGGCAGCGTCCGCGAGCTGTGCGCCGCCGCGGCAAAAGCCTGCCGCGATCTTGGGTATACGCCGGAAATTCTTACCGACTGTGAGCAGGGCGTCGCCCGCGAGGTCGGCGCGCGCCTCGGCGCGCTCGCGCGGGAGAATGCGTCCTGCGGCACGCCGCGGGCCTTTGTCCTCGGCGGCGAAACGGTCGTCCGGCTCACCGGGAACGGCAGGGCGGGCGCAACCAGGAGCTCGCGCGCTCGCCGCCGCCGCGGAGATCGCGGGGACAGAAAACGTCGTCGTATTCTCCGTCGGCTCGGACGGAACGGACGGCCGACGGACGCCGCGGGCGGCCTCGCGGACGGCGGCACGGTCGAGCGCCTTGCCGCGGCAGGGAAGACCGTGGCGGACGTGCTCCAAAATAACGACGCCTCCACCACGCGCTGCGCGATACCGGCGATCTCATCATCACTGGCCGGTACGAATGTGAACGACTTCGCCGCGGCGCTCGTCCGCTGAAACAAATATTGACCTCCCAATCTGGTTATATAAAAATTATCGCTATTTGGTAATTGCGTATAACCAGATTTGCCTATACACTGGGCATAGAAACCAATGATTCCGGGAGGTCGATTCCATTGAACGGTAAAAACAAAACAGATCGTAACGGCGGCGCTTTTCGCCGCGCTCGCGTGGCGACGATGGTCATCAAGATCCCTTCGCCGATGGACGGGTATCTGAATCTCGGCGACTGCGTGGTGCTCGCCGCCGGGTGGCTGCTCGCGCCCGGCTACGGCTTTTCGCCGCGGGGCTCGGCTCGGGGCTGGCGGACCTCTTTTCGGGGTATGCCGCCTATGCGCCCGCAACGTTCGCCATCAAGGGGCTCATGGCGCTCATCGCCTTTTACGGCTTCAAGGCGCTCAGCGCGAAGACCGGCAGCCTGACGGCGCGCATTTTGAGCGGCGCGGCGGCGGAGCTGTGGATGGTGCTCGGCTACTATCTTTTTTGAAGGCTGCCTGTACGGCTTCGTGCCGTCGGCGGTGAACATTCCGGCCAACGGCGTGCAGGGCGCGGCGGGACTTATCCCCTCGGCGTGCTGCTTGTGAAGGCGCTGGAAAGAGCCGTGTTATCAAACAGGCGTAAAGGAGGGAAAATATGACGGTATATGAACAGACGGCGGCAGCCGCTGCCGAGATCTGCAAAGGGCGCATCTGCAGCCGGAAGCATCCTTGTGGTGGGCTGCTCCACGAGCGAGGTCGTCGGCTCGAAGATCGGCACAAACTCCAGCGTCGAAACGGCGGGGAGATCGCCCGCGCGCTTCTTGACGTGACGGAAAGCCGCGGTATTTTCCTCGCGGTGCAGTGCTGCGAGCATCTGAACCGCGCCATCATCATCGAGCGCGCGGCGGTGCCGGGCGCAGAGATCGTGAACGTTGTCCCGCAGCCGAAGGCGGGCGGCTCGCTTGCCACGCAGGTGTACGCCGCGCTCAAAGAACCCGTCGCGCTTGAGGAGATCAAGGCGGACGCCGGGCTCGATATCGGCCTCACGCTCATCGGCATGCACCTCAAAAAAGGTCGCGGTGCCGCGTGCGGCAAAACCACGATCGGCGCGGCGATGGTCGTCGCGCGCGCGCACCAAATTCATCGGCGGCGCGAGAGCCGTGTACGACGACCATGCTGTGACGACAGCGCCGATCGACAGGAAAGCAAAAAAGAAGAGCCGCGGCTCTTCTCTCTTTTTGTCTGTATGCGAAAATTATTCTTCGTGGTGCTCTTCGGTATGAACTTCGGTGTGCGCTTCCGGCTCCTCGGACGTTTTCTCTTCAGGGAACGGTGTCGCCTCGGTCGTCCTGATCGACGACCTTTTCAAAATGCACGGCGTCCTTCACGGAAGAGACCGCGCTCTGCGGCGGTGCGGACGCGCCGGGTGTCCTCTTCGCTCATAACGTTGACGATGTTGCCGTCTTCCTTGACGACCTCGACGCTGCAGCCGAAGCCGACTGTGGCAAGAATGCTCGCAAGCAGCACCCACTGCTGGCGGAGGCGACCGCCACAACGCCGCCGACGATGCCGACGTTCACGGGGATGTTAAGCAGAACGCGCTCGCCCTTCCGCACGACGTGCGGAAACGTTGCCGCGCTGCACGAGCTCCTTGACCTTCTCCACGATGGCCTGCACTTTGTTGTTGTTCATTGTATGTGCTCCTTTCCAAACAGTCCGGTTTTTACTTTTGATCGTATTATAGCATCGCCCTTTGAAAAAATCCATAAAAAAGTGTGGAGAAACTGTAAATTTGTCGAATCGAAGCCGGCGCCGAAAAGCTGCATCTTGCGCTGCACCGGGAAATACGCTATAATACTGCTATCTATACATATCTGCCGAAGGAAGGGAGGCTGCGGCTGTGGCGTTCAATACGGCGGGATTTCTGTTTCTCTTTTTTCCCCGCGGCGTTTCTTCTTTACCGGCTCATGCCGGGACGCCGGACGAAAGAACGTTTTTCTTTTGCAATAGCGAGCGCGCTGTTCTACGGCTTCGGCGGTCTTGCCTCGCTCCCCGTGCTGTTCGCGGCGTTTCTCTGGGACTATCTCTTCGGACGGCTCATTGCGAAGGACGAAAAGCGAGCGAAGCTCTGGTGCGGCATCGCCGCGGCGGGCAATCTGGCGCTGCTCGGGTTTTATAAATATCTCGCGTTCGTGCTTGAAACGCTGCATCTTCCGGCGCTCGCAGCCGTTCGCGCTGCCGCTCGGCATTTCGTTTTTCACGTTCCACGGCATTTCCTATCTCGTGGATGTATCGCGAGCCATCCACGCGTCTGCCGGAGGGCGGACACGCTCTTCCTGTATCTTGCGTTCTTCCCCGCCTGATCGCGGGGCCTATCGTCCGCTGGCAGGATGCCGCGGCAGCGCAGCTCGCGGAGCACCCGATCTCGCCGGAAATGACGGCGGCGGGCCTTCGCCGTCTTGTGCGCGGCCTTTGAAGAAGCTCCCTGCTCGCCGAGAGCGCGGCGGCGGTCGCCAATGCCGTATACGCCCTCGCGCCGGAGCAGCTCGGCATGGGGCTTGCGTGGCTCGGCGCGGTGAGCTACTGTCTCCAGATTTTTCTTCGATTTCTCCGGCTACGCGACGACATGGCCATCGGCATCGGCATGCTCTTCGGCTTCGAGTTTCCGGGGAAAACTTCAACTACCCGTATATCTCCGGCAGCGTGAGCGAGTTCTGGCGGCGCTGGCACATGACGCTCAACCGCTGGTTTGTGGACTATCTCTATATCCCGCTCGGCGGCAGCCGCCGCGGGAAATGGAGGACGGTGCGAAATAAGCTCATCGTATTCTTCTGCACCGGCCTCTGGCACGGCGCGGGCTGGACATACATCCTCTGGGGTCTCTGGCACGGCGTGCTCGTTTCCGGCGAGGGGCTTTTTGAAAGCGCCGATCGAAAAGCGCCAAAAGCGCGGCGGGCGGTCGTGATGCACGTCTATACGCTGCTCGCGGTCATTCTCGGCTTTGCGATGTTCCGCGCATCCTCTGTGCAGCAGGGCTTTCTGCTTATAGGACGGATGTTCTCCTTTGCCGGAGCGGGCGCTGCCGGGCTGCTGCCGCAGGAAGAGATACTCGACCGGCGCGCGTATTGCGGCGCTCGTTGGCGGCACCGTCCTCTCCCTTCCGGTCATCCCGCGCTCACGGCGGCGGTGTACCGGCCGCGGGCTGGGAGATCGTCTGGAACGTTCTTGCGCTGCTCGGCGCTTCTCGCGGCGATCCGCCCTCTCCGGGCGGGAGCTTCACGCCGTTCATTTACCAGCAGTTCTAAGGGGAGGGCGGCAGACGATATGAAAAAAACTCTCTCTCTTATCTTTACGGTGCTGTTCCTCGCCGTGTGCCTTGTTCCCGGTCTGGGACTCCTTTTGACAGGCGGGGCGGACGCTGCGGCGAATGAGATACTGCCCGCTGCGCCGGTGATCGCCGCGGACGGGGACTTCAATCCGATTTTCTCGCGGAAACGGCGGACTATGTGAATGGCCGGTTTTCCTTCCGGCTCGAGGGCATCACCGCATGGGCAAAGCTCAACGCTGCGCTCTTCCGTACGTCCACGGCGGAGAACGTCTTGCTCGGACGGGACGGCTGGCTTTTCTACGCGCCGACGATCCATGATTATACCGGCGACGCGCCCATGACCGCGCGCGCTCTACTGCACGGCGCGCACATTGTATCTTCTGCAGGAGTACGCGGAAAACCGCGGCGGAGACTTTCTTCACCGCCGCGCCGAACAAGAATACGCTCTATCCGGGTATGCCGAAGCGCGGACGCGTCTCGGCAGCGTTTCCGATATGGACGCGCGCTCTACGCGCTGCTTGACGAGATGGGTGTTTCGTATCTCGATCTGCGCGATGTATTCTCACAGGAAGCCGAGCCGCTCTATTTCAAAACGGACAGCCACTGGAACGCGAAGGGCGCGGCGCTCGCCGCCGACGCACTGCTCGCAGCTCTCGGCCGCGAGAGTAATTATTTTTCCGGCACCGTATCCGCCGGAAACACCCACCGCGGCGATCTTTACGAAATGCTCTATCCCGCGGGCAAAGAGCTGGAGGAAGATTTCACATATGCCCCGGTTTTTCGTTCACCACGAACACCGATAACCCCGACCGCGTGACGATCACGACCGAAAGCGGCGTCGGGACCGCGCGCTTCTCTGCTACCGCGATTCGTTCGGGCGCAATCTCTACCGTATCTCGCCGAGAGCTTCGCCTCGGCGGAGTTTTCCCTGCCGGAACGAGTATACCGCCGCGACGCTTCCGGGAGACGGCACACTCGTGATCGAGCTCGTCGAGCGCAATCTCCGCTATCTCGTAGAGTACGATTCGCTCGCCCCGCACCGGAGCGGGACGCCTCGCTCGTCAGAGACGGCTGCCCTGGGCGATGGGAGAACCGTTTTGACGGAGAGCGCCGGTACGGAAGGGTACGCGCTCTCTTTCCGGCACGTGGGACGGCGTGACGCCGGACGATGCGTCCAACGTCTATGTCCTCTCCGGCGGCGCGCTCTATGAGGCTGTGCCGCGTCCGGACGGGTTTATTGTATCGCTGCCGGACGGCAACGATCGGCGCCGTATATGCGGCGGCGGGGAACTTTCCCGTCATCCGCCGTCTATGCTATAGACTGATAAAACCAAAGGAGACAAAACTACATGAAAAAGATCCTTGCTCTGCTGCTTGCCGCGCTGATGGCGCTCGCTCTCGCCGGGTTGCGGCGGAACACACTGAGACCCCTGCGCCCCCGGAGGTACCCGCCACGGAAGCCCCCCGCCGCGACCGAAGCTCCGGCGTCTGAAGAGCCTGCCGTGACCAAGCCCCGCCGAACCCGGAGGGAGACGGCGCAGAGGACCGCGTGGCCGGTATGATTGAGCTGGTGCTCTCGCTCAAGGGCAAGCCGGTACAGGAACTCTATGACGCCATCGGCATGCCGACCGGCGAAGCGGAGTACGCCTCGAGCTGCCTTGTCACCGGCGGCAAGGACGGCGTGCTGCCCTATGACGGCTTCACGGTGTACACCCTCGTGCAGCCCGGCAGGCACCGAGACCGTCTACGACGTCGAAAAGAACTGAACCATTTCAGACAAAGAAGGCGGGATTTGTCCGCCTTCTTTGCCGGAACGTCAAAGATGCCTCGCACAGTTTGCGCCCGCAGGCGCAAATAAAAGTTTTGACCATTTTCTCCGGCGGCATGTGCGCCGGAGATGCTGGCTCGCAAACGTGCGCTCGAAGAGTGCGCTGCGGCGAGCCGCAGCCCCTTCAAACGAAGGCCCGGCGGCAGCGGGTTTTGTTTGAGAGGAAACCGTTGCAAATGCTGCGCGGATATGATAAAATGTATACAATTATCCCAACGGTCACAGGGGGACAAATATGGATAACAACGCAAAACGCGGCGTCATCTGACAGCCGCTCCCTGAAAACGAGCATCCGGAACAGCCGGAAAAGAAGAAAAAGCACGTTGGACGCACGGTCATTATCGTGATCGCGGCGGTGATCCTCGTTGTTCTGCTCGCGGTATTTCTGATCTTCCGCGATCTTTACAGCCAGATGAACACCAAGCCGCGCACCACGCCGGAGCCGACGGCTGCACCCGCGGCGGTGATCGAAGCAACGCCCGAGGTGACGGCCACGCCAGGCCGACGCCCCGCCCGCTCACCGAAGAGGAAAAAGCGGAGCTGGAGGAGATGGAGCTTCGCAGCAGTCTGGCGGAATCCGCCGAGGACGTCATGAGCGACTCGAATGTCTATAACATCCTGCTCATCGGCGCGGACGGACGGACGGAAAGAGCTTGAGCGAAGCGACGCGATGATCCTGCTCTCCATCAACAAAACGACGAAGACCATGTGGCTGACCTCCCTCATGCGCGACACGCAGGTGGAGATCGCCGACTGGGGCATCGGCCATCTGAACTGGGCGACGCGCTTCGGCGGTGTGGATATGCTCATCAACACGATCGAGAGCACGAGAAACTTTGCTGTCAACGTGGATAACTGGGCGATGGTGGACTTTCTGGACTTCGCCAAGATCGCCTCCATGGTAGGCCCCATCACGGTTACCGTTACCAAGGAGGAGGCCGCGGATATCAACCTCCTCATCCGCGAGGCGTGCCAGCTCAACGACACCTATTACGGCACCGATGTGCCGCGCTGCTATTTCCCGACCGATCAGGACGGCACCTATACCATCAGTGACGGCTTCCAGATCCTCGGCTACTGCCGCGAGCGCCACGTCGGCGGCGACACCGGCCGCAGCCAGAAGCAGCGCGACGCTCTCATGCAGATGTGGGGCAACGTGAAGAAGATGAGTCTCGCCGAACAGTATGCGCTCGCGAAGGATATCATGTCCATCATCAGCACCGACCTTACCATGGGAGTGCGCCTCGCTGCTGCTGCAGGCGCCCGATTTTCTGACCTACGATATCCAGATGCAGCAGTGTCCGACGCCCGGCTCGTTCTGGCGCGGGCTGGATGCGAACGGCCTTTCCATTTATAACGCGGACTTTGTGATAAACCGTAATTTCCTGCGCGCGACGATCTATGGCGAGCCGATGTCCGCCGCGGACCTCACAAGCTACTGGTCAGGCAATGCGGTACAGGTCTACTATCCGCCGGAGAGCGACACCGGCGACGAGAACGGCTGAGCTCAGCCGGAATAATGAGCCGGATGGCAGAAGGAAATTCCTGCGCCGTCCGTTTTTTTTCGGGAACAAAGGAAATCTAATTTCGTCATAGAATCATCCATCTGGAATCATCCACCTGAAATTACTTGAAATTTAAAGGAGAAAATCCATGAAAAGAATCGTATCCTTCTCTGCGCGCAGTGCTGCTCCTCTCTGGCGGCTGCGGGGCGGACGGACGACAATGCCCCGGCGAGCGCGCGCGCTTGAACTGCTGGAAAAGCCGTCTGGAACAGCTATAGCGAAGATGAAAAATTCCCCCGCCGCACGGCGGCACCTCCAAGAAACATGCGCGACGGCGCGCCCGGCAACTTTCAGCATGGACGATGCCGATCTTCTGGATTCCCTCGCTGGCTTTCCCGGCGGCGGAAGCCGAAAGATCGACGGCGGCATCTCTTGTGCACATGATGAATCTCAACACGTTCACCTGCGGCGCGTTCCATGTAAAGGAGACAGGGGCGATGTGGCGCGCTGTGCGCCTCGCTTCGTGAAAATTCTCGACCGCCACTGGATGTGCGGTTTCCCGATAATCGTGATCGTCACGGTGGGGACTATGTCGTATCCGTGTACGGCTACACCGATCTTGTGGACACGTTCACCGCCAAGCTCGCCGCGGCGTACCCGAGCGCCAAACCGTGAGCGACGACCCGATCGTGTAAGCGCCGATGCTCTTTCCGGTATCCCGTTCCTCCCGTGCTTGCTGCTCGTCTGCTCGTGCCGCAAAGGAGAAACGCTGCCCCGTTCGCCGCGCCAGCCTCTTTTTTACGGCTGGGGGACGTTAATCCCCTGCCTTCATGGTGTTTCCATCGTGCAGGGGTATGTCTTTGCACGCCTGATCGGGCGGGGGAAGGAAAAAGCTCTTTCTGACGCTCCTCACGAGGCTGCTCTGCTCGGCTACTGCAAGTACGCGGATCGAAAACTTCAACGCCGCATGACCTCGCCCGCTTTTGAAGATCGCCTCGCTGCCGATCGGCATCAGCTTTATACGTTTCAGATCGCCAGCTATGAGATCGACGTATACCGCGGCGATGTGGCGGCGCAGCATAATTTTATCGATTTTGTTGCCGCCTATGTTGCCATGTTCCCGCAGACTGGGCGTGACGCCGCGATGGCGCTATCGCGCCCAACCGAAGCCGAGCGGACACACTCGCTCGGAAGCCGGCGGCCTCGGGCGCTTCGCGCTTCCGGTCGGTCTCGGGAAGAAAGGTGCTCGTTTGCGAACGTCCTTGCGCAGCTCGTTCCGCATATAAGCTTCTGCCGAGCAGACGGCGCTCTATGCCTGGCTGTACGCGATCGCCTTCACGCTCCAGATCTATTTCGATTTCGGCTACAGCGATATGGCCATCGGGCTGGAAGCCGCATCTTTCGGCTTTTCGTTCCCGGAAAACTTCCGCTATCCGTATATCGCAAAGAGCATCACGGAGTTCTGGCGGCGCTGGCACATGTCGCTCAGCACATGGTTCCGGGACTATCTCTATATCCCCGCTCGGCGGCAGCCGCTGCTCCCGCATCCATTTTTCAACATCCTCGTCGTCTGGATGGCCACCGGCTTCTGGCACGGCGCGGCGTGGAATTTTGTTTTTGGGGCCTTTTCTATGCGGTGCTGCTCATGGCGGAGAAGTTCTTCCTCCTTCCGGCGCTGAAAAAGGGGGAGAGCTCTTCCCGCACGTCTATGTGCTTCTTGCCGTAACGCTCGGCTTTGTGCTCTTTGACGCGGCGTCTCTGAAGGATGCGCTGCATCAAGCTCAGGTACGCTCTTCGGCTCGGGAACGGCTTCGGGGCTGGGGACAGAGGCTCTATATGCTCCGGAGCTACGGCGTCGTGCTCGCGCTCGCCGTGCTGCAACGCCGCTCCCGGCGATGCTTTGGAAAAAGGCGCAGGAGGCAAAGTCTCGCGCCGGTGCTCACGGTAGCAGAGCCGCTCTGCACGCTCGCGCGCTCGCGCTCTGCACCGCGTTTCTGGTGGACGGGTCGTTTAACCCGTTCCTCTATTTCCGGTTTTGAGGAGGTGCGGCATGAAGAAGATCCGAAATATTCTCACGCTTGCGCTCTCGGGACTCTTTCTTGCGGGCTTTCTGCTCGCGGCGATCCTGACGCCGGACAGGGACCGACTCGCTTCTCTCGAGCGGCGAAAGCTCGCCCAGCGCCCGGCGCTGCGCGCCCGGCGGTGGCGGACGGGACGTATGACCGCCTTTGAAAAAGTATACGCTCGACCAGTTCCGCTGCGGGACAGCTTCCGCGCGCTCAAGGCATTTTTCTCCGGGGATATCCTGCGGCAGCTCGACAATAACGGCGTATATGCAGCCGGCGGGCATCTCAAAGCTCGACTATCCGGTGAATACCGATCTCGTCCGGCACGCGGCGGAGCGGTTTTCTGCCGTATATGAAACGTATTTTGCCGATGCGGGCGCGAACGTTTACTATAGCGTTGTGCCGGATAAGAACTATTTCCTTGCGGAGCAAAACGGCTATCCCGCCATGGACTATGAGCTTCTCACCGATACGATGCGCGCCGGGATGACGTTTGCGGAGTATATCGATATTTTTGATACCCTCTCGCTCGATATGTACTACCGCACCGACACCATTGGCGGCAGGAAACGCTGGGAGAAACGGCGGCGGCGATCGCCGCGGCGATGGGCGCTTCAGCTTCCGGCGGAATATGAGACCGTGGATGTGTCCTCGGCGTTTCGCGGCGTGTACGCCGGGCAGTACGCCCTTCCCGTTGAACCGGATGCGCTGCGCTATCTCACGAACGGCACGATAGCGGCGCTTCGCGTGTACGACTACGAAACGGGCGCGGAGATCCCTGTCTACGATCTTACCCTCGCTGCGGGGCGCGACGGATACGAAATGTTCCTCGGCGGGACGAAAGCACTGCTCACGATCGAAAACCCCAACGCTGAAAACGGACCGAGCTGGTGATCTTCCGCGATTCGTTCGGCAGCAGCATTGCCCCGTGCTCGCGCAGGGCTATGCCAAGGTCACGGTCGTGGACATCCGGTATATGGCGCCTGCCCTTGCCGGACGGGTTCGTGGATCTCTCGCAGGCGGACGACGTGCTTTTCCTTTACAGCACCGGCGTTCTCAACCACAGCGAAACGATCCAGTAATAGAACATGAAGAAAGAGGAGCATTGCAGTTCAAAAACCCGTACGTTTTTTTTGAGCTTGTCAAAAAGTATTTTTGATTAAAGTTTCTCAAACGAGACCCACTCGCACGTTTGCGAGCGCACCGCTTCGCTCGCACGTTTGCGAGCTATTTTCTCCGACGCACATGTCGCCGGAGAAAATGATCAAACTTTATTTGCGCCTGCGGGCGCAAACTCTGCGAGGCTTTTTCGACGGTTGAAGAGAGCATTGCAGTTCAAAAACCCGCAATGCTCTTTTGGCTTATTTACTTACTGTTGTTTTTTGCGGCGGAACAGAAGGAACAGGATCAGCAAATGACGGCGGCGGAAATGCCGATGACCGCCGGGGCTGCGGAAGAGGTCCTGCCGCTCGCGGGAGAGGAGGGCGCGCTGTCGGCGCTTTTCGGTTTGCTTCCTTGCTTTCGGAAACGTCGGTGCCGGGCACATCAGAAGCGGGGGCGTCTGCCGGGATATCCGCCGGGGCGGAGACGTCCGGCGAGACCGTGACGCCGGAGGCGGGCGAAGCGCTTGCCGAGGCAGAGGGTTTGGGCGTGGCTGTCGCTTTCGGCGCTGGTGTCGGCGTGGCGGTGGGTTTCGCCGTCGGCGTCGGTGTGGGCGCCGTCGTCGGAGTCGGCGTCGGGGTAGGAGTCGGCGTCGGGGTAGGTGTCGGAGTAGGTGTCGGAGGGCGTCGGGGTAGGCGCCGTCGTCGGGGTAGGTGTCGGAGTGGGCGCCGTCGTCGGGGTAGGTGTCGGAGTGGGCGCCGTCGTCGGTGTCGGCGTTGGTAGGTGTCGGCGTCGGAGTCGGGGTAGGCGTCGGAGTAGGCGTCAGTGTCGGAGTGGGCGTAGGTGTCGGTGTCGGAGTAGGTGTCGGCGTTGGGGTAGGTGTCGGCGTCGGAGTCGGGGTAGGCGTCGGTGTCGGGTGGGCGTAGGTGTCGGCGTTGGGGTGGGTGTCGGAGTAGGTGCCGGGGTCGGCGTCGGAGTGGGCGTCGGAGTGGGCGTCGGAGTAGGTGTCGGTGTCGGGGGTAGGTGTCGGGGTAGGTGTCGGAGTCGGAGTGGGTGTCGGGGTAGGCGTCGGAGCAGGTGTGGGCGTCAGGAGTGGGGTGTCGGCGTCGGGGTGGGTGTCGGGGTCGGAGTGGGCGTCGGGGTCGGAGTCGGCGTAGGTGTCGGTGTCGGAGTGGGCGTCGGCATTAGGGCGGCGGCGGAGATGACGATATTTCCGGT
>VOFB01003192.1_pt1 | contig 28271 bp, 47 predicted proteins | sample 5384141 | NCBI WGS metagenome assembly VOFB01 (sample SAMN12384721, study PRJNA508395) | human gut metagenome | isolation source: healthy gut A | host: Homo sapiens | reverse complement strand
GCATTGAGGTTCGGACAAGGTTCCGCATGGGGAAAGGTTCTCTCCCATTTGTGTTTTATCTGAGGGAACTGAAAGACGGAACTGAAATCATGGTCAGTTCTGATAACGTAACGCTCACGGGAGCTTTAGTGGCGATGAACGGAAATAAGCCGGAAAGCGTTTGGGATTTACCGGACAAAGAATGGAGCGATCTCATTGAGGATTTCCAAAAGGAATATCCCGCTTTCCCCTTGCAAGTTGGCAAGCCTGTTCCGGTCGCCGCTGAGCCTTGTGATGACGGTGTGGGGCAGGAATCAATCAGCCGGGGCAAAATGTATCTCTCGGTAGAGCGGGCGGTTGGTGGTCTGATGTTTGGGCGCTGGTGCCGTGGTGGGTGGTTTGAGTGGCACAAAAGAAGACCATGAGCCAATCCAGAAACATCTTCTCTGCTGCTGTTCTTTTCCGAGTGCTTTATAGCAACGGAAGATTGATTGAAAGAACTGTTAAGAAAAACAGCCGGGAGTTTGCCGAGCTGATGGCAAAATCCAGATAATCGGCTTCTGCAAGGGCAGGAGTGACAGCCATGACGGGCTATCTGTGTAGAAATGCACAGGTAGCTCGTTTTTTTATTGGAAAGGAAATGCACATGAATTATGAAAAACTCTCCGGCTCTATCCGAGCCGTGATCGACCGGCGACCGGGAGATAACGGGGCGTACAGCGACCTCTTTTCTCTGTGCCGGGAGTGGGAAACCGAAGATTTCTCGGCGGCACATAAAGGTGAACAAGGAGCTGCTGGCACTCTCCGCAGATCAGGTAGTCCGTGGCGGCGGGGCGAAGTTCTATGAACAGTGGCGGCGGTGTCTTCTCTTTGAAGCGCCCCATGACTTTGACTCCTTCATGACCTATATCGAACTCGACCGCAAGCCGGAAAAGCGGTTCTATGCTCCCCGGAAGCACTATCTCAAACCGATGGTGCAGGGCTTCCAAGATATTCTTGATGGGAAGCTGCGCCTTTTAACGATATCCATGCCGAAACGAGCGGGAAAGTCTCAAACGGGTATCAATTTTGTGAATATGCTCTCCGGGAAGTTTCCTGACCGCTCGACCTTGATGGAAGGAACAGGTGACGACCTTGTAAAGAGCTTCTACAACGGCTGTCTGGAATACCTGACAGTTCCCAATGAGTACCTGTTCTACGATGTGTTCCCGGACGCACGGCTGGTACAGACCAACGCCGACACGAAAACGGTGAACCTGAAAAGCAAGTCTCGTTTCCCCACCATCATGTGTCGTTCCATTGACGCTCGACAGGTGGGCTTGTCCGAAGCCACCAATGTCCTCTACCTCGATGACTGTGTGGAAGGTCGTGAGGAAGCCAAGAACCGCCAGCGGCTTGATGACAAGTGGGAAGTGATCTCCGGCGATATTATGGGTCGTGCCATTGAGGGTACACCGATGGTCTTTACCGGCACCCGCTATTCCCTGTATGACCCGATCGGTCGTATGCAGGAACACGCACAGCGGGAGGGCTGGGCTTGGAGAGCGATTGAATACCGCCCTCGATCTCGTGACGGACGAGAGCAATTATGAGTACGAGCGAGAGGGCAAAAAGGTTTTCACCACTGCCTATTTCCGGGAGCAGCGGGAGCTTCTGAGTGCGGAGCAGTTTGAGAGCGAGTTCCAGCAACAACAGCCCTTTGAAGCGAAAGGTCTGCTGTTCAATAAGGACGAGCTGAACTACTTCTTTGAGCTGCCGAAAGACCGTGACCCGGACACCATCATCGCCGTTGGCGACACGGCAGAAAGCGGCTCGGACTCGACCTCCATGCCGGTGGCGAAGATTTACGGAAATGCCGTGTATATCGTTGATGTGGTCTTTGATGACTCCCCGCTGAGGTGACGAAGCCGGAATGTCAAGTGTCTGATCGAGAACAAGGTTGCTTCCGCCGTCTTTGAGTCCAACAACGCCGGTCAGTATTATGCCAGAGATGTTGACCAGATCATTCGAGATCGAGGGTACTCCGTAGGTATCCGCACGAAGCGCACGATCTCCAACAAGCAGACCCGTATTCAGTTCGCTTCCGACAACATCAAGAAAAACTTCTATTTCAAGCACCCCTCCACCTACAAGCGGGGTAGTCAGTATTGGAATTTCATGAAAAGAAGTGACCACCTACACCCGCTCCGGCAAGGTTCCGCACGATGACGCTCCTGACTCCCTCTCTCTGTTGGAGAATGAAATCCGTATGCTGTCCGGGGTAAGGTGGAGGTCTTCAAGCGTCCCTACTGAAAGGTTGGTTTTGACAAATGTTGTGGCGAATGGTATGATGAAAGGTTAGTATTGACAACCATTGGAGAGTTTGGTACAATGATAAGAGAGATAATAGGTAGAGGGAAGGAGGTGCTGTAAGTGGGTGCGAGGCGTTGTTTGGTCGCCGTGTGATCTATACCGATGTTGCCGACATCAATGCCGGGAACATCATTGATGTTCTGCAAAAGGCTTTGTTCGTCCATCTGCAAAACAGCGCCGACATTGACTATCTCTATCGGTACTATCGTGGAGATCAGCCCGTGCTTTACCGAGAAAAGGAAGTACGGCCTGAAATCTGTAACAAGGTCGTTGAGAACCGAGCCAATGAGATCGTGTCCTTCAAGGTCGGCTATCTGATGGGCGAACCCGTCCAGTATGTGAGCCGCAGCGATGACGAGAACATTTCCGCTGAGGTCAGCCGCTTGAACGATTATGTTCTCAGTGAGGATAAGCCTGCCAAGGACAAGGAACTGGCGGACTGGTCGCACATCGGCGGCACTTCCTACCGCATGGTGCTTCCTGATGGGGAAGCCGATGTGGAGGAAGACGAAGCTCCCTTCGAGATTTTCACCCTTGACCCCCGCTTCGCTTTTGTGGTCTACTCCACCGCCCTCGGCAACCCCGCCATGATGGGTGTGAAGTATGTGAAGGACGAGAACGGCAATCTGATTTTCAGTTGCTACACCCGTGACCACTACTACGAAGTGGAGAATACTTGGGCGATCATTCGGAGCGAACCTCAGATTTTGGGTATTCCCATCATCGAGTACCCGGCAAATAAGGCTCGGCTGGGTGCTTTTGAGATCGTCCTCCTCTGCTGGACGCTATTAACACCGTGGAGAGCAACCGCCTTGACGGTGTGGAGCAGTTCGTACAGGCGCTCATGCTGTTTCACAATGTTGATATTAACACTGAGGATTTTCACCAGCTTCGTGACGAGGGCGCTATCAAGTACAAGGACATTGACCCGCAGTTCAAGGCGGAGATCGAGTATCTGACCTCGGAAATGAACCAGACGCAGACGCAGACCCTTGTGGACAGTATGTATAATACAGTCCTGACGATCTGCGGTATGCCGAACCGCAACGGTGGTTCTTCCACCAGCGATACCGGCTCTGCGGTCATCATGCGTGATGGCTGGTCGGCGGCGGAAGCCAGAGCGAAGGACTCTGAGCTGATGTTCAAGCAGTCCGAGAAGGATTTCTTGAAGCTGGTTCTGCGTATCTGCCGTGATTTGAGTGACCTGACGCTGAAACTCAGCGGTCTGGAAATCCGCTTTACCCGCAGAAATTACGAGAATATCACGGAAAAGGCAAATGTGCTGACTGCTATGCTTGCCAATCCGAAGATCGCCCCGGTTCTGGCCTTTACCCATTGTGGTTTGTTCTCTGACCCGCAGCTTGCGTACCGTATGAGTATGGATTACGCTGAGGAACAGGAGAAAAAGGCCGCTGAACTCGCAACCAAGCGGAAGGAGGTTAATCCTGATGGAGAAGGAAATCCGCCTGACCCCGGAAGCGGTCAGACAGATTGAGGAAATCTTGACTACAGGGAAAGACCGTTGAGATCGCAGAACGACACGAAAAGTGATCGTGTGGGCGGTCAGCAGCAAAAAAATATGAACAGCCTATCGCATAGGTGATAGGAACAGCCATTACGGGCTACTGATACCGAAAAGGTATTGGTAGCCCTTTTATTTTCCTTCCAATGCCCTCGGAGTTTTCGGACAGTCCGTGAAAGCTCAGTCCGAAGACAATGGTTTGACCGCCGCAAGGCGTTGAATGGTCAGGGAAGACCTTAATCGCAAGCGGGAGACAACCCGTAAAAACGGAAAATAGTGCTGAGTGAACAGCCTTGTTAAACGCAGGAGGTATTTGTTATGGCAAAGATCGACACCAGCAAAATCACGGGCTATGCGGAAATGTCTGCGGAAGACAAGCTGAAAGCTCTGGAAGCGTTCGAGTACGAGGACAACGCCGCCGAGCTGGAAAAGCAGAAAGCCGCTGTTTCCAAGGCCAACTCCGAAGCCGCTGAGTGGAAGCGCAAGCACAATGCTCTGTTGGGTGAGGACGAGAAGAAGAAGCAGGAGCAGGAGGAAAAGTTCGCCAACATGGAGAAGGAGCTTTCCGAACTGCGGGAAGCTAAGCGTGTTTCCGAGTTCAAGGCCAAGTTCATCGCTCAGGGCTATGACGAGGTTCTTGCCGAGGATACCGCAAAGGCGATGGCTGATGGTGACTCTGCCAAGGTGTTTGCCAACCAGCAGAAGTTCCTTGATGAGTATGCAAAACAGGTCAAGGCTGACGCTCTGAAAAAGACCCCCAAGCCCACTCCCGGTGCCGGTGGCGGTACTGGCGAGATGGATTACGCCAAGAAAATCGAGGAAGCACGGACAAACGGTGATTTTGCCGCCGTTGCTTACTACACCCGCCTGCAAGCCGAAGCGGAAGCGCAGGCGAAAAACGAGTAAAGGAGAGTTTTTACTATGGCAGATCAGTTTGCTATGAGTTTCGGGGTACTCAATTACTCCGGTATGCTCTTTAACAAGGGCAACACCCGCACCCCTCTGAGTTCTATCATCGGCGGTCGTGCCAAGACCACCAACCATGTTGAGTTCGTGACCGGCCAGGAGTACACCACTGGCGGCGGCGAACAGCCCTCTATCAGCGAGTGCTTCTCTGACCGCTCCCGAAGCCACCGTTGTTACCCGTACCCAGAAGACCAATGTGACTCAGATTTTTCAGGAGTCTGTGGGCATTTCCTACGGGAAGATGTCTAACATGGGTACTCTGAGCGGTATCAATGTGGCGGGTCAGCAGGCCAACCCCATGAACGAGCTGGACTTTCAGGTTGCCGCCAAGATGATGAAGGTCAATGCCGACATTGAGTACACCTTCATTAACGGTGTCTACAACAAGGCCACTGATGACACCAAGATCAACAAGACCCGTGGTCTGATTCCCGCAATCACTTCCAACACTACGGCGATGGCTTCCAAGCCCCTCGGCCTGTGGGATATTGCCGACATGGTGAAGAAGATTTACGGCGCTCACGCTCCCACCGATGGTCTGTGCCTGTGGTGTGACGCTGTGACCATGTTCCAGATCAACGCTGACGCTGTTCAGAACGGTCTGACCGTGGTTCCCGCTGCCCGTAACATCAACGGTATCTCCCTGTCCAGCGTGGTCACGCCCATCGGCGTTGTCTACCTGTATCTTGGCGAGTACCTGCCTGCCGGTACTGCCCTGCTGCTGAACCTGAGCGTTCTGGCTCCCGTTTATCAGCCTGTTCCCCGGCAAGGGCAACTTCTTCCTTGAGCCGCTGGCAAAGGTCGGCGCTGGTGAGAAGTATCAGCTCTTTGGTCAGATCGGCCTTGACCACGGCCTGAGTGGTTCCACGGTAAGTTTACCGGTATCTCTACCGAGTTTACCGCTCCCACTTACAGCCGCAGCGTCTTCATCGCCAATGACGCAAACAACCCCGTGAACACTAAGGCCGTTGCTGGCGGCTAAGAGTGACGCAGGAGTAAACCCAACATTTTAGAAAGGAAAGGTGGAAAGCATGACGGACGCTGAGAAGTTGAAAATGGTGAAAGCCATGACCGGCGAGACAGACGAGGACACGCTTTCCACCTACCTTTCTATCGCCGGAAACAAGGTGTGCCGCAAGGCATACCCCTTTGACCCCACCGTAACTACCGTTCCTGACCAGTACGCTCACATTCAGGTGGAGATCGCCGTGTATCTGCTGAACAAGCGGGGAGCCGAAGGGCAGACCGCTCACAGCGAGAACGGTATCTCCCGCTCCTATGAAGACGGCGATGTGCCGCCTACGCTGCTGAGGGACATTGTTCCTTTTGCCGCCGTGATGGGAGGTTGAGCGTATGAGGACGCTGAACCGCAACAAATCGCCCTTCTGGTATCTGCTGTATGACAGCAAGGTTCCCGCGAAGGACGAGTACGGCAACGAAACCGGCGAAGAACTGGTGGTTTACAAGCCTGCCGTGGCGATGAACGCCAATATCTCAGCGGCGACCGGCTCCGCTCAGGTGGAGCAGTTCGGTAATTTCGCAGGGTACGACAAGGTGATCGTCACCGATGACCTGAGCTGCCCCATTGACGAGAATACCGTGCTGTTCATTGACAAAACCGCAGTATGACAAGGACGGAAACCGCTCTACGATTACATGGTCAAGCGGGTCGCCAAGTCCCTCAATTCCATTTCCTATGCGGTCAGTAAGGTGACGGTATCGTGAGTCAGACAATCAATGTTCCGCTCTCCGGGAGAGGGATTGAGCGGCTGATACGGGAAGTTGAAAATCGTAAAACTTGGCTTCGAGATCGTACAACGGTTTTTCTTGAACGCTTAGTTGCGATGGGGGTTGGAATTGCTTCTGCGTGTTTCGATGACGCAGCCTATGATGGCACAAATGATGTTGTTGTATCTGCGGAATATCGAGGTGAAAATGCAAGGGCGATTGTGGCGGTTGGTAAAGCGGTTTTATTTATCGAGTTCGGCACAGGCGTAACCTATCCCGATAACCACCCAGAAGCCAGAGATCGCAATATGAAGCGTGGCGAGTACGGTCAAGGTCACGGCAAGCAACAGTCTTGGGGCTATTACGGCGAACCCGGCACGAACGGAGTGCTGAAAGAAAAGAAGAATGGCGGGTTCGTGCTCATTACCACGGCAACCCCGCCAATATGCCGATGTATGAAACAAAGAAGGAATTGCAGTTCCAGCTTACCCGAATTGCGAAGGAGGTGTTTTCATGATTGATGTGGAGAGTCAAATCTACACGCCGATTGCGGAAGCCCTGAGAGCGCAGTTTCCCGGCATCTTGGTCAGCGGCGAGTATGTCAACGCCCCTACCCGTTTCCCCTATGTGAGCTTGGTGGAACAGGATAACTACACCACGGAAGCTCACATGGACAGCGGCGATACGGAGAGGTTCACTACGCTGATGTACGAGGTGAATGTCTACTCCGATAAGGCAGGCGGTAAGAAATCCGTTTGCCGAAAAATCATGAGGTTTGTGGACGATCTCATGTACGCCAAGAATTTCCGGCGTACTTCTCTGTCCCCGGTTCCCAATTTGGAGAACGCAACAATCTACCGTCTGGTTGCCCGATACAAGGCTGAAACGGACGGAACCACTCTTTATAGGAGGTAAATGAAATGGCTATTTCCACCTACAAGGTTTTTCTGATGAAGAAAGCCGACACTGGCGAACAGTGGAGCAAGCTGATCGACATTAAGGAGTTTCCTGACCTCGGCGGCGAACCCGAAATGCTGGAAACCACCACCCTGAGCGACAATATGCAGACCTACATCGCCGGTATCCAGTCCCTCGATGGTCTGTCCTTTACCGCTAACTACACGCTGGCTGATTTCCAGACCCTCAAGGCTTTGGAAGGCAAGAAGGTCAGCTATGCGGTCTGGTTTGGCGGCACCGAGAGCGATGGCACTGTTACTCCCGATGGCTCTAACGGCAAGTTCAGCTTTGACGGTGAGCTGTCCGTGTATCCGTTGGCGGCGGAGTGAACGAAGTGGTGAACATGAACATCACCATCGCTCCTTCCACCCCCATCGCTTTCTCCGCAACCTAAGACACCAACAATCGCCGTATTGATAAGGAGGATTTATCATGGCAAAGCAGTTGACTATCAATGACCCTACTACCGGTGTGACCTACACGCTGGAATACACCCGCAAGACCGTTGAAGCGATGGAGAAGAACGGCTTTGTTGCTGCCGATGTGGAGCGCAAGCCTATGACCCTGCTTCCGGCTCTGTTTGCCGGTGCGTTCCTCGCCCATCATCGGTTCGTGAAGCGTGATGTGATCGACAGCATTTACGCTCGTATGAACCACAAGGACGATCTGATTGCCGCTCTGGTAGAGATGTATAACGACCCCCTGCTGAGTCTGCTGGACGAGCCTGAGCAGGAGGGCAACGAGGGAAACCTGAGCTGGAAGACCGGCTGGTAAGCGACCGATCTTCCAGAAGTGAGGGGGGCGGCGGCGACCATCGCCCCGCTCCCCTTCTCGCTTACACACCGAAGTTTTATGAGGTTTTTCCGTACTATCTTTCCATCGGCATGACCTATGAGCAGTTTTGGGAACAGGACTGCGAATTGGCGAAGTATTACCGAAAGGCGGCACAGATCAGGCAAGACCTGAGAAATCAAGACGCTTGGCTCCAAGGAGCTTACTTTTTACGAAGCTCTTATTGATGCTGCCCCGGTTCTTCGTGCTTTCGCCAAGAAGGAACCAAGCCCACACCGTATCGGGAAAGCCCCTATGAGCTGTTCAGTCGGCAGGATAAGAAACAGCAGAAGCAGCTTCAAGAAAAACACGATGACCAAGCCAAGGCATACATGGGAAGCCTTTATGGTGTCGGTCAATAAAGAAATTTCAAGAGAAAGGTGGTGGCGTAAGTGGCTGACAATGTGGAAATTCAGGGGTTGGAGTTTCAGATCGTCAATGACAGTGCGCAGGCGGTCGCAGGGCTTCAAAACCTGATTAACACGCTCAATCGTTTGAAAACCGCTACCAACGGCGGCGCAACGGGTCTGAGCAAGACCGCTCAGGGTATTCGGGAGCTTTCCAATTCTCTGAAAGGCTTGAACAGCGGTGACGCTTCGCAGAAGATCACCCGGCTTACCAATGCGCTGACCGCTCTGAGTCAGGTTGGAAATGTGAAGATTTCTTCCTCCATCGCCAACCAGCTCACGGCAATCAACACCGCTCTCGCTGGCCTGAAATGGACGGACGGCGACAAGCTGACTTCCCTTGCCAACGGTTTACGCCCTCTCTCCGAGTTGGGTAAGGCTAATATGACCACCTTTATCAATCAGCTCTCCAAGCTGCCGAAGGTGATCGAGGATTTGGAAGCGGCGGACATTGACAAGTTCACACAGCAGATGACCGCTCTTGCCGCCGCCATGAAGCCTTTTGCCGATGAAATGCAGAAGGTGTCCAACGGCTTCTCGGCGTTCCCGTCCAAAATTCAAAAGCTGATTACCAGCACGGAGAAATACAACGCTTCTGCCCGTAAAGCAACCTCCACTACCGGAAAGTTCACAAGCGGATTGAAAGCGTTGAATGTCGCCGCTGTTGCAATCACTTTCCGCAAAATCAGTCATTTCATTGCACAGGCGGTCACGGAGTCTAATAAGTACCAAGAAGACCTGAACCTGTTCACAGTCGCCTTGGGGCAGTATGCAGATGAAGCAAAGAATATGCGGAAAAGGTATCCGATGTCATGGGTATTGACCCTGCACAGTGGCTCCGCAATCAGGGTATTTTCAATACGCTGCTAACCGGCTTTGGTGATACGGCGGAACGAGCGCAGCTCATGAGCAAAAAACCTGACGCAGTTAGGTTATGACCTTTCTTCGTATGCAAAATATTCCTATCGAAGACGCTATGCAGAAGTTGCAGTCTGGTATTGCAGGCGAGTTGGAACCTCTGCGACGCTTGGGCTACGATTTGTCGCAGGCACGGTTGGAGCAGACCGCTTTGAACCTTGGTATCAAGGAAAGCGTTGCAAACATGACGCAGGCAGAAAAGGCCGAGTTGAGATACTACGCCATTATGACTCAGGTAACGACCGCTCAGGGCGACATGGCGAGAACGCTGGAAGCTCCGCAAACCAGCTTCGTATCTTGCGGGCGCAAATTACACAGGCATCGCGGGCAATCGGCAATATCTTCATTCCGGTTCTAAACGCAATTCTTCCCTATGCAATCGCTGTTGTTCAGGTCATTCGAGAGATCGCCAATGCCCTTGCCAACCTTGCAGGGTTCAAGCTAACCGATGTGGACTATTCGGGAGTGAATAACGCTGCTGTCGGAGCCGGGTCTTTGGCTGATAATCTCGATGACGCTGCCGGTGCTGCCAAGAAGCTGAAACAGTACACCGCAGGCTTTGACGAACTGAATGTCTTTGCCCCTAACACGGGGAGCGGTTCCGGGGCGGGTGCTGGCGGCGCAGGCGGATTTGATTTCGATTTGCCCACCTACGATTTCCTTGGTGACGCTGTGCAGACCCGTATCGGTAAAATCAAGAAAATGATCGAAGACACTCTCGCAGAGATCACCACGATTGTTTCCGGCTTTATGCTGGCGGTAGGTGCAATTCTGGTCGTAACCGGTGTGAATATTCCGCTGGGTGTCGGCCTGATGGCGGCTGGTGCGGTCGGCCTTGCGGCTACCGTTGGGCTGAATTGGACTGCTATGAGTAGCGAACTGGCAAGTACGCTGGCTCTCATTACGGGTGTTGTCGGCGGCTTCCTACTGGCGCTTGGTGCGATTATGGCGTTCTCCGGGGCGAACCTTCCTCTTGGTATCGCTTTGATGGCCTTGGGCGGGGCAAGCCTTGTAACTGCCGCTGTTATCAACTGGCATAACAGCGACCGGCACCTCACTGACGCTTTGACCACCTTAACGGGAGTTCTGGCGGGTGCTTCTCTGGCGGTAGGCGCTATGTTGGCCTTTACCGGGGTTGCAACCGGGCTGGGTATTGCGCTGATGGCTGTTGGTGCTGTCACGCTTGTATCTGCCGCAGCTCTGAACTGGAACAGTATCCCGGACGCTCTGGCTTCTCCCTTGTCCAGAGTAGGATTGCTGGTCAGCGGAGCAACCTTGGCGCTCGGCGCTATCCTCGCTTTCTCCGGGTGTATGCCCCTCGGTATTGCGCTGATGGCGATTGGCGCTACTTCTCTGGTTTCCGTAATGGCTCTCAACTGGAATGGCCTGAGTGATGAAATCCAGAATGTGATTGCCATTATTACCACGGTCGTATCTGTGGCGTTCCTCGCTATCGGTGCGGCGCTGGCGTTCTCCGGGGCGAATATCCCGTTGGGTCTGGCTCTGCTGGCGGCGGGTGCGGTCACAATGGGTACGGCTATCATGCCGAACTGGAATGACCTCTCCGACAATGTTCAGCAGAAGATCAGCATGATTACCACCGTTGTCGGCGGCGCTCTTGGCGGTCGGCGCTATCCCTTGCTCTGAGCGGGTCGCCCTTCCTCTCGGTCTTGGCCTGATGGCGGCTGGCGCATTGAGCCTTGGCTGTTGCTACCCTGAATTGGGATTTTGTGGTTAATTCCATTAAGAAAGTCGTATCGGTCATCACGGGTATTCTCAGCGGTGCATTGATCGTTCTCGGTGTCCTGTTGTGCCTGAGCGGTGCGGGTGTTGGCCTTGGCCTTGCGGTACTGGCGGCGGGTCTGTCCCTGTCGTATGCGGCATGGACACTGGACGATAACCCGATCACTCGGTTCGTCCGGCAGATGGCAAACTCCATCATTGGACTTGTGAACGGTGTCATTGACGCAATCAATGATATGTTCCACATCCAGTTCAACGGTCTGTCCGTTATGGGTATCACGCTTATTCCTGCGTTTGATATTCGATTGGTGGATATTCCGCACATTCCGTTCTTTGAAGACGGCGGTTTTCCCGAATGAAGGGCAGCTCTTTATCGCCCGTGAAGCGGGTGCGGAAATGGTTGGTGCGATGGGTCGCAGAACGGCGGTTGCCAACAATGACCAGATCGTTGAGGGTATCTCCGCAGGCGTGTCTATTGCCAACGATGGCGTGATCGCCGCTATCTACGCTCTGCTGAATGTCGTTGAGGAAAAGGACTTCTCCGTGAATATTGGTGACAATCAAATCGGTGAGTCTTATGACCGTTATAACCGAGCCAGAGGTGTTCGTGTGAATACCGGCGCTTTCAGTAATGCCTACTAAGGAGGGCTGAGGAAATGCAAAGTTTCATTACAATCAATGGTACAAAGTTTCCTCAGCCCCGCAGGGGCTTAGAGCTGCTGTCTGCCACTATCGTAGACTCTGCCAGAAACGCAAATGGCGTTGTGGTGGGTCAGAAGGTAGGCAGAGATCAACAGAAGCTCAACAACCTCTTTTGGGGGTATTTGACAGCGGAACAGTGGTCTGCCATGTTACAGATTTTTGACAAGAACTTCTTTGTGACAGTCACTTATCCTGACATGGTAAACAACCGCTGGACAACCCGAAAGATGTATCCCGGCGACCGCACGGCGACCCCGTACCATCTTGACCCGAACACGGGGCTTCCTGCGGACTACATCAACTGCAAAGTCAACATCATTGACTGCGGCGAACCGTTCTAAGGAGGTGTAGCCGTGAAACAGGTAAGCAACGCTTACAAGCTGTCGATGAAATCTTTGCTCCGTGAGCAGTCCTTTGTGGAGATCACCTTCTCTCAGGTGGACACGGCAGCGGCAACAGACGGTAATTGGGCCAGCAACGGGGCGCAGAGCTATTCTGAGTTCGACACGCTGGACTACGGATATGATTATCAGGAGTCCTATGCGGCGTTGGAACTGAACCGGTGGGCGCTGGACGGGAATACGGTCATCGTTCCTTCTTCCGGGACGATGTATGACGGCTTTGTTTCGAGCCACATGAGTAATGCTGAGGGCAAGTTTACCACCCCTGCGGTGCTGACTCGTGCTTTCAGCAATCCTCATACCTTCCCCGGTATCACTCTGACTTTTGACACCCGCTATCAGGAATGGCCTGACATCGTGACGGTTGATTTCTACCTGAATGGGGCGGTACTGGAAAGTCTGACCCTTCCGTAGGGAACCGAGGTGGTCATTGATACGAAGGTCGCTTCTTGTGACAAGATCGTGTTGACGATAGGGAACACCCTTCCGTACCGCCGACCTCGGTTGCAACAGGTTCTCTACGGTGTGCAGAAGAAATTTGGAAATGATGACATTGTTTCCATCAAGGAGTCTCACGATGTAGACCCGCTCTCCCGCAGATTGCCGCAGGAAACCATGCAGTTCGTTCTTTTGGACTACGAACACAATTATGACCCGGATAACCCGAAAGGTATTTATGCCTATCTGGATAAGAAGTCACCGATTTCTCTCCGATACGGTTATATGCTTCCCACGGACAAGGTCGAGTGGTTGAAAGCGGACAAGTATGTGCTGAATAGCAAACCGAAAGCCGCCAAAAATCAGGCCACCTTTACAGGGACAGGTCTGGTTGGAAGTCTGACCGGAACCTTCTACAAGAGCAAGCTCGGTTCCAAAAAGCTTCTACGACATGGCTGAGGAAGTGCTTTTGGACGCAGACCTGACGCTGACAGCGCAGGGTACGCACCCGTGGGTGATTGACCCGGCCTTGAAACAAATGTTCACTACGGCGGCACTCCCCATTGACTCGCACATGAACTGTCTGCAACTGATCGCTCACGCCTGCCGCTGCCGCCTGTTTACAGACGATGACAATATCATTCACATTAAGCCCTTCGGCGTGACTGTGGTTGGTATTTACAGCGGCGTATGGGCAGGATAACGGTCATCTGTGGTACAGCGAGTGGGACACTGTTGACCGTGGCAATAAGGTCGGTAACACCTATGCGGCGTTGGAACTGAACCGCTGGACACTGGACGGTGGAATCAGGTCATTATCGAAGACACCGACCCTTCCGGTCGAGGGTTTATCAGCGAAGCGATGACTGCGGCAGATGGCACTTATGCCACGAAGCCGACCTTCACCAAGACCTTCGATGTTTCTCACGATCTTCCCGTGTTGGCTCTCCGCTTTGATACCCCCTTGGACGAGTACCCCACCTCTATTCAGGTGAAGTATTATGCCGGGACGAAGCTGCTGGACACGCAGACTGTGAAGGTATTACTTCTGCGGAGGTGTTTGTCAACAGCGAAGCGGCGATTGACTGCACCAAAATTGAGGTGACGATGGACGGTGGCCTGCCGTACCGCCGTATGCGGGTGAGCAAGCTCTACTACCGTGAAACGGACTTCACGCTGGATTTTGACTCGATTAGAAAGGACTCACAATCCATCGCAAAGAATCGACCAGCTCAAAAGCGGTGTCTGTCGCTAAGTATGCGTACACGGCGGCAAACGATACCACCAAACTTTTCGAGGGAACGACCACCGAAACTGAACTTCATGTTGAGTTCTCTGGTCTTGCACAAGATATTCAAATCAATGTGTCTGGCGGAACGCTGGTATCTTCCAACATTTACGCCAGAGCTGCGGACTTGGTGTTATCCTCCGGCACTAAAACCGTAGTCATTACCGGACGGACTTTACAGGAGAACTCGGTGGTCGTTTCCTACCCCGTAGCTCTCACCGGAGAAGTAGACAAGGAGGAAAATCCCCTTATCACCAACGATACGATGTGCGCCGCTCTTGCCGATCAGGTGAAAAAAAGTATCTGCAAATGCAGAACACCTATCAGACAAAATACCGTGGCAAACCCTGAGTTGGAAGTGGGCGATGTGATTGGCTTGCAGACGCTCTATACCGATGAAATGGACGCTCTGATCTTGGTAGATGAAATCTCCTTTAACGGCTCTCTGAGCGGAAAGATGAAGGTGAAAGGCTTGATATGAGTATTATCAATGAACTTGTCTACGACCGCACACAAGCCGATGTGGACAGGGTTTTTACCCTGAAACACAAAATCCTCACGGAAGGGCTTTCGAGCCTTTCCGCTGAGGAAAAGTCTGAGTACATGGCTGGTATGAAGGGTGCTTACAATTACGGGGACATGAACCGTGTGGGACAGGCGGTCGCATATATCGCCAACCGCATGACTTCTCTCCCCGGACAGTTGGCGGCATACCGAGCGGAGAAAGGAGTCGCTGATGACCCGATCTACCAAGTTCCGTATGACCCTTCCTCAGTGGTGGTTGCGGCAAAGACAAATTGGGAGATGGGTGATACGCCCACCCAATCTCTCGTGAAAGCCTACTTGAACAACCTGACGGTTCTCCGAAAGCAGCTCACGCTTCCCCGGACGCACCGCTGGTTCCGAGCAGTCTGGACAATCTCACTTTTTCCACGGCAAACAACATTGAATATCTCCTGTATGTCATCGACACAACGCTGACCGAGGTGGAAACCGAACTGTATTCCAAGATCGACCGCACGGTGGACGCTTTCGCCTATCTTGGTCTGTATAACTGCGGAGAGTAAGGAGGAAATTTCATGAAAGATACTGTCATCAAGGGCAACGGTAAGTCCCGGTTCTATCAAGGCTCCTACCGATATGCCTGCAACCTTCGAGGAATGGCGCACACAGCTTCTCGCCGGAACCGCCACCCTCGACATCGGTCTGAACGCCGCAGGCTGTGATGTGGTCGGTACAGCCATGAGCAAGGCAAATCTGCTGTCCGACACCACCAAGTCGGCACTGGAACTGAGTGGCAGCGACCCTACGGTGAATGACGCTCTGTATGCTTTGAGCCAGAAGGGTTCTCCCGCAGAGGTGCGTGTCATTGCTGATATAGGCTCGACCGTCACCATGAGCAGGGGTGGTAAAACTCTGACCGGCAAGGTTGCTTCGACCGGCTATGCCACTCTGTACCCTACCGAGCTGGGTGACTGGACTATCGTGTTTACTTATGACGGTTCTCAGAAAACCAAGGTTTACACGCTGGAAGTCATCGGTATCGTGTATGTCTATCCCTTTGTAGTTGGCGCTACGCTGGAAGCTACCTCTTGGGACAACATCGCCGCTGTTTCCAAGTTCGGTCAGGCTCCGAACTACTGGAAGGTCGGTGACAAGAAGAACATTACTGTCAACGGCGTGACCTATGCGGCACAGATCATCGGTTTTGACCATGACGCTGACCACCGCAGACGGTAGCCGCACCAAGGCGGGTATTACCTTCCAGTTGGTTGACTGCCTGAAAACCACCTATTCCATGAACGGCTCCAATACCAATGTGAACGGCTGGCGTGGTTCCACTATGCGTACCTCCACAATGGCAACGCTGCTGAACCAGCTTTCCTCTGACCTGAAAAAGTGTGTTGAAGTTCGTCAACAAAGTGACCAGCGTAGGTAACAATCAGTCCGGTCTGGAAACCACTTCCGACAAGCTGTTCCTTCTGTCCGAGATTGAAGTCTTTGGTGCTACTCAGTATTCTTACGCTGGTGAGGGTAAGCAATACGAGTATTATACCGCTGGCAACAGCACCATTAAGAAGGTCAATGGTTCTGCGGACGGCTGGTGGGAGCGTTCTCCTCGTTCCGGCAGCACCAGCACCTTCTGTGGTGTGAACAACGCCGGCGTCGCCGCCAATTACAGCGCCAGCTACTCCAGTGGTGTGTCCTTCGGCTTCTGCGTTTAATCCCCGGTTTCATCAACACCAATCCCGCCCCGTCAGGGGCGGTGTAAGAAAGGAATGTTGGCGTGTCAGTCATCAAAGCTATGCGTGGCGAAAGCTCTATGCAGTTCATCGAAACCGCCAGACGGTTAGAGCTTCACGCTTTCTCCGTCTGTCACCAAGGCTCCTAAAAGATACGCACCTCTGCTGACAAACCGTATCTTCGAGTTGGCTTCCACGGTTCACGAGGAAGTCCGAGCGGCGAACAACATCTACCCGCACAATCAGCACGAAGCGCAAATGCGGCGAGATCACCTGATTAACGCCAACATCGCCCTTCAAAATCTCAGCCCGAAGCTGACTTTGCTCTATGACGCTATTCTCCAAAATCCTGAAAAGTGTCCGTGGATTGACCACGCTATGAAGGAATTTGGAGAGTACATCACAGGACGAAGCAAGCTTATCTCCAAGGTTCGAAAGCTGACCACGAGAGGTATAAAGACCTCCCTGTGTGAGTTTTTCATTGGGTCAAGCCCTGTAATTGTTACCGTTTCTGCGAACAACTGGTGGGAGCGTTCTCCTAATTCCGGCAACACCAACAATTTCTGTAATGTGAACAACAACGGCAACGCCAACAATAACAACGCCAACAACTCTAATGGTGTGTCCTTCGGCTTCTGCAACTTCGTATGGGTCAGTCGTAGTAACCCCGTTGGGTGAAATCAGTACCTTTGCAGAGGGAGGGCTTGTTCCCGGCTGACCAAGCTTCCGGGTATATCAAAATACCACCCCGTCCGATGTAGTCAGCCGGACGCTTCTTGCATGGTGAGCGATTGTACGGTAGCTCATTTCATGGCTGGTACTACTATGCAGTTAGAACCCGTACCCCACAATAATACTGTACGGAGGGGAACCTTTTATGACGAGTGAGGAACGAAGAGAAGCCCGTTATCAGCGCAGGAAAGCCAAGCGGGACGAAGCTCGTCTGCGGCGAAGCAAAGAATGTGGTGATTTCGATGAAGTCTTTTCGTTCAGACACCTTTACCTTTCCGGGAAGAAATGCTGTAAGGGTGTCTACTGGAAAAACTCAACTCAGCGGTATATCGGCAATATCATTCCGATCATCGCAAAGACCCATCGTGAACTTCAAAATGGAACCTTCAAGCACCGTGGTTTTCACGCTTTTACCATCATGGAGCGAGGGAAGAAGCGGTATATCCGATCAGTCCATATCACGGAACGAGCGGTTCAAAAGTGTCTGTGTGACTACTGCTTGGTTCCTACCTATTCGGCCTGTTTCATCTATGACAACTCAGCCAGCTTGAAACACCGAGGTATGGACTTCGCCCTGCGCCGTATGACCTGTTACCTTCAACGGCATTACAGGAAGTACGGTCTGGAAGGAGGGGTTCTGCTTTACGATTTTCACAGCTTCTTTGACTCAGCTCCACACGAGCCGCTGTTCCGTGAAGCCGACCGCAGACTTCATGACCCGAAAATCAGGAAGCTTGCGAACAGCTTTATTACGGACTTCGGTTCTGTGGGCTTGGGTCTTGGCAGTCAGGTATCTCAGACGAACGCCCTCATGCTACCCAACATGATCGACCACTACTTCAAAGAGGTCTGCCGTATCAAAGCCTATGAGCGATACATGGACGATGGTGTGGCAATCAGCCCTGACATTGATGACCTGTATCTCTGTATGGACGGGTTAAAGATCATCTGCGAGAAGTGTGGTCTGGAATTGAACTTGAAGAAGACGAGGGTCATTCCTCTCAGAGATTATTACCGCTGGTTGAAAACGAGGTTCATCATCACATCGACCGGCAAGGTTGTTCGGAAGATGAACAAGGACTCAACAAAAATCGTTCGACACAAGCTCAGGGCTTTCCGAGGAAAGCTCGACCGGGGCGAAATGACCTTGGCTGACATTCGGTGTTCCGTGGACTCCTACAACGGTCACATGAAGCGAGGTCACAGCTTCAAGTGCGGCAGCGCACCAATCAGTATTTCAAATCATTGTACGGGTTCTACCCGGACGAGAAAGGTTGGAAAAAGCCATGTATAAAATCATCAAGAAGGACGCAGTTCTCGGCATTGTGAGCAATCTGACTTGGGTGCGTATGCAGGACAACGGTTGCTACGGCCTGACTGTCGAGGACAATGCACAGGGTATTGCCTTGAACGGCACCGTGTACCATGTCAACGGACACCCCGAGCTGAACGGTGTTGAAACCGTATCGGTCGAGGAAGTGGACGATGGTGTGTACGCTTCCAGCTTGACCGCTCTGCTGACTGACCCGAACGACATTCGTAATTCTGAGCAGTTCCGCAAGGCTGTTCAGATGTTCGCCAAAAGCCTTGACGAAGACTCTGCGATGATGATTGCAACCATCTACGACCCCTATCAGGTCGGTCATGCCTATGCTGTTGGTGATTATTTACCTACGGCGTGAACGGTGTAGGCGACCCGCAGCTCTACAAGGTAGTACAGGCGCACACTTCTCAAGCAGATTGGAAGCCTGACACAACTCCCGCTCTCTACACTCCGATTGGTCCTGACCCCCTCCGGCTATCCCCGTGTGGACTCAGCCCACCGGCGCTCATGACGCTTACAACAAGGGCGACATCGTGAGTTACAACGATAAGTTGTACCGCAGCCTGATTGATGGAAATGTGTATTCCCCGGACGCTTATCCTGCTGGCTGGGAAGAATACACCGGCAAGTAAAAAAGGGGGCAGGACATGAGTGACGCAATTCTGGTCGCTATTATCACGGGTGGTCTAAGCCTGCTTGGTATCATCTACTCGTCCGGCAAGTCTGCCAGCAAGGTTGACGCAAAACTGGACAAGCAGCAGGCGGTCATCGAAACCAAGTTGAACGAACTGACCCGTGAAGTGCGGGAACACAACAATTTCGCGAAGGCGTGTACCTGTGGTTGAAGAACAGATCAAGGTCATCAACCACCGTATCGAGGACTTGGAGGGCTTTCACAAGCCTGCATGACCCGAAAGTCAGGTGATAAAGGTGAGTAATCGGGTCAAAATCCCTATAACTTTCTCTTAGTATGCGTGTATAAGAAGGAGTTTATAGGAAAAACGCCCGATTACTCACCTAACTCACCTAAATTAAAAAATTGGAGGTAAAAATTATGCTCGAAACCATTTTGCACAACCTGACGAACATTGGCTGGGCAATGCTGATTTTTCTGTGTGCCTACCTTTCCAATGTGGCTTTCTCGATGTACTACAACATTAAAATCCTGTTGCAGCCCTTCGACAAGCAGAAGATCATCAATTCCGGTTTGAAAATCGCCGTGTTCATTATCGGCCTGACTCTGCTGTGTCTGGCAGTCACTACGCTGCCCCTGTTTGCCAGCATGATCGGGTGGGAAATCCCGGCTGAGTACACCGACATTTTCAGCGACCTTGTGATTATTGGTGCGGTGCTGATGGTGTCCTGTAAGTACATTGTGGAAGCATTTACGAAATTTAAGGCCATTTTGGACGCTACCAAGGAGGACAAAAGCTATGATGAAATCAAGTGAACTGGTCGCCAAGGTCGTTGACATTGCCAAAGCACTACAAGACCCTGTATGTCATGGGGTGTTTTTGGTGCGCCACTGACTGACACAAACAAGTCTCGGTATATCAAGAACCACTCCTATAATATGGCGGCAGCTCGTACCTCTATGATTATGGCGGCGACCCCTGACACCTTCGGCTTTGACTGTGTGAACCTTATCAAAGCCGTTCTGTGGGGCTGGACAGGGGATAAAACCAAGTCCTACGGTGGTGTGAAGTATGCCACCAACGGCGTACCTGACGAGGGCGCTGACACCATGATTAAGAGGTGCAAGGACGCTACTGCTTCCGGGTGGGACAAGGTTGACCCCGGCGAGGTGGTGTGGACTACGGGACACATCGGCGTGTATATCGGAAACGGTCTGGCGGTCGAGTGTTCCCCTCGTTGGGCGAATAATGTGCAGATCACCGCTGTCGGTAACATCGGGAAGAAGAACGGGTACAATACCCGTATGTGGAAGAAGCACGGACACCTCCCCTATGTAACCTACGACAAAACCGTGACCCCCGCACAGCCCGAAACGGTCAAGCCCGTTCCTACCACCGAGGTCAAGGCGAAGGGTGTTGCACGGTCTTTCAATAAGGCTGTGGCAGGCACTTACACCGTGATCGCTTGTGCTGGCCTGAATGTTCGTGACGCTGCCGGGACGGACAGTAAGGTGCTGGTGACAATCCCCAAAGGGAACCACCGTCAAGAATTACGGCTACTACACTGTCGTAAACGGCGTTAAATGGCTCTATGTGGCTTTCTCGCACAAGAGGGTAAATTATACTGGCTTCGTGCATGAACGCTTCCTGAGCCGCTTGAGAGGGCTTCCTATGGGTGGTAAACGAGTGCAACCTAAGCCGAAGAAGAAAAGAATGAGAAAGCGCACGAAGTTCACGATCTTGTCCATCTTCAATCTGACTTGGTATGCCGTTGTGGTTCTGATTTTGAACGCCTGCGGTCACACGGTTGACACGGAATTGACGGTCGGCTGGTTTACGGCTTGGACTGCCGAACTTGCCATTCTGTACGGTATCAAGGTCAAGTCAAAAGAAACCTCAGACGAGGACGCTCAGGGGTGAGAAAATGCAAGTGCTGAAAGAAATCACGCTCGACAAGGTTATCAATCTCTATGAGGGTCAAGTCGTTCATGACAAAAAGCAGCTCATTGAATGGGACGATCATCGCCGCACTCCACTCTATGAGCTGAAAGAACGAACGCTGGCTCAGGACAAGATGATCTTGGGTGCGCTGAAATGCGCCAGAGCAAACGGGTATTCCGGCGAAGAATAAAAGAAGACACTCCCTACCGATTAAGGTAAGGAGTGTCTTTTGGTTTGAACGAACACCGTTCCCCACACAATGTAGGGTTCGGATATGCGCTCAATGGTACGCCGTGAGGGATTCGAACCCCCGGCCTTCTGGTCCGTAGCCAGATCGCTCTATCCAAACAGCTTGTTTATAGCTAACGGGACGCAACAGAAAATTTGCTATAATATCTGAAAAATATACAGCGGAAAACGCAGAAATGCGGTGTTGATATGGAGCGAAGTGCAATCAGGAGTGTGGCGTTCGGAGGATTTGACAAGGAAGATGTTGCCCGCTATATCGAGCAGCTCTCACAGGAGACGGAAAAACTCCGGGAAGAACGGGACGCTTTACAGGAAAAAGCAGACTGCTTGGAGAAGGAAGCAGACGAACTGAGGACTCAGGTTCAGGAACTCACCAAGGCCAGAGAAGAACTTTCAGCAGAGATGGCGCGTCTTGCGCCGCTGGAGAAAGAGAATGCCCAGTTAAAGGAACAGGTGGAGGCGCTGCGTCCGGACGCGGAGGCCCATGTCATGCTGCGCGGTCAGGTGGGGGCTATCGAGTGCGAGGCCCCGGCAGCGGGCAGCAGAGCTGGAGGAGCACACGGCGGGACAGATGCACAAGGCGCTGGACCTCTTCCGGAAGCAGTACCAGATTTTGATGAGCACATTTGAAACGGCTTCCAGCCACATGACGGCGGAACTGCGGAAAATGGAAGTCACGCTGGCACAGCTTCCCAGGACCATGGATCAGACCGGCGTGGAACTGATCGGCTGGCATCGGCTCTGGAAAAGGGTACTGATGCAAAAGTGACAAAAGTAACAAAATGCTGTTAAAAAATCACAGGGGTGAACTTCCACTCCTGTGATTTTTTTAACACGATGCAGGCAAAATTGATTGATATATAACAAACAAACGTGGGGAGGACAAAGGACGTCTGGTGAAATTGACAAAAAGACAGGTAAAAAAAAAGACAGAAGCACTTTCTCCTGTCCGGTTCATTGTAACATAAAAAGTTAGAAAAAAGTAATATCCAAAGTACCAAGAAATATGGTGGTTGAGCCGGGCGGTTCTTGTACAAAAAGGGGAAAGTGCCAGAATTTACTTTTTGTTTTCTTGTTTTCTTGGAAATAATCTCCTATACTGGTAAACGTAACAATGAATGAGGAAAACAGCATCGGTTTGAGGGAAAAGCCGAAAATTCAGAAAATCTATTCTTCTGGAAGGTTTCCGGCAGATAGTATTTTCGGTATTTGCTGTAGCACTTTGCAGGAAGGAGGGTGAACGAGAGATGTCCATAGAGGCGATCAGACAAGTCACGGAAACGGAACAGGCCAACAAGCAGAGCAGAGCCGCCGCAGAGGCGGAGGCGCGCCAGTTGGTCCTGGACGCCGAGCGGAACGGCACGGAGCTTTTAAAGAAGGTGCGGTCCGATGCGGCGGAACAGGGCAAGGACCTGCTGCGGCAGGCGGAGGAACGGGCGGCGCTGCGGGCCCAGGAGATCGCGCGGGAGGCGGAGGCGGAGAGCCGGCGCCAGCGCGAGCAGGCGGAACAGCATTTGGATGAGACCGCCGAGTTTATTGTAGAAAGGGTAGTGAAACACTGAGATGGCCATTGTCAAAATGAAAAAGCTCCATGTTATTGCAATGGCAGATCGCAGGGAAGAACTTCTGAAAGGGACTGCTGCACCTGCTGTGTGGAGATCAGCGAACCCGGGAGGTCCTTGCGGACCCCCAATGGGCGTCGCTGTTTCAGCGGAGCGGCTCGTCTCTCGCCGAGCGTAAGGGACAGCTCACCGACGTCAACACAGCGCTGGACGCCATCAAACAGTACGCCAAACTGAAGGACGGCATGTTCATCAAACGCCATCCCATCACGGAAGCGGAATTCCTGGATGCCGGCGCTGCGGAAAAGGCTCAGGCAGCCTGTGACGCGGTGCGGGAGCAGTTGGGGATCCTGACCAAGGCCCAGAGCGAGGCTGGACGGCTGGAGAGCCGCGCTGCCGCCCTGAAGCCGTGGGAATCGCTGGACCTTCCGTTGGAGCGATCCGGCACCGCTCACACCATTTTCCGCTTGGGGTCTGCCCCGGTCAGACGGATGTGGGCGCCATCCGCGTTCAGATGGAAGCGGAGGGCCTGGCGGCAGAGCCGTATGAGATCAGCGCCGACAAATTACAGAAGTATCTGCTTGTGATCGTCCACCGCGGCGATGAGGGAGAAGAAAACACAGGAGCTGCTGCGGCCCTTCGGCTTCAGCGCGGTGACTTTCCAGGGAATGACCGGGACGGCGGCGGAGAATATCCGTTCTCTGGAACGGGAGCTGGAAAGAACAAAAAGACTCACCGGGGGATGACGCCGCTGCCGCCATCGCGGCCAGTGGGAAAACCGGGACGCCCTTCGGAGTCTACGCCGACCGGCTCCGGGCCGAGGCGCCAAGGAGCAGTGCGCCGAGCGTCCTGTCGGACGGATGAAACGGTGCTGTATTTCCAGGGCTGGGTCCCGGCGGAGCAAGGAAAAGGCGGTAGGCGCGTTCCTGACGGAAAAGGGCTGCGCCTGGGAAGCGCTGGACCCCACGGAGGAGGAGATCCCCGACGTGCCGGTGCAGCTGAAAAACAACTGGCTCACGAAACCGCTGAACATGGTCACGGAGATGTACTCCCTGCCTGTATGACAATGTGGACCCCAACCCCTGATGGCACCCTTTTTATCCTGTTCTATGGGATCATGATGGCGGACATGGGCTACGGCCTGCTGATGTTCCTGGCGGGATTCCTCATCAGCAAAAAGACGCGCCCAAGGGCACGGCGGGGAACCTGTTCGGACTGATGACCCTGCTGCGGCATCAGCACCTTTATCATGGGCGCTCTCACCGGCGGCTTCTTCGGGGACTTCCTGCCCCAGGTGGTCAAGCTCACCACCGGCGGCGATTTCACTCTACCGGCTCTGTTCACGCCTTTGGATGATACCCTGATGATCCTCATCGGAGCCATGGCCCTTGGCCTGGTGCAGATCATCACCGGTATGGCTATCAGCTTCATCCGGAAGCTGAAAAACGGCCAGGTGATGGATGCCATGTGGGAGGAGCTGACCTGGTGGATCGTGTTCGCCGGGATCGGCCTTATGGCCGCTCGGCATGACCAGCGTGGTCCTCTATGTTGGCCTTGCCATGGTGGTCCCTTGGACCGGTGCTGACCAACAAGGGCTTCGGCAAAAACACCGGGATCTTCGGTTCTCTGTATAACCACATCACCGGATATTTCGGCGATATCCTGTCCTACTCCCGTCTGATGGCCTTGATGCTGGCGGGCAGCGTCATTGCCCAGGTGTTCAACACCTTGGGGGCCATCCCCGGCAACGTGGTGGTCTTTATCATCGTCTCCATGGCGGGCAACGCCCTGAACTTTGCCCTGAATCTGCTGGGCTGCTACGTCCATGACCTGCGGCTCCAGTGCCTGGAGTACTTCGGGAAGTTCTACGAGGACGGCGGCAAGCCCTTCAAGCCCCTGATGGCGGACACCAAATACGTTGACATTACAAAATAAAATTATTTAGGAGGAAAATGACTGAGGAGGCTCAAATGTTGAATCATGGCAGAGTTCTTTGAGGCGGCATTCGGGGGGTCTGGCCCTGGCGCTGCTGGGCGCTGGCCTGGCGGCAGTCCTCTCCGGCATCGGCTCCGCAAAGGGCACCGGCCTGGCCGGTGAGGCGGGCGCCGGCCTTCTGTGTGAGGATCCCGGCAAATTCGGTAAGGTGATGATCCTTCAGGTGATCCCCGGCACCCAGGGCCTGTATGGCCTGGTGGTCTGGTTCTTCGCCATCTTCCGTATGGGCCTGCTGTCTGGGACCCTGCCCGAGCTGACCATCGCCCAGGGCTGCCAGTATTTCGTGGCCTGCCTGCCTATGGCGCTGGGCGGCCTGTTCTCCGCCATCGCGCAGGGCCGCGTGGCCGCCGCGTCCATCAACATTCTGGCCAAGAAGCCGGACGACTGGTCCAAGGGCATGGTGCTGTGCATCACCGTGGAGTTCTACGCCATTCTCTCCCTGCTGGCCTCCATGCTGATGATCATCAACATCAGCGCCTGATCCCTGTAAGAAAGGGGATTCAACTATGAACGGAATTGAAACCATATCCAGCGGCTGAATACCGACGCGAAAGCGGAGACGGACGCCCTGCTGGAAAAAGCCCGCCAGGAGGCGGCGGCGGTCACCGCCCGCTACCAGGCCCAGGCGGACAAGGAAGCGGCCGATCTGGCTGCCCGGAACGAGCGTCTGGCGGCGGAGCGGGAGGAGCGCCTTGTCAGCGCCGCCCAGATGGAGGCCCGGAAAACGGTCCTGGCCGCCAAGCAAGCGGTCATGGAGGAGATCCTACGCTAAGGCGCTGGAAAAGCTGCGGAACCTGCCGGAGGCCCGTTACGTAGAGGTGCTGACGGAGCTGCTGCTTCAGGCCGCGCCTCATGGTATGGGAGAAGTTCTCTTCTCCGCCCAGGATCGGGAAACGGTTGGGCAGGCCGCAGTGGACGCTGCCAACGGAAAGTCCGGCGGCAAGCTGACCCTCTCCGGCGAGACCGCGCCCATTCAGGGGGGCTTCATCCTCAGGACGGCAACGTTGAGGGTCAACTGTGCCTTTGATACGCTGGTTCGTTTGCAGAAGGCGGAAACGGCGGGACAGGTGGCTCAGCGGCTGTTCGGCTGAGGGGAGGTCATACCTTGGCTAACAAAATCAAAGATACGGATTATCTGGCGATCTCCGCCCGTGTCCGGGCCATGGAGACCACGCTGCTGACGGCGGAGCGCATGGAGCGTCTGCTGGAGGCCCGCAGCGATGAGGAAGTCTCCAAGCTTCTTCAGGACTGCGGCTATCCGGAGCTGGACGCCGCCCGTCCGGAGGCTATGGATGCGGCGCTGTCTCAGGCCGGAGGAGCTGCTCACCGACTTGGTGACGGCGCGCCAGACCCCAGATATATCGACAGATTCAAACTGAAATATGACTATCACAATGCAAAGGCCATCCTGAAGGCAGCCGCTATGGGTACCAGCCCGGACCGGATGCTGATGGATCATGGGTCGCATCGGAGCAGCGGAGCTGAAAACCGCCGTGGAAAGCGGAGAACTGGACAAACTGCCCGGACGCTGCCGGCAGGCTGTGGCGGAGGCCAAGTCCGTACTGGATACCACCCGGGACCCCCAGCTCAGCGACATCGTACTGGACCGTTGGATGTACCGGGACATGGCCCAAGTAGCAGAGGATACCGGCAGCCGTTCCTTCGGGGGTATGTGGAGACCCAGATCGATGCCGCCAATCTCCGGGCGCTGATTCGGACGCTGCGGATGGGAAAAACGCCGATTTTCTGGCGGGTGTCCTCTTTGAGAGCGGCACCGTGGAACCGGCGGCGATTCTGGCGGCGGCGAATCACCCCGCCGGCGGTCCTGAACGAGATCTACGGCCCCACCCGGTTTCCGCACGGCGGCGGAGGCAGGGGCAGGCGGCCCTGAAGGGCGGCTCCCTGACGGAGTTTGAAAAAAGCGATGCGATGACGCGGTGTCAGCGACTATCTGACGGGGCACAGATGATCCCCTTCGGGAGCTCCGCTGCTGGCTTATCTGGCGGCCCGGGAGACGGAGTACACCAACATCCGGATCCTGCTGATGGGCCGCGCCGCCGGGCTGAGCCCGGAGGTCATCCGGTCCCGCCTGCGGCGGACCTGCGCGTAAGGAGGGGAGAACATGGCAGCAACCTATTCCATCGCCGTCATCGGCGATTGGGAGTCCGTCATGGGCTTCCGGGCCTTGGGCTTGGGACACCTATCCCGTCACCTCCGTGGAGGAGGCCCGGAAAACCGTCCATGACCTGGCCAAAACCGACTGCGCGGTGATCTACCTGACAGAGACCCTGGCCAAGGATATGGCCGACGTGCTGGACCGTTATAAGGACGAGCTGCGGCCCGCCATCATCCTGATCCAAGGTTATCGAATTTGAGCGGTAAAGTTGTGAAAGTATCCGGACCGTTGGTGGTTGCCACGGGCCTGGCGGACGCCAATATGTCCGACGTGGTCCGTGTGGGCCCCCAGCGGCTGATCGGTGAGATCCTGACCATGAAGGGTGACACCGCCAACATTCAGGTCTAGGAGACCCTGTTCTGGTGAGAACCACGTCAGCTGGAAGATCGTGGAGAAGGTGGGCGCCTGCATCACCCGCGGCGTGGAGGTCCCCGCCGTGGACCACGAAGTGAGTTCAACGCGGTGGCCAAGGTGGGCGATCAAGGTCATCGGACGGCGACATCCTGGCACGGTCGGAGACGGCCGTGTGCTCCAAAGATCATGGTGCCGACCCACCATGCGCGGCACCATCACCCCATCAGAGCGGCTCCTTCAACGTGCACGGAACCGTCGCCACCCTCAAGACCTAAGGACGATCCCCCCACCATACTCAGGCCCGTCATGTGGGCCGTCACAACAATATCCCCCAAGCAACCTCGTAGCCAGTCACGGATCATCGATACCATGTTCCCCCATCGCCAAGCGGCAACGATCCCCCGGATGCAGCACCAGCTGGCCGCGGTCTGGCATCGATATTTCTGCAGCGAAGCGCAGCAACAAGATGACCGACGTTCAGCGAGAATTCCGGAACGAGACCCCACACCGGCGAAAACCCGATAAAGCAGACGATGCTGATCCCAACACCTCAATATGCCCGTATGCCCGTAGAGGCGTCTGTATCCGATATCACCATCATTATTTCCGCGACATGAAGCTACGATGGCCGTTATCGCGACTCTACCTCCCGCTGAGGCCCTCCGTGAGATGTCAGCCGTCTGGAAGAGATGCTGGCCTCCCGTCTGGCCCAGTTCTACGGGCGATGCCGGCAAAATGAGTGCATCGGCTCCGACGAGCGCCGGGGCAGCCTGACGGCTGTGGGCATAAATGTCCCCTCCAGGCGACCTGTCCGAAACAATGCGTAAT
>VOFB01004897.1_pt1 | contig 28309 bp, 49 predicted proteins | sample 5384141 | NCBI WGS metagenome assembly VOFB01 (sample SAMN12384721, study PRJNA508395) | human gut metagenome | isolation source: healthy gut A | host: Homo sapiens | reverse complement strand
GAGCGCGGCTGCCGCGCGCAGCCTTTGAAACAAGAACGTGTACCAGCTTGCCGCCACGCTGCAGCGCCTTGCCAACAGTGACGCGCTGGCGCAGGGCGGCGGCGCGGACTGACGAACAGCTTGTGGAGCAGGTGGTGAACAGCTCCAGCATCGACTACGCCCGCCGCCGCTTGTCCGAGCATATCGCCCGGCTTGCCGCTGCCCATGAAAACCGCGCCCAAAGCAAAACGGAAAAGCTGGTGGAGCGCATCGCGGCGTACATCGACAACTGCGCGGAATCGGAGTTCCCCGACCTTGCCACCGTTCTTTCGGAAGCGTTCGGCGTGACGCCGCAGTACATCTCCAACGTATTCAAAAAGTACCGGGACGAAAATGTCAAGGGGATTACATCGCCAGACGCAAGCTGGCCCAGGCCAAAGCGCTGCTGACCGGCACCGACCTGCCGGTGCGGGAGGTTGCCGCACGGCTGGGCTACGCGGGCGAGATCGGCATCATCCGCCTGTTCCGCAAGTACGAGGGCACCACGCCCGGCGATTACCGTGCGCAGCACAAATGAAGCGCAAAAGCGCTTTCTTTCACCGCAGCCGCCGCTTTGTCAGGCAGAACCCTAAAAGCAAACAGCCGCCTTCTTCCGGAATATTACATCCGGAGGAAAGCGGGCTGTTTTTTCTCAAGGGCCCGGCCGGAAAACGGCCCGCGGCCGCTTTTGCAGGCAAAGTCGGCTTTCTTCCGCCCCATTCAAATGCCGTCCGCCCAGGGGAAGGCCAACGGCAGCGGCAGCAACCGGCGGGAACGGCCTGCGCGCCGGGCACCAGCGGGCTGTCCGGCCCGAACAGCAGACGCGCGGCGTCCAGCGGCGGCAGCAAGGTCCGGCGCCGCATCCTGCGGCTCCGCGGGGGCGCACCCCCTCTGCCCCCGGCCCGAAGCGCAGACGCCCCCTCATTTTCTACTTCAGAGTATAAATTCATCTAAAATCGCCGTATCGTCATAAAGTGCGCTGCAGCGCCATTGCGGCGCGGGCCGCAGCCGCCCAATGGAAAACGCGGTAGCTGGGTTTGGCACACAAACGCCCTGTTCCGCCACAGAGGCAAAATAGGCAAGCTCCGCCCGCTGCCACGGTAAAGCTGTACACGTACACCGGCAACTCCGTATGCTGTGCCAGGGCCGCCGCAAAGGCCGGCAGCAGCGCCGCATCCGGCAGCACCAGCTCCTGCAGCCGCGGCGGTTTTCCCTCCGCCAGCGCGCAATAGCCCGCGAACATGCCGTCCTGCAAAACCGCATATGGCTCCGGCGCGCCAGCTTTGCAGCACGGTGAGGAACGAGGCGTCCCCGCCCCGGGCGCACGTTACGGGCTGCTTTTCATGCAGTGCCCGGGCGCTCTCCAGCCAGCTGGGGTATTCCGCCAGAGGCGCCAGCGCCACGCCGCCCGTCCGGATATCCCGCACGTTGCGCGGTGTGAGCGTAAACTCCCAGTGCGCGCCCGCGGGTATACCCGAAGCGCTCGTACCGCTGGCGCTGGCCGCCCAGCATGGCAATGTCACAGCCGCCGCCTGCATACGCTCCTGCGCGTCCTGCATCAGCAAGGCCAGATGCCCTTGCCCCGGCTGCGTCCGTCCACGCACACCGTGCCGATGCCTCCCACGCGCAGGGCTGTTCCAGCTATGTTGAAATCCTGTATCTTCAGGCAGTACAGCCCTGCGGGCGCTGCGCCGTCATACAGCACCGTATGCAGCGGCGCGCTGTCGGCGCCCGGCCCGTACAGCTGGCAGCAGCGTGGGGAAATCCACCTTCCCTCCGGCGTGCGGAACGCCTCCTCCGCAAACGCCAAAAGCTCCTGCAGCTGCTCCGGCTGCGCCTGTTCCAGATGAACCATCCAAACGACCCTTCCCTGTTCTCCTTTACAAAGGGCGCGGACGCCCCTTCAGCCAGTATACCACACCTTTGGCTGAAAAGCCCGTCCGCGCCGTTTCTTTTTGCTGCGCCGCAGAAAAAGCCTGGTTATCAGGCCATCACGCTTTTTCAAAATCCGCCACATCCACGGTGCGGCCTGTCAGGCGAGGATTCCTCCGCCGCAAAGGCCATCACATGGCTGTGGACGGACTGGGCGATGGTGTTCGTATTCTCGCGTTCGCCCTTCAGGATGGAGACAAATTCTTCCATAATACCCTCGTCGCCGCCGGAGTGGCCCGTGCTGCCGGGCTTGACGGTGTATACCGCAGTGGTGCCCGTTCGCACGCCCGCGCCGAACTGCGTCACCTCAATGACGTTGTTGTCCATGGAAGCGCGGATCTCGCCCCTGGTGCCCATAAATTTGACGGTGCGGTCGCATGCGTCGGAAAACGCGCACATCGTGAACGCCACGGTGGTGCCGTTTTCAAACAGGAGGCTGGCCACCTGATGATCCACCACATCGTTGTCGTTGTGGAACACGCACTTGCCGTAGGGGCCTTCCTCCAGCGCCTTTTTGCGCGCCTCGCATAGCTCTGGTCCGGCCCCAGGGCCGTCAGCGCGGTGGGCCAGGGCGTATTGTCGTCCAGGTACAGCGCGGGCGCGTAGTATGGGCAGGAGCCGCTGTGCGGGCAGCCGTCGGTGCAGCGGGCGGGGCTGCCCGCGGGGGCATTCTCCTCCCGGAAATAGCGCAGGTCGCCAAAGCTAGAGACCGTTCTGCACCGGCTGCCCAGCAGCCAGGAAAGGATATCCATATCGTGGCAGCATTTTGCCAGGATCATGGGGCTGGAATCCGCCGTCTTATGCCAGTTGCCGCGTACATAGCTGTGCGCGTAGTGCCAGTAGGCCACGTTCTCGGTATGGGTGACGTGCACCACGTCGCCGATGACGCCGGAGTCGATCAGCTCCTTGAGCTTGCGGTAGAATTTGGTATAGCGCATCACATGGCAGACCATGATCTGCGTGCCCTTTTTCCTCGGCGCGGCGCTGCAGGTCCAGACATTCGCGCACACTGGGCGAGATGGGCTTTTCCAGCAGGATGCTGTACCCCAGGTCGATGGCCTGGCAGGCATACGCATAGTGCTGGCTGTCCTGGTGCAGATGAGCACCGCGTCCGCCATGCGCGGCCGGGCGAAAAACTGCTCCGCCGTTCGAACATACGCCTTCGGCGGGCACATGGTAATCCTGGACGAATTTTTCCCGGCGGCCCTTATGCCCGCCACCGCCACGAACTCAATTTCGTAGCCGTGCATTTTTGCGTAAGGCGCATAGCAGTATTGGCCGCGCTCTCCCGCGCCCACCAGCGCCAGCTTCAGTTTCTGTTTCATTTCCTGTTCCTCCCTTGCTGCGGGCGCGCACGGCGGCCCGCCTTTCCGTGCGGCGCGCTTTAATACGCCGACATTTTCGCCGCATAACTGCGGCTGATCTCGCAGCTCATGGGCTGCCCTGCCAGAAAGCGCCGGATATCCTGCGTCACGCTGCGGGTGACGGCCAGGCGGCGGTCCACCGTGGGGCCTCCCATGGGGCATCAGCAGCACATTTGGCAGCTTTTCCAGCGGATGGCCTGCGGGCAGCGGCTCGGTCTCGTACACGTCCAGCGCGGCGGAAAGGTCCGGCCGTGCGGCCAGCACCTCGCACAGCGCCGGCTCGTCGATGACTGCGCCCCGCGCCGTATTGATAAGCAGCGCGCCGGGCTTCATGCTCTGCAGCAGCTCCCGCGTGACAAGATGGTGGTTTTCCGGCGTCATGCCGCTGTGGATGGAAATGATGTCGCAGGTGGCGAACAGTTCCTCCAGCTCGGCTTTTTCCATGTGGCAGCGGTCCAGCTCGTCCTGGCCGATGTGCCGGGAAAACACCTTGATGGGACAGTGGAACGAAGCCAGCATGCCCACCACATAGCGGGCGATCATGCCGTAGCCCACAATGCCCACGCTGCGGTCCAGCAGGCCGCGGTTCGCAAAGCTCTCCGGCCATATGCCGCCGGCCAGGTTCACAGAGTGATAGGGAATCTGCCGCAGGCTGGCCAGCGCATAGGCCACCACGCTCGGCCACGGACCCGCAAACACCTGTTGCCGCTCACCACACGGATGCCCCGGCCATACACCGCGTCCGTCACATAGGGCTTGACGGAGCCTCCCGTGGGCATGAGCCGCAGGCGGTCCGCCTGCGCCAGCACCGCTTCATCAAAGACCGGGGTTCCCCAGCCTGGACGCAGATATCCATGCCGCGTACGGCCGCGCCCAGCTCGTCCTGGGTACTGGCGGCCCAGCGTGTTCCAGTGTACCGTGCCGATGTGCTCCAGCGCAGCCATGGCGTCGGCGTCAAGGTCCTGAATACCGCATGCTGCGGCATCGTAACCAGAATATGGATGTCGTTCATTCTGTTTCCCTCCGCTTGCTGCGGGCCGCCAGGGGCCCGTCAGATTGTCTCGCAGGATCAGCGGCGTGCCGGGCGCGACGGCTGCCTCGCCCGTCCGCACCACTTCGATCCCGTCCCGGAACCAGCAGCCCTCCACGATTGCGGGCCGCTTTGCGCGACGGCTGCGCTGGGTCAAAACCAGCTTTTCAGCCGTGCAGCCGCGCATCTGCAGGCCGTCCGCGTTCAGCAGAAACGTGCCGCAGGGGCCGTAGCCCTCCGTATTCACACCGTCGTAGGCGCCTGTGCGGGCAGACGGCGACGTCCTGCAGGGTAAGATCGCTGACCTTTGCGAAGCCGATGCCCCAAAGCCCGTGTGCCGCACCACTGTGATGCGCTTTGCACTGCTGCCCCAGGTGGGACCGCTGTTGGCGAAGCTGAGCAGGCCGGAATTGCCCACATAGGTAAGGTCGTGCTCGAACTGACCGTGGGTGACGTAGGCCCCGTGAAAATCGCCGTCGCCGTGACAGTTCTCCACCATGCAGTATGCGCTGCCCGTAAAATCGTTCAGGTGGCGCGCGTTGATGTGGTGCAATCCCGCACCTTGCCGTACAGACAGTGGATCTGCTGCGTCAGATATCCGGTGCCGCCCACCACCACCTCTATGGGATTGGCCGACTGCACCGTTCGGTGACGTATTCGGTGTTGTGGCGGCGCAGCAGCACAGGCCAGTAGGTATGCCGCGCCCGCACGTCCCGCACATCGCACCGCACCGCGTACTCAAAGGCCAGCGGCTGCGCGCCCGTCTCCTCGCCGCCCCTCGTTGCCCCGAATTCCATATCCTGCACGCAGACGCGCTCAATGGGTTCAACGCGCCGCCAGGTCATCACACGCCCGGCGTCCAGCGGCCATCCCATCTTATAGTTGACGCGCACATGGCTTTCGTCGATGCGCTCGGTGACGCACAGCAGCTTGTCGATCTCTTTTTTCCTCACGGCCCGCGAGGCTGTTGACGCTCACCTGCCACCAGGAATACAGCGGGATGCCGCCCGCGCCGGGCACCTCGAACATCATACAGCTCGCGCATGGGCTGCCCAGCGGAAAAGTACGCACGTCATCCCCGGCACGCCCGTAAGTGAAACAGCGCGCCGAAGGGATCGTTGTGCTTTGCGTGCTCCACGCCCTGTGCCGTTACTGTGTGGCCGGTGAAATCCAGCGTGACGTGCCCGCGTGTGAACGTGTGGCGGCGTGTGAAATTCACATCTGTGCCGAATACGATGCGCGTTACGCTCCCGTCCGCCATCAGCGCGTCCAGCGCGTCGTCCGCCAGGGACGTCCGGGCCGAATACGCCGAAGCAGCGCGCGTCCACCGTTCCGCTGTGGCACAAAGCCAGCGGCCCGCGGCGGGCATGCCCGCGGGTGCAACACCGTGCCGCCGTTTGGCCCCTATGTGCTGTTGGTCCCAGCGGTACCAACTGCCGTCGCCGGGTACAAGGCGGCCAGCACCTGGGCCACGTCGCCCCGCATGCAGCGTAGCTGCGGGCAGCTCCAGCAGGAGCGCCGCAGTCTCCACCGTATGGATCATTGTGGTTTTCCCTCTTTCTTTGCCATTGGCCTTTAAAAAAGGCCGGGGGCTGTTTCCCCCTGGAAGCCCCCGGCCGGGTGCGTACAAAACTTATTGGATGGCTTCGTTCCAGCGGGGCCAGAGCCGCTTCCTTGATTTCGATCAGTTCGACAAGCCAATCTGCTCGAGAGAAGCAAGGTAGTCTTCCCAGCCGGTTTAATATCCACTTCGCCTACAATAAACTTTGTTGTCATCAAGGCGACCTGGGTGTACAAGTCATTTTTCGATCACGTTGCCGCGCTCGGATTCCTCGGCGGTGAAGCGTGCATTGGAAGGATATGCATTCTTTGTATTGTAATACGGTTCCTGCATCTCCTTGACCTGGACGCATTTCATCTCCATGAGCGGGCTGCCCGACGGCGTCGCTGTAAGTTCAGATAGCCGGGCAACTCAAGTAACGGAGACTGTCTGGTTGATGTCGCCAAAACCTGTGATCGGTTCGATCCACTCGTAGGCAGGCTGTCTTGGTGTCATCCGTATACTGCCAGTGTTCCCCTCATAGCCAGCAAACAGTGGTGCCGCAGAAGCCTTCCACAGCATTCTCCTCGGTTGCATAGAACATATCCAGCAGACGGATGGCTGCCACAGGGTCGGAGCATTTGTCGGTGATGAACGCACGGCCCGGATACATGTAAAGCGGCTGTTTGACGACCTTTTCGTCATTGGTGGCGCTGGTGAGCGGCGGCAGGCTGAGCTGCTGCGCGGTGGTGGAGGGGTCCAGCGTGGTGGGGCTGCCGCTGTAAATGCCGCACTGGTCAGCCTTTACCTTAGCCTGCCACTGCTGTGCCGTCTGGGTGGAGAACTCGGGGTCCAGCAGGCCTTCGCTGTACAGCTTGTTGGCATATTTCAGGAATTCCTTGTACTCCTCGGTGGCCGGGGTACACGACCTTGCCTTCGTCGTCCAGGTTAAAGCTCAGGCCGTCGGGCAGGCCCCCGTAAAGGCCGGGATGAGCAAATCGCGGATGGTGGTGGTGAGGCCCACGCAGGTGAAGGGGGATCATCACTGGGGTCGCCGCTGCCGTTTGCGTCCTGTTCTTTAAAAGCGACCAGCATATCGTACAGCTCATCGGTGGTCTCAGGCACTTTATCAATGCCAACGTTTTCATCCATTCTTCGCTGAAGAAGCCCGCATGGCCCTGCACGGTGGCTGTGTGGAACACATACGGCAGGCCGTAGATCTTGCCGTCCATGCTCGTCATGGCCGCTTTGACGTCGGGATTTTTTCCATCATGGCCTTGATGTTGGGCGCGTACTGGTCGATGAGGTCCGTCAAATCGATAAAGACGCCCTGCGGGCCGTAGGTCCCTCGTCGGTGACGGCCATATTGGCGTCGGTCGCATCGTCGCGCAGAATGATATCGCCGCACTCGCCGCCCACCAGAGCGATGTTTTTCTGTTCCGTCCAAGTGCCCGCCTCGGACACCTCGAACTCAAAGTTGATGTTGGTGATCTCGGACAAGCGCTGGAATATCCAATTCGCTCCAATCCGGAGCGCCGGCATCTTTTGCACCCATGATCTTAAAGGTGATCGGCTCGTTTACAATTGGATACTCACCCACGGGAGTAACGTTGCCCGTGCCCTCCGCCGAAGCGGAGCCGGACGCCGCCGAGCCGGATACGGCCGCGCTGGACGACGAACCGCCGCCGCAGGCCGCCAGCATGCTGACGCACAGCACGCCGGACATTGCAAGGGATGCCAGTTTTTTTCAGTTTCATATTGCTTCCTCCTGTTTTAATAATTGTATCACGTGCGGGCGGCAAAGGGAATCATCCCTTTACCGCGCCCACTGTTACACCTTTGACAAAAATGCTTCTGCACAAACGGATAAATGCCATGACCGGTACCGAGGCCACAACGATGAGCGCATATTTGATCTGCTCGGCGATGCGCTGTTCCCTGCGCCGCCAGCACGCCCGTATCCCCGCCTTGCTGGAGCATCTGGGCGTTAAATTCGCTGCGCATCAGTATCTCGCGCATAACGATCTGCAGCGGCTGCCAGTCTTTGTCGCGCACGTAGATCATCGCCGTAAAATAACCGTTCCAGTGTGTCACCGCAAAAACAGCGCCATGACGGCTATGATAGCCGTGGAAAGCGGCAGCACGATGCTGAAAAAGAAAAGCGCGTATTTGTGCAGCCGTCAATCTCAGCAGCCTCCCGCAGCTCGTTTGGGATATTGGTTTCGAAAAAGCTGCGGCTGATGATGATGTTCGTCATGCTGGTGGCGCCCAGAATGACCATGACCCAGGGATTGTTGTACAAACCCAGGTTTTTTACAGTCATGAACATCGGGATCAGACCACCGGAGAAAAACATCGTGAACGTAAACATCAGCGTAAAAACTTGCGGCCCACAAAATCCTTGCGGGAAAGCGGATACGCCGCGGGCAGCGTAACAGCCAGATTGATAAGCGTGCCGCCCACTGTATAAATGAGTGTATTCAGATATCCGCGCAGGACACTGTCGTCTGCCAGCAGGTTTTTGTATCCATCCAGAGAAACACTTTTGGGCCAGAACCACACCTGCCCGCTGTTGACAAGATTCGGGTCGCTGATGGATGCAATGATGATGAACCAGAGCGGATAAAGGCAAACCACAAAAATCGCGCCGAGGATCAGGTAGTTGAAAAATTGAATATTTTATCGCTTCTTGTTTCCTTTGATTACCATTCTGACCCCTCCTTTACCACAGGCTCGTCTCACTGAGCTTGCTGGATATTTTGTTCACCGCTACCAATAAGATCAGGTTAATGGCGTTGTTAAACAGGCCTACGGCCGTTGAAAGGCTATACTGTGCTTTCTGGATTCCCAACTTATAAACATAAGTGGAGATCACTTCAGACACTGCAGTGTTGCTGTCGGTCTGCATGAGCAACACCTTTTTCAAAGGAAAGGTTCATCACGCCGCCCAGTGTCATGATCAGCATAATAATGATCGTCGGCATGATAGCCGGTATATTGATATGGATAATGCGCTGGAAGCGTGTGGCACCGTCGATGGTGGCCGCCTCATGCAGGTCAGGTGAAACACCCGCCAGTGCGGCGATAAAAACCACTGCATTATATCCGGTAGCTTGCCATACGCCGCTCCATACATAAAGGTCGTCGAACAAAGAGTCCTTCATCAGAAACATCTGCGGCTCCGCCCCAAACAGTGCTCCGATGTTGTTGGCAAGGCCGTTATAAGAAAAGAACAGATTGATCATGCCCACCAGCACAACAGTGGAAACGAAGTACGGCAGATAGGTTATATTCTGTACCGCTTTTTGAAATGCACATTTTTTTACTTCGTTAATCATCAACGCTAGGATCACCGCTGCGGGGAAGCTGGCTGCGATGTAATACAGGGAAAGCTTCAGAGTGTTGCCCAAAATCCCCAAAAGTTTACCGAGCTGAAAAAAGGTAATAAAAGTGTTTAAGAAGCGGTGGCCCACGGCTACCAGAAAAACCCTTTTGATGCTACAAAATCCTTGAAAGCAATCTGCACGCCGTACATCGGCACATAGGAGAAGATCAGGAAATACAAAAATGCCGGCAGGATAAACAGGTACAGAACCTTGTTACGCTTTATCAGCAGCAGACTTGCGTTTTTACCGGTGGCCGTCCGCCGCCCGGGCATCCGCAACTGAATTTTCCGGCGTGTCTTTACTTCAGTCTCCATGAGTTGGGTCGTTCCTCCTTTGCTTGTGCCGCCCAGCCTCTTTGCCGGCGCGGCCGTTCCCGCTTTTCTTATATTAGGTTTATATATAAGCTGCGGGGCAGCCTCCGGGCTGTGGCGCGGCCCGAGAGGCGTTCGGCGCGGCGTTCTGTGGTGTTCCCGCCGCGGTTCCTTGCTCTGTCTTCAGCATATCATCCGTCCGGGGCCGGGTAAATTGCCAGAAATTAAGCCCCCGCAATCAAAATTAAAGATACCGCGCAGGCGCGGCAAAACGCCGCGCTATCATTTTTAAACCGGCTTTCAAAAATTACACTTTTCTCCGCTCCGGGCGACCTGTAAAATAGAAACCGCATTCTTAAAAATGTCACTTTACGCCGCAGCCTCGGTCCTGCATAATAAAAGCAGGTCCCGCACCGCGTCCTTTCGCCGGCGGTGCGGGCGGCTGTGGCGGCCTTGCGCGGAAAACGACTTTTCCAAATACAGGAGGAACGACGGAAATGTGGACGGAAGAAAGACTGAACAAAATGCTGACGACGCCGAGCGAGGCGCTGAGCTGGGAGCTGGGAAGGTTGGAGGGAGACATCCTGGTGCTGGGCGCGGGCGGAAAAATGGGGCCGACGCTGTGCGTTCTGGCAAAGAACGCGCTGCGGGCGGCGGGAGTGGAAAAGCGAGTCATCGCGGTGTCGCGCTTCAGCGACCCGCTGGTGGTGGAGCTGCTGCGGGAGAACGGGGTGGAGATGATCAGCGCGGACCTGCTGGCGCCCGGCGCGCTGGACAGTCCTGCCGGACGCGGAGAACGTCATCTACATGGCGGGCAAAAAGTTCGGCACGGACGGCAATGAATACGCCACCTGGGCGATGAACACCTGGCTGCCCAGCCGGGTGGCCGAGCGGTACCAAAACAGCCGCATCGTGGTGTTCTCCAGCGGGAACCTGTACCCGAAGGTGGGTGTGCACAGCGGGGGTGCCACGGAGGAGACGCGGACGGAGCCGGTGGGCGAGTACTGCATGTCCTGCCAGGGGCGCGAGCGGATGTTCGAGTACGCGGCAAAGACCTACGGCACGCGGGTGGCGGTGTACCGTTTGAACTACGCGGTGGACCTGCGGTACGGCGTGCTGTACGATATGGCCCACAACATCCTGGAGGGAAACCCATCAGCATCACCACGCCCAGCTTCAACTGCATCTGGCAGGGGGACGCCAACGAGGCGGCGCTGCGTCTGCTGGGGCATGCCTCGGCGGAGGTGTTCACGCTGAACGTGACGGGGCCGGAGACCGCGGGCGTACAGGAGACGGCGAAAAAAGCTGGGCGCGCTGCTGGGCAGAGAGCCCATATTCACAGGGGAGGCGTCGGACACGGCGTATCTGAACAACGCGGGAAAGATGTTCCGGCTGTTCGGCTATCCCACGGTGCCGCTGGAAACGCTGATCGAATGGCAGGCACAGTGGATTTTGGACGGAGGGCGCGCATTGGGCAAGCCCACGCACTTTGAAGAGAGGAAAGGGAGCTATTGAGTATGGGACGGCATGAAGAAGCGCTGAAGATCCTGCACGGAGGCACGGTCATCCCGGCCATCCCGCTGGTTCTGGACGAAAACCGGAAATTAACGAGGCGGGCCAGCGCACGCTGATCCGGTATTATCTGGACGCTGGGGTGGGCGGGCTGGCGGTGGCGGTGCACACCACGCAGTTCGAGATCCGCAAACCGGAGGTGGGCCTGTTCGAGCCGGTCCTGCGTGTGACGAAAGAGGAGATGGACGCATACGAGGCGCGCACGGGGAAAACGCTGGTGCGCGTGGCGGGCACGTGCGGTGAAGCGGGAGCAGGCGTGCGCGGAGGCGCGCACGGCAACGGCGCTGGGGTTCGACGCGGTATTGCGGAGCCCGGGCGGGCTGGCGCACCGGACGGAGGAGGAGCTGGTGGAGCGCACCCATGCGGTGGCGGCAGAGATGCCCGTGATCGGGTTTTACTTGCAGACGGCCTGCGGCGGGCGGCGGCTGTCGTATGAATACTGGAAGGCCGTGGCGGACACGCCGGGCGTGGTGGCCATCAAATGCGCTTCGTTCAACCGGTACCAGAGCATCGACCTGGTGCGGGGCGTGGCGTACAGCGCGCGGCGGGGGAGGAAATTGCGCTGTACACGGGCAACGACGACAACATCGTGGCGGACCTTTTGACGCCGTACCGGTTCCCGGTGGACGGCAAAGAGGTGGAGCTGCGGTTCGTGGGGGGCCTGCTGGGGCACTGGTCGGTGGACGCACAGCGTTGTGAAGCTGTACGAAGAGCTGCGGGAATACCGGGACGGCCGCGACATCCCGGCGGAGCTTCTGGCGCGGGGCGCGGCGGTCACAACTGCAACGGCGTGTTCTTCGACGTGGCGCACAACTTTGCCGGATGCATCCCGGGGTCCACGAGGTGCTGCGGCGTCAGGGGCCTGATGGCGGGCACGTGGTGCCTGGACCCGGACGAGACCCTCAGCGAGGGGCAGGCCCGGGAGATCGACCGCGTGTATGAGATGTACCCTCATCTCAACGACGATGCATTCGTTGCGCAGAATCTTGAAACGTGGAAAGCGTGAGCGGACTATGAACACAATGACAGACGCGCTCAAGCGCGCGGCGTGCGCCGCCATCGACGCACAGGCACAGCGCCTCACCGCTTTCGGGCGAGATATCCTTGCCCATCCGGAGCTGGGCTATAAGGAAACGCGCACGGCCGGAAAGGTGCTGGAGGCCTTTGCCTCGCTGGGTCTGACGGACGTTACGCGGCCCGCGCGCACAGGCGTGAAAGGCTGGCTTTGGCGCGGCGCGGGGCCGCGGGTGGCCGTTATCGGGGGAGCTGGACGCGGTGCTCAGCCCCGGCCATCCGTTTGCGGACAAAGCCACAGGCGCGGCCCACGCCTGCGGGCACAACGCCCAGCTTGCCTCCATGCTGGGCTGCGCTGTGGGCCTGCGGGCCGTGGCGGACAGCCTTGCGGGCAGCGTATGCCTGCTGGCGGCGCCCGCGGAGAATACGTTGAGATCGGCTGGCGGGCCGGGCTGAGGCGCGCGGGCGAAGTACAGTATCTCGGCGGTAAGCAGCAGCTCATCGCGGAAGGCGCTTTGACGATATCGACATGGCCATGATGGTGCACAGCGAAACAGACGCCCCGCAGCCGCGCGCGGTGGTTGCGGGCGCGGCGGGCGGCTTTATCGGCAAGGAGCTGCGGTTTCTCGGCAAAGAGGCACACGCGGGCGGCGCGCCCTGGGAAGGCGTCAACGCGCTGAACGCGGCATCCCCATCGCGGCCATCCATGCCAACCGTGAGACTTTCCGCGACGAGGACCATGTGCGTGCATCCTATCATTACAAAGGGCGGGGACCTGGTGAACACCGTGCCCGCAGATGTGCGCATGGAGAGCTACGTGCGTGCCGCCAGCGTGCAGGCCATGCGCACCGCCAACGCCAAAGTGAACCGTGCGGCCCGGGGCGCCGCTTACGCCGTGGGCGCGCGGGTGGAGATCGACGATATGCCGGGTTATCTGCCGCTGGCGCAGAACGCGGCGCTTTCAACTGTTCGCGGCCAACGTCCCGGTTTGCGCACCCGGGCTTGCCGTGGAACGCGGTCTGCCCTTCTGCGGCAGCACGGATATGGGCGACGTGTCCTACCTGCTGCCTGTTATCCAGCCGACGGTGAGCGGCTTTTCCGGCGCGGCGCACAGCAGGGACTTTGCCGTCGCCGATGAAGCGCTCGCCTATCTGGCGCCCGCCAAGCTGATGGCCGCGACGGTCATCGACCTGCTGGCCGGCGGCGCGGCAAAGGGCCGCAGCGTACTGGCGGACGCACCGCGCCGCACGCGGGACGAATATTCCGCGCTGTGGCGGGACATTCTGGCGCAGCCCGGCGAGGGCTGACGGCGGCGCAGCATAAGCGCCGGAAAAAACATCCGACTGGAGGCCGCTGCCTGACAAGCTGTATTCCTTCTCTGCACGATCATCCTGTTCGTGCTGCAAACGCTTTCCATGAAGCTGCAGCACGCCGAACATCTGCCCCAGAAGCTTCTGGTGAACTGCGCGTTTTCGCTGCTGGCGGCCGCGGCCATGGGCGCCGGCCGTCTGGCTGTGCCGAACATGTTCACCGTAAGCCCCGCGACGCTGCGGCACGGCATTGCCTTCGGCGTGCTGTTCGCACTGACGATCTTGTTTTACAACCTGGCCATCGCCAGCGGGCCGCTCTCCTACACAACGTTTTATTTTTCCGCCAGCATGCTGGTGCCCGCGTTTGCGGGCGTGCTGCTGTTCGGCGAAGCGCTCACTTTCACGCTTGCCGCAGCCGTGGCGCTGTTCCTAGCCGCGTTCTGGTGCCTGAACGTCGCGCCGGGCGGCGCACAGAAGCCCGAGCCCCGCTGGCTGGCGCTGTGTGCGCTGACCTTTCTGTGCAACGGACTGTGCGCGGTGGTACAGAAGTCCCAGCAAAACGCCACGGGCGGCGCCAGGCCGCGGGCCTGATGCTGGTGGGCTTCTGCACAGCCGCGGCCTGCTACGCGCTGGCGTATCTGGCGCTGCGGGGCAGGCTGCCCGCGGGCGCGGCGGACGGCACCGCGCTGCTGCGCCAAAACGCTCTTTGCCGCCGTGCTTCTGGCGGGCGGCTCTGTGGGCGGCAATCTGCTGCTCACCTGGCTGGCCGGGCGCGTGGATGCCAGCTACCTGTTCCCGCTTGTACAGGGCAGCATCATTGTGGGCGTGACGCTGTGCTCCGTGCTGCTGTTCCGGGAAAAACTTTCGGCGCGCGGCAGGCTCGGTATTTTGCTGGGCGTGGCCGCCATTGCCGTGATCAATCTGTAAGGAGGGATTCCGTATGCTGCGCATTGGCATGATCGGCGCGGACAACTTCCACGCCCTCGCTTTTTCCAGGCTCGCCAATCTTCCGCCCGAGGAGGGCGGCAGCGGCTTGCCCGCGCGCGTCACCATGCTGTGGGGCGAGAGCGCCCAGCGCGCCGCCTTCGTGGCAAACGAAGCGCATATCCACACCGTTGTGGACGACCCGGCCCGTATGCTGGGCCAGGTGGACGCCGTGATGGTGGTGCTGCGCCACGGCGCGCAGCACCATGACGCGGCGCTGCCCTTCCTGCGCGCGGGCATCTCCACCTGGGTGGACAAGCCTTTCACCACCGACATCGGCCAGGCCGCCGCTCTGGTGGCCGCCGCGCGGAGAGCGGCGCGCTGCTGGCGGGCGGCTCCACGTGCAAATACTGCCCGGATGTGCTTTGGCTGCGGGACAAATACCGCGCCATGTGCGCGGACGGCGGCGTGATCTCGGCCGGGCTGAATTTCCCCGGAGAGTTGGACAGCCCTTACGGCGGGCTGTATTTTTACGGCGGCCATACCGCTGAGATATTGACAACCGCCTTCGGGCCGGATATCATCAGTGTGAAGGCCGACGTTACGGCGGGCAATGTCATCGCCGTGTTCAAGTACGCGTCGCTGGGCGTGTGCGTGAATTTCGCCGAGGTGAGCGAGTTTCACGCTGCGCTGTACGGCGCAAAGGAAGTGGCAGTGCACTCCATCGACATTTCCACCATCTACCGGCAGGGGTTCGCAAAATTCGTGCAGGGCGTGCTGACGCGCACCCCGCCCGAGCCCTACGGCACGCTGCTGCGCCCGGTGCAGATTTTAAACGCCCTTGTCGAAGCCGCTCAAACCGGCCGCGAGGCGTTTGTTGCGCCGCCGCTGGAATGAGCGCCGCCCTGCCGCGTTCCCGCGCCCGCCTTCGCCCCGCGCACAGCCGTGCCGGAGCGCTGCGGGCGCCTTTTCTTTCCGTCTGTCTCCGGCCCGGGCCGGCGCATCCCATTGACAAAGGAGCAATTGTTATGAAATGTGAACGCATCCCTCTCGGCGCTCAGGGCGCGTACCTGGACACCTATTTTCTGGCGGATTCTCCCGAGCTGAAGGCGGGCGCGTGCCGCCCGGCCGTTGTCGTATGTCCGGGCGGCGGCTACGCCTATACCAGCGACCGCGAGGCCGAACCCATCGCGCTGGCCCCTGTGCGCCCGCGGCTTCCACGCCTGTGTGCTGCGCTATCCCTGCGCGCGCCCGCCCGTTTCCCCGCCGCGCGCGCGCGCTGGCCGAAAGCCGTGGCCTGGGTGCGCGCGGGCGCCGCGGAGAACCATGTGGACCCGCGGCAAATCTCCGTATGCGGTTTTTTCTGCGGGCGGGCATCTGGCGGGCAGCCTTGGTGTGTTTTGGAACGCACCGTTCCTCGCTGCCGAAACCGGCCTTGCCCCCAGGACATGCGCCCGGACAAAATGGTGCTTTGCTACCCCGTTATCACCGGCGGAGAATTTGCCCACAAGGGGTCTTTCGACAATCTGCTGGGCGCCGACGCGGACGCCGCCCGCCGCGCAGAGGTATCGCTGGAACAGCATGTGACGCAGGACACGCCGCCCGCGTTTCTGTGGCACACCTATACTGATCCCGGCGTACCCGTGGAAAACACGATGCTGTTCGCCATGGCCCTGCGCCGTGCGGGCGTACCGTTTGAGTCCCACATATACTCCGTGGGCGGGCACGGGCTGTCCCTTGCCAACGAGCTGACGGAAAACACCGCCGGCGCGGGCGTGCAGGCGGAGTGCACGGGCTGGGTGGATCTGGCCGCCGGCTGGCTGCGCCGCTGACGTACAGCGCCGCGCGCTGCATCAAAAAGCGCGCCGGGACCGGCGCGTCAGGGAGGAAATATTTATGCCGTTCATCAATGTAAAAACCAATATCCCCGTATCCGAAAAACGCACAGGAGGCGCTTAAGACACGGCTGGGGCAGGCCATCGAGGCCATTCCCGGCAAAAAGCGAGGCCTGGCTGATGGTGGGCGTGGAGCCCGAGTGCGCGCTGTGGTTCCAGGGCACCGACGCCCCCGCCGCGCTGGTGGAGGTATCCGTTTACGGCGGCGCGGGAGCCGGACGCCTACGATGCACTGACGGCCCGCGTCTGCGAACTGCTGGACGCCGTGCTGGACATCGACCCCGCGCGGGTATACGTCAAATACGCCGAAACGCCCAACTGGGGCTGGAACGGCGGAAACTTCTGAGCGCGGGGCCGGCAATGAAGAATACGACGCTGTGCTACATCGAACAGGGAAGCCGCTGCCTGATGCTGCACCGCACCAAAAAAAAGGCCAACGACGAAAACGAGGGCAAGTGGATCGGTGTAGGCGGCAAGTGCGAGGAGGGCGAAAGCCCCGAAGACTGCCTGCTGCGCGAGGTGCGGGAGGAAACGGGCCTGATGCTGACGGACTGGCGGTACCGGGGGGCTTGTGACGTTCGTGTCGGACGTGTGGCCCACGGAGTATATGCATCTTTTCACCTCGGACGCGTTCGAGGGCACGTTGGCCGGGCCGTGTGTCGAAGGCGAGCTGGCATGGGTGGAAAAGAGCGCGGTGCCGGGCCTGCCGCTTTGGGAGGGCGACCGCATTTTCCTGCGCCTGCTGGCGCAGGAAGCGCCGTTTTTCTCTCTTAAGCTGGTATACCGCGGCAGCACGCTGGTATCGGCATCTCTGAACGGGCGGCCCTGCCCGCCGGAACCGGCCGGCACGCCGTAATCCGGGCGCGGCGCGCTTCAACGATTGAGGGAGGTTTTGTATGAAGGAACAGACGCGGGCCGAGCCCCGCTTTTCCCTGTGCGGCCTGAACTGCGGGCTGTGCCCGATGTACCACATCAGCGAGACGGAGCACTGCACGGGCTGCGGCGGCGCGGGCCGTCCCTCCTGCGCGGTGCAGCGGTGCGCGCGGGAGCACGGCGGCGTGGAATACTGCTTCCAGTGCACGGAATATCCCTGTGCCCGTTACACCAGGGCCGAGCTTTATGACTCCTTCGTGCCCCACCGCAATGTGCAAAGAGATTTTGCCCGGGCGGCCCGGGACGGACTGGACGCATATCGGGCCATGCTGGAGGAAAAGGAGGCGCTCTTGCGCTTTTGCTGCGGGAATACAACGACGGACGGCGGAAAAGCCTGTTCTGCACGGCCGTCAACCTGCTGGAGCTTGCGGACGTACGGGAAACCGTGTCCCTGCTGCGGCGGCAGACGCCCCCGGACGCCGCCCTCCGGGAAAAAGGGCGCGCTGGCCGCGCGGCTGCTGCAGGAGGCCGCGGCGGCAAATGGCATATGTCTGAAGCTGAACCGGAAGAAAAAGTAACGGAGGCCGACGGATGGATATTGCAAAAACTGGACCGTTTTATGCAGGCGCGCCCCGCACCGGAGGAGGGCGTGCGGTGGCTTGCGCCATTTGAACCGCCCCTCGTGCTGGAGGGATTTGCCTTTTTCGAGCAGGACGGCGCATACCGCCGCCTGCCGCTGGATTCCGACGCGGTATTTTCCCCGCGCCGGGCGAGCCGCCCTCACCGAGCTGGGCACAAATACAGCGGGCGGCTGTATCCGTTTTCGCAGCAGTACGGGACGCGTGCTTGTCCGAGCACGTCTTGCGGCTGCTTGCGCCATGCACCACATGCCCTCCACCGGACAGGGCGGTTTTGACTGCTATCTGCGCAGGCCGGGCGGCGCATGGCGTTACGCCGGGCCCAGTGTGTTCGGCCACGGAGAAACCGCATATACCGCCGCATTGTGGAGCGGAGGGGACCGGGAGGAAAAGGAATTTCTAATTCATTTTCCGCTGTACATGGGCGTGAAAGAGGTATGGGTGGGCGTTGACGCGGACGCCTCTGTGGCCGCGCCCGCGCCCCCGTGCCGTAAGCGGCGCGGCCGCCGTCTACGGCACGTCCATCGACCAGGGCGGCTGCGCTTCCCATCCGGGTATGGCTTTCCCCGCCATCCTTGCCCGTGCGCTGGACGTACAGATCTATAACTTCGGCTTTTCGGGCAACGCATGCCTGGAGCCGGAGATGGCGGACGTACTGGCGCGCGTGCCGGGCCTGCGCCTGCTGGTGGTGGACGCTGAAGCCAATGCCGGGCCGCTTGGCTGTCTGGGCCGCCTGCCCGCTTTCCTGGCGCGGCTGCGCGCGGCATACCCGCGGCTGCCCATTCTGGTGGTCAGCGCGCCGCTCGGTCCTCTGGAGGCCCAACAGCCGGACCGCGTGGCGCAAAAGGATGCCTGGCGGGCGGCGCAGCGTGACGCTGTGGAGCAGGCACGCGCGGGCGGCGATGCAAATATCGCTTTCCTAGACGGCCGCACGCTCTGGCCGGACGGCGGTGAAGAATATACTGTGGACGGCGTGCATCCCACGGACCTGGGCTTTTATTTCATGGCCCGCGGCCTTCTCCCCGTGCTGTTGCCTTACCTGACAGAAGAATGAGTCCCCCAAAAAGATGCAGCGCCGTAATTTCGGTGCAACCGGCCGGTTGCACCCGTTTTTGGAAGACAAGGGCGTCCGGCATCCTTTATAAAGGGTTTTTTCTTGAGGGACGCCCTATTCTCCCATATAATAAAACAGGACGGCAAACGACATTTTGAGGGATAGCATGGACAGACCAATTACAACATTGTTTATGTTAATGTCCGTTGATGGCAAAATAAGCACTGGTGCGACAGACGATTTGGACATAGACAAAGACTTTCCTAAAATTGCGGGGTTCGTGAAGGGTTGCATCAATATTATGAAATAGAGCAGACGACAGATCTGTGGTCGCTCAATTCTGGCCGCGTCCAAGCTAAACTGGGTGTCAACACAAAAGAAATGCCGACAAAAACACCCGTTTCCTTTGTAATAATTGATAATGATCATTTGAACAAAATGGCGTACTCTATTTTGTTCCTTAGCAAAAGAATTTGTATTAATCACGTCTAATGCAAACCATCCGGCCTTTGATGTAGATGAAAGCAATCTGCATATCATACGCCAAAATGGTCCCTCACTGAAAGAGGCACTTGCTGAACTCAAATCAGAATACGGTTGTGAAAGAATAACGATACAAAGCGGAGGTACGTTAAACATTTTATTTCTTTATGAAGAGTTATTCGATTATATTGATATCGTCATCGCCCTGTTTTGATCGGCGGCAAAGATACGCCCACACTCATTGACGGAAAATCCCTGTTGTCCGAAAGTGAATTATCAAAAAATTGGCGTGCTGAAGCTGCAAGAATGCATGGTTTTGAAAAAGTCGTATTTACGATTGCGTTATAAAGTGATCCACTGACCAAATCCCGATTTATCGGGATGCACCTGGAAAAAAAGCACGCCAAAAGCTCCCTTGCGCAAACAAGGCTTTCAGCACCAGCCCGCCGCCTTGAAGCAGGCTTCCGCCATAACGCCGGCTCTGTCTTTGCTGCGGAGCGCCTGCTCCAACTTCTTGCGTACAAAGGCCGGGCACCCTTTCGGATACCCGGTCTCATTTTTCAAAAGCCTTTGCAGCGCGGCGTCGTCCAGCAGGTTCACGGTTTCAAACTTTCCTTTGTAAAATACGGCCCAGTTGTTGAAAACACAAGGCAGCTCCTTCGCCTTTTGCAGCGTATCCACCCGGACGAGGGACAGCGGCACGCCGTTCGCCCCGCAGTACCGTTCCACCCGCTCCACACGCTGAAGGATATACGGGCACTGCATATTGTAGAAGACCGTCAGCTCCTTGTTTTCGATCTGTTGCTTTTTCGCATGGGGCGCAAAGCGGGGCCTTGTCCCGTCGAAGGAAAGCGCCAGCAGCTCATAGCCGTTTGGCGCAGTATCCACTGTCTGAAAACCGAATTTTTTTTGCAAAGGCCTGGTCTGAAAGCCATGCCTTTGCTTTTCTGCGCCCAGCATGCACGCCGGACTTTCCTTTGCCCGGGCGTCGGCCAGACAGTATTCCATCAATGCCCGTCCGTAGCCTTTGCCCTTGCTTTCCCCGCAGACCCACAGACAGTAGATATAGTAATAGCTGTCTCCCAGCACCGGCGTCCATGCGGTTTCAAGAGGGCGTATTCGATGAATACCGTAGCCTTTGCGTTCAGCTTGCGGAAAATGGCCCTCCTTCAAGCGGTCCGCCAGCCACTGCCGTTTTCGCTTCCACGCCCGGATGCGCTTTTTGCTGCGTATGATGCAGCACAGATGTTCGCCGTCCAAATTTTCCGGCGTCAGGTTTATAAATCCGGCGTCCATGGCTTTTCTCCGCCTTTCCGTTTTCTTTCAACAAAAGCCGCTGCGTTTGCAGCGGCTTTTTGGCCTGTCTTCTGCGATTCAGCCCCGGTAAGCCCTGCGCAGCAGCAGCAGGCTGCCGCCGCGGCCAGCGCAAGCGCCGCAGCCAGCACGCACGCCCACAGCAATGCGCCCGTGGCCACGCCCGTCTGGGGGCAGAGCCGCGCCGGAAGTTGTGTCCTGCGCGGGCACGGCCTCCCATTTTGCATACAAAATGGTATCCTGCTCCACCGTGTCCGCGGCAAAGTCCCAGGCGTCCGTCCGCGCAGCGTCCCTGTACCAGCCCTCGAACGTATAGCCCTCCGCACCGGAGACGACGGCTCGGCGATGCGCGCCCTGCGTCACATTTTGCAGCGCCTCCACGGCGCTTCCGCCGCGGCTGTCGAAGGCGACGGTATATGCCACCGGCTCCGGCTGCGCCTGAGATGACGGGGGCTGCGCCTGTACGGCCGGCGCGGACGAGGACTGCGCCGCAGACGAACCGGAGGCAGGCGCGCCACCCACCCGCAGTGCGGGAATGCCGCCGTTCAGCGCAAATACCGTCACGGCGCAGGCAAGCGCCAGCACCAGCATCAGCAGTGTGCGGCGCAGCACGCGGCGGCGCTTTTCCCGCCGCAGGTATTCCCTGCTCCATGCAAGCTGGCGCTCGGCCTCGGTGCCCTGCCGTTCTGTTTTTCCTGCGCATGCCGCAGCCCTCCTTTCACGCCCCCGGAACGGGGCTTTTCTGCTTTCCTTACGCCAGCGGGGGATGAGCTTCGCGCACACCACATAGCGCAGGTCGTTTGTTTTCGACGTACAGGTGCACAATGTGAGCACCCTGTCTCCCGGCGCGGGTTCCACCGGCGAGATGATATCCGACTGCGCGCGCACCCGCTCCGCAAACGCCGCCATCCCGTCCGCAGAGGTGAACTCATGCACGTATGGGTACGCCCGCTCCTGTACCACGAACGCGCCGAATACCCAGGCCGTGTAGCAGCCGCCGGGCGTATGCAGCGTGAACGTGGGATTTTTTCAAAGTATTCCTGCTTCTGATACCGCAGCAGCGGTGCGAACACACCGCCGCCCGTGTCCATATGATGGCCGAAAATAAAAAGACTGGTCGTCGGAAAAGGACGCGCTGTTGGCGCTGTCCAGAAACGCCGTGCCCAGCATGTTCCGCGTCCCGTCGGGCAGATGGTCCAGATAATAAATGTTGTCCGCCCCTTGGGCCACAGGCGTATCGATGTCCCCTCCGCAGCCTGTCAGCCAGGCCGTCACGGCCGGATAATCCCGGCGCAGCGCCTCAAAGTCCACAGGGCAAGCATGGGCGGGCATTTCCGCCCCGTCTGTGCCCCCACGCTCTCACCGGCAGCAGGCACGGCCGTCTGCTGCATTTCCGCGCCAGCTGCGCCGCACGGGCCGCGTCGCCGTACACGCGCCACAGCCGCCACCCGGCAAAAGCCGCCAGGGCCAGCAGCGCCGCCAAAACGGCCCAGAGCAGCACACGGTACGCACGTTTTCCGCGCGGCATCGCACCGCCCCCTTTTCTGCCGTGGAGCGCCGCGCCGCCGCGCATTTCGGCATACTATCCTAATTTTTCATTGTACACGCCGCCGGGCCCGCCGTCAAGCGAGTCCATGGAAAATCAAGGCACGCGGACAAAACGGCCGGGCGTTTCCTGCCCGGCCGGAATCTATCCCTCAGCTGCGCCGTTTCCCTGCTGCGCACACGGCTCTTACCGCTTTGCGACGGGCAGCCAAACCTCAAAGCTGCTTTCTCCGGACAGGCCGTCGTCCAGGTACACTTCGAGATCCGGCGCCTGGCCCCACTCGTAGCCCGAGCCGGGCAGCCATTCCGAAACCACGCGCTTTTGCAGCTCCTGCATGGCGGCGGGCATGGAACCCCGGCCTGGAAACACGGCCCAGGTACAGGCGGGCACCACATATTCGTGCATTCCCTCGGGCGCAGGACGTGTGCTGGCCACAGCGATGTAATAATAATTTTCCGCGTCCGGCATACAGGTGCTGACGCCCAGAATCCCTTTCGGTGCGGCGTCCATCAGCAGGCACAGGCGCGGTATGGTGCCGGACGCCGCCGCTTCGCCCCAAAATTCCGGCACCCGACGGAACGAATCCTCGAAATCCGGCAAAAGCGGTTCGCGCACGCCCACGATACGGAAGGCTTCTTGTTTGATGATACGGTAATCCATTTCAGCTTCCCCTTGACGGTGATCTTGAAGCTGATACGGGGATACGCTTTCAGGGGTGCGCCGTCCCTCTGCGCTGCAGACGGCGAAACGCCGTGCACGCTTTGAAACGCGCGGTTAAACGCCGTCGGAGACTCATAGCCATACCGTAGCGCCACATCCAGTACCCTGCCTCCGTTCTGAAGGTCGAACGCGGCCAGCGTCATCCTGCGGCGGCGCAGATATTCCGAGAGCGGCACCCTGCGATATACGAAAACATCCGGCCGAAATGATAGACCGAGCAGCACGCCAGCCGTGCCGCGTGCTCCATATCCGCCGTACCGGCCAAATTCGCTTCCAGATATCCCGCGTCGTTCATTCTGTCCAGCCATTCCATCCATATCAGCTCCTTGCATCCATCATAGCAGGGCCGCACCCGGCGCGTCCTCTCATTTTTGCAGCAAAATGCGAGGCGTTCCCGTTTTGCCTCCGTCCCCTGTGTGCGCCGCACGGCCAGCGCCGGGAATTTCGCCGCCTGCGGGATGCATGTGGCTGCGAAGAGCACTCGCTGCGCCCCGGCCCGCCTTTTTGCGCCAGCGGCGCGGTACGGCCAGCCCCAGCAGCAAGCCCAGAGCGCACATGCAGCACTTCAACTCGGCCAGGTCCCGCCAGCCCGCCTGCTTTGTGTAATCCTCTGCCGCCTCCAACAGGTTTTTCATCCGCCCGCACCTCCGCTTTATTTTCTTTCAGTATAACAGAAAGCAGGCGGAGCGCAACCATATATGCTATACTATTGATAAAAACGCCGGGCCCCGGCCCGCAGGCAAGGAGGATACAATGAACGAAGTTACGACTGCCCAAATGAAAGAACTGGAGCGCCTGGCCGACGCGGCCGGGCTCCCGTACCCACGCATGATGGAAAACGCGGGCACAGCTGCCGCCCGGGAGCTGATGGCCCGCGTGCCGGGCCTGAAAGCCGCGGCGGTGTTCTGCGGCAGGGGCAACAACGGCGGCGACGGGCTTGTGGCGGCGCGCCGCCTGCAAGACGCCGGTGTGGAGGTGATAGCCGTTCTGGCCGAGGGCGAGCCGGCCACACCGGACGCCGCCGCCAATCGGGGGAAGCCGCGCAGGACCGGGGCGTGCATATACAGACGCTGGACGGCCTGACGCTGCGGGACGAGGTGTTCATCGCCCGGGCGGACGCGCTAGTGGACGCAGTATACGGCACGGGCTTTCACGGCGCTCTGCGTCCGGCGGGACAGCGATGCGGCCGCAATGCTGAACAGCGGCCGCTTTGTGCTGGCGCTGGACGTACCAAGCGGCGTGTGTGCGGACACCGGCGAAACGGCCGAAGGCGCGGTGCGCGCGCATGTCACCGTTGCTTTCCACGCGCCCAAACCCTGCCACCGGCTGGCAGCGGAGCAATGCGGCACGGTCGTCACCGCAGATATCGGCATTGGTGCAGCGTTGGGCGAGGATAGGTCTGCGGCATTCTTGTAAAACCTGTGCCACGCTTATCGACTTCCCCTCGCCGTTGTGCTATAATCGGCTTGTTTTGAAAAAAAAAAGGAGTGTATTTCGGCGTGGGCATCAAAAGGATCGGCGGAGGGATGGCCGTGAACCAGATCACCGAGGGCGTGATCTGGAAGCAGCTGTTGTATTTCTTTTTCCCGATTTTGTTCGGTACGTTTTTTCAGCAGCTTTTACAACACGGCGGACGCCGTCATCGTGGGGCAGTTCGTTGGCACGCAGGCGCTGGCCGCCGTGGGCGGCGCTACGGGCCTCTCATCAACCTCTTCGTCAACCTGTTCGTGGGGCTTGCCTCCGGCACGACAGTGGTCATCGCGCAGGCGTACGGTGCGCACGACGCAGAGAGCGTCGGCGGTACGGGTGCATACCTCGGTGGCGCTGGCTCTGGCCGCGGGGGCTTGGCCTTACGGCAGCCGGCGTGGCGGCCGCGCCCTGGGCGCTGAGCGCCATGGGCACCCCGGCCGACATCATGGACTTTGCCCTCACCTATCTGCGCGTTTACATGCTGGGCACCATCCGTCCTTTTTGTATAACGTGGGTTCCGGCATCCTGCGGGCCGTGGGCGACACCCGCCGCCCGCTGTACTTCCTCATCATCGCGTGCCTGGTGAACATCGCTCTGGACGTTGTGCTGGTCGCGGTGCTGGGCATGGGCGTGCTGGGCGCGGCTTTGGCCACCATCCTTTTCCCAGGGCGTGAGCGCGGTACTGGTGCTTGTGTCGCTGACGCGCGCGGAAACCGTGTACCGGCTGGATTGGAAGCAGGTGCGCTTCCACGGACGCCTGCTGGGGGATATCCTGCGCGTGGGCGTGCCCGCCGGGCTGCAGTCGAACATGTACGCCATTTCCAATATCCTCATTCAAACAGCCATCAACGGCTTCGGCACGGCCACAGTGGCGGCCTGGACGGCGCACGGTAAGGTGGACGGCTTCTTCTGGATGATATTGGGCGCGTACGGTATTTCCATCACCACCTTTGCCGGGCGGAACTTCGGCGCGCAGAAGTACGACCGCATCCGCAGGAGCGTACGGGTGTGCCTTGCGCTTGGCTTCGGCGGCGCTGTGCTGATGGGCGTGCTGTACTGCTCTCTGGCGCCGTACCGCGGTACCACCTGTATTCAGAGTCTGGCTCTGCACATATGGATTATTTATCGAATAATGTCCGGCGGGATGAATCTGAAGAGGATTCGGAAATCCAAGAGTATGAGTCTGGATCAGACATTAAAGATAAAGTAAATAAATATATGATCGAGACTTACGAGCGTTTTGATTTCTTAGCTGAGACAGCAGAGGGCATGTACCTCTATGATGAGAAAGGAACACCATATCTTGACTTCTATGCAGGAATCGCTGTAAACAATGCAGGAAACCGTAACCCGAAGGTAGTAGCAGCAGTCAAAGATCAGGTAGATGATATCATGCATACCTTCAACTATCCATATACCATTCCACAGGCACTGTTAGCAGAAAAAGTTTGTAAGACCCTTGGCATGGACAAAATCTTCTATCAGAACTCCGGTACAGAAGCAAACGAAGCGATGATTAAGATGGCACGTAAATATGGAATTGAAAAATACGGCCCTAACAAATATCATATCGTAACTGCTAAGATGGGATTCCATGGAAGAACATTTGGTGCCATGTCAGCAACAGGTCAGCCGGGTAATGGATGTCAGGTTGGATTCGGACCAATGACTTATGGATTCTCCTATGCACCGTACAACGATCTGCAGGCATTCAAAGATGCATGTACCGAAAATACGATCGCGATCATGGTCGAACCGGTACAGGGCGAAGGTGGTGTACATCCTGCAACCATGGAATTCATGAAAGGCTTAAGAGAGTTCTGTGATGAGAAAGGAATGCTCTTATTATTAGATGAAGTACAGACCGGCTGGTGCAGAACCGGTGCGGTAATGTCTTATATGAACTACGGCATCAAACCGGATATCGTATCTATGGCAAAAGGTCTTGGCGGCGGAATGCCGATCGGTGCTATCTGTGCAACAGCAGAGGTTGCCAAAGCATTTACCGCAGGTTCTCATGGAACAACCTTTGGTGGACACCCAATCAGCTGTGCAGCAGCTTTAGCTGAGGTAGGAGAGCTTTTAGACAATGATTTAGCCGGAAATGCAAAGAAAATGGGAGACTATTTCTCAGCAAAATTAGAAAAATTACCACATGTCAAAGAAGTAAGACATCAGGGCTTATTAGTTGGTGTAGAATTTGATGATACCATTTCCGGTGTAGATGTAAAACATGGCTGCTTAGACAGAAAGCTTCTGATTACAGCTATCGGTGCACATGTCATTCGTATGGTGCCGCCACTTATCGTATCCGCAGAAGACTGCGACAAGGCATATGCAATCATTGAAGAAACGGTAAAATCACTGGAAAAGTAAGAATTTTAGGAATCCGTGTCCTTCAAACCGGGCACCGGAAGAATAACAGAAAGATAAAAATAAGAAATAGAAAAGACGAGGATGTCACAGAAAATAAGTGCGCCCTCGTCTTTTTTATGCAGATAGTTGTCAGGCATCCATACGAAGCTGCCAGTGGCAGGTTCTGCAGATGAGAAAAAACGCATGTATATACATTAAGGAAGGGAAGCAAAATGGAACATCTTGTTATTACAATAGGATGCGAATATGGCGCAAAAGGAAACCAGATCGGTAAAAAAGTTGCAGAAGATCTGGGAATCAAGTTTTATGATCGCGAAACGGTAGACGAGATTATTAAAGAAGTAGGAATACCGAAAGACATTATGGAAAAGGTAGAAGAAGGAGTGACCATTGCCGGTAAAGGAGCAGAAGGTGATGTCAGGGGTTCTTTCTCCAAATACGCTGATTTGACAGAACGTGCAATTCACGTCCAGAAAACAATTATTCGAAAACTCGCAGCAAGAGAGTCCTGTGTGATCATCGGACGTTCTGCTGATTACATTTTAAAAGAACAGAAACCAATATTACGCATTTTCATTTATGCACCGGATGAAATCCGGATAAAGAATGTAATGGAAAGCCACAATCTTTCGGCAGATGATGCAAAATTGCTGATTGTGGAAAAAGATAAACGTTATCACAAAAGACATATGGCACTGACCGGAAGCAATCGTGGAGACAGACATAACAGGGATATGCTGATTAACAGCAAAAAAGTCAGGGGCTTGTATGACAAGGTAAATGACAGTCTGAGAAAGCAGCAGGTCTTGAGACTGCGCACATTTGATAGGGTTGCACAAGAATCCGCTCACTACAACAGCTATGGAAGGTGCAGAATTTGCCAAGGCAAATGGCTGTGATGTGGTCGTTGCCATAGGTGGTGGAAGCATCATGGATTGTGCAAAGGCTTAAGCGTTAAGAAGTCGCTCAGATGCAATGCCATCGTGGCAAAGGTAATCCATCGTGGATCCGGACTGCATGAAGACCATGCCAAAGCATGTGCTTGCAGCGGTTGGATTCGATGCACTGTGCCACTGCATGGAGGCATACACATCAAAGATCTCGCAGCCATTTACAGATGCGCTTGCACTGTATGCGATTGATCTTATCGCCCACAATCTTGTGGATGTATATAAGGGCAGAGGAACCCAGGAGAGCTGGGAGAAGATAACACTGGCCAGCACCATAGGCGGTATGGTCATCAACACAGCCGGAGTCACACTGGCTCACGGAATGGAACATCCGGCCAGCGGACTTAAGGATATAGTTCACGGCAAGGGACTTGCAGCTCTGACGCCTGTTATCATCGAGGGCATCCTACAAGGGAGATCATTTCAAGTTTGCGAAGATCGCCAGAATATTTGGTGGTATCACAGCGGATGATCTGGCACCGAAGATCAGAACTCTTCTGAAGAATCTTGATCTGGATGTCAAGCTTTCAGATCTCGGAATCGAGGAGAAGGATATTCCTTGGATGGCTGAGAACTGCATGAAGGTATC
>VOFB01004621.1_pt1 | contig 28329 bp, 48 predicted proteins | sample 5384141 | NCBI WGS metagenome assembly VOFB01 (sample SAMN12384721, study PRJNA508395) | human gut metagenome | isolation source: healthy gut A | host: Homo sapiens | reverse complement strand
TCCGTATACTTCGTTCCAGTTACGTATTGCTTACAACTGCACCCGAGGCCGGGTGACCATTGACGGCGTGGATATCTCCGGCGTGACGCTGGCTTCGCTGCGTGCCCAGATGGGGCTGATGATGCAGGAGAGCTTCGTATTTACAGGCACCGTGATGGACAATCTGCGCTACGGCAATCTTGCCGCCGGCGACGAAAAAGAGCTCATCCGCGCGGCCGAGCTTGTGCGCGGACGGCTTTATCCGGGGCGCTGCCTCACGGCTACGACACCGTGCTCACCGAGGGGCGGGGCCATGCTCTCCCAGGGGAAAAGCAGGCTTCTTGCTCTGGCGCGCACCATGGCGTCCGACCCGAAGATCCTCATCCTGGACGAAGCCACCAGCAGCGTGGATACCAAAACAGGAACGCGAGCTGCAGGAGGGTGTGAACCGCATGCTCAAGGGACGCACCTCCCTTCATTGTCGCACACCGGCTCTCCACCATCCGTGCCTGCAACAAAATCATGTACATCGACCACGGCGGATCGCGGAATGCAGGAACCCATGAGGAGCTGCTGGCGCGCAAGGGCCTGTACTGGCAGCTCTGCCAGGAGATGTGACCGGCCGCCCCGCGAGGCGCCGTATACCAACCGCCGCCCCGTTTCGGGGCGGCGTTTTTCTTCTGCCGCGTTTATTTTTCCGTTTTCCGAAATCAGCCCCATCGCCAGCGCGATGTCCAGGTTCCACGCCCAGCACGTTCACGGTCTCCTCCCCGAACACGCCCAGCAGTTTTCCTCGGTGTTGTCCGCAACGATCTGCGCAAGCCGTTCCGGGCTGAGCCCTGAAGCCTCTGCAATGGCGGGAAGCTGCACCTGCGCGGCGGCGGGCGAGATGTGCGGGTCAAGGCCCGACGAGGCCGTCATCAGGTCGGCCGGGATATCACTCCCGCGCCACGCCGGGATTTTCCGCCAAAAACGCCTCGATGTCGGCTTCCACACGCTGTGTCAGCGCAGGGTTGCTGGGCGCGTAATTGTTGGAACCGGGCCCAGCCCCGCAAATTCGCTGCCGTCGTTGTAGAACCGGCTGCCCTGTTCGTCTGTGTAATAGGTGTTGTTGTAGTGATAGGCGGAGGGCCGCCCCGCTTCATGAAATAGGCCTCGGTGAACTCCTGTCCCACCAGCTTCGCACCCACAGCCTTGCCGTCGGCGGTCACCAGGCTGCCGCCCGCCTGATGCGGGAAAAGCAGGCCGGAAAGGCCGCTCAGAAGCACCGGAAATACAAATCCGCACAAAAAGCAGCAGGACCAGCGTGACCACGAGAGCCTGACGGATATTGCGGAGCATTGCTTTTTTATTCGCGTCCATGCATATTCCACCTTAAAAGCACCAAAGCGCCAAAAGCGGATGGATGAGCATATCTATGAGGCTTGATGCCTGCGAAGGGAGCGATCACCGCCCAGGCCGTAAAGCATCATATTCCGGGCAAGCATCCTGCCGGATGACATGGGGCGGTACTTTACGCCCCTGAGCGCAACGGTATCAGGCATGGAATGATGATGGCATTGAAAATGAGCGCGGAAAGAATGGCGCTGTGCGGCGTTGCCAGGTCCATGATGTTGAGCACACCCAGCTGCGGGATCGCCATCATAAACATAGCAGGGGATGATTGCGAAGTATTTTGCGACTGTCGTTGGCGATGGAAAAGTCGTAAGGCTGCCGCGGGTAATAAGCGGCTGCTTGCCGATCTCCACCACCTCCAAAATTTTCGTGGGGTCGCTGTCCAGGTCCACCATATTTGCGGCCTCTTTGGCGGCGGCGGTACCGCTGTTCATCGCAAGGCCTACGTTTGCCTGCGCCAGAGCGGGCGCGTCGTTGGTGCCGTCGCCCGTCATGGCAACGATCTTGCCCTCGGCCTGTTCTTTTTTGATCAATGCGATCTTGTCTTCGGGCTTGCACTCGGCAATGAAGCCGTCCACGCCTGCCTCCTTGGCGATCGTGGCGGCGGTAAGCGGGGTTGTCGCCCGTGCACATAATGGTTTTGATGCCGATGGCACGCAGGCGCTTAAAACGCTCGGCCATGCCTGCCTTTACCGTGTCCTTTAAATAAATGACGCCCAAAATCCGGCTGTCCTCGCAGACAGCCAGCGGTGTGCCGCCCAGAGCGGACACCTCGGCAACGCGCCGGGCAAGGTCCTCCGGCACCTTGCCGCCCATTTCGGAAACGTATTTCTCAATGGCATCGGACGCCCCCTTGCGTACGCTCCGGCCGCCGGGCAGGTCCACACCGCTCATGCGTGTCTGAGCGGTAAACGCAATGAAGCGCGCGCCTGCGGCTCCCCGCAGTCCTCCCCCCTGAAAGGCGGGCCAGAGCCAGTGTGGATTTACCCTCCGGCGTGCCGTCGTGCAGGCTCGTCAGCGCGGCACAGCGCACCAGCTCCTCCCGGCACGCGCCGCCCACGGGGAAAAAGTCCGCCGCAAGGCGGTTGCCGTAGGTAATCGTTCCGGTCTTATCCAAAATCATCGTGTCCACGTCGCCGCATGCCTCCACGGCTTTGCCGGACATGGCGATGACGTTAAAGCGCGTCACGCGGTCCATCCCGGCGATTCCGATGGCGGACAGCAGGCCGCCGATGGTAGTCGGGATCAGGCAGACCATCAGGGCGATCAGTGTGGAAGTCTGGAGCTGCACGCCGGAATACAGGGCGATGGGATACAGTGTGACGATGACGATCAGAAAAAATAACGGTGAAAGCGACACCAGCAGTGGTGTTCAGCGCGATCTCATTGGGCGTTTTTTGCGGGAAGCGCCCTCCACCAGAGCGATCATGCGGTCCAGAAAGCTGTCGCCTGGGTCGGACGTGATGCGTACCTTTCAGCCAGTCGGACACCACCGTGGTGCCGCCGGTTACAGAGCTGAAATCGCCGCCTGCCTCGCGCACCACCGGCGCGGATTCGCCGGTGATGGCGGATTCATCCACCAGGCGATGCCCTCGATGACCTCGCCGTCGCCCAGGATGACCCGCCCGCAGCCACCATCACCATCGCCCTTCTTCAGTTCGCTGGACGGCACCATCCTTTCGCCTCCGTCTGCATCAAGCAGGCGCGCCTGTGTGTCTTTTTTTGTTTTCTTCAGGCTGGCGGCCTGCGCTTTCCGCGCCTCCGCCACTGATTCGGCAAAGTTTGCAAACAGCACCGTAACGAACAGAATGGCCGACACAATACTGTTGTAAACGCGCGCGTTCGGCGTCGTGTCCCCAGCAGGCCGGGCGCGAAGGAGCACCAGCGGATCACAAACCCGATCTCACAACGAACATCACCGGATTTTCATCATATAGCGCGGGTCCAGCTTTGTAAACGCCCCGACCACGGCCTGCCGCATGATCTCCGGTGTGATCATCTTTTGCTTGCGGTTCTTACTCATAGCTCTGAAAATCCTCCTTAGGGGTTGTTTGAAAATAGCAGGAACGCTGCATTTCCCGCAAGAATCGAGCAGTTACAAGGCCAAAAGCGCAGGAATACCTGCTGTATTCCGAGGATTTGGGACGCAGTAAACGTCAGTTCCTGTTGGGAAGGCAGCTTTTTTGATTTTCAAACCGCTCTTAGCCCCACAGAGCCAGATGCTCTGCAACGGGGCCCAATGCCAGCGCTGGAAAAATGTCAGCGCGGCAAAAATGTATACGACGAAAACCAGGATAACGGAAAACGAAACCGTGTCCGTCCGCAGCGTGCCGGCCGATTCATTGACAAAGTTCTTTTTCATCAGCGACCCGGCAATGGCCAACTGGATGACGATGGAAAGGTACCGGCCGAAGAACATGGCCAGACCGGCGGTGATATTCCAGAAACAGGTATTATCCGCCAGGCCCTCAAAACCGGAACCGTTGTTGGCGGCGGAGGAGGCATATTCATACAGCACCTGGCTCAGGCCGTGAAAGCCCGGATTGGTGATGCCCTCCCGCCCGGCTGCGGTGCCCACTGCCAGCGCGGAAAACGCAAGGATGAGCAGCGGGTGGATGATGATGCACAAGGCTGTAAGCTTCATCTCACGGCCCTCGATCTTTTTGCCCAAGTATTCTGGAGTACGTCCGATCATCAGGCCGCAGATAAAGACCGCCAGGATGACATACATGATCATGTTCATGAGGCCGACGCCCTTACCGCCGAATACTACATTAAGCATCATGTGCAGCAGCGGGATCATGCCGCCCAGGGGCGTCAGGGTGTCGTGCATATTGTTCACCGTACCGGTCGTAAAAGAGGTCGTGACGGTGGTGAACATCGCCGACTGCGCAATACCGAAGCGGACCTCCTTGCCCTCCATACTGCCCATGGCCTGGTCCAGGCCGATATCCGCCAACGCCGGGTTGCCCTGGCTCTCGGCCCAGAAGCATACGCTCAGGCCGATGACGAACAGGATGCCCATGGCGGCAAAATGCTGCGTCCCTCGCGGCCGTAGATGGCCGCGGGAAAGGCCGCCGCGCGCACGCAGGCCGCCTGCCCTTTGCATGCCGTCCGCCGCTTCCTGCCTGCGGGCGTGCACCATTTTACCGAAGGTGATGACGCATGCGCCGGGCAGAAGCATCATGGAGTACAGCTCGATGAGGTTGGTAAGAATGGTGGGGTTCTCCAGCGGGGTGGTGGAATTGGCGCCCAGGAAGCCGCCGCCGTTGGTGCCTAGGTGCTTGATGATTTCAAGTGCGGCGATGGGACCCATGGCGATGGTCTGGAAGGTGCCCTCCAGCGTCTCCACCACAACATTGCCTTCAAAATTCTGCGGCACGCCTTGCCATACCAGCAGCAGGCCGCCGATAATGGAGAACGGAAGCAGGATACGGGTGGTGATGCGCACCAGGTCCGCAAAAATTGCCCCCACGTCGTTTTTGTCCTGCCTGCAAGGCCGCGGATGAACGCAACGCAGGCAGCATATCCGCTGGCGGCGGATACGAACATCATGAAGATGATAACCAGCATTTGGGAAAGATAAGAAAGGCCGGACTCACCGGAATAGTGCTGGAGATTCGTGTTCGTCATGAAGCTGATAATGGTATTGAACGCCAGCGTGGGCTCCATATTCTCAATATTGTTCGGGTTGAAAAGCCCTGCGCTCTGCACGCGCAGGATCAGATACCCGATGAACACCATCACGGCGTTCGTCCCCACCAGCGCCAGGACATACTGTTTCCAGTTCATCCCCTTCCCGGGGTCCACTCCGCTGATTTTATAGATCGCTCCGTCCACACGGTCAAAGACGGGGTCTGCAAAGTGTGTTTCCCCGCCGCGATGTGATACAGATACACACCCGCGGGAATGACAATGAGCAAATAAATGCTCACTGTCAGTGCAAGCTGTAGCATGACAAGCTCCTCCTGTTTATCTCAGTTTCGCTCACAGCGAATCAAAATTTTTCCGGATGTACCAATGCATAGATCAGATAGCAGCCCAGCAGAAGCACGATCCCACCCAGTACCAGCATTTATGTATCCTCCTTGCGGCCTTTTTCCCCGCGCTCACTCCGCGGCGTCCACCTGCTTCTGGCACCATTTTGCCAAAAGCCATACAAGCCCGAAACAGGCCAGCAATGTTCCGGCCATCAGAACATCCATCATAATCCATTCCCTTCCTTCCCTTATCGCGGTATGCCTCATTATAGGGCATAAGCTGTAAGTGTGCACTTAACGTTCGCCGCCGGATGTTAAGGTTGCGTTAGCGCCCGCAAAGGCGCAAAGAAGCCTTCCGGAAAACCGGAAGGCTTTTTCTCCGGGCGCGGCCCGCTGTTTTTTCATTTTTCAGAAAGGGAGCGGAGCATAAAATACCGGAGGCTCCCGCTTTACGGCTGCCAGGGAGCGCGCTCCATCCACTTGCCGTTGGTAAAGTCCGGAATGGCCACGGGAGCGCCGCCCATGGCCACGCTCTGCTCGCTCAGGCAGGAAATACTCATCCATGCCGCCGCATCATATACGTCGATGGGCGCAGGCGCGCCCGCCTTTGCGGCGTCGAAGAACGAGCGGAACACCAGCCAGTCCATGCCGTCATGGCCGCCGCGCACGCCTTCGGCCAGATATTTTTTCCACACCGGATGGTCGTACTGCTCGCGGTACTCCTCGGCGCTGTTCCAGCGCTCGTTCCACTTAAAATCATACTCGTTGTCTTTGCCGTCTAAAAAGACGCTCTTGTTGTCCTCCATGTACATGCCCTTTGTCCCCTGCACATGGAACCCGCGGGAATAGGCCCGCGGCAAAGTGGTGTCCAGCGTCAGGCAGATCGTCCGCCCCGGGCGCATTTGATGATGGTCGTCACCACGTCGCCCTGGGCAAAATTCATTTTGCAGCGTCGTAGTCCGGGCCTTTTTCCCGCAGCAGATATTCGTGCAGCCCGCGGCCTTGACGCCACTGAAACAAGCGTCAGCATGCGGTTGCCGCGGTTGATGTCCAGCACGTTTGCAATGGGGCCCAGCTCGTGGGTGGGGTAGTTTTCGCAGTTCCGGTACAGGTAGTTGCGGAAGCGGTAGTGCCGCATCCGCGCCCGGTGGAAACCTCCTCCCGCAGGTCGTGGCGGTAACCTCCCTGGCAGTGCACCACCTCGCCGAACAGGCCCCGGCGCACCATATTCAGCACCATCAGCTCATTGCGGCAATAGCAGCAGTTTTCCAACATCATACAGGGTACGCCCGTTTCCTCGTGGGTGCGCACCAGCTTCCAGCAGTCCTCCACAGAATATGCGCCCGCCACCTCCACGGCCGTATACTTGCCTGCGCGCATGGCGTCGCAGGCAAGGTTCAGATGGGATTCCCACGACGCCATAATGACCACAGCGTCGATTTCCGGCATGGCCAGTACCTCGCGGTAATCCGCCGCAGCGCGGGCGCGGGCTGGCCCGCTGCCGTCACAAGCTGCACGCCCTTCTCCCGGCGGTCCTCATAATTGTCGCACACGGCCAGCACACGAACGCCCGGCTGGGGCAGGATACAGTTTTCCAACAGGTTGGAGCCGCGGTTGCCCAGGCCGATAACACCTACATTCAATACTTCTTTCATAAATGGATACTCCCTTTCCGTTTCAAAAAGCGGCCCGCACAGGGCTCTGGGCCGTTATTTCCTTCGTCTGCACAGGTATTCGGAGCCTGATATTTCATATCATAGTACCAGTGTACAAAGAAGAACAGCAGTTTTCAACAGGACAAACCGGTCACCGAAACGCAAACAGCGCGTCGGAAACGTCGGCGTAATTCTGCAGCGTCAGCTGCTCGCCGGGCCGTGGGCGGCACGCCTGCCGCAGCCAGCGCCTCGGCCACCGCCTCCTTGGGCAGATGCAGCCCCGCGCTGGCCGCGTTGGCCGCCGTCTTGCGCCGCTGGCTGAACGCGGCGCGGATGACACGGAACATCGCTTCCGCGCTGCGGGGCGTGACCGGCGGCGCTTCGTGCAGACGCAGCTGAATGACGGCGCTCGTTACCTTGGGCGGGGGATAACAGCTGCCCGGCTGTACGGTAAACAGCGTGCGGGGCGCGGCGTAATAATGCACCGCATATGTGACAGCGCCCGCCGCGCGGGTGCCGGGCGCGGCGGAAAGGCGGTCCGCCGCCTCTTTCTGCACCATTACCGTGATATGCTCGATGGGCAGCCGCTCATCCAGCAGCTTCATGACGATAGGGCTGGTAATATAATAGGGCAGGTTTGCACATACGGCCACCGCAGGCCCGGAACTCGTCCCGGATGAGCGCCGCAAGGTCCACCTTCAGCACGTCGCCCTCCACGACCGTCACGTTTTCATATTCTGCCAGAGTTTCCGCCAACAGCGGCGGCAGACGCTTGTCCACCTCCACCGCCACTACTTTTTGCGCGCCGCGCCAGCTCCTTGGTCAGCACCCCCACGCCGGGGCCGACCTCCAGCACGCCGAAGCGCTCGTCAATCCCCGCCGCCTCGGCGATCTTGGGGCAGATGCCCGGGTTGACGATAAAATTCTGCCGAATTCTTGGAGAGCGAAAAGCCGTGCGCCGCGCACAGCGTTTGATGGTGGAAATATCCGTCAATTCACGCGCTTCCTCCTCTTTTTTCTTGGCGGAACAAAAACGCACCGCGCCCGCCGGGCTGTGCGCCCCCGCAGCGCGGTGTGCGTTGTTCCGCCGCCCGGATACTGGGGCGGACTCCATTACAAACAGTTCCGGCCCGCGCTTATGCCGCAGGCTCGGCGGCCGACGAAGCGTCCGTTCCGGCCGGTTCGCTCTGCAAGAACCGCGCCGCCCGCCTCCGAAGCCGAGCTGCTCTGTGACGGCTCCAGGCTGGCCTGGATGTCGTTGCGGCCCGTAAGCGTATCCACCACTTCAAACGCGCGCAGGATCTGCGGATCGGTATCCACGGTGAAGTTGTAGAAATTCGCCTCCTCCTCGGCGGAGAGAGACGCCTCCACATCCGGTGAAATGCCTGTCCCGTTGAAGGTGGCTCCGTTCTTGCTCAGCAGCAGGCCCACCGTATACAAAATGCCGAGCCGTCTGAAAGAGCCACCGGACGGCACTGGATGGTACCCTTGCCCGCTGTGCGCGTACCGACGACGCGCCCTTTTCAAATTCCCGAATGGATGTGGCAAACAGCTCCGCCGCGTAGGAGGTGTTGCCGTTCACCAGCACCACCATGGGGCAGCTCCACCTCACTGGCGTCGGAGGTCTCCAGCGTGGTGACGGTTCCGTCCTTGTTCTGCTGGCTTGCGATAGGGCCTACCGGGCACAGGTAATCGATCACATGCATGGCGTTCGTCAGGTTTCCGCCCGTGTTGTTGCGCACGTCGAACACCACGCCGTCCACGGCGACGCCCTCCTCCTGCCAGCGTTCAAAATATGCTTTCAGCTCGTCCACTGTCTTGGAATTGAAAGCGTTGATCCAGAAATATGCGGTCGTGGTACCCTCCGGCACCTGGCCCTCCACGGAGGGCACGTCGAACTCGCGGCGCTGGATCTCCACCGTGTGCTCGTCCTCGCCCGTGGCGTTCACCACCGTGAGCAGCACCGACGTGCCGGATTCGCCCAGCAGCTGGCTGTTTACCTGCGAGAGGAAAGCGTTTTAACGTCCAGCTCTCCTACCTTGGTGATGTAGAAATTCTTCTGCAGGCCGGATTCCTCCGCCGGGCTGTTGGGGTACACCTTAACAATGCGCGCATAGCCGTTGGCGTCCTTGATCACATCCGCGCCCACGCCCATGACCACGCCGTTCTGCTGGTTGAGATATTCCAGATACTGCTTTGCGGTATAATAGCGCGCGTCCTTGTCGCCCATGCCGGTAACGTAGCCCGCCGCGATATAATCGTACAGGGTGTCGTCCACGATCCGCCGTAATAATTCTCCCGGGCGCTCTTGTCCATCTCCGAGAGCTTGTTGTACATGATCTCTTTTTTCGCGCACGCCGCTGACGGTCCGGTTGAACCGCTGCATGCTCAGAATCATCGTCACAACGAAGGTGACCGTCATGGCAATGATGGCGATGGCCACCGCCAGATTTACGGTGATCTTTTTTATTCATAGCTTCGTCTCACTTTCCTTGCGCGGGTGCCGAAACCGCTGTTCAGCCCCACGGCGGCCCCAGATACGGCCGCGAGCTCACCGCCGCGCCGTTAAGAGTCGTCTCAAAATGCAGGTGGTTGCCCGTACTGTTGCCCGTGCTCCCCACATAACCGATGAGCTGGCCCTGCGTCACGTAATCGCCGTCGTTTACAGCGCGCGCCGACATATGGCCGTAAATGGTAGCAAGGCCGGAGCCGTGGGATATCTTTACGGAAATTCCGTAGGTCCAGTGGTTGTTGGTGCTCACCACGCCGTCCGCAGCCGCATAGATGGGCGTGCCCGCCGGGCCGGCACATCCATGCCGCGGTGCACGTCCCACTTGCCGTAGATCCAGCGTCCCACGCCGAAATCGGAGGAAAGGTTCGTATACCCCGGGATAGGCCAGGCAAAGCCGCCCTGATTGTACTCGAAATCCACGTTGTTTGCCGCCGTCCACTGCCGCCATTCTTCCTGCGCCTGCTCGTACTGCCTCTGGGTTTCCGCCAGAGCCTCTTCATTTGCGGCAAGGTCCGCCTCAGCCGCGCTGATGGCTGCATCCGCCTGCTGGATGGCATTGGAATACGCCACGGCGGTGTCCGTCAGCTCCTGCTCGCGGGCGGCAAGGTCCGCAAGCTGCTGCTCCAGCTCGGCGCGCTGGGCCTCCAGGGCCGCCTGCTCGTCCCGCAGCTGCTGTACGAGCTGGGTATCATGCTCCGATATCTGCTGCAGGTTTTTCGGCAAACAGCAGCATCTGGGAAACGTCGTCGATGCCCAGAAGAATTGCAAGGTTCGACTGCCGGCTCATCTCGTACATGCCCTTGAAGCGGGATTCGAACATGCTCTTATTATACGCCACATTGGCCGCTTTTTTCCGCCACCTCGGCATTTTTCAGCTCAATGCTCTGCTGTTGGGCCGCGATGTCCTCCTTGATGGCGGCAAGCTGCGCCTTCAGGTTATTGGCCTGTGCCTGATAATACTGCTTGGTCTGCTCGGATTTTTCCTTGCTGTTCTCCCACGGCGCTGATGTTGGATTTGATGTTCTCCAGCTCCTTGCGCAGACGCTCCAGCTTCTCCGCCGGCGTTTCGGCATAGGCAAAGATCAGCGGCACGCCGATGGTCATCACCATCAGTGCGGCAAGCACCAGACATACGACGCGGACCAGTTTTTTATGCTTTTCCATAGAAAACTCCTGTGTTCAAAAAAGATCACACCTTCAGGTGCTTGCGGATGCTGGACGCGCAGCCCACGCCGCCGATGGCGACGCCGAACAGCACAAACCCGCCCAGCAGCGGCCAGATGATATCCATGAACGGCCACATGCATTTGGTGAACTCGTTCAGCCAAAGCGCCTCCGGCTGCAGCAGCGCCTGCTCCAGCCCGTAATACGCACCGCCCACAACGACCGTGGCCAGCACGCCCGAGATAGCGCCCACCGTCATGCCCTCCACAAAGAACGGCAGCCGGATGAACGCATTCGTCGCGCCCACGAATTTCATGATATTGATCTCCTTGCGGCGGGCAAATACCGTCAGGCGGATGGTGTTGCTGATGACCACCACGCTCACCACGCCCAGCACGGCCACAAGGCCCCAGCCGATGTAGTTGACGATGCGCTTCAGGTTCACCAATGTACTGGAAAGCTCGGAGGGCGAATTCACTTTGTAAAACACGTTCGCATCGCTGGCGGTGCCGTCCTCGGCCGTGGCCGTATACGCGCCATGGCCTTGATGCGCTCCACGGTGGGCGCAAGGTCCGCAACGTCTGTCACCGACACGCGGAACGAAGCGGGCAGCGGATTTTCGGTGTTTCCTTCTCCGGCATAATCGTTCATGATATCGCCGTAGTCGCCCAGATACTCCCGCATTTCCTCCACGGCCGCAGCCTTGGGGACGTATTCGCAGGCAGCCACGTTCCCGTCGGCGGGGATCTGCGTTTTCAGCGCCTCCACGGTCTCGGCAGGGGCGGCGTCATCGATGAAAAAGACGATCTCGTTGAGCGTTTCAAGATAATCCACATAGCTTGTCACGTTGACGGACAGCAGCGCCGCCACGCCCGTGATCATCAGGCATGCCACCAGCACGCCGATGGATGCCAGCGTCATCAGCCGGTTGGCCACCATGCTGTGCCATCCCTGCTTGACAAGATACTTAAAGCTGGACCATTTCATACCTGCGCGGCCTCCCTCCCGTACCGGCCGAGGCCGTCGTCGACCACCTCGCCGTGGTCGATCATGATGGTGCGCTTGCGGAACCGCGCGGCCAGCTCGCGTTCATGGGTGACGACCACGACCGTGGTGCCCACGCTGTTGATGGCCTTCAGCAGCTCCATGATCTCCACAGACAGCTCCGGGTCGATATTGCCGGTGGGCTCGTCCGCAATGATGATGGGCGGGGAATGCACCAAAGCCCGCGCCAGCGCAATGCGCTGCTGCTCGCCGCCGGAAAGCTCCTGCGGCAGGCTGTGCGCCTTGCCCGCGAGCCCCACCAGGTTCAGCACATAGGGCACGCGCCGCTTGATCTGCCGCTCGGGGATATTCGTCACACGCATGGCAAAGGCCACGTTCTCGTAGGCCGTCATCGTGGGAATAAGGCGGAAATCCTGGAACACCACGCCCAGCCCGCGGCGCAGGTAGAATTTCCCGCTGACGGATGCTGGAAAGGTCGCGCCCGTTGACGAAAACCTTGCCCTCGGTGGCTGCCTGCTCGCGCAGGATCAGCTTGAGGAACGTGCTTTTTGCCCGCGCCGGAATGGCCCAGAACGAACACGAATTCGCCTTTTTTTGATGGAGAGATTCACGTTGTGGAGCGCCACGATGTCCTTGCTTTTGGCGTCCAGCCCGGTGTATATCTTCTTCACGTTTTCAAAACGGATCATATCGGTAGTTGCCATATCATTCTCCTATGGGGGTCACGGTTGAGTGCGTGCGCGCAAAGCAACGCCCTGCGCAGGAATACGCGCCTGCCGCCCGCGATATTGCACCGCGGGCACGGCATATTCCAAAAAGGCGCCGCTGCGGCGAAAGCAGGCTTTGCCGCAACGGCTCTTTTTTCTTAATACTTCGCGGGGTTGGCGCTCAGGTATTTCTTGACCATCAGCGCCACCTTGAACACAATGGCGTCGTCGAATTCCCGCAGGTCCAGGCCCGTCAGCTTCTTAATCTTCTCCAGCCGGTACACCAGAGTGTTGCGGTGCACGAACAGGCCGCGGCTCGTCTCCGAAACGTTGAGGTTGTTTTCCAAGAAGCGCTGGATGGTGAACAGCGTCTCGGCGTCCAGGCTCTCGATGCTGCCCTGTTTAAACACTTCTTTCAGGAACATCTCGCACAGCGTGGTGGGCAGCTGATAGATCAGGCGGGCGATGCCCAGATGGTCGTAGCTGACGATCGCCTGCTCGGTGTCGAACACCTTGCCCACCTCCATGGCGATCTGTGCCTCCTTGAAGCTCTGGGCCAGGTCCTTCACATTGGCAATGGGCGTGCCGATGCCCACAACGGCCTTGATGTAATGCTCGCCGTTGAGGGTGTCCACAATGCTGGCGGCCAGCTTTTCGATGTCGTGCTGGTCGATGCCGCGCTTGATCTCCTTGACGAGGACGGTGTCGTTCTCGCTGATGTTGAACACAAAGTCCTTGGTCTTGTCGGGGAACAGGCCGCTTACCACATCGTAGGCAGAAATGTCGTTGCCGGAGGTGACGCGGATCAGCAGAACCACGCGGGACACGTCCGTTGCGAAATGCAGCTCGCGCGCCTTGGCATAGATATCGCCGGGCAGGATATTGTCCAGCACCACATTCTTGATAAAATTCGCCTTGTCGAACTTCTCGTCGTGGTACTGCTTGATGTTCTGCAGGCTGATGGCCAGCAGCGCCGCATAGCGCAGGGCGGGCTCGTCGGTTCCCTCCACCAGAACGGCATAATCGTTGCGCTTGTTCGAACTGAACAGATGATAGGTGTAGCCGTCCCGCACGAACGCGTCGCCGGCTGTCAGCCGGTCGGTCGCGATGCCGTCCGGCACCTCGCCGATGCGGTTCAAGTGAGAACAGGAGATGATGGTGCCCGTTTCATCGACAACGCCCACCATGCGGTCGATCGCATCTTTCATCTGATAGACAACGCCCTGAAAAACTCTGTTCGCCATAATACCCTTTTCCCTTCTGTGCTGCGGCGCTCTGCATGCGCTCAGTTGTGAATTTTAACAATAAGGTGTCGCTTTAGTCTCTATTTTACACAATAGTTCTGACTTTTTGCAACATATTTCAACAAAATAAACGTCATTTTATTGTGTAATTTGGGAAACAGGGCGCAAACACTGCATTTATCGTACATTTTTCATGTGAAAATGTTTTAAAAACCTGTGAACAGCGCGCCGAAAATGCAGTTTCCAGCATTTGGCCCGGAATTTTTTCCTGTTTTCTAGCCGCCGAGGATACGCGCCCACCTCTGCGGGCGAAAGCTCGCGGAAGCCGCCCGGCCCCAGCGCGGCGTCCAGCGCCAGGCCGCCGATGGCCGTGCGCCGCAGCTCGTTCACGCCCGCGCCGTATACGCCGAACATGCGCTTGATCTGATGATACACGCCCTGGCGCAGCACCACACGCGCGCTGCACGGGCCGTCCGGCCCCGGCGAAAGCTCCGCGGGCTGCAGCCGCTGCCCGTCCGCCAGCCGGACGCCCGCCGCAAAACCAGCCGCCATCTCCGGCGTGAGGGGCGTGTCCAGCAGCACCTCGTAGGTTTTGGCACATGCCGCCTGGGCGCGAGGATATCATGGGCGAATGCGCCGTCATCCGTCACCAGCACAAAGCCCGTGCTGGTCTTGTCCAGCCGCCCGGCGGGAAACAGGCTGCGGCGGGGTAGGCCCCTGCCCACAAGGTCCACCACAGTCACGTCGTTTTTGTCCGCCGCCGCACTCACCCACACCCTTGGGTTTGTCCAGCATGATGTACACATACTGCTGCAGGACGAGCGGCTGCCCGTTCAGCGTGACAGCCGCGCCGGCCGGCACCTGAGCGTCCGCGCTGCGGCACACCGCGCCGTTCACGCACACCAGCCCTTTCTGAATGGCCCGCCGTACGTCCGAGCGGCTCTGCTGGGCCGCGCCCGCCACATACTTATCCAGACGCATGCCGCGTCCCTCCCCCCGCGCCGGGCGGACCCGGCTTTTTCCTTATCAATTATTATACGGTCCAGTATAGCACAAAAAAGGCCGAAACGGGTAGTGTTTCCCGTTTCGGCCCTGGGGAGCGGAGGCCGCCGCTCCGCTCATTGGCGGTAATAGTGATAGCTGCGGCCGTCGCTTTCAAATGTGATCACTATTTCGTTGTAAGAAATATAGTCCCATGCGGCAAACCGTGTGCCACTGGAAGCATAGTACATGCCATCGCTCTCAAAATTGTATTTACCGCTCGGAACATAACGATACCAGAAATCAAACTCGTTGTTTTCCATTGCATATTCAAAAACATCGCCATCCACCGCGACCCATGTTCCATCCAAAAAGTAGTCTATAAGATATCTGTCCATACATATAGGTTCCACATCAATATACTGGTCGCTCCATTCGAGCATCTCCAGTGCATTTTGGACTTCCCGTGTCATTTATAATAGTTTTCAGATAAAACAGTGTGCGCCTTACACGCTTCCACATAAACAAAAAGCGTCTTCGTAGTTTTCATAATCCGGTATGATCTCCAGCCACTCCATTGCCGCACTGAAACGATTTTCCCCGTAGTGCTCCAATGCCGTGTCGTAAATTTCCGGTATCTGCGCCTGCGCCTGCCGGCTGCTGTCTAAAAAGCCGCCCAGATTGTTGTACAATTTGTATTTCGTAAAAGGCGAGCCCACCGTCTGCGCACGGATATATGTGTTGCACTTTTCCGCCAGCTCCCCGCTGTCCGCGTAATCCCCAAGCTCCCGGAACGCCTGCGCCGCCTCGCTCAGCTCCCCGCGCTCCACCAGCACCCAGGCCGCCGTATATTGCCCCCGCTGCTCGTCCAGTTCCCACAGCCACGGCGCGCGCTCGTACCATTCGTAAGCCTGTGTATACTGTTCGTAAGCCTGCGCGGTTTCAATTTCGTTCCACGCATACAGCGAGTACCCCAAAAAGCCGCCGCCCAGCAGCACCAGCGGCAGCCCCACGGCCAGCGCAATTTTCCATCCGCGCTTTTTCCGGCGCGGGCCTGCGGTGTGCAAACGGCAGAGGGCGCATATCCTGCACCCGGCGTACCGCCGCTCCCCTGCGGGGCAAACGGCCCAAGCGGCGCAGCTTCCTGCAGGGCCGCGCGCTGCGCCTGCAGCAGCTCCTGTGCAGGCACTGTCTGCGCCGGCTGTGCGGCGGCAAGCTGTGCTTCCACCTGCGCCAGCTCCTGTGCAAGCTGCGCCGGGGCGGCAATGCGGTAAGCCTCGTTCAGCGCCATGGCCCGGTTCAGCAGCGGGACAAGCGGCGTTTGCTCCTCAAACCCAAGCTCCGCGCCGCCCGCACGCGCGATCACGTCCTGCGGGGCGCGGCCCTCTGTAAGCGCATACAGCACGGCCCCCAGAAAAATAGACTGCAGCGGCCATACCCGCGCTTCCGTAACATTCCGGTGCGGAATACCCGGCGCACACGGAGGCGCCGGGCCTTTTGCCCGCGCCGTGCGCACGCTTCAGCTCCAGCGTACCGCTCCGCACAGGATATTTTCCGGATGCAGCGCCCGCGAGACCTCCGGCATCGAAGCCAGCCGTTGCGCCAGCTCCCGCACCGCCCGCGTTGCCCGGAGCCTGTCCATCCGTCCGCCGCCGGCCAAAAACACAGGCAGCGGAACAGCCTTTTTCCCGCATGGGCTTCCCGGACGCCGCTCCCCGGCGGCGCAGCCGCAAAAGCAGCGACGCACACACGCCCAGCGCCGCCGCCACAGCCAGTACAACCAGCAGCACGCCCGCAAAACCGGGCGCCGCCTTGCGGTACGGGATATCGTTTTGCTGCAGAACAGTGAGCAGCTCCCGCACATGAATGCTGCCGTTCACATTCTGGCCCTCCAACATTATAAACGTATTGATCCCGACAAGCCTGCCGCCCGCATCCACAAGCGGCCCGCCGGAATTGCCGGGGCTGATGGGCGCGTTCGTTTGATCGCCCACGGGTTTGAAGACCCCTCCGCCCTGCTTTTGCCGCACCGCGCTCACGATGCCGTCCGTCACCGTGATGCTGTCCACGCCGGTGGCAAATTCCTGGCTGAAATCATCCGCCGCGCCCGGATATCCCAGCGCGTATACCGCCAGCCCTGTTTCAACCGCGTCCGAGCGGAGCGGCAGCCTGGGCATGCCGCGCAGGGGCTTGTCTGTTTTAAGATACAGATGTCCTTTCCGGGCAGATCTACGTAGACCCGGGCCGTCGTCCACCTTGTATCGTCCACTATGACCTCAATCGTTTCCACGCCTTCGATCACATGGTGGTTCGTCACCACATAGACGGAATTTTCGGACAACGCAAAGCCGCTGCCCATCGCCCTTTCCGTCATAATGCGCACCACGCTCTCACGCGCGTTCAGCACCGCCTTCGGCACATCCGACGCGGCAAGCGCGCACACGCCCAGCGCCGCCGCCAGCAGCATTGTGCCCCAAACGGCCCACAGCCGCCTGCGTCCCCGTTTTTTCAACATCACAGTTCCCCCGCTTCTTCTGCTCTGGTTTCATTGCACCATATTTCTTAAACATGGTATCGCACCCGCGGACCGGACATAGCATACCATGACGCCGCCGCAGGCGGCTTCAACAAAACTTTGGCCGCCAGGATTTTGTACGCCTTGAGGTTCTCACGCTCATGCGCGGCAGAGCGTCGGTGCATGAAGCATGCACGGCCGCACAAGCGGCTGTCCAAATCAATTATACCAGAAGCAGCCGTTGAAAAGAAGTTGTCAAACAAAGCGGCATGCCGAAAAGGGCATGCCGCTTTGTACAGAATCAACTGCGTTTTGCGCTTATTCCGTGGGAAACGCCCTGGCTCGATCTGCGCGTCGGCGTCCGCCTGGGCCTGCGCTTCGGCGGCCGCGTCCTCCGTCGGCCCGGCCGTATCCGCACCTGCCTGGACGTCTGCAGCCGCGTTTGCACCGCTCACGCCCGCGCCCGCGGCGGCTGCGGAATCATCCGCCGGAAAGGCAGCGCCAAAGCCCGCGTTTGCCGCCACTTCTTCGTCTGTCAGCGCAAGGCTTGCCCCGTGGGCGCCGCCGCTTTCAGCAAGCACCTCGCCGGAGGGCTTTGCAGGATATACGCGCCCCTGGCCTCGTTTTGTACACGAGCACCACGCCGTAGGATTTCTGTGTTTCGGTGCTCTGCGCAGGAATGAGCACCACCCATTTGTCTACCTTTTTATTTTTGACGCGGGAGAGGTCCAGCCCGCTTTCCTTGATCACTTCATTGAACGCCTTGAAGTTATCGTCCCACTTGCGCGGCACGGTGACGGTGCTCACCTCCGCGGTAGTGGGGTCCACTTCGACGCCATACCCTGCAGGAACGTCGCCACGTCCTGCGCGCCGGTGATCTGCTGCGAAAGCGCGCCGCCCTGCGCGGCCGCATCCACTGCGTCGCCCTTGTTGCGCACCACGCCCACGGTAATGGCCGCGCCCGCCAGCACCACGCCGCAGACGGCCACCACAGCCAGTTTCCGCAGCCCGCCCTTGCGTAAAGTACATACAAACATTGCACGTTTCCCTCCTTACGATTTTCGGGGCGGTGTGCCGCCCCACCCTTCCGCGCGGCACGCGTTCCGGGCCGGCTGAACTGGTTTCTACTGAAATTCTATGAGGGGGAGGCGTGTTTAGCACAGACGTTTGCGGCGGACATGCCGTGAATTTTCTATTGACAAAACCCGCGCGGACGGGGCATCATATATTTATAACAACAAACCGGAAGAAAGGGCTGCACGTATGGTACTGACAATAGACATCGGCAACACCAACATCGTTTTGGGCGGATACGAAAACGGGGCGCTGGGATTCTGTACCCGCATCTCCACGGACAAAAAGCTTGGAGGCGGACCAGTACGCGCTGGAGCTGTCCGGCATCCTGAATCTTTACAAGGTGGCGGGGGAAAACATCGAAGGCGCCATCATTTCCAGCGTGGTGCCGCAGATCACCGACACAGTGGCGCGGGCGCTGCGCATGTTTGCGGGCGTGGAACCGCTGAAGCTCACGCAGGAGCTGCCCACAGGCGTAGGGGTGAACATCGACACACCCTCGGGCTGGGGGCCGACCTGCTGGCCGGAGCCATCGCCGCAAAAGCGCTGTATCCGCTGCCGGCTATCGTCATCGACATGGGCACGGCCACAAAGATCACGGCCGTGGACGAGCAGGGCACGGTGCAGGGCGTGAGCATCATGCCGGGTGTTTTCATCAGCCTGGACGCGCTGGTGAACGGCACGAGCCTGCTGAAGGGCATCGCCACCAACGCGCCCGTGCGGGCCATCGGCAAAAAACACCGTGGAAAGCATGCAGAGCGGCGTGGTATTCGGTGCGGCAAGCATGCTGGACGGACGGCATGGTCGAGCGCTTCGAAGCCGAGCTCGGCCCCGCAAAAACGCTGGTGGCTACCGGCGGTGCGGCGGGCATTGTTGTGCCGCACTGCCGGCACAGCGTGCAATATGTGCCCACACTCATTCTGGACGGCCTTTATGCCGTGTACTGCCGCACACGCGGCCCTGTAAAAAACGGGCGTAAAAAGCACGGGCGCGCCTTCTCCCTTTTGCGCCTCCCCCTGCATGCCCACAAAACAGAAAAGCCCCTCTGCGCGCCGCGCAGAGGGGCTTTCCGGCGTTTTGTACCGGGGATACGTTTATTCTTCGTCCTTGCCGCCGCAGCAGCCTTCACAGCCTTCGCAGGCGTCGTCGTCGCTGAAGTCGACCTCAAACTTCGTGCCGCAGTTGGGGCAGGCCAGATCGTCATTGGCCAGCATATCCTCATCCACGCACACAACCTCGCCGCACTGCGGGCAGGTGATCTCATACAGGCCCGCCTCGTACTCCTCGTCGTGTCGTCCTCGTCTTCGTCCCCGCCGTCCTCGTCGAACAGGAAGTTTTCCACGTCCTCAGGTCCTCGCTCATGGCGTCGACCTCATCGTACAGCGTATCCACATCCTCGTCGATGTTGGTGACCTCCTTGGCCATCTCCTCCAGCACATCCACAACTGCGGCAAGCAGCTTGCCCTCCTTGGTGGCAGTGTCAAATTCCATGCCCTCCATCATCCCTTTGATGTAGGCGACTTTTTCTTTCAGTTCCATGGGTCATACCCTCCTATGCTTTTATTCTTTCATTGCAATGCAATGAAAAGCGTCTTCAGGCGGCATCCGCCGCGTTCCGGCCAGGCCGTTTTTAGTATCAAACAGGCAAAGGCCGTACCTTGCAGCCTTGCCTGTTTTTGCAAAAGTTATGCGCGCTCCATGTACTCCCCAGTGCGCGTATCCACGCGAATCATCTCGCCCTCGTCGATAAAGAGGGGCACGCGGATTTCCGCGCCGGTCTCCAGCGTGGCGGGCTTGAGCGTGTTGGTGGCCGTGTTGCCCTTGAAGCCCGGGTCCGTCTTGGTGACCTCCAGGACCACAAAGTTCGGGCCTCGACGCCGAACACCTTGCCCTTATAGCTCAGAACCTTGCAGACCTCGTTCTCCTTCACGAATTTGAAGGCGTCGCCCAGCTCGCTCTCGGTTGAGGGGGTCTGCTCGAACGTTTCATTGTCCATGAAGTAGTACAGGTCGCCGTCCTGATACAAGGAATACGTCATTTCGCGGCGCTCGATATACGCGGTGGGGAACTTGGCGGTGGGGTTGTAGGTGCGCTCCACCACAGAACCGGAGATCACGTTGCGGATCTTGGTGCGCACGAAGGCCGCGCCCTTGCCCGGCTTTACATGCTGAAATTCAACGATCTGGAAGACGTTGCCGTCCTCTTCAAACGTGATGCCATTGCGGAAATCGCCAGCAGAAACCATAGAATGAATCCTCCAATATTATCCGGCCGCCCCGGCCTTTGGCCGCCGGGCATACCAGTTCATTTTATCTATTCTGATTTTACACAATATGCGCCTGTTTTGCAAGGGTTTTCGGCCATTTTAAGCCATTTTCCCCCAAGACGGCCGCGCTTTCCCCCGCCGGGCGGGCAGCTGCCCGCCCACGCGTCACAGCACGATCAGCTCCTTCGGGCTTTTTTTCCCACGATCTCGCAGCCGTCCGGCCGCACGAAGGTGGTGTCCTCAATGCGCACGCCGAACTTGCCCGGCAGGTAGATGCCCGGCTCGATGGTCATGACCATGCCGGACTGTATGATGTCGCTGCAGGTGGGGCTGTAACGGGGGTTTCATGGATCTCGATGCCCACGGCGTGGCCCAGCCCGTGGCCGAAGCAGCCCTGGTAGCCTGCCTGGTCGATGATATCCCGGGCCACCTTGTCCACCTGGCAGCCTTTGTAACCCGCTTTTGGCGAATCCGCAGCAGGCGAGCTGCGCCTTCAAAACGGTATCATATACCTTTCTGCTCGTCGGACACATGGCCCACCGCCACCGTGCGCGTCATATCGGTGCAGTATCCGTCCACGTTCGCGCCGAAGTCCATGGTGACGAAGTCCCCCGCCTCGATGCGTTTGTCGCCGGGCACGCCGTGCGGCAGGCTCGTTTTTGCCCCGAGACAAAGATCGTGTCGAACGCCAGCTTGCCCGCGCCGTGGCTCTTCATAAACACTTCCATCTCCAGCGCGGCGTCGATTTCCCGCACGCCGGGTTTGATGTAGCCCAGCATGTGCTCGAAGCAGGCGTCGGTGATGACCTGCGCGCGGCGGATGGCGTCGAATTCTTCCTCGGACTTGACGGCCCGGATGGCGTCGATGGCGTCAGAGAGCACAGCGCCGGTGTCCACCTCCACGCCCGGCAGCGCGGCGCACACGGTCCGCATAAGCCAGTGTGGCCTTGTTCTCCAGATACAGATGCTTAACGCCGTGCGCGGCCAGGATGTCCCGCACCTGCTCCAGTGCCTTTCCTCTAAGATGACCTCGGCTTCCTTTACCGTCGCTTCGGCGATCTCGATGTAGCGGGAATCGATGATGAAGTAGGTTTTATCCGGCAAAATGAGCACGGTGCCCGCGTCCCCGAGTCAAAGCCCAGAAAATAAAAGCGGTTCACATCCGTGGAGACAAGCGCCGCTTCAAAGCCCCGGGCATGGCGGCAAGCAGTTTATCGGTACGTTGTTTCATATCGGTCCAACCTTCTTATTCCAGTATTGGCGGCCGAGACGCTTCTATGCGTCCGGTGGTTTGCGGTCTTCCTCTTTTCCGTGGACACGCCCGCCTTTTTTATAATACCGCGCCAGCACGGGTTTTCAAGCGCGCGTTTCAGGCGTATGGTCGCTTTGGTGTCCTGCCGCATGGGCTGCACCAGCAGAACCGGGATGCCGTACAGGTTCGCGCCCAGCGCGTCCGTAAAGATCTGGTCGCCCACCAGCGCCACCTCGCGGCGGGATACGCCCATGGCCCGGCGCGCCCGGCGCAGGCCAAACGGCGACGGCTTGCAGCAGAACGCCTGATACTCCAGCCCCACGCGCTTTGCAAAGGGAGCCACGCGGCCGGGCATATTGTTGGAGGCGATGGTGAGCTTCACGCCTGCGGCGCGCATGGTATCCAGCCACGCGGCCACGTCCGGCGGCAGCTCCTGGCTGCCGTGGGCCGTGAGCGTGTTGTCCACGTCCAGAATGAGCGCGCGGAGCCCCGCGCGCCCAAAAACTCCGGCGTGATGCAGGTGATGCGCTCAAAAACGATCGTCGGTGTAAACAGGGGCATTTTCGGTTCCTCACTTTATCAGTTGTGCTCCGTGCGGACGTGCATGTCCGGCGGGCACGGCAGCCGCCGGGCCGCCTTTTCCCCGCCCTCTTTTGGTGCAAAAAAAAAGCGGGCCGTAAAGGCCCGCCTGTTCGCTTTGCCGCGTGTCCGCTATTCTTATTTGAACTTGCGCTTGCGGGCAGCTTCGGACTTCTTCTTGCGCCTGACAGAAGGCTTTTCGTAAGCCTCGCGTTTACGCACTTCAGCAAGCACACCGGAGCGTGCGCAGGAACGTTTGAAACGACGCAGCGCGCTGTCCAGCGATTCATTGTCTTTCACTCTGATTTCCGACATCTTTGTCCCTCCCTTAAACCTGAGGTAGGCGCCGGCCCCCTCTATGCGGGAAACTGACTATACTTGATTATACAATGCAGACGGCTCGTCTGTCAACAGATAATTGTGAACATCTTTCCTTTACCTTACACGGCAATATTTACAAGTTTGCCCGGCACGCTAGATCTCCTTGCAGATGGTTTTTGCCCTCCAGCGCTTTCGCAACATTGGGCTCGGCCACCGTGTCCTCCTTGGTCTTGGCCGGGTCAAATGCAGGCCACTGTGCCTCGTGCACCATACCGCCGAACTGCTCCACTTCCCACATTTCTTCCGTTACATGGGGGGCAAAGGGGTTCAGCAAAACGGTCAGCGTGCGCAGCTCGCCGCGGGTGATACTGCCCTTGTCGTACACTTTGTTCAGGAGCGTCATCAGCGCCGCAATAGCGGTATTGCACTTCAGCTGGTCAATATCCTCCGTCACCTTTTGAATGGTCTGGTGCATCAGGGTCTCCAGATCATTGCTGTAAGTCTCCTCCGGAGTGACCATGGTTTGCAGGTTCCAGTACCGCTCCAAAAAGCGCTTGCAGCCCTTAATGGAGTCACTGTTCCAGGGAGCAGCCTTTTCAAAATCGCCAATGAACATCTCATAAAGGCGCATGGTGTCTGCACCGTACTGATCCACGATCTCGTCCGGGTTGACCACATTGCCGCGGGACTTGCTCATCTTCTCGCCGTTTTGACCCAGGATCATACCATGGGAGGTACGCTTTTGGTACGGCTCCTTGGTAGGCACCACGCCAATGTCATACAGGAACTTGTGCCAGAAGCGGGAGTACAGCAAATGCAGGGTGGTGTGCTCCATACCGCCGTTGTACCAGTCCACCGGCGCCCAGTAATTCAGGGCTTCCGGCGAGGCCAAAGCGTCCGGATTGTGGGGATCCATATAGCGCAGGAAGTACCAGCTGGAGCCGGCCCACTGAGGCATGGTATCCGTCTCTCGCTTAGCCGGACCGCCACAGCAGGGGCAGGTGGTGTTCACCCAGTCGGTCATTTTAGCCAAAGGGCTTTCGCCGGTGTCCGTAGGCTCATAGCTGTCTACCATAGGCAGGCGCAAAGGCAGTTCGCTTTCCGGCAGCGGCACATAGCCGCACTTGTCGCACTTAACGATGGGGATAGGCTCGCCCCAGTAACGCTGGCGGCTGAACACCCAGTCACGCAGCTTGAAGTTCACTTTCTCATGCCCCTTACCCTCTGCGGTCAGCCATTCAACGATCTTCTTCTTGGCTTCTTCCACGCTTAGGCCGGTGAGGAAGTCGGAGTTGACCATGGTGCCGGTGGCACAGTCGGTGAACGCCTCTTTTTCCACATCGCCGCCTGCAACCACTTCAATAATAGGCAGGTCAAACTTCTTGGCAAATTCCCAGTCGCGGGTATCGTGGGCCGGCACAGCCATAATGGCGCCGGTGCCGTAAGAGGTCAGCACATAGTCGGAAATAAAGATCGGGATTTCCGTATCGTTGACCGGGTTGATGCCCATCACGCCTTGCAGGCGCACGCCGGTCTTATCCTTATTCATCTCGGTGCGCTCAAAATCGGACTTATGCGCCGCTTCCTGCTGATAGGCGCGCACCGCGTCCAGGTTCTCCAGCTTGTCCGCCCACTTTTCAATCAGCGGGTGCTCAGGAGAAATTACCATATAAGTGGCGCCGAACAAAGTGTCCGGCCGGGTGGTGTACACGGTCAGGGTGTCGCCCATCGTGGTGCCAAAATCCACCTCTGCACCGGTGGAACGGCCGATCCAATTCTTCTGCTGCACCTTGACCCGATCAATAAAGTCCAGGTCGTCCAAATCATCCACCAGCCGCTGGGCATAGGCAGTGATCTTCAGCATCCATTGGCTCTGGTTCTTGCGGATCACCTCGCTGCCGCAGCGCTCGCACACGCCGTTGACCACTTCTTCGTTGGCCAGCACGCACTTACAAGAGGTGCACCAGTTCACGGCCATTTCCTTCTTGTAAGCCAGGCCCTTTTTGAACATTTGGAGGAAGATCCACTGGGTCCACTTGTAGTATTCCGGATCGGTGGTATTGATCTCCCGGGTCCAGTCAAAGCTAAAGCCCAGAGACTGGAGCTGCTGCTTAAAGTGTGCAATGTTGTTCTTCGTCACAATCTCCGGGTGGATATGGTTCTTGATCGCAAAGTTTTCGGTCGGCAGGCCAAAGGCGTCCCATCCCATCGGATACAGGACATTGTACCCCTGCAAACGCTTTTGCGAGCCACAATATCCAGCGCCGTGTAAGAGCGGGGATGACCCACATGCAGGCCCTGGCCGGAGGGGTACGGGAACTCCACCAGGCAGTAATACTTAGGCAGGGAAAAATCCTGCTTGGCTGCAAAGGTGTTGTTGGCATACCAATAGTCTTGCCACTTCTTTTCGATCTGCTTAAAATTATACTCCATTATTCTGCCTCCAATAAACTTGTAATATCCTGTTTTTCGCCGTCGCCCCACAGACGCTCCAGCTGGTAGTAATCCCGCTGCTTGCGCTCCAGCAGGTGAATGACCACCGTGCCGTAGTCCAGGCACAACCAGCCGGTGGCCTTGCCCTCCACGTGGTGGGGCTCTACGCCCGCCTGGCTCAGCTTATACTCCACCTCGTCGCCCATGGCCCGCAGCTGGGTGGAAGAAGTGGCGGTGGCAATGACGAAATAATCCGCCAGCACCGTCAGAACCATTCACCCGTACATACAGGATCATATCCGTCTGGCCGATGGGGTCGCGTTTGACGGCGTCCTCGGTGCTGTAATCGATACCCAGCACAAGGATGTTCATGGTGCCGGACAGCTCGTCGGGCACCAATGCGTCCGCACCGCTCTCCGGCGGCGCCAGGCTGCCCATCTCACCATTGTTGAAGATACTGCCCACATACCAGTATATCCCGCCGAAAGCAAGGCCCAGCACCAGCACGATGCACAAAAGCACCTTGGCGGCGGTTTTGCCCGTGTTTTTCTTTGCGCCTGCGCGCGGAGGTTCCATATCCCGGCGCGGGAGGAATGCCCCGCCGCACCGTTTCTGCCGCCCTGGGGGCCTGCGCGCCGCACCCTGCCGGGAGGCGGCGGCCCCGCGCGCCACGGAGGTACCGGATGAGCGCCCGTGCACCGGCGCGCGCTGTGCGCCGCCGCGTACGGCCGCGCCCCGCCTGCCTGGGCTGCGCCGTGCGCCACCCTGCCGGGCGCGCGCGGAAATATCAATATCACGGGGTCCTCGCTGTCTGTTCACATCGTGTACCTCCGGTGCCTTTCACTTTCCGGGGCGTCCTGAAAGCCGCCCCTTCCCTTTGCAGGCGCACGGCTCCGCCGCAGCCCGTGCCCGGCACGGCCGTAAAAACCGCTCATTTCCGGGGCTCCTCTGCACCCACGGCTTCCACGTCGCCCATGGTGCTCATCTCGGCGCCTGCCGCACCGCCTGTGGTGGGCCATTCCGGCGTGCCGATGTCCGCGGCGGCAATGGGGTCGTCCGCCGGGCGGAAATATTCATTCAAAAGCGCGGCGGTCTCCTCTTTGGCCGTCACCACAACGCTGTGCTCGCCCGCATAGAGCTGGCCCGACCCGTAGACCGGGCCTGCCGATGGAAATATCCGCGCTGTCCATGCCGCTCACCTCAATGGCAATGCTCATCAGCTCCAGCGTGGAAATGTCCGTTTTGATATACTTCTGCGCCACGGGCAGCAGCTTAACGATGTCGCCCACAGACGCCGTTTTTGAGGCGGCGGAACAAGCCTCGTATAGAACTGCCGCTGCATCACGAGACGGTCAAGGTCCGAGCGGGGCAGGCCCTGCCGGTAGCGCAGGAAAAATTCGCAGTCGCCACCCAGCAGCGTGCGCCAGCCCTGCAGAAGCTCGCCTCCAAAAGCGCCCGTCTTTTCGTTGTAATACCGCATATTCTGCGGCACATAGACCTCCACGCCGCCAAAAGCGTCCACCATTTCCGTCAATGCATCCATATCGATGGTGACATAATCATCAATGGGCAGGCCGAAATTCGTTTCGATGTACGTTTCACCGCACCCAGGCCGTTTCCGTCCCCAATGTCCACATTTTGGCCAGGATGCCGTTGATCTTGCCTGCAGCGCCGCCCGCCTCCCACAAACACCTCCCGGGGATCTGCAGCATGGTCATGGAATGGGCGTTTCCGTCCAGGCGGACATATAAGATCATATCCGTATTGGGATGCTTTTTCGTCACGGGCAACAGGGCCCTCCGCCTCGTAATCCAGCCCCAGCACCAGAAGGTTGCGCACGCCCGCGAAATCCGGCGGGACGATGCTGGGCTCCGCACTGGTGCTGACGGGGGACGAAACATCGTCAAAGCTGCCCAGGTCGCTGCTGTCGATCAGGCTGTCCACATACAGGTACGCGCCGCCTGCCAGGGCCGCAAGCACCAGCAGTACGGCGAGCGCCGCGATACCGGCTCTGCGCCGGCCTGTCCGTTTGCCGCGCGCTCCGGCAGGCCGGGTTCCTGCTTGTCCCCCCGCACCGGCATGCGCTTTCGCGCCGCCGGGCCGCGCAGACGATGCGCGCGCTGTGCCGTGCTGCTTTTGCGCGTCCTGCTGTCCCGCGTGTTCTCCCGCCCCATGAGGGGCCGGCCGCGCGCCCTGCGGCGCCGGGGCCGCTCCCTTTTTCGGGCGGGCGCGGGTGATATCGATCTCACGGTTCTCCTGCGGTCTGCTCACTGGTCCTACCTCCGTAATACCGCGCGCGCAAATCCGCGTAGGCAGGAGGGATTCCTCGTCCACGGGCTTGCCCCGGCCTTGAGCCATGCAATGGAAAGGCCGAGCCCCTCGATGGCGGTGCGGTCCAGGTCCGCCAGCGCGTGGCGCCGCAGCTGCTCCGCCTCGGGATAGGTGCGCTCGTAGCTTGCCATATCGGCAAGGTAGATGAGTTTATCCAGCTTCGTCATGCCGGGTCTTCCGGTGGTATGGCAGCGGATGGCGGCGAGGATCTCCCCCTCGTCCACGCCGTACTGCGTCTGTGCAAGGATCGCTGCGGCCGCGCCATGCCACACCGGGGCGGGGCGCTGGGCTGCATTACCAGCTATTATAGCATTTTCTGTAAATATCTGCAATAATCTGTCCCGCGGCAGCTCCTTTGCGATATCGTGCAGCAGCGCGGCCAGCGCTGCTTTTCGTCCGCGCCGTGGGCCTTCGCCAGCTTCACGGCCAGCTTGCGCACATTGCAGGTGTGCTCATACCGCTTTGGGGAAAGATTTTTCTTTTGCAAGGCGTTTCGCCTCGTCCACGGAAATCAAAATCAGGTCGCCTCGATTCGCGCCCGCAGCGGCCCGGCCGAAGCGTGCGCTTCAAATGTCCTGCAGCCGGGCGCGTCAGGCCTCCCCCGGCCGCGAGCGTATAAAGATGGTGCCGCGCAATGTACGCCGCCACGCTTTCCGGGCACAAGGCCGTCAACGGCCTGCCCTTTGCCGCCAGCGCGCGCACCTCGGTGGAGGACACGGGAAACACGGGCGCTTTGGCAAACAGCACCGTGCCGCCCTCGGCCGCAAGCCCGGCCGCGTATTCCCGCACCGGAGCCGCGTCCTCGCCCGTGCGCAGGTGCGCCACAAGAACGACGCGGCGCAGCAGCTCCTGTACGCCGCCCAGTTGCGGAACCAGAGCAGCATATCGCTGCCCATGGGAAAATAAAGCTGTGCGCCGGGATACCGCGCGTTCATCT